>PDWJ01001780.1_pt1 | contig 38892 bp, 32 predicted proteins | sample 1430881 | NCBI WGS metagenome assembly PDWJ01 (sample SAMN01162460, study PRJNA174530) | Oral metagenome, whole genome shotgun sequencing project. | biome: Marine environment; feature: Marine mammal; material: Swab sample of the gingival sulcus; isolation source: swab sample of gingival sulcus...
GTTGATATGTAGTGCAAAATTAACCTGATTCAGAAGCTCGGTGGCTGTCTGGCCATAGAAATTGATGGTGATAAGTCTTCATGAAAAATGCGGGCTAGCCAGAACGTTGTACCCGTTGGCGGAATTTTCGTGCAGAGATCGTTTGATTTGAGCGTGCTCGCGAACATAAACGCTGCCATAGCGGCGTCGGAGTGAGTGCGCTCACATCAAGGGGGATCAAGTGAAAAACCGGTGAATGCGAACTGTAATAGTGTGTATCCCCGTTGGTACAAAAGCACTCAGTCGAAAAAAAACAAATGCACTGGTGCAACATCCGGGCTAGAAAAGCTCTTCGGTGGTGTTTTTTTGACTGCCACCTGAGGGTGAGGCATAGCCGGATGGTACGTTTTCGCGCCGGAAAAACTCATATATAGCATCAGACTGGCCTGGGTAAGCCAGTTTGCCGCTGCGGGGATCAATTTTTACACTGACTATTCCTTCGGGTGGTGACGGTGCATTCTCCGGCTTATCTTTCAGTGCTTCGCGCATGAAATCGATCCAGATAGGTAATGCTGCAGTGCCGCCAAACTCTCGTCGACCAAGGGTGGTTGGCTGATCAAAGCCAACCCAGGCAGTGGCAACATAATCCTGATTAAACCCCGAAAACCAGGCATCTTTCTGATCATTTGTGGTACCTGTTTTTCCTGCTATATCCTGGCGCTTGAGTACCTGGGCTTTTCTGCCTGTTCCGCGGCGGATGACATCTTGCATGATGTTGTAGATAAGGAAGGAAACTTTCTCATCAAAGACCCTACGGGCTGCGCCTTCGGAATCTTGCGGGCAAGCGGGGCAAACTGTTTTTGGACTGGCGGTGTATAATGTTTTGCCAAAAGCGTCTTCAAGGCGCTCAATAACGTAGGGTTCTATTTTGTATCCCCCATTGGCGAATGAAGCGTATCCTGTAACCAGTTCGAGCGGTGTTACATCCGCACTGCCTAGGGAAAGGGAAAGATTATTCGGCAGTGTTGCGCGATTGAAGCCGGCTAATTCGAGATAAGCTTGTGCTGTGTCAATTCCTATTGCTCTAAGAAGGCGAATAGAGACCAGATTTCTTGACCTGTACAGTGCCTCTCTTAAACGTGTGGGCCCATAAAACTTCTTGCTGGAGTTTTCTGGACGCCAGTTGCCTTCAAGCTGGGCGTCGTGAAATACGATTGGGGCGTCGTTAATCAGTGATGCTGGAGAGTAGCCTTTTTCCAGCGCGGCAGCATAAATAAAGGGTTTGAAGTTCGAGCCGGGTTGGCGAACTGCCTGAGTGCTGCGATTGAACTTGTTATGGGTGAAATTAAAGCCACCAACCAGTGAAACAATGGCGCCGTCTTTTGGGGATAGTGCAACAAAGGCTCCCTGAACTTTGGGTATTTGAGTTAAATGCAGTTTGCCATCTTTTTCGCGGACGCGGATCAAGTCCCCTATGGCTAAAATATCACTGGCTTTCTCTGGCGATTTTCCGGTCCGGTTGACCGATTTGTAGGGCTTGGCCCAGGACATGCCCTCCCACTCTAGCGCTGCTTTTGTGCCATCTTTCAGCAGTAACTCTGCTGTTTTTTCAGTAGTAGAAAGCACCAGCGCCGGCTTGAGTGTGCCGTAGGAAATGATTTTACTCAGTCTCTTTTGGAGGCTTTCAAGCGTCTCTGTATTTAGATCCCATTTGTCTTCTGCGCCCAGGTATCCGTGGCGCTCGGTATAAGCAATCAGGCCATTGGATACGGCAATGTTGGCACTGTTCTGCAGGCTGCTATCGATTGTGGTGTAGACCTTGTATCCATCTGTATATAGGTTGTCTCCGTATTGTTCGTACAGCTTTTTCCGTACCATCTCTGCTATGTAAAATGCGCGTAATTCTATATCACTGGTGTGGTATTTGGCGGTAACAGGTGTTTGGCGGGCTTCCTCAAGCTGTTGGTCGTTGATAAAGCTCAGCGTATGCATGCGCTTTAGAATCCAGTTTCGACGCTCAGTGGCTCTGTCTGGATTAGTGATTGGGTTAAATGCAGAGGGTGCTTTTGGTAGGCCGGCAATCATTGCGTGTTGTGCAAGGCTCAAGTCTTTTATGTCCTTGCCGTAATATACATTGGCAGCCGCCTGAATACCGTATGAACGATGACCAAGGTAGATTTTATTGATATAGAGTTCGAATATTTCTTCCTTGCTGAGTTCCTGCTCGATTCTTATCGCCAGCAGGATTTCCATAAATTTACGTGCGAATGTACGTTTTCGAGTCAGGAAGAAGTTTTTTGCGACCTGCATTGTTATGGTTGAACCACCGCTTTGGATCTTTCCTGTGGTGGCTAGCTGGTAAGCAGCGCGAGTCAGGCCCTTAATATCAATACCAAAGTGGTCAAAGAAGCGGCTATCTTCGGCGGCTGTAAGAGCGTGAATAAATTGAGGAGGTACTTCCGAAAAGCTTATAGGCGTGCGGCGCTTCTCGCCAAACTCGGCAATCAGCTTTTCATCGTGGGAATATATTCTCAAAGGCGTTTGGAATTTAATTTCACGAAGCGTTTCAACGTCAGGCAGCTTGGGCGAGAAATGTAAGTAAGCCCCGGCGAGGGCGAGGGCTCCCAGGAAAAACAAGAAAATGCCTAATTTAAACAAAAGTTTGAAAAACAAAACCATAGCTGACATGCTATTCTTACTGTTAGGAGAAAATTGAAAGAAGGCTATTATATAGCCACCTAATGTAAATGCTCTAGCGCTATTTGATTTAAATTATTCTACTTAAGCGTTAAAGTTAGGTGTAAAGTAGTTATTACATATTAACGCAACATATTAAGAAGGGAATTGTCTGTGTTTGGCCTTTTGGGGAAAAAGACGGGTAGCTTGGTAGGAGTGGACATTGGTTCTTCTTCTGTGAAGCTTGTTGCTTTATCAAAAAGTGGGCGGGATTTTGCGTTGGAAGCGTATGCAGTTGTTTCTTTGCCTCCCACGGCTGTGATTGATGGCAATATTCAGGATGTTGCCGAAGTTGCGGGCACCATAGAAAAAGCGGTGAAAGTGGCAGGCGGCAAAATGTCTGCTGCAATTACAGCTGTTCCGGCGTCTGCTGTTATTACTAAACGCATAGAAATGAGCAGTGCCTTCAGTGAATTGGAGCTGGAGGATCAGATTAAGGTTGAAGCCGATCAATTTATTCCTTATGCACTTGATGAAGTGGCGCTTGATTTTGAAATTCTGGGAACTGTTCCGAATAACGATAGTATTAATCAGGTGCTGTTGGTTGCTTGCAGGAAAAATGACGTTGAACAGCGTGAAGATGCTATTCAGGGCGGCGGCTTGACTTGTACTGTTGTCGATGTGGATACGTATGCAGTAGAGAGAACGTTTCCACTGCTGCTTGCCGGCACTGCTAATCATAGTGATCAGCTAACAGGTGTTGTTGATATCGGGGCGGCAACGTTGACACTTAATGTGTTTCGCGATGGTGAAATTGTTTATAGCCGCGAGCAAGCCTTCGGTGGCAATGATCTGACTAACTCAATACATCAGCAATATGGTATGAGTGTTGAAGAAGTCGAGCAGTCCCTGCGTCTGGGCGATATTTCTGAAGAAATTAATGAAATGGTTGTCATACCGTTCCGGGGAACGGTTGCACAGCAAGTTTCCAGGTCTCTGCAATTTTTTTATTCATCGGGTGCACATAGTGAACTTGCTTCTCTTTATTTGTCCGGTGGTACTGCTACGATAGAAGGGTTAGCTGAGCAGTTGACCGATGAATTAGGCATACCGACGTATATGGCGAATCCGTTCGCATCAATGTCGGTTAATTCCAGGGTCAATAGTTCAAGATTAGATAGGGATGCACCTTCGCTTGTCAAAGCTTGTGGGTTGGCAATGCGAGGATTTGAGGATTAGTCATGGCGAAAATTAATCTGCGCCCCTGGCGAGAGGAACTGGCTAAGGAGCGGCAAAAACAATTTTCTATGAACTTGCTGGGGGCAGGGCTTCTGGCTTGTTTGATTGTGTTTGGAATCGGTTATTACTTTGATTTGATGAAAGAACGTCAAATTGATCGAAATAATTATATTAAGTCAGAAACGTCGAAGCTTGATAAGCAAATTGCCGAGATAGGCAAATTGAAGACTGAGCGCGAAAGGCTGCTTGAACGCCTGAATGCAATACAAAACCTTCAAGGAAGTCGGCCACTTATTGTGCGAAACTTTGATGAACTGGTTCGTGTGTTGCCGGATGGTGTGCACTACACTTCTGTAAGCCGAAAAGCAGATAGAATTGCTATTGCGGGTATGGCTCAGGAAAAGCTGGATGTATCAACGTTGATGAGAAATGTTGATCAATCAATTTGGTTTGGCGAGCCCAGTTTAAGCAAAGTTGGACTGTCTGGAGAAGCTTTGAATTCATTTAATCTGTCAATTCCTGTTACTAAACCGAAGCAAGGGGCAAAGTAGACTATGGATGCTTTTAAAAATGCCTTTAAAGGATTTGACCCTAATAATATGGACTTTTCCACCTCTGGTAGCTGGCCTGTAGGTGTCAAATTTGTCTGCTACCTGCTGTTGCTTCTGGTCATTATTGCTGCCGGTTGGCATTTTTATGCGACCGATAAGCAAAATGCCATGAAGAAAGAAATTTCAAAGGAGAAAAATCTTAAAGCGGTTTATCAGGAGAAAGCGTTTCAGGTTGCGAACCTCGAAGCGCTTAGAAAGCAGATGGAAGATGTGGAAGAGCGTTTTTCTGAACTGAAGAAACAGCTGCCCACTGAGAAGGAAGTGCCGGGTCTTCTTGATGATATAACGCTGCTTGGCCGGGATAGTGGTCTTGAAATTGGGTCTATTGCTCTGCAACCTGAAAGGAAGCAAGAGTTTTATATTGAATTACCTATACAGATCAATGTTTCTGGTTCTTATCATCAGTTGGGACAATTTGTTAGCGGTATTGCATCTTTGTCGAGAATTGTAACCTTGCATGATTATGTAATTACGCCGAATGCAAATAAGGTTACGATGGATATTAGCGCGAAAACATATCGTTATGACGACACTAAATAGGATGGTCGAAATGTTTAAGCGAACTCAGCTTCTTGTATTGATGGGCTTTTCTCTGATGGTTACAGGATGCGTGGATTGGGTTGATGATACGCAGGATTTGAAGCGCTTTGTGGCTGAAGCCCAGAATCAGCCCAAAGGCCAGATCGAACCTTTACCTGAGTTTAAGCCTTACCGTAGTTTTGTTTATGAAGGGGCAAGCATGAGGGAGCCATTCGCTCCGCTTATATCTGTCGTTGAACAGCCTGTTGAAAGCAATGATGAAGACAGTGAACTTGTATCCGAATTAACGCCTGATGAAAATCGGGTAAAAGAGTATCTTGAAGCTTTCCCATTAGATAGTTTATCCATGGTAGGGACCATCACCATGAAGAATGGAGAGGGTCTTTGGGCACTGGTTCAAGATCAGAATTCAGAGCTTCATAGGGTTACTGTAGGTAGCTTTATGGGGCTGGATCATGGGGAAGTTGTCTCTCTTGACGAAAGACAGATTAACCTTATGGAAATTGTTACCAATGGGCGCGGTGGTTGGATGAAACGACCACGGAGTCTGGCACTGAGTGAGCAGGAATAAGGGATATTATTGTGAATACTCGAATCCCCAAGAAAAACGATTTGTTTGGAAGCCTTGCGAAGCATGTAGTTGCTTTGTTGGTTGTGTTTATGTCGAGCGTAACAGGGGCAGAAGTACTGCTTAAGGACGCTAATTTTGTGGCATTGCCTGGAGGTAAAATCGAATTGCGCTTCGATTTCAACGCATCTCCTCCGGTGCCGCAGGCTTACATGATCAACCAGCCTGCAAGGTTGGTTATGGATTTATGGGGCGTGACCAGTGATCTTAAGAGCCGTTCATTGGATGTAAAAACCGGCTTAGTGGACGGGGTGGGCTTTGCCCAGACCGAGGGTCGCCTACGTGTTGTGGCAAACCTGTATGAGTCGGCTAACTACAAGACATTTACTGAAGGAAACAGCCTTTTTGTCGTTTTTCAGGATAAGGGGCTGCCAATCACGCCTCCTGCCACGGTTGCTCAGGCGGTAGTGCAGAACAAAAAAGCTGCTGCTCTCGCTTCTGACAGAACAAAAGTTCAGGGCATGGACTTTGAAAGGGTTGAAGGTGGTATCGGCCGGGTAACGATCTCTCTTTCTGATGAAAGAGCCGGTGTTGATATTCAGGAAGAAGGGAATAATGTCGTTGTTAATTTAATCGGCGCGGATCTTTCCCGTGCTTTAGAGCAACGAGTTAATGTGCAGGATTTTGCAACGCCGGTTATGTTTATTGACTCTATGGCGAATGGCGGTAACACCAGTATTTTGGTGAAACCTTCTGCTGAACCATATGAGTATTTAGCCTATCAGACTGACAATCGACTCATTCTTGATTTTAAACCGCTGAGTCAGACTGAAAAACGTGATCGGGAGGCAGAGCTTTTCCCATTCAGTGGAGAGGCGATTGATTTGAACTTCCAGAATGTTGAGTTGCGTTCTGTGCTGCAAATTATTGCGGAGGTTGCTGAGCTCAATCTGGTAGTGAGTGATTCGGTGGGTGGTAACATCACCCTGAGGCTGAAAAATGTTCCATGGGATCAGGCATTGGATATTATTCTGAAAACCAAGGGTTTGGATCAGCGTACAGTAGGTAATGTTCTGCTGGTTGCTCCGGCCACCGAGATCGCAGAAAGAGAAGCACAAGAACTGGAAAACTCTAAGAAAGTTGAACAATTAGCTCCTTTGCGTACCGAGTTTATTCAAATCTCCTACCGTAAGGCCTCGGAAATGATGGCGACTGTCCAGAATGCCAAGTTGATTTCTGAGCGTGGCTTTGCGATGGCAGATGATGAAACGAATGTGCTCATGGTTAGGGAAACTGCCCAGGCCATCGAAGGTATTCGGGATACGATTAAGCGGTTTGATGTTGAAGTTGAGCAGGTTTTGGTTGAAGCACGATTGGTTAATGCGAGCTCTAATGTCACTAAAGACCTCGGTGTAAAGTGGGGCTTTGGCTATAATGACGTGGATAATGGTAAGGGTTGGATCGTAGATAACCAAATTGGGAATGTTAATTTTGGCAATACTACAGCCGGTAATAGATCGAACCTGATGGTTGATCTGGGGGCGACTGTCACGAGCCCAGGATCAATAGCTATCGGCTTTAAACCGGGTGCCAGTAGTTTACTCGCTTTGGAACTTTCCGCCCTGGAAACTGATGGTAAGGCGGAAGTAGTCTCTCAACCAAAAGTCATGACAACCAATGGCAAAAAGGCCAAAATTGAATCCGGTTCAGAAATTCCTTATCAGACGGTTAAGGATGGCGAAGTAAGCATTGAGTTTAAGGATGTTGTGCTGAGCTTGGATGTGACTCCACGGATCAACCCGGGTGATCGCATTGCGATGGATCTGGTTATTAAGCAGGACTCCATTGGGCAGGTGTTGCCGAATGGGGAAATCAGTATTGACAACAATGAGTTAGAGACAACTGTTGTCGTACCTGATGGGCAGACGATAGTTTTAGGTGGTGTGTTCAAAAATGAAACCAGTGAGACTATCAATAAGGTGCCTCTGCTAGGTGATTTGCCTGTTATGGGACCCTTGTTCAGAAACAAGGAAAACCAGGCAGAGAAGACTGAACTGTTGATTTTTATTACGCCTAAGTTGGTGCGTAATTCTCTGGTAGCACAGTAATAGTGGGCGTTTGAGTTGAACGTTTTTTTAATAGGGCCTATGGGAGCCGGAAAAAGCACCATAGGCCGCTTGCTATCACAAGAGCTTAAACTTCAATTTGTAGATTCTGATCGAGAAATTGAAAATCGTGCGGGCGCCGATATTCCCTGGATATTTGATGTGGAGGGAGAAGAGGGGTTCCGTGATCGTGAAGAGAACGTTATAAAAGATTTAGCTGAGCTGAAGTCCATAGTCCTCTCCACCGGTGGTGGCGCGATTATAAGACCCCAGAACCGATCTTGTTTGCATGGCAATGGCACTGTCGTGTATCTGGAAACATCAGTTGATCAGCAGTTGGATCGAACCACACGAGATAAAAAGCGCCCCCTGCTGCAAACAGAAAACCCAAGGTCAGTGCTTGAAGCGCTGATGGTTAAACGCCACCCTCTCTATCTTGATACCGCAGATATCGTTGTAAAAACCGATAATCGTCACCCTAAGGCAGTGGTTAACGAGATCATCAAGCAGTTACAGGAAAAATCCCCTCTATCTTCTGGTGAATAGTTTTTATCTATGCAGACTCTGAAAGTTGATTTAGGCGCTAGAAGCTACCCTATCTTTATTGGTCAGGGGCTTTTGGATGACGGTTTATTTATTCCTTATATTAAAGGGAAGCAGGTGCTTGTCGTTACCAATGAGACTATTGCGCCGTTATACATGGAACGGTTGGTGAATAGTCTGCCTGAGCGTCTGCAAACTGATACTGTGGTTCTGCCGGATGGTGAACAATATAAAAACATAGAGCAGATCAATACGATTTTTGATGCCCTTTTGGAGTGCCGACATAATCGTACCACTACATTGATTGCACTCGGTGGGGGTGTCATTGGTGATATGACGGGCTTTGCGGCAGCTTGCTATCAGCGAGGTGTGAATTTTATTCAGGTTCCAACAACCCTACTGTCACAAGTTGACTCTTCTGTGGGCGGTAAAACAGGCGTTAATCACCCAAAAGGAAAAAACATGATCGGGGCCTTCCATCAGCCCCAATGTGTTGTGATAGATACAGACCTCTTGAATACTCTGCCTGAAAGGGAATTGTCTGCAGGTATGGCTGAAGTGATCAAGTATGGTTTGATTTATGATGAGGCTTTTCTCTGTTATCTGGAAGACCACATTGATAGCCTGATGGGGCTGCAGTCAGACCTTCTTGAACAAGCTATTTACCGCTCGTGTGAGATAAAAGCTGAAATGGTTGCCCGGGATGAGAAAGAGGCGGGCATTCGAGCCTGGTTGAATTTAGGGCATACATTCGGTCATGCAATTGAAGCTGAGCAGGGATATGGCCAGTGGTTGCACGGTGAGGCTGTGAGTGCCGGTACCATGATGGCTGCTGATTTATCATGCAGGTTGGGCTGGATTAACGCTGCTGATGTTCGACGGGTTAAAGCTATTCTGGAAGCCGCCAGCCTGCCTGTTCGTCCGCCGTCGTCTATGACGAGTGCTCAATTTAAAAAACATATGGCTGTTGATAAAAAAGTGCTTGATGGTGCGATTCGCCTAGTACTTTTACAGGACATTGGTCAAGCTACGGTAACCTCCGATTTTTCACCTTCTTTATTTGAAGAAGTGCTTTCGGCGGGTAATGATCCGGTCAATTGTTGCCCAGGGTATTAGAGTCGAGTCATGAAAAAAAATATCTACTTTGAGCCACCCAGCCGCTTGCAGCTCCTTGATAAGCTAAAACACTTTTTGAGTTTTTCTGACTTTTTGCTGCTGGTGTCAGGCAGCAGGGGGGCGGGAAAAAGTACGATATTAGCACAACTATTACCTGATCCTTCAGATTCCACCCTGTGTGGCTGCTTTCTCCGCCCTGAGGCAGAGGTGGGGCCGCAGGCTGTAGTGCAGCAACTGGCGAAGCAGTTGCCTTCCCATGAAGTGGAAGCACAAGATTTTGCAGGGCAACTCACTGCTTTCCATAATCAGTTAAAAACCATGCGATCCTCAGGTAAGAAATGCCTGATTCTAATCGACGATGCCGAATATCTGTCGGCTGATGCTTTGACGCTGCTGCTTAATTTGCACACTGCGGACGCTCAATTGGTGCTTATGTCAGACCATGAATATGCCGAGACTGTTCTGAACAGCCCAGCGGTAAAGCATATGGAAGGCCGGGTGCATCATATATCGATTGAAGGTATGTCTGTTACTGAGTCTTTAGATTACCTTGAGGTGTGCCATCCTGCGATTTTTTCTCTGCCCGATAAGAAGAAAAACGAGCTGATCAAACTTGCTGAAGGAATGCCGGGAAGGATAGAAACCCTGCTTGCGGGTGGCAAGGTAGCACCATCGTATTCCGTAAAAAAGGCGACAGCCTTCCCTCTCCCGGTCATGCATATGGCGGGCATAGGTGTTGTGCTGATTGGGATTGTGGCTGTCTCGCTGTTGCAGTTTATGCCCGAAGACCGACAGCTTGATGAGCCTTTGCTGACTGAGCGCTTGACGGTTCCCCTTCCAGTCGTCACTTCAGAAGGCGATGATGCAAAAGAGATGGTTTTGTCGCCGCAAGAAACGGGCGCTCAGACGGCTGATGATGCGGTAGCTCAAGCCCCGGTTGAACGTTCAGTTAAGGCTGAGCTGGCTAACAGGTTGCGGGAGCAGGAACGTAAGTTTAAGCAACAAGCCCGAGAAGAAAAGCAAGCGTTGCCTGCGAATGAAGCTGTGGCGGTTTCTGCTGCCGAAAATGAACAACCGCAATCTGTTGCTGTAGTTCAGAGACAGGAAACGACAGGAAAAGCGCCGCAAGAAAGCCGATCCTTAGAGTCGGATTTAAGGGAAGTGGTTGCCCAAAATGGTAAGCTACCTGCAGGCATTGAAGAACGTTCACCGGGTACATCTCCTGTGAATCATACCCCCAAAACAGAACCCAAAGTAGCGCAGGTGCCGGCCTCAGTGCCTGACGTGCCAGCCAGCCCGAAAAGAGTCACGGCCTCTGAACAAAAGCTGCTGGCGATGCCGGCAAAAAGCTATACGCTTCAGGTATTAGGTGCCCGTTCGAAGAAAAGCGCATTGGATTTTATTAAGAAACACGGCGGAAGCAGCAAACTTTACTATTTTGCAACGGTTTACAAAGGTGCTCCATGGCATGTCGTTGTTTATGGAAATTATCCGAATCGTGATATAGCGAACGCTTCTATCCGTAAAATGCCTGTTGCGCTGCAGAAATCCAAACCTTGGGCCAGAAGCTTACAGGGTGTTCAGTTGGATATAAAAAAGAAAAATTAAGTATTCACCCTGATATTGCACCAGTACACTTCTTGGTCTAATTGGGTGCCGGTGGGATGTGCCCACAGGATTTGCCTGTTTTTTACTTGATTTCCCTGCATGTCAGCACAGATGCTCTACTTCGCCGCTGCGACGACAGTATGGACGTTCACGAGCACTTTTTCTGTTAAAAAGTAGTGCAATCCCTGGTCTTTATCTGTACGAAATTTGTCCCAAACCTCCATCACGTGTAGAATAGCCCTCCCTTTTTGCTGAGACACGTATATATAGCAGCAGAAAGAGATTTCTATCGTTTTGATTTTTATGTGTTTTTTGAGTGGGAATGGCTTATGAGCAAAAGTCTTTATCGCCCCGGTGAATTTAAAGATAACTGCGGCTTTGGTCTTATGGCGCACATGCAGGGTCAGGCAAGTCACGATCTGCTGGATAAAGCGATCGAAGCACTTGCATGTATGACACACCGTGGTGGCATTGCAGCGGACGGCAAAACAGGTGATGGCTGCGGTTTGCTAATGCAGAAGCCTGATGGATTCTTACGTGCAGTTGCGAAAGAAGAGCTGGGTGTTGAGCTGGAAGAGCGGTACGCAGTTGGTATGGTGTTTTTACCGGTCGATGCAGCCAAAGCAGAGGTGGCAAGACAAGCGGTAAATACTGCAATTACGGATCAGAACCTGACAGTGGCTGGTTGGCGGGTCGTGCCAACGGATGAGTCATGCCTTGGCCCCATTGCAAAAGATACGCTGCCGTTGATTGAACAAGTCTTTATTCAGTCCGGGGGCAAAACCGAACGTGAGTTGGCTGTAAGCCTGTTTGTCGCTCGCCGCAAGGCCGAATTGGCCATGGCGGAAGATCAGGATTTTTATATCTGTAGTTTCTCCGACAAGGTTATCTCCTATAAAGGGTTGACGATGCCCGTTGACCTGCCTGTCTTCTACCAGGATTTGGCCGATCCGCGTTTGGAAACGGCTGTCTGTACTTACCATCAACGCTTCTCTACTAATACCGCACCGCGCTGGCCACTGGCCCAGCCTTTCCGGTTTTTGGCGCACAATGGTGAAATTAATACGGTTGATGGTAACCGGAATTGGGCAAAAGCACGGGCGAGCAAATTCTCGACCGATTTGCTGCCGAACCTTGAAGAATTACAACCTATCGTAAATACCACCGGCTCTGACTCCTCAAGTATGGATAATATGCTTGAGTTCCTGTTGATCGGTGGCATGGATATCTACCGTGCTGTACGTATGATCGTGCCTCCTGCATGGCAGAATGTCGATACTATGGACGCTGATTTGCGTGCATTTTATGACTATAACTCCATGCACATGGAACCATGGGACGGCCCCGCCGGTATGGTAATGACCGATGGCCGTTTTGCGGTATGTATGCTGGACCGTAATGGTCTGCGTCCATCCCGTTGGGTGATGACTAAAGATGGCTATATCTGTACGGCGTCTGAAATCGGCGTGTTCTCATATAAGCCTCAGGATATTGTTGCGCAAGGTCGTGTCGGTCCCGGCCAGATTCTGGCGATCGATACTGCAACAGGCGATGTGCTCCATACCCGGGATGTAGACACCCATCTTAAGTCCGCCAAGCCGTATAAAAAATGGCTGAAAGAGAATGCGCTTCATCTGGAGCAGACCATGGATCTGGAGGAAGAATCTCGCTCTTTCCCGGCGATGTCTGCGGATGACATTAAAACGCACATGAAGATGTTCCAGGTGACATTTGAAGAGCGGGAAGAAGTTCTGCGTCCGTTGGGCGAAACGGGTATGGAAGCAATTGGCTCGATGGGTGATGATAAGCCGATGGCTGTGCTGTCTCACCGTGTGCGCTCTTTGTATGACTATTTTCGTCAGCAGTTTGCCCAGGTAACGAACCCTCCGATTGATCCTCTTCGTGAAGCGATCGTCATGTCGTTGGAAACCTGTATTGGGGCAGAACGTAATATCTTTGAAGAAACCCCTGAACATGCGCGTCGAGTCATCCTGACAACGCCTGTACTGTCAGCGAGTAAGTTCAATCGCTTGCGTGATAATAATGAGCCTGGCTTTGAAGTTGCGCAGATCGAGCTGAACTATAATCCTGAGCAGATTGATCTTAAAGCGGCTATCGAAAGGATTGCTGATCAGGCTGAACAGAGTGTTCGCGATGGCAAGGTGCTGCTGGTATTGAGCGATGCGAATATTGCCAAAGGGTATTTGCCTGTTCATGCGGCAATGGCAACAGGCGCAGTTCACCACCGCTTGGTAGATAAAGGCCTGCGTTGTGACGCAAACATCATCGTTGAGAGTGGAACCGTTCGCGATCCTCATCACTTTGCGGTGCTGTTCGGCTTTGGTGCGACTGCCGTTTATCCATATCTTGCTTATCGTGTCCTCAATGATCTTTGCGCGGCTGGCGAAATCCAGATGGATCCGCTGATGTCGCACGAAAATTACCGTAAGGGTATCAAGAAAGGCTTGATGAAAATCTTGTCCAAGATGGGTATCTCTACTATTGCCTCTTACCGTGGTGCGCAGTTATTTGAAGCGATTGGTTTAAGCTCAGAAGTGGTTGATCTGTGTTTCAAAGGTGTCACCAGCCGTATTGAAGGTGCACGGTTTGAAAACTTCCAGTTTGAGCAAAGCTTGCTGGCAAAAGAAGCCTGGGTGGCGCGTAAGCCTATTCAGGCAGGTGGTTTGCTGAAATACAAATATGATGGTGAGTATCATGCCTACAACCCGGATGTAGTCCGCACCATTCATGAAGCTGTCGGCACTGGCAGTAAAGAGGCTTACAACCGCTACTCTCAACTGGTTAACAACCGTGGCTATGCGACGCTACGTGATATGTTGGGTCTGCGAAGCGATGTGGAAGCGATTTCCATTGATGAAGTCGAGCCGATCGAAAAAATCTTCCCGCGTTTTGACTCCGCTGCAATGTCGTTGGGTGCCTTGTCACCGGAAGCACATGAAGCACTGGCTGTTGCTATGAACGAGCTGGGCGGCCGCTCAAACTCCGGTGAGGGTGGTGAAGATGAAGCGCGTCATGGCACGATCAAACGTTCCAAGATCAAGCAGGTTGCATCGGGCCGTTTTGGTGTCACACCGGAATATCTGTCAAATGCTGAAGTCATGCAGATTAAGGTTGCACAAGGTGCGAAGCCGGGTGAGGGTGGTCAGTTACCAGGCGGTAAGGTGAATAGCCTGATCGCCCGTCTGCGTTATTCCGTACCTGGTGTCACGCTGATTTCGCCTCCGCCGCATCATGATATTTACTCAATTGAAGATTTGGCGCAGCTGATTTTCGACCTGAAGCAGGTCAATCCTGAAGCTTTGGTATCGGTGAAGCTGGTATCTCGTCCTGGCGTTGGCACCATCGCCTGTGGTGTAGCCAAGGCTTATGCCGACCTGATTACTATCTCGGGTTACGATGGTGGTACGGCAGCGTCGCCACTCACCTCTATCCACTATGCGGGCTCTCCTTGGGAGCTGGGCCTGGCGGATGCGCATCAATCCCTGCGTGGTAATCATTTGCGCGGTTCTGTACGACTGCAGACAGATGGCGGGCTGAAAACCGGTCTGGACGTTATTAAAGGTGCTATTCTGGGCGCGGAAAGCTTCGGTTTTGGTACCATGCCAATGGTTGCGTTGGGCTGTAAATACCTGCGTATTTGCCACCTGAATAACTGTGCCACCGGTGTTGCAACACAGAACGATAAGCTGCGTGACGAACACTTCCGTGGTACGGTGGAAATGGTGAAAAACTTCTTCCGCTTCGTCGCCGAAGAAACCCGTGAGCTGATGGCTCAACTGGGTGTTCGTACGATGGAAGAGCTGGTGGGACGGGTCGATTTGCTGGAAATTCTGGAAGGTGATACACCGCGACAGAAGAACTTGGATCTATCTCCAATAGTGACTTCTGCGGGTGACGAGTTCCCTAATACATGCCAGGTTGAACGCAATGAACCTTACGATTTGGCTGAGTTGAACAGCGAAATGCTGAGGCTTGCCGAGCAAGCGATTGCAGATAAAACAGGTGGCGAGTATGAGTTGGTGATTACCAACTGTGATCGCTCGGTGGGTGCCCGCACGTCCGGCGCTATTGCCAAAAAGCACGGCAATCTTGGCATGGCTAACCAGCCGATTACCTTCAGATTCAAAGGCCATGCGGGGCAATCCCTTGGTGTTTGGAATGCAGGCGGACAGAACCTGTATCTTGAAGGTGATGCCAACGACTATGTAGGCAAGGGCATGGCAGGCGGCAAGATCGTCATCCGTCCATTTGACGAAGTGACCTTCAAGTCAAATGAAACATCCATTATGGGTAATACTTGCCTATATGGTGCAACAGGCGGCAAGTTGTTTGCTGCCGGTCAAGCGGGCGAACGTTTCGCTGTGCGTAACTCAGGTGTGCACGCTGTTGTTGAAGGTGCAGGCGATCACTGCTGTGAATACATGACCGGTGGTCTGGTAACTGTACTCGGCCCGACCGGTTATAACTTCGGTGCAGGCATGACGGGTGGTTTTGCTTATGTGCTGGATATGGATAACAGTTTTGTTGATAAGTACAACCATGAGTTAGTCGAGATCGGGCGCATCCATACTGAAAGTATGGAGGCTTACAAGAATCATCTGCGCTCCGTGATTATTGAATTCACGGAAGAAACGGGCAGTGCCTGGGGTCGGGAGATCATCGACAATCTTGATGACTATATTGGCCGGTTCTGGTTGGTTAAGCCTAAAGCTGCAAGCTTGAATGATCTTCTGACAAGTATTCGTACACGTCCGGAATAAGCTGCAAGCTACCTGAACAGATGAAGAGTAATCTGCAATCTCCCGTTATACGGGGGATTGCCACAAAGAGGTGAGGACTATGGCTGGCCGTTTAAACAACGATTTTCAGTTCCTCGATGTAGGCCGCAGTGGGCCTGAAAAGATAGATGCAAAGGTTCGTAAACAGGGCTTTGCCGAGATTTATGAACCGTTTGGTGGTGAGTCCGCTTCAGAGCAGTCTCATCGTTGCCTGGAATGTGGTAACCCGTACTGCTCGTGGAAGTGCCCGGTGCATAACCACATTCCTAACTGGCTGAAGCTGGTTTCTGAAGGCAATATTTTGAAAGCAGTAGAGTTAAGTCACCAGACTAACTCCCTGCCAGAGGTGTGTGGCCGGGTGTGTCCGCAGGATCGGCTGTGTGAAGGTGCGTGTACACTGAACGATGGTTTTGGTGCAGTCACAATTGGTTCAGTTGAAAAATACATTACTGACACCGCCTTCGCTATGGGCTGGAAGCCGGATATGTCTCAGGTTCCCCAGACGGATAAGAAAGTTGCAATCATTGGTGCCGGGCCTGCAGGCTTGGCCGCTGCGGATATTCTGGTTCGTAATGGCGTCAAGCCCGTTGTCTTCGATCGCAATCCAGAGATTGGGGGTCTACTGACCTTCGGTATTCCAGAGTTCAAGCTGGAAAAAGATGTCATGACGCGCCGTCGTGAAGTCTTTACTGAAATGGGTGTGGAATTCCAACTGAATACCGAAGTGGGTAAAGATGTCCAGATGCAGGAATTGATTGATCAGTATGATGCTGTCTTCCTGGGTATGGGCACATATACCTACATGAAGGGTGGTTTTCCGGGTGAAGATCTGGAAGGCGTCTATGATGCGTTGCCGTTCCTGATTTCAAACGTGAACAACTGCCTGGGCTTTGAGCAAGATGAAAACGGCTTCATCGATATGAAGGGACAGAAAGTTGTGGTTCTCGGCGGCGGTGATACGGCGATGGACTGTAACCGTACCTCTATCCGCCAGGGAGCAGAGTCGGTTGTCTGTGCCTACCGTCGTGACGAAGCGAATATGCCCGGTTCCAAGAAAGAAGTAGAGAACGCGCGTGAAGAGGGTGTCCAGTTCCAGTTCAACCGCCAGCCAGTTGAAGTGGTAGGTGAGAATGGCAAAGTAACTGGCCTCAAAGTGATCAGTACGCGAATGGGCGAGCCTGATGAAAATGGTCGTCGTCGCGCTGAAGAAGTACCGGGTTCAGAAGAAATCTTACCGGCTGATGCGATTCTGGTTGCGTTTGGCTTCCGCCCAAGCCCGGCTCCCTGGTTTGCTGATTTTGGTATCGAGTTGCATGATGATGGTCGTGTTAAAGCACCGGAGCAAAGTGCATTCCCATTCCAGACTACGAATGAAAAGGTCTTTGCGGGTGGTGACATGGTGCGAGGCTCTGACCTGGTAGTGACCGCGATTGCTGAAGGCCGCAAAGCAGCAGAAGGCATTCTCGATTATCTGGAAGTCTGAGCTTGATCTGATGTTTGAAAAGGCCGCGCAAGCGGCCTTTTTTATGACTGAAAGAAACAAGCATTTCTGTTCAGTAGGCGTTAGCTCGGACGCTGTGCCAGTTGGCAGAATACGCCTGTACCCCGTGTATCATTGAGGAATACGTTTCTACACCAGCATTCCGTTGAAAAAACCACATGTACCACAGCACTCTGTTGAAAAACCGGCAAATGTAAACCGTAACAAAGTGTACCCGATCTACCATTGCAGTATATGTTGTGTACCACAGCACTCCGTTGAAAAAACTAAATGTACTGGTGCAACATCCGGGTTAGAATAGCATCCAGACTAAATTTATAGCTACTAAGTGACAAAAACAGATGGCCGAATTGAAGAATGATCGTTTTCTGCGAGCTTTGCTGCGCGAACCCGTTGATGCAACTCCCGTATGGATGATGCGCCAGGCAGGACGTTATCTGCCAGAGTATCGTGAGACACGGGCCCAGGCAGGTGATTTTCTGAGCTTGTGCAAGAATAAAGAGTTGGCTTGTGAAGTCACCATCCAGCCGTTAGAACGTTACGATCTGGATGCTGCTATTCTCTTTTCTGATATCTTGACGATTCCGGACGCGATGGGCTTAGGCCTCTACTTTGAAACAGGCGAGGGGCCCAAATTTAAGAAAGTGATTCGTACCGAACAGGATGTCACTGCACTGCCTGTTCCTGATGCTGCGACTGATCTTGATTATGTTATGAATGCAGTCAAAGAGATCCGCCGTGAATTGAATGGCCGTGTTCCTCTTATCGGGTTTTCTGGCAGTCCATGGACGCTGGCGACTTATATGGTTGAAGGTGGTTCCAGTAAAGATTTTCGCCATATTAAACAGATGATGTACGCAACGCCTGAGGTGATGCATGCGCTGTTGGATAAATTGGCACAATCGGTAACGACATACCTGAACGAGCAAATCCGTTCGGGTGCGCAGGCGGTACAGATTTTTGATACCTGGGGTGGTGCGCTGAGTGGCCCGTGCTACCGGGAATTTTCCCTGAAATATATGCAACAGATTGTAAGCGGCCTGATTCGTGAATATGACGGGCGGAAGGTCCCTGTCATTCTGTTTACCAAAAACGGTGGCCAGTGGTTGGAGCAGATGGCGGAAGCGGGCTCCGATGCGCTCGGTCTGGATTGGACAACAGATATTGGTAATGCCCGCTCGCGTGTCGGTGATAAAGTGGCGTTACAGGGCAATATGGACCCAAGTGTACTGTATGCGCCAGCCAGCAGAATCGAGCAGGAAGTTGACTTTATTTTAGGTCAGTATGGTCGGGGTTCTGGCCATGTTTTCAACCTGGGACATGGTATTCATCAGTTTGTTGACCCGGCCGCACCCAAGGTGTTTGTCGATGCTGTTCACGAGCTGAGTGCCAAGTATCATCAGTAATTTATAATAACCGAAACGGACAGCAGTCCGTTGTTACTATGACGTTAAAAGTGTTATGAGCAAACTAACAAATCTATTAGAAAAGAACCGTGAATGGGCGGAGCAAATCAATAAAGAAGACTCGCACTTCTTTGAAACGCTGGCGCAACAGCAGACACCGGAGTACTTGTGGATTGGTTGCTCTGATAGCCGTGTGCCTGCGAATGAAATCGTCGGCATGTTACCGGGTGAGCTGTTTGTTCACCGTAATGTGGCGAATGTCGTTGCGCATACTGATATGAATTGCCTGTCAGTTGTTCAGTATGCAGTTGAGGTGCTCAAGGTTAAACACATTATGGTGGTTGGTCACTATGGCTGTGGTGGTGTTGCAGCCTCTATTGAAGATGAACCCCATGGTTTAATTGATAACTGGCTGCGAAATATTCGCCATGTTTATCAGAAACACAGTGAGTTTCTTTCAGCCTGGGATCACTCCCATCAGCAGTTGGATCGTTTGTCTGAGCTTAACGTAATAGAGCAGTCAGTGAACCTGTGTGAAACCACGATTATACAGCAGGCCTGGGCCAATGGTCAGGAATTGACGGTGCACGGCTGGATTTATGGTTTGAATGATGGCTTGGTTAACGATTTGGAATTTAATGCTTCCTCAAATGAAGAGGTTACGGAGCAGTATCAGTTGGCTATGCATAAAATGGGTAAATTACGTGAGTTGGCCCAGGCATCAGGCAAAGGGCAACAGCAGAATGCCCGCTCCATGTGGGATAAAGTGAAATCTGTTTTTAACTGATTTGTTTTTACCGTAAAAAATGCACCGTACTAAAAAAGCCGCGAAATAACGCGGCTTTTTTCTGGTTAACGCTATAACTATTAGCCGGAGATGGCTGCGAGCGCCTGATCGAGATCTGCCAGCAGATCATCAATGTGTTCGATGCCGATAGATAAACGCACCATCTCAGGAGAAACGCCTGCTGAGGCCAGTTCTTCATCATTCAACTGGCGGTGTGTTGTTTCAGCCGGAATAGAAGCCAGAGACTTACAGTCACCGATATTCACAAGGCGCAAGAAAATTTGCAGCGCATCGTAGAACTGGCGTGTGCCCTCGCGGCCTGACTTAACACCAAAACTCAGGATGCCGGACGCTTGGCCGTTCATGTATTTCTGGGCCAATGGGTAATCTTTGTGGCTTTCGAGGCCAGCATAATTCACCCAGCTAACTTTATCGTGGCTTTCCAGGAATTGGGCAACCTTCTGTGTATTTTCATTGATGCGCTCCATACGCAGGGCCAATGTTTCCAGGCCTTGCAGTAGCAGGAATGCGTTCATCGGGCTTAGAGCGGCACCCATGTTACGCAGAGGAACAACACGGCAGCGGCCAATAAAAGCAGCAGGGCCAAATGCTTCGGTGTAAACAACCCCGTGGTAGGAAACATCAGGGGTATTCAGTAGAGGGAAACGGTCAGCGTTATCAGCCCAAGGGAAATTACCGGAATCAATAATTACACCACCCAGAGAGTTACCATGGCCACCAATGTACTTGGTTGCTGCGGTAACAACGATGTCTGCACCTTGCTCAATCGGGCGCCATAATGCGGGGCTTGGCACTGTATTATCAACGACCAATGGCACGCCATGACGGTGCGCGATTTCTGCCAGTTTTTCGATATCAGCAATGCCGCCGGAAGGGTTGCCTACAGACTCGCAATAGATTGCTTTAGTGCGATCATCAATTTGTGCTTCGATGGCGGCAAAATCGTCTTTGTTTATAAAACGACACTCAATACCCTGGCGTGGCAGAGTATGTGCAAACAGGTTGTATGTGCCACCATAAAGTTCGCTGGTAGAGATAAAGTTATCACCGGTTTCTGCGAGGGTTTGCAGCGTGTAAGTGATAGCCGCCATGCCTGATGCAACGGCGAGGGCGGCGATGCCGCCTTCCATCTCTGCAACACGCTTTTCCAGAACATCCTGGGTAGGGTTCATGATGCGAGTGTAGATATTGCCTGGTACCTTAAGGTCAAACAGGTCTGCTCCATGTTGTGCATCATCAAAGGCATAAGACGTAGTCTGATAGACCGGTACTGCTACCGATTTTGTGGTTGGATCTGGCTCATAACCGCCGTGTACGGCAACAGTTTCCAGTTTCATATAGTTATCCTCTGGGCATGTGGGGTAGCCCCCATTTTTTAATTAGGTGCTCGATTGTAGTGAAATCTTAAAATAAAGAAAGGCCTATAGGCGATATGCCAAGGGTTCGGTAGAATTCTATGTTCTATCTTTATAACGGAGTGTAAAAGTGGCTCGCCAGAAAACCGCTTATGTATGCAATGACTGTGGTGCGGATTACACCAAGTGGCAGGGTCAGTGCACTGCATGTAACGCCTGGAATACCTTAACCGAAGTACGTTTGAGCACGGCTAAAACAGCGGCAGTTGAAACGCGCAATGTTCGTTTTGATGGTTATGCGGGCGGTGTAGGGCAACACGCCGTTGTTAATCTATCTGAAGTTGCATTGGAAGAAATGCCACGCTTTTCCTCGGGGGCCGGGGAGTTAGATCGGGTACTGGGGGGCGGTTTGGTGCCCGGTTCGGCCATATTGATGGGCGGACACCCGGGAGCCGGGAAAAGTACTCTGCTATTACAAACCATGTGCTTTCTGGCGGAGCAGATGCCTGCCTTATATGTAACGGGTGAAGAGTCACTGCAGCAGGTTGCCATGCGGGCAAATCGATTAGGGCTTCCCACCGGGCAGTTGAAAATGTTGTCTGAAACCAGTGTCGAAAAAATCTGCGATACGGCGCAACAAATTCAGCCCAAAGTTATGGTGATTGACTCCATTCAAGTGATGCACATGGCAGAAGTTCAGTCTGCGCCCGGCTCTGTGTCACAGGTGAGAGAGTCTGCGGCTTACCTGACTCGCTATGCCAAGCAAACAGGAACGGTACTGTTTCTGGTTGGTCATGTGACAAAGGACGGCTCATTGGCAGGGCCTAAAGTGCTTGAGCATATGATCGATTGTTCACTGCAATTGGAAGGCTCGTCTGACTCTCGCTTTCGTACCCTGCGCTCACACAAGAATCGCTTTGGTGCTGTAAATGAGTTGGGCGTTTTTGCCATGCTGGAAAACGGCCTGAAAGAAGTGAAGAACCCAAGCTCAATTTTCCTTAGCCGTGAAGAGGGGCCTAGTCCCGGCAGTGTGGTGATGGTGGTTTGGGAAGGAACGCGCCCTCTTTTGGTCGAGATACAAGCGCTGGTGGATCAGTCGCACATGAACAATCCGCGCCGCGTTGCTGTGGGCCTTGAACAAAATCGAATGGCAATGCTATTAGCCGTACTGCATCGACATGGTGGCCTGATGACCGGAGATCAGGATGTTTTTGTCAATGTGGTCGGTGGTGTCAAGGTGCTGGAGACCAGTGCTGATCTGGCTTTGTTATTGGCGGTGGTGTCCAGTTTCCGGGACCAACCATTACCCCATGATTTGATGGTCTTCGGCGAAGTGGGTTTATCTGGTGAAATTCGCCCGGTACCTAATGGCCAGGAAAGAATCAGAGAAGCCGCTAAACATGGATTTAGGCGGGCCATTGTGCCAAAAGGAAATGTGCCCAAAGAGTCACTGCCGGGCATGCAGGTCGTTCCTGTCACCAAGCTGACCGAAGCGCTGGAAGCGCTTTAGCCCAGTTAGCGGAATACGTTTGTACAACAGCACTCGGTTGAAAAATCCAAATGCACGTCGCGGCATCTGGGTTAGTCATCACTGCTGGCAAAAAAATGATCCAGTTCGCGCTCCAATAACGCTTCTTCACCCAGGTTGAGTTCAACCAGGCGGCGGAGCAGGGTGAGTGAATCCAAATCCAGGTTTTCAATCAGGAAACCGTATTCCTGACCTCGCTGGTGTGCCAGTGTTGCCGGTGTGTGTATGACAAAATCATCTTTCAGGAGGTGGACGACGGCTTCAACCTGATCTCCTTTTTTGAGAGGTAGAGGTGTTTCTGATTTCACCAAGATGCCGTTAAACGAAATATCGACCAATGAAACATTGCAGGTCTGTTCGTTAAACTTTAGTTCGGTCTCGCCATCAAAGTTGATGCGAGTAAATCGGCGGCGCTCAATATCGGATGTTGTCACAATCAAATTCCTACGCAAACAGGGCGCTTATTTCACAGTATTATAGACATTACTGTAAATAAAATGCGGGTCAAGGGTTAATCTTTTCCGGATGAGTGAAAAGTTGGGTTTTGCAGCCGTCGGTGGACGTTTCGCGCCGAGAGTGTTTGCTTTGTGCGTGCGTGTGCAGGGAAGCGTTGCTGTAGTAGCGCTCAATTAAAAAACGGAATCACATCCGGGTTAGGCGCTCATAAACCTTACCCCTCGGCCAGAGGTATGGCCACAGGGTAAGGCTGGTTTTGCGGTGCTGGGGCTGGTTGCCACATGCACTGTTAAAGCGCTGGGGTATCGTGCTTTGCTGTTTACAGATCAGCAATACGCTTGTACTTAATCCGCTCCGGCTGGTGCTCCTTGCCGTAGCGGCGTTTGTAATCAGCCTGGTACTCAGTATAGTTGCCTTCGAAGAATTCCACGTGAGAATCGCCTTCGTAAGCCAGCATATGAGTACAGATACGGTCAAGGAACCAGCGGTCGTGCGAAATAACGACTGCACAGCCCGGGAAGGCCAGTAGCGCTTCTTCTAATGCGCGCAGTGTTTCGATATCCAGATCGTTGGTTGGCTCGTCAAGCAACAGGACGTTACCGCCTTCTTTCAGAAGTTTGGCCATATGCAGGCGATTACGCTCACCGCCAGACAGGTCCTTAACAAACTTCTGCTGATCGCCGCCTTTAAAGTTGAAGCGGCCACAGTAAGAACGGGATGGTGTGGTGTAGTTGCCCACCGTAATCATGTCCTGGCCGTCAGACAGCTCTTCAAAGACAGTTTTGTCGCCGTTCAGGTCGCGGGACTGGTTCACATACGCCAGTTGAACGGTGGAACCGATCTCGATTTCGCCGGAATCCGGTTGCTCTTCACCCGCAATAATGCGGAACAATGTTGATTTACCTGCGCCGTTACCACCGATAATGCCCACAATGGCACCCTGTGGAATTGAGAAGCTCAGGTTCTCGAACAGCACTTTATCGCCGTAAGCCTTGGAGATGTTGTGGGCATCGATAACTTTGTCGCCCAAGCGTGGGCCGGGTGGAATGTAGATTTCCTGGGTTTCATTCCGCGACTGGAACTCTTTGGAGTTCATCTCTTCGAACTGCTTCAAGCGTGCTTTCGACTTGGACTGACGGCCTTTAGAGCCTTGGCGTACCCATTCAAGCTCGGCAGAAACGGACTTGCGGTGTGCCGCTTCTTGCTTGGCTTCTTGTGCCAGACGTGCTTCTTTCTGTTCCAGCCAGGAAGAATAATTGCCCTCGTATGGAATACCGCGGCCCCGGTCCAGTTCCAGAATCCAGCCCGCTGCGTTATCCAGGAAGTAACGGTCGTGGGTAATCGCGACGACTGTGCCTGGGTATTCTTGCAGGAAGCGCTCAATCCAGGCAACGGACTCGGCGTCCAGGTGGTTGGTTGGCTCATCAAGCAGCAGCATGTCTGGCTTGTCCAGCAGCAGTCGGCACAGTGCTACACGGCGGCGTTCACCACCCGAGAGGTGTTTGACTTCTGCATCCCATGGGGGTAAGCGCATAGCGTCGGCTGCGCGCTCCAGAGCGGTCTCCAGGTTGTGACCGTCTTTGGCTTGGATCAGATTTTCGTATTCGGCCTGTTTTTTTGCCAGCTCGTCAAAATCTGCATCGGGCTCGGCGTACGCTGCATAAACGGCTTCCAGGCCGTCCAGTGCTTCTTTAACATCAGCAACCGCTTCTTCAACGATCTCGCGTACAGTCTTGTTTTCATCAAGCTCAGGCTCCTGGGGTAGGTAACCCACCTTGATCCCAGGCATAGGGCGTGCTTCACCGATAATATCAGTATCGATACCTGCCATAATTTTTAGCAGGGTTGATTTACCCGCACCGTTCAGGCCTAAAACACCGATCTTGGCGCCAGGGAAGAAGGAAAGAGAAATGTCTTTCAGAATCTCGCGTTTTGGGGGCACGATTTTGCCAACGCGATTCATTGAATATACGTACTGAGCCATGCAGTAACCCGTCTCATGATAGATAAAAAATAAGATCTCAATTTTAGCCCGGATGTTGCACCAGTGCATTTAATTTTTTCAACTAAGTGCTGGTATATAAACGTATTCCTCAATGACGCACGGGGTGCATACTGTTACGGTTTACATTTGCCGGTTTTTCACTTGATCTCCCTTGATGTGAGCGCACATGCTCACTCCGACGCTGCTACGGCAGCGTTTACGTTCGCGAGCACGCTCAAATCCATGCTTACTCCGACGCTGTTACGGCAGCGTTTACGTTCGCGAGCACGCTCAAATCAAACGATCGCTGCTCATCGTTTGACCATGAGTGGTGCAGGTATTATATGAATTTGCGGCTATCAGGATTCGCGTTATTCCCAAGACAAATTAAGCAACAGGTTTTGCGGTGTGAAATTGAAGCCGTTTTGCAAAGGATTCAAGTGTATCCGGCGGTAATGTTTCGCTATAATATGCGCTTTCCCAATTCCCAAATGGTTCTATGCTGGAAGTTCCTGCGGTTTAAGCCGTTGTTCTTTTAGCTGAACAGGGTCCACATTGTATTCAGGGGACAGAAAATCCAATGTTTAGCAAAGATATGACTATCGCTGATTTCGACGCTGATCTGTGGTCTGCCATGCAGGCTGAAGCCGTACGTCAGGAAGAGCACATCGAACTGATTGCATCTGAAAACTACACCAGCCCGCGAGTAATGGAAGCTCAGGGCTCTGAGCTGACCAACAAATATGCTGAGGGCTACCCGAATAAGCGTTACTACGGTGGTTGTGAACACGTGGATGTCGTTGAAGACTTGGCGATTGATCGTGCTAAAGCATTGTTCGGTGCAACTTACGCGAATGTTCAGCCTCACTCTGGCTCCCAGGCTAACGCCGCTGTATATATGGCGCTGTGCCAGCCGGGCGATACGGTTCTCGGTATGAGCTTGGCTCATGGTGGTCACCTGACTCACGGTGCTTCAGTGTCTTTCTCGGGTCGTATCTATAATGCGGTACAGTATGGTCTGAATCCGGAAACAGGTGAGATTGATTACGCTGAAGTTGAGCGCCTGGCGGAAGAGCATAAGCCGAAAATGATCGTGGCTGGCTTCTCGGCATACTCTCGCGTTGTTGATTGGCAGCGTTTCCGCGATATTGCAGACAAAGTGGGTGCTTACCTGTTTGTGGATATGGCGCATATTGCAGGTCTGGTGGCTGCGGGCGAATACCCGTCACCGATCCAGATCGCTGATGTGGTTACCACGACGACGCACAAGACACTGGGTGGCCCGCGTGGTGGCTTGATTCTATCGGCACGCGCTGATGAAGATCTACAGAAAAAGCTGAACTTCGCGGTTTTCCCGGAATCCCAGGGTGGCCCGTTGATGCACGTCATCGCTGCGAAGGCGGTTTGCTTTAAAGAGGCGATGGAGCCTGAGTGGAAAGCGTATCAGGGGCAGGTTATCAAGAATGCGCAAGCCATGGCTGAAACCTTCAAAGCCCGTGGTATCAAGATTGTTTCCGATGGTACAGACGATCACCTGTTCCTGGTGGATCTGATTGATAAAGAATTCACGGGCAAAGATGCCGATGCCGCTTTGGGTCGCGCTAATATCACCGTGAATAAAAACTCTGTTCCGAACGATCCACGTTCTCCATTTGTTACCTCTGGCCTGCGTATTGGTACGCCTGCTGTGACGCGCCGTGGTTTCAAAGAAGCGGAAGTAACTGAGCTGACCAACTGGATTTGCGATATTCTTGACGATATCAATAACGAAGACACGATTGCACGTGTTAAAGGTCAGGTTAAAGAGATCTGCGCACGTTACCCTGTGTATAAGTAATCAGGGTTTTCAGCTATCCCTGATAGTTGGAAAAATGTACAATTCCGGGCGGCCCGATAAGGCTGCCCTTTTGTTCTTTAGCCGCGCATGGCAAGAACAATAACGCTCTTTATATAGGAACAGTTGATGCATTGTCCGTACTGTAATGCCAATGACACCAAGGTTGTCGACTCACGTCTGGTTGCCGAAGGGCAACAAGTCAGGCGTCGTCGGGCATGTGTTAATTGTAATGAGCGTTTTACTACCTATGAAGCCGCTGAACTGCTTATGCCGCGTCTGATTAAAGCGGATGGCTCGCGGCAACCCTTTGATGATGAAAAACTCCGTGCCGGGATTCACCGGGCCCTGGAAAAACGCCCCGTCTCGATTGAACAGATAGATTCCTGCATTAATCGCATTAAACAACGCCTGCGGGCGACTGGAGAGCGTGAGTTGCCCTCTCGTCAGGTGGGTGAAGAAGCCATGGCCGAGTTGCGCAAGCTGGACGAGGTGGCGTATGTGCGTTTTGCTTCGGTCTACCGCAGCTTTCAGGATATTAATGAGTTTAAAGCTGAAATTGAACGCCTGTCCGAAGGACACACGGAGGGTGGCGCCTGATGTCCTGGTCTGTTGCTGATCGTCAGTATATGGCGCGTGCTGTCCAACTTGCCAGGGAGGGGTTGTACACGACAAACCCCAACCCGCGGGTGGGCTGTGTTCTGGTGAAAGATGGCGTTATCGTGGCTGAAGGCTTTCATCGACGTGCCGGTGAAGGGCATGCTGAAGTGAATGCTTTGAATATGGCAGGTGATTTGGCGCAAGGAGCGAGCGCATATGTCACGCTTGAACCTTGCAGTCATTATGGGCGCACACCGCCCTGTGCTGAAGCCTTGATCAAGGCTGGCGTGTCGCGTGTTGTCTGTGCCATGGTGGATCCAAACCCTCAGGTTTCCAGCTGTGGGCTAAAAATGCTGCAGCAGGCCGGAATCATAGCTGAATCCGGGTTGCTTGAGGCTGAGGCAAGAGCATTAAATCCTGGCTTTATTAAACGGATGGAAACGGGTCTGCCGTTTGTGCGGGTGAAAACTGCGACCAGCCTGGATGGCCGTACGGCGATGGCATCGGGTGAATCAAAATGGATTACTGGCCCGGCAGCGCGTGGTGATGTCCAGAAACTTAGGGCGCAAAGTTCAGCGATAGTGACCGGAATCGAAAGCATACTGGCTGATGATTCGGCGTTAACCGTGCGGGCTGAGCAGTTAGCTATTGCTAATGCTGCGGATGTCGTCCAGCGCCAGCCTTTGCGCGTGGTGCTGGATTCGCAGTTGAGAATGCCGGTAACGGCATCAATCCTGAAACAGCCCGGCAGAACGCTGCTTGCCACCCTCTGCCAAGATGCTGAAAGGGTTGAGGCGGTTAAGTCTGCCGGAGCTGAAATCATCAACCTGCCATCATCAGGCGGTCGCATCGATTTATTGGCATTGCTGCAGTATCTGGCAGAAGATGAGCAATGCAACGAGCTTCTGGTAGAAACGGGTGCGACGCTGGCAGGTGCATTTTTGGCAGCCGGGCTGGTGGATGAGCTGCATCTGTTTATGGCTATGAAATTGCTGGGCAGTGCTGCAAGGCCTGCTTTTGAGTTGCCTTTGATGCACATGTCTGAGCAAATTCAGTTACAGAGAATTGATATGCGTATGCTGGGCGAAGATCTGAAATTGGTATTGCAGCCCCAGTACGGAGAGAGTGACTAAATGTTCACCGGGATTATTGAAGCGATTGGAACAATTGCCGGCGTTGCAGAGCAATCCGGGGATATGCGTCTGTATGTTCGGACCGGTGATCTGGATCTGAGCGACGTTAAGTTGGGTGACAGCATCGCAACCAATGGGGTCTGCCTGACGGCGGTTGAGTTGCCTGGTGATGGTTTTGTTGCTGATGTCTCCCGGGAAACGCTGGCCCATACTCGCTTTCCGCAGTTAAGCGTGGGTGAACGGGTAAACCTGGAAAAGGCGCTTATGCCAACGAGTCGTCTGGGCGGTCATATTGTGACAGGTCATGTCGACGGACTGGGGGAAATTGTTGAGCGAAAAGAGGATGCCCGATCTATCTACTTCAGGGTTAAGGCGCCTGCCAATCTGCAGCGTTATTTGGCGGCCAAAGGCTCAGTGACCGTTGATGGTATCAGTCTGACGGTCAATGCTATTGATGCTGAATGTTTTGCATTAAATATTGTGCCCCATACGGCACAGGAAACGATTATGGCCGAGTACCTGCCAGGGCGGATTGTGCATCTGGAGGTGGATATTATTGCCCGCTATCTGGAGCGCATGCTGGGGCATGATCGTAGTCATGAAAATTATGAAAACACACCACAGGGCCTAACAATGGAAACCCTGATGGCAAACGGTTTTAACCACTAACGACGGTATATATAGATGAAATTAAATACACCACAAGAGCTGATTGAAGAGATTCGCCAGGGGCGCATGGTTATCCTGATGGATGATGAAGATCGCGAGAATGAAGGTGATCTGGTGATTGCTGCCGAGATGGTACGCGCAGATGACATAAACTTTATGGCGACCCATGCCCGTGGCCTGATCTGCCTGACACTGACGCGTGATCGTTGTGAACAGTTGAATCTGCCACTGATGGTACAAAGTAATGGTGCCCAGTTCTCGACCAACTTTACCATGTCGATTGAAGCGGCTGAGGGTGTTACTACGGGTATCTCAGCGGCAGATCGTGCTCACACGGTTCGTGCTGCGGTCAAAGAAGGCGCCAGACCAGAAGATATTGTGCAGCCGGGCCACATCTTTCCACTGATGGCTCAGCCAGGTGGCGTGCTGAGTCGTGCAGGGCATACCGAAGCCGGTTGTGATCTGGCGCGGATGGCCGGTTTTACGCCTGCTGCTGCGATTGTCGAGATTATGAATGAAGATGGTACGATGGCACGTCGTCCGGATCTTGAAGAATTTGCTGCCAAGCATAACTTGAAGATCGGTACCATTGCGGATTTGATCCACTACCGTACCGCGAATGAGCACACGGTGGAGCGTTCTGCACAAGGTGTGATGGCAACTGAGTACGGTGAATTTAATTATGTGACTTACCGTGATGAAATTCAGGGCTGTACCCACTTGGCGATGACGCTGGGTGATATCTCGGCAGACGAGCCGACTCTGGTGCGTGTGCACAACCGGTCTGAAGTCCTGCGTGATGTGGTGGGTGCCGTGAATCCTGCTGAGGGTTCCAAGTGGACGATGCGTAAAGCCTTGGCGCGGGTGGCGGCGGAAGGAAAAGGCGTTGTGCTGCTGCTGGATACAAATGAACCTAGCGATATTGAAGATTCTGTTGATCTGATGCTTAACGGTCGCCAGAAGTCTAAAGTCAATATCAGTGCTTCAGGCGCGTATCTGACGGTTGGTACTGGCTCTCAGATTTTGCGGGATCAGGGCGTCGGTAAAATGCGTCTGTTAAGCTCCCCTATGAAATTTAATGCAATCTCCGGTTTTGATCTGGAGATTGAAGAATATATTCCTTTTGAAGAATAACTGGATCGGTATTTGAATGATGTCTGTAAAAACTATTGAAGGTGATTTTGTCAATGTTAATGGCAACTATGCAATCGTAGTGGGCCGTTGGAATGCATTTGTGGTTGAAAGCCTGCTTGAAGGCGCTATCGATACCCTCAAACGTCACGGTGTTAGTGAAGAGAATATCCGTGTGGTTCGTGTGCCGGGTGCATTCGAGATTCCTTTGGCAGTCAAGCGCCTTGCGGCGCAGAAAAAAGATGATGCCATTATTGCCCTGGGTGCAGTGATTCGTGGGGGTACGCCACACTTTGAATATGTATCAGGCGAAAGCTCCAAAGGCGTGGCACAGGTATCGCTGGAGTATGACCTGCCGGTAGCCAACGGTATCCTGACAGTGAACAGCATCGAACAGGCGGTTGAGCGCTCTGGCACCAAAATGGGTAATAAAGGTGAAGAAGCGGCACTGTCTGCATTAGAAATGGTAAGCCTGCTGCGGCAGTTTGAGGTTTAATCGCACATGAGCGAGAACGAAAGTAAACCGGCAAAGAAAAAGAAACCTTCGTTGACGACACAGCGGCGCAATGCACGTAGTTATGCGCTGCAAGCGCTTTACTCATGGACACTCGCGGGGCAACCCCTGAATGAGCTTGAAGCTCAGTTTCGGGTCGATAACGATATGCGTGATACGGATGTGAAGCTGTTCTCGGAATTACTGCACAATATTGCTGGCAGCAAAAGCGAGCTGGATGCGTTGTACGTGGATTTCCTGGATCGTAATGTCGATGAGTTGGATCCGGTCGAGTTGAATGTGCTGCGTATTGGTGCCTATGAGCTGTCGAAGCGTATCGAAGTGCCGTATCGTGTGGCCATCAACGAAAGTGTTGAGCTGGCAAAAATCTTTGGTGCAACGGACAGTCATAAATATGTCAATGGCGTGCTGGATAAATTGGCCCAGCGGGTGCGTATGGCAGAGATCAGAGAGAAGCGTAAGGGCTAGGCTGTGTCATTGGGTGAGTTTGAACTGATCCGGCGCTACTTTGCCCAAATAGCAGACACTTCTGCGGATGCGTCCGTTGCTTTAGGTATTGGGGATGACTGTGCCATTCTTGATCTGCCGTCAGGGCAGCAACTGGTCGTCTCCATTGATACTCTTGTTGAAGGGACTCACTTTTTACCGCAAACGCCGGCGGAGTTACTGGCCACTCGTTTGATCGGGTCAGCGGTCAGTGATCTGGCTGCCATGGGAGCCGATCCGGCTTGGTTAACCCTAGCGCTGTCGCTTCCCGCTGCCGATCCAGAGTGGCTGCAAGCCTTTAGTGAACAGTTGGCGTTATTGTGTAAACAATATGGCATTGCTCTGATTGGTGGCGATACCACGCGGGGGCCGCTCACGCTCACCGCGCAAGTGCATGGTTTTGTACCCCAGGGTGAAGGCCTGTTACGTAGTGGTGCCCAGATTGATGATCTGATTTGTGTCAGTGGCTTCCTGGGGGATAGCCGGGGAGGGCTGGAGGTTCTTCTTCAAGGGGGCGAGTGTCAGGAAGCATCGTCCTATCTGAAAACGCGTTTTTATGCGCCGCAGCCACGTTTGGCCCTGGGCCAATGCTTAAGAACCATTGCCAATAGTTGTATTGATATATCCGATGGACTTCTCGCGGATCTGGCTCATATTCTTAAGTGTAGTGGTGGGTTAGGTGCCCGGTTGCAGCTTGAAACGTTGCCGCTATCTAAAGAGCTGGTGCAGAAATATGGCGTGGCGCAAGCCCGGCAATGGGCTTTAACCGGGGGGGAAGACTTTGAGCTCTGCTTTACCGTCCCGGCAGATAAACTGGGGCAACTGCAGCCACTGAATTTTCCGATCAGTGTAATCGGCAAAGTCACAGCAGGGCCGGATATCAGTCTGTTTGACCAGGAAACGCCTTGTCCAATCAGCGACACCGGTTATGACCACTTTCGTATCTGATATTTTTTAGCTAATGGCGTTTGAATAAGGATTTACTGTGAATAAAGTTCCAGCATCGGTATGGCGCAACCCTATACACTTTCTGGCGTTTGGCTTGGGCAGTGGCGCGGCACCCTGGGCACCAGGCACCTTCGGGACACTGGCTGCACTGATTCCTTTTTTCTGGTTTCAGCAACTCAGTGCGCCCTGGTATTTATTGATGCTGGCAGTCACCACGCTGATCGGCATCTGGCTGTGTGATCGGACGGCAAAAGATATTGGCGTCCATGATCATGGTGGCATTGTTTGGGATGAATTTGTTGGCTTCTGGCTGACCATGTTTATGGCGCCAACGGGCTGGGGTTGTGTTCTACTGGGTTTTATTCTCTTCCGAATTTTCGACATTCTTAAGCCCTGGCCAATCAAGTGGGCTGATCAGAAAGTCTCTGGCGGCTTCGGGATTATGTTGGACGATATTCTGGCGGGCATCTATGCCTTGATTGTTCTGCAAACCGTGGCTTATTTCTGGCGGTAAAGTCAGCGGTGCAAAGCCGCATGGATCGCCGTTTCAATGCTGGTGCTATCTAGCCCGCACATTTCAATCTGCTGTTGTCTGGATGCATGTGGTATCCAATAATCGGGTATGCCCAGCATCAGCAGCGGTGTTGCTATCCTGTTGTTGTGTAGGTACTCACTTACATGGGAGCCTGCGCCACCAATAATGCTATGATCTTCTAGCGTTACTAATAAATCATGTGAACCGATTAACTGCTGAATTGCTGTGCCATCAAGCGGTTTGACAAAACGCATATCAAGCAATGTGTAGCCATGTTTTTTGGCAACGGTTTCAGCCTCTGGCAACAGTGGCCCGAAGTTAAGCAGGGCGACTCCCTTGCCGTTGTGAACTGTCCGGCTTTTTCCCAAAGGTAGCTCAAGCATTTTTTCGGTTGCCTGTGCGCCCACGCTGCCTCGCGGGTAGCGTACTGCTGCCAGGCCATGATATTGGTAGCCGGTATAGAGCATATTCCGCAGTTCTGCCGATGAAGACGGTGTCATAATGACGGTTTCAGGCAGGCAGCGCAGAATGGAAATATCAAAACAGCCAGCATGGGTTGCACCGTCTTCACCCACGAGGCCTGCACGGTCAACTGCCAGCAACATATCCAGTTTCTGGATTGATACATCATGTACGATCTGGTCATAGCCACGTTGTAAGAAAGTGGAGTAGATAGCGACCACCGGTTTCATCTTCTGACAGGCCATCCCGGCGGCAAGTGTCACAGCATGCTGTTCAGCAATGGCGACATCAAAGTAACGCTCCGGAAAGCGTTTGGAGAATTCAACGAGGTCAGACCCCTCTCGCATGGCTGGGGTGATAGCGGTCAGTCGAGTATCCTGGGCTGCCATATCGCAAATCCAGCGACCGAAGACATTGGAATAACGAATCGTCTTCTCTTGCGGTTGATTGATCGGATCGATCTTTGTAATGGCATGGTAACCAACGGGGTCCTCTTCCGCAGGCTGAAACCCTTTGCCTTTGGTGGTGACGATATGGAGAAATTGAGGGCCGGACTTTTTCAGGGTGGCTGCCAGTGCTGGGAGCAATTGGGCAAAATCATGGCCGTCTATTGGCCCGGTATATTCAAAATCCAGTGCTTCAAACAGAGCTGCAGTGGTTTCGCCGCTAGAGCCGCTTTTCAGATTTTTTGCCAGATAGGTCGCAAGGCCGCCCTCGTTATGGGAAATGGACATATTATTGTCGTTGAGAATCACCAGTAAATCAGTGTCAGTGTGTGCGGCATGATTCAGCGCTTCAAATGCCATGCCTGCAGTCATGGCACCATCGCCAATCACGGCGACTGATTTGCTGGCAATACCCTGAAGTTTGTCCGCAATTGCCATGCCCAGTGCCGCGCTAATGGAAGTGCTTGAATGACCGACACCAAAAGCATCGTAGCGGCTTTCTTCGCGTTTCGGGAAAGGGGAGGGGCCGTCAATTTGCCGGATTTTAGGCATATCCTCGCGGCGCTCCGTGAGGATTTTGTGGGGATAGCACTGGTGGCCTACGTCCCATATCAGATGGTCTTTGGGGGTCTCCAGCAAATAGTGCAGGGCAATTGTCAACTCAATCACCCCAAGCCCGGCACCAAAGTGTCCGCCACTCTGACCTACGCTATAAAGTAAATAAGCACGCAGTTCTGCGGCCAGCTCGTCCAGTTTGCTGCGCTCAAGTTGGCGTAAATCGGTTGGATTATGAATATTATCCAGCAAGGGTGTGTGCGGGCGCTGAGGTGAAATTGTCTGGAACATAAGTTTTGCTTAGTGATCTCTGTGCACAATAAAGTCTGCCAATGCGCGTAGAGAGTCAGCGCGATCAGCAAATATATCCAGAGCCGCTAAAGCTTCTGTGTGAAGTTGTTTAAGTTTTAATTTGGCGCCATCAAGGCCAAGCAAGGCAGGATAGGTGGGTTTATTCTGTTCCAGATCAGAGCCTTGTGGTTTGCCAATGGTCGTGGAATCTCCCTCGATATCGAGAATGTCATCCTGCACCTGGAAGGCAAGACCGATAGCTTTCGCGTATTGGTTTAAAGCGCTTAGCTGTGAATCAGCTACAGCGGAGCTGCATACCGCGCCCATCTGCACCGCACATTGTAACAGGGCGCCGGTTTTATGCTGATGCATGGCTTCGAGTTGCGTCAGGGTTAAGGGCTTGTCGACATGGCGCAGATCAAAGGATTGGCCGACGACCATGCCCTGATGTCCGGATGCCTGACTCAGCAGTTGGATCAAGCGAATACGGTTAGCATGGCTATGTTGTGAGTCATTGGCTAAGAGTTCGAATGCCAAACATTGCAGGGCATCACCCGAAAGAATTGCCGTGGCTTCATCATAAGCAATATGACAGGTGGGCTTGCCACGGCGCAGGTCGTCATCATCCATTGCCGGGAGATCATCATGCACCAGTGAGTAGCTATGAATGCACTCTATGGCTGCTGCGGCGTTATCCGCTTTCTCTTCCGTCCCGCCAAGCATTGCGTTTACCAGGTAGACCAGTGCTGGCCGGATCCGCTTACCCCCGTTAAACAGGGCGTAGCGCATCGATTCCTGAAGTAGTGGATCGATACTGGTAGTTGAAATGCAGGAGTCAAGGTGCTGGTCGAGGCGCGTTTGGTAGTGTCTGAGCTGCTGGCGGATATCCAAGGTTAGTTCTCTTTGGGTGAAAAAGGTTCGGTTTTCAGTTCGCCACCGGACTCTATTAGTATCTGAACTTTTTGCTCAGCTTCAGTCAGAATGCTTTGGCATTCGCGCGTGAGTCCAATACCTTTCTCGAAAGCCTGGAGGGACTCCTCCAAGGACAGATCGCCTTGTTCCATACGGTTGACCAAGGACTCCAATTCTTGAAGGGACTGCTCAAAATCAGTTGTCTTTTTTTTGCGTGACATAGGCAATATCTGCTTTGAAAGGGCTAAACTTACCGAAGGCCGGGGCTATAATCAATTATCTATTAAAAATCCCGGTTAAACGATCGTATGATAATGACTGTGCAGCCAATTTTGTTATTATAGTTGGTTCGGACAAGGCTTGAACAACGTTCGCGACTTACATTAAGGAGTTCTGGGTGGATATAGCAACGCTCGTCGGCTTATTGGGCAGTTTTGGTATCGTAGTAGCCGCGATGGTTCTCGGTGGTGATGTTGGGGTATTCATTAACCCGCCATCGCTGTTGATTGTAGTCGGCGGCTCTATATTTGTAGTGCTGATGTCTTACACCTTGGGACAGTTCCTTGCGGCAGGTAAAATTGCTGGTAAAGCCTTCATGTTCCAGTCCATCAATCCTGAAGATATTATTGCAGAAACCGTTGATCTGGCTGATGCGGCTCGCAAAGGCGGCCTGCTTTCTCTTGAAGATAAAACGGTTAGCAGTGCCTTTATGCAGCGTGGCATTCAGCTATTAGTCGATGGACATGATCCTGAAGTCGTTAAAATGTTATTGAAGAAGGAAGCTAAACTGACGCATGACCGGCATGAATTTGGTGCGACCATTTTCGCGACGCTTGGGGATGTGGGCCCGGCAATGGGTATGATTGGTACCCTGGTTGGTCTGGTACAGATGCTTTCTAATATGAGTGACCCTAAATCTATCGGCCCTGCGATGGCGGTAGCCCTTCTGACAACACTCTATGGTGCGATGATGGCTAACATGGTCTGTATTCCTATTGCTGCCAAGCTTAACGTACGTAAAGACGAGGAAGCTTTGAATAACGATTTGATTACTGATGGTCTGCTGGCTATTCAGGCTGGTCAGAACCCTCGTGTTATTGAACAGATGCTACGTAACTATCTGCCAGAGAAGAAGCGCGCTGCTGCTGAAGGCTAATTCGGTAAAGGACTGAGAAATGAGTGACAATGCCGAAGAACAGGAATGCCCCCCCTGCCCCTCGGGGCTTCCTGCCTGGTTAGCAACCTTTGGCGACCTGATGTCGCTATTGATGTGTTTCTTCGTACTTCTGCTTTCCTTCTCGGAGATGGATGTACTGAAATTCAAACAGCTTGCGGGTTCCATGCGAGAAGCTTTTGGTGTGCAGAACCAAATTAAAGTTGAAGATATTCCCAAAGGGACTTCGATTATCGCGCAAGAATTCAGCCCTGGTCGCCCTGAACCAACCCCTATTAATGAAGTTCGCCAAATGACGGTGAACAATGATATGAACACCCTGGATATCCGCTCGAAAGAGGGTGATAGTGATTCGCCTGATCAGGAAATGGGTGAACAGCAAGAGCTGCAGCAAGAGCAAGAGCAAGAGGCAAAAGAAGAAGCTGTCGAGTTTGCGGCAGCGCTGGCTGAAGAAGTCGGCGATGGCAGTGTTGAAGTCGAAACAGATGGTAAGAAGATCATTGTCCGGATCAAAGAAAAAGGATCCTTTGATTCCGGGTCGGCAGAACTGAAATTTGAATCCATCCCTGTGCTTGCCAAAATTCGTGACGTATTACTCGGCGTTAAAGGTCAGGTCGCGATTGAGGGACATAGTGACAATATTCCCTATGTGGGGCGGCACTATGAGTCAAACTGGGATCTCTCGGTTGCGCGTGCTTTAGCTGTAGCACATGAATTATTTGGTGATCCGCGTATAGATCAGTCTCGCTTTAGGGTGATGGGTATGGCGGATACTAAACCTTTGGTGCCGAACGACACTCGGGCTAACCGGGTAAAAAACCGTCGTGTAGAGATTATTATTACCAAAGGTAAAGATAAGGAATCCTTGGAAAAAATCCAGGCGCGGAAGGAAGGCGACCCAGATGGTCAGCTCATGGATCTTCAGCCGGATGATATATTCTAGAAATTTGGATATATAAAAGCCGCCTGATTGGGACTTCTCTCTAAGCGCCTTTCTGCGGTGTGCTTTGCTATTGTCTTGCCAGGCAATCTATATAAGCAGCCAACGATAACGCCTGCTGTGTGAACGAGGGCTTTGTCAGCAAACTTGTCTCCCGATTCTAGCTTCCAGCGTCCGTCTTTTTGTGCTTACAGACAGCAGCCTCAACTCTGTAAGCAAATAATGGGGAGTTCGCTTACAGAGTGGGCCGCCAGATCAAGAAGTGCAGCTTAGTGTCCCGCTAATACTTCAATATGGGCCTGAACACTGAACGCCAGTGAAACTGGGTTATAGCCACCCTCAAGTACTGATACCAAGCGATTTTGGCTATAGGTTCGGGCAGAATCCATCAGTAGCTGGGTAACAAAACGGAAGTCTTCCTCATTCAGCTTAATATCAGCCATTGGGTCTTCATGGTGGGCATCAAAACCTGCAGAGATAAAAATCATATCCGGCTTGTGTGCCTGGATCGCCGGTAGCCATTGATTTTCGACCAGAGACCGGAATACCGTACCATCGCTGTGTGCCTCCATTGGGCAGTTGACGATATTATCGCGCAGAATGTCACTGTACCGCTCTGGATAAAATGGGTGTTGGAAGGTTGAGCAGACCAATACTTCTGGACGGTCTTTGAAAATATCAACCGTGCCGTTGCCGTGGTGAACGTCGAAGTCAAAAATAGCAACACGCTCAATCCCTGGCTGATGCAAGGCATGCATGGCGGCAATGGCTACATTGTTGTAGAAGCAGAACCCCATCGGGATGTTATGCTCGGCATGATGCCCGGGTGGTCGTACTGCGCAGAAGGCATTTTGGGATTTGCCGGCAATAACACGATTAACCGCCATAACTGCAGACCCTGCCGCAAGGCTGGCTGCATGTAACGAGTGGGGGCACAATGCAGTATCTTCGTCGGTATAAACAACGCCATGCTCAGGCAGCTTCATTTCCAGACGCTTCTGGTGTAAGTGAGCATGAGCTAACTGGATCTGTTCAGGAAGAATATGCGTTGACTGTACCTGTTCAAGCTCCTGTATTAAACCGGTTTTCTCAAGAACCTTCTTTATTGCCAGAAGGCGGACGGGACTTTCTGGATGTTCTGGCCCCATGTTATGCAGGCCGCAATCATCGTGAGTGATAAAAGCTGTAGTCATAGGTATCTATTTTTATAAGTTTTTAGTTAGTGTACCTGAAACCTTGTCAGCAAGATCTCATCAAAATGTAGCAATATGCTTAGAGTACGCTTCCGTAGCTTGTTTTTTCTTGATCTAGGTCATTAGTGGTAGCCCGGATGTTGCACCAGTGCATTTAGTTTTTCCAACTGAGCACTGTTATACAAGCGTATTCTGCAATGCTAAACGGGGGTATGCACTGTTACGGTTAGCATTTGCCGGTTTTTCA
>PDWJ01000939.1_pt1 | contig 38891 bp, 31 predicted proteins | sample 1430881 | NCBI WGS metagenome assembly PDWJ01 (sample SAMN01162460, study PRJNA174530) | Oral metagenome, whole genome shotgun sequencing project. | biome: Marine environment; feature: Marine mammal; material: Swab sample of the gingival sulcus; isolation source: swab sample of gingival sulcus...
GGACAAAAGAAAAACTATTCAGGAATGAGTTTTTGGGCACGAGGCTATTTTGTGTCGACTGTTGGTGCTGATGAAGAAGTAGTTCGAGCATATATTCAGAATCAGGAAAAAGAAGACAGTCGTATCGAACAATTGTCTCTGTTCAATAAGTAGACGACCACCGAATGGTGGTCAGTAGATCTTTTTAACATACCGCTTTGAGCGGTTCACAATTACAAAGCCACCGGTTTTACCGGTGGATACTTACTGTTTTTTGATGATTCGTTTGATATCTTTCTCTTTCATAAAGCCACTTTTTTTGAGAATGAATGGTGTTAAATTGTTTTTTTCATTTTAGAGGCTTTTTTCTGTTTAAGCAGCTGTTTTTATTAAAATATTCCGTATTTTTTTCAGCACCTTTATCTTGTCTATTTTTTTCAACCCTGTGATTATACAAATGCTTTATCTTCCGTCAGTAAATAAGTAAGATGTCCCCGGAGCTCGCAAATAAGTTCATTGGCCAGTCCATAGCAAGTAACAAAACGAGTTGTATACTTGTTTTTACAAGTTTTATGAAGCAGGCTTTTCGTGAGCCACTTTCCCCGCAGATTTGCCAGAAGAGTCTGTTTTTTATGTGTCGCTGCAGCATTAAAGCAGTTACATTTTTTCTTTGTGTTTTCTCCAGTTAGGATGGGTTATGCCATGTTTTTTTATCTTGTAATTAAGCGATCTCGGGCTGATGCCAAGTTTGCTGGCCGCATTTTTCTGTACCCAGAGGTTTTCTTCCAGGGCCTTGATTATGAACTCCTTTTCATGCCCCTCCAGTGAACCGGCTGCAGGAAGGTTTGGCGGCGGTGGTGGAGGAGTAACGCCTTGGACGGGAAGCTGAATTGATTCGAGATGAATAATCGTCTCCTCCTCCAGAATAATAGCCCTTTCTATGGTGTTGGCCATTTGTCGAATATTGCCTGGCCAGTCGTAATGTTTAAGAATTTCAAGAGATTCAGGGGAAAAACCTCTGATTGTTCTCTTCATTGAAGCCGCTTCTTTTCGCAACAGCTTTTCAGCTAGAGGGACTAGACAGAGTGGCCGTTCTTTTAAGGTAGGCAGAGTGACTGGCAGTACATTAATTCTGTAATATAAATCCTCCCGGAATTTTCCTTCACTTATCTGCTGGGGCAGGTCCTTGTTGGTTGCAGCAATTATACGTACATCTACTTTGATGGTTTTGTTGCCGCCTATACGCTCAAAGCTTTTCTCTTCAATGACCCGGAGCAGTTTTGCCTGGATTTCAAGCGGTATTTCTCCTATTTCGTCAAGAAAAATTGTTCCACCGTCAGCCTGCTCAAAGCGACCGATCCGTTGTTTTTCTGCCCCTGTAAAAGCCCCTTTTTCGTGGCCAAACAGTTCGCTTTCCAGAAGTGATTCAGGAATATTAGCGCAGTTTATCTTAATGAAGGGCTGCAGATGTCTCGGTGAATTGTAGTGAATGGTTCCAGAGAGAAAACTTTTCCCTGTTCCGGTCTTGCCTGTAATTAAAATGGTGGAGTCAGTGGCGGCAAATTTTTTCAGGCTTTTGATAACAGCTTTGAAATTGGGAGTTTCGGCTATAATAGCATCAAAACTATACTCAATATCCTGTTTCCTCCTCAGGTAATCTATTTCATTTGTCAGTTGACGCCTTTTCAGGGCATTTTGGACAGCAATCTTTATTCTGGTTGGTGAAAACGGTGGCGTTATAAAATCCTGCGCTCCCTTGTGAAAAGCCTCGACAACCAGCTCGGCCTTTTCTGTGGTTGAGGTAATGATTATGGGAGTGTAAGGTGATTGATTGTGGGCAGCGTCAAGCAATTCAAATGTTTTTCCGTTTTCTGGAGCAATATTAATGAAAACAAGGTCGTATTGATTGTGCATGAGTGCACGTTTAAATGATGTACTCTCATTTTGAAAGGTAATGTTAGATGTAGAGGACAGTGCTTCTATAATACTGTTTTTACTTTCTCTTTGTTTTTCGTAGGCCAGGACAGCATACTTGTTTTTCATTCGCATTTCTCATGTTTCGATATTGTTTTTCAAACCCCATTTTTTGTAATCATATCCGACTTTATCATTGAAAGCAATGTGAAATTATGTACCTGCTCCCATCTCACCCATCTTCGGGCGATCACGACCTGCCGCATAAAGAGGATATAGCTGCCAATCGTGCTTGCCCAGATAGGGGCAGCCTGAGAGCAGTTACACGTTTGAGGCAGGTAAAACCAGAGAGGTACACACCCAGTGAGTAGTTACATTTCAGCAATATGAGAATTATAACTGAACAAAATGACAGAGATTTAATGCGGATTGCCCTCAAGCAGGCTAAATATGCCGCCGCAAGAGGAGAGATCCCTGTCGGTGCTCTTCTGGTCAATCAGAAGGGAAGCATTGTTGCGGCCCATGGCAATAATTGCCGACAGGCACATGATCCAACAGGTCATGCCGAAATTCGGGCACTACGTGATGCAGGCCAGCAACTGGAAAATTACCGGTTCCCGGGAACAACTATGTATGTAACCCTTGAGCCATGCGCCATGTGTGCTGCGGCTTTGGTGCATGCACGAATAGAGCGGATCGTCTTTGGTGCGACAGATGCAAAGGCAGGGGCACTGATATCAAAATATTCCATTGGCACGGACGGCAGGCTTAACCACAGTTTTTCCATTACCCAGGGAGTTCTTGAGGAGGAATGCAGGCGGATTTTAGTTCATTTTTTCAGAAAGCGGCGTTAATTTAGCTTGTAAATTTTGTTAACCCGGTTTAATTATTTCACCCCATATCTATGGTATACGTGCAGATAAACGGAGAGGTGACCGAGTGGCTTAAGGTGCACGCCTGGAACGCGTGTGTACGAGAGTACCGAGAGTTCGAATCTCTCCCTCTCCGCCAATATTCTGCAAGTTACCGATAAAACAAAAAAATAAGGATTTCCCGCGCGGTCGTTCCGAAATATTCCGACGAGACTACCAGTCCAAAAACTTTCACAATGCCTCCTTGCTTTCAGGCTGCCCAGATTCGGGTAAGCGCGATTGGCAGCTATTAAAACTATTTTCGTAACTACTCACTGGGTGTGTACCTCTCTGGTTTTACCTACCTCAAAGGTGTAACTGCTCTCAGGCTGCCCATATCTGGACAAGCACGATTGGCAGCTATAGCCCCTCTATGCGGCGGGTCGTGATCGTTCAGAGAGGGGTGAGCTGTGAGTAGTTACCTATTTTCTTCTAAAAACCTTGAAAAAGTTTTACAATTTATTTAAAAAGGGAACTATCGGAGGGAAAACAATGGCGCAATTAAACATTGAAATGCGGGTGCCGGTCTGTATGCAGCAGGAAGGCGACGTTGTTATTGCCCGCTGCCCACTGCTGGAGGTAGCATCCCAGGGGTGCAGCGAAAAAGAGGCACGGGCAAATCTGGTTGAAGCACTCTCCCTTTTCATTGAAACCTGCATTGAAATGGGTACGCTTGACACAGTATTAAAGCAAAGCGGCTTTCGCCAAGTCGCCCAAAAACAGGGTGCCGATGGTAATATTGACGAAGTGAACATCTGCCTGCCCTATGCCACCCTGTCATCAAATGCTCGCGAATGTCACGCCTAACTCCCGTCAGCTGGAAAATATTTGACTGCATCCTCAAATTACTTGGTTTTCATTTTTCCAGGCAAAAAGGAAGTCACCGGGTATATACCAGAAAGAACTTGGCTCGTCCTCTCATTGTCCCGGTACACAGCAAAGATATCGCGGCCGGGATCATCAATAGCAACCTGAACAGCTCCGGCACAAGCAGAGAAGATTATTTCGCGGCACTGGAGCAGTGCAGATAATAAATCTATCGGGGAGCTAACCGGCGAATGAAACGAGTCCGGTTTTTGTGATTTGTTACCTATTAATAACTCAGAAAAAAATACTTTAAAAAGTATTCTGATATTCAATAAAGTCTCCCTCTCCGCCAATGCAAATATCATGATAAGATATTGGCGGCATTTCTTGACGATCTTGCCAGTTACGGGTATAAAGTCAGGATACAATAAGCGACCTAAGGTTTGATAGCCGGGTCCTGTGCAACATAGAATCACGAACCCCGTCAGGTCCGGGAGGAAGCAGCGGCAGTGAAGCTCTATGTGTGCCACAGGGGTGCCTGGCTATCTTTTTTTGTAACTGCTCACAGCTCACCCCCTCTTTGAACGATCACGACCCGCCGCATAGAGGGGCTATAGCTGCCAATCGTGCTTGTCCAAAGATGGGCAGCCTGAGAGCAGTTACACGTCTGAGGTGTGTAAAATCAGAGCGTTACACACCCAGTGAGTAGTTATCTTTTTTTCAAGGGAAACTGTTTTGTCCTACCTCGTTTTAGCTAGAAAATCCCGCCCTCAGCTTTTTAGTGAAGTCGTTGGTCAGAAGACCTGCGTACGTACACTGCAAAATGCTCTGCGCAACGACCGGACTGCTCATGCCATACTCTTCAGCGGTATTCGTGGAACGGGTAAAACGACCCTGGCCCGCCTCATGGCTAAAGCCTTGAACTGTGAAAACCTTCAAGAAGCTGAGCCATGTAATAACTGTACCTCTTGCAGACAAATTATTCAGGGAAAGAGTGCAGATCTCCAGGAGATCGACGGGGCCTCCAACAGAGGTATTCAGGAGATACGAGAATTAAAAGAGAATATACGTTTCATGCCGGCCTTAAGCCGCTATAAAATCATCATTATTGATGAAGTCCACATGCTCACAAATGAGGCCTTCAATGCGCTGTTAAAAACTCTTGAAGAACCACCTGATCATGTCTATTTCATGTTTGCCACGACAGAGCAGCAGAAAGTTCCGGTAACGATTCTGTCCCGTTGTCAACGTTATGAACTCAAACGTATTGCCTCAACTGAACTTGCAGGATATTTCAAAAAAATAGCTGAAAGTGAACGGGTAGAGATCGAGCCGGTTGCGCTTGAGATGATTGCCGGAGAAGCTGATGGCAGTGTACGGGATGGCTTGAGTCTGCTGGATCAAATATTTTCTTATAGCGAAGACAAGATTACCGCTGAAGATGTTTCAACCATTCTAGGTATGGCCAGCCTTGATACTGTTGCCAGGATTGTTGATGCCGTAATGGATAAAGATTTAGCAACTGTTTATACCCTGCTTGAGCGTGTCTACAGCGCGGGTATTGATTCAGGCCGACTGCGAAACGACATTTTGATTTGGGTTCGAAAATTGATCATTTGCCTTGTTAATGCGAACAGCCCCCTGTTGCAGGCGGCAGATGGCGAACTTGATCTTTTAAAAGAAACTGCTGAAAAATATACGCTTGAGTCGTTGACCTGTGTATTTCAGTTATTGCTGGAAGGATTTGAAAAAATACATTATTCAGCCTCTCCCCGACTGGCGCTGGAGTTGGTGCTGCTTAAAATTGTGCAGGTGGGAAACGTAGTATCGGTTGCCAGCCTTGTGTCCTCATTTAACAGGCTTCTTGATGGTGCTGATGTTGAGCCGTTGACAGAAATTGATGCTCCAGATAATACTGCCCAGCCGTCTTTAAGAGAAGGATCAAAAGACGGGCAGGTGGACATAAACGATCACCAAAAGGATTTTGCTGAAAAAGAAAAAATAATCAGCGAAAAAAAACATGCAAGAAGTGAACAGAATCAACCTGCAATAAACAATGCAGCATGTGCAGAAAGAAAGTCATCGAACCAAAAAACATTTTCTCAATCTGATGAAGATGTTCACAAGGCTGTGGCTCAGGGTAAGCCTTCTAAAAAGGCTGCAGAAAATGACAAGGTTAAAGAAAAAGGGGGAAAGGATATTCGCCGTGACTGGGACGACTTTCTCAAATATGTTCATGACAGGCAACCATGGCTATCTGCGGCGCTGAAAGAATCAACCTCTATAAAAAAAGAAGGGGCAGTCCTTCATATTCATTATGATGACAGCTTTGAGTGTGCGCTGATTAAGCAAAAAGAGTATATAAAGCCACTGACAGAATATCTTCTCGACTTTTTTCAGGAAAATCTTGCGATATGCTTTGATGTCTCTGGCGGTACCGGGGGTGAGATCAATCCAGAGGACGGGCAGAAACCTCATATAGAAAGAAAGAAACTGGCCAATGATCCATTGGTGCTGTCAGCACTTGAAATATTTAATGGTCAGGTAGGTGATATTCGAACCGGCCAGAGGTTCAGGAGGACACTAGGCTGATGAAGAAGAAAGGTGACTGCTCCCAACTCGTCTATATTTGAGCGAACTCAAAGCAGGTACGGGCCTTAAAAGCATGTGAAACCAAGGGGGGAGTCCCTGTGCCTAGCAGCGAGGAAAGACAAAAAACTATAACAGGTTACAATAACAATGAATATGAATGATTTGATAAAGCAGGCCCAACAGTTTCAGGAAAAGCTCTCAGGAGTACAGCAAGAGCTTTCACAAAAGCGAGTCGTCGGGAGTGCCGGGGCCGGAATGGTCTCAGCCGAGTTCAACGGCAATGGTGAATTGTTACATTTGCGTATAGAGCCGGGCATAATCAAACCCGATGAAGTTCAGCTGCTTCAGGATTTAGTCGTCTCTGCAGTGAACGACGGCCTGCATAAGTCAAAACAGATGGGGAAAGAAGAAATGACGAAACTGACTGGCGGGTTAAATATTCCCGGGCTTACTTAATCGAAGCCGGGAAGGTTAACCATGCATATTGTTCCTCCTGCTCTTGACAGATTAATCAGGGAGCTGGGTACTCTCCCCGGTATCGGAGAGAAAACCGCAACCAGGCTTGCATTGTACATTCTCAGAAGGCCTGCATCCGAGGCGGCAAAAATTGCGGAGGCGTTTAGTCAGCTGCACAACTGTATAGGGCTTTGCTCCACCTGTTATACTTTTTGTGAAGAAGACCAGTGTGACGTATGCCGTGATCAGAGCAGAACACGTTCACTGGTGTGTGTCGTAGAAGAACCTGGTGATTTACTGGCCATTGAAAAAACAGCCAGCTTTCAGGGCGTGTATCATATCCTTCATGGTTCACTGGCACCAATGGACGGAATAGGGCCAGATGAATTGAAAATAAAAGAACTGCTTAAACGGATAAAGACAGATGGTATTCAAGAGGTTTTAATTGCCACCAGTTCGACCGTTCCAGGGGAGGCAACAGCCTCTTATCTGATTGATATATTGGAGAAATTTTCTGTTCGTACAAGTAGGCTGGCTTGTGGCATACCCATGGGAATGGATATAAAATACGCGGATATTCATACTCTTGGCCGGGCAATAGAAACCCGCCAGCAGTGCTCCTGAAACGGCTCGCAAAAGCCCTGTTTTGTTCTTGACAAAATTAGATATTATAAGTAATAATTGAAAATTGCTCTTTTTATTTCTTGAATCTGAAATGCTTCAAGAAAACAGTTTTATATAGGCGCGTAACTCAGTGGGAGAGTGTCACCTTGACATGGTGGAAGTCGGCGGTTCGAAACCGCCCGCGCCTACCAGAATGACAAAAGGCTAAGATGTTGAGGCAGAATTGTCTCCTCTCTATAGCCTTTCCTTTTTACAGGTGTAAATGGCACAGATAGCAGTCTCAGTACAGGATGGCGAGCAAAAACAGTTTGAAGCAGGAGTAAGTGTTGCTGAAGCTCTTAAGCTGCTGGTTTCCAATAAGCAGCGCAAGCAGATTATTGCAGCCGTTTGCAATGGAAAGTCAGTGGATCTGCACACAGAGCTGCGGGAGGATACTATACTTTCTCCCATTCACATTTCATCAGAAAAGGGACTTGAGATTTTACGTCATTCAGCTGCGCATATTATGGCACTTGCCGTGAAAAAGCTCTATGGCAATGAGGTCAAGGTAGCGATAGGACCGGCAATAGAAGATGGCTTTTATTATGACTTTGATCGTGAAAAAGCCTTTACTCCTGATGATTTTGAGGCCATAGAGATGAAAATGGCCGAGATTGCCCAGTCTCGTTTGCCTTTTGTCCGCAGGGAATTGACTCGCCAGGAGGCTCAGGATTTATTCAGTCAGTTAGGGGAAACCTATAAAGTTGAATTGCTTGAAGAGATGGAGGAAGAATACGTTTCCATTTATGAGCAGGACAGCTTTATTGATCTTTGCCGGGGACCACACCTGCCTGACTCGTCATGGCTAAGCGTGTTCAAACTGCTCAGGGTGGCAGGATCATACTGGCGCGGCGATGAACGCCGCCAGATGCTCACCAGGATTTACGGCACTGCGTTCAGGGACAAAAAGGGGTTAAAGAGATATCTCAATCAACTGGAAGAGGCGCGCAAACGGGACCATCGAAAACTTGGCAAGGAGCTTGGTCTGTTTACCATAGAAGAACAGGTCGGTCCAGGGCTTATCCTCTGGCAGCCTAAGGGGGCATTGCTTCGCAGACATATTGAAGATTACTGGAAAGACGAGCATTACAAAAACGGGTATCAGCTCCTGTATACGCCTCACATAGCAAAGCAAGATTTATGGAAGACCTCTGGGCATCTTGATTTTTATGGCGAAAACATGTACTCGCCTATGGAAATTGACGAGGTGCGATATCAATTGAAACCGATGAACTGCCCGTTTCATATCGGGGTTTACAATTCATCAAAGCACAGTTATCGGGAGTTTCCTCTCCGCTGGTGCGAACTCGGAACAGTGTATAGATATGAGCGTACCGGATCCCTGCATGGGCTTATGCGGGTAAGAGGGTTCACCCAGGATGATGCGCATATTTTCTGTCGTCCAGACCAGCTTGAAGAGGAAATTTTTCATATTATCGATCTTAATCTGCATATTCTTAAAACCTTTGGCTTTGCAGAATATGATGTTTATCTTTCTACCCGGCCTGAAAAATCAGTGGGATCAGACGAGCACTGGGAGTTGTCAACCAATGCTTTGAAACAAGCCCTGAAGAAAAAAGGGCTGGGTTACGCTGTTGACCCCGGTGAAGGGGTCTTTTACGGGCCGAAGATTGATATAAAGATCAAGGATCAACTGGGACGATCATGGCAGTGTTCAACAATTCAGGTTGATTTTAATCTGCCTGAACGATTTAAGATGAAGTATACTGGTGATGACGGTAACGAACACCAGCCCATTATGATCCATCGGGCTTTGATGGGATCCCTTGAGCGCTTCATTGGTGTCATTATTGAGCACTATGCGGGCGCGTTCCCCCTATGGATGACACCAGAGCAGGCCAGGATTATGAATATTACTGATAATCAGGCTGAATACTGTGAGCATGTCTTTATGCAGATGCGGGCTGCCGGGGTCAGAATTGAAAAAGATCTGCGCAACGAGAAGCTTAATTATAAAATTCGTGAAGCACAGCTCATGAAAACGCAATACATGCTGATTGTCGGAGATCGGGAAAAAGAAGAGGGAACGGTAACAGTACGGCTGCGAAGCGGTGAAAACCTCCCTGCAATGAAACCTGAAAAGTTTATAGAGCTTGTTCAGAACGAATGCGGGGAAGAGCTTAATCACTAATCCGGCTTTCTCATGAACATTTTGTCTAACTGCTCTCAGGTCACCCATCTTCTGCGATCGCGACCCGCCGCATAGAGGGGCTCTAGCTGCCAATCGCGCTTGCCCGAATCTGGATAACCTGAAAGCAGCTACAGGCGTAAAGCAAGTGAAACCAGGGTGATACCTGCCCTGTGAGTAGTTACCATTTTGTCTGCTTTGAGAGGCAATACCCAAAAAAATCGGGTTAGTGTTATGTCAACGATGAAATGTCAGTATATTGGACGGTTTTTTGGCCTTATTCAGCCTTGTTCCGAGTTGCATAGTACTGGCTGTGTGACACAGGGCAAGGCCGCGCAGGGGCTGAAAAAACAGGGAAGACACGACTGAACAGCGTGGACAGGCACTGGTGCAGTGTATGTTGAACGTATTATGCAATGAGGAGGAATAGAGATTAAAAAACGAGGTAGAAAACTTCCACAACAGCAGGAAATAAAGGTACGGATAAACGAGGATATCAAATATCCTCAGGTGCGGCTTATCGGCGAGGATGGCTCCCAGCACGGTATCGTGAGTTCCAGAGAGGCAATTGATATTGCTTATGACCAGGGGCTTGATCTGGTTGAGGTTTCTGACAAGGCAGATCCACCTGTCTGTCGGGTCATGAACTACGATAAGTACCGTTACGACCTGAAGAAAAAACAGCAAGAAGCAAAGAAAAAGCAAACGGTCATAGAGACCAAGGAGATGAAGTTCAGACCAAAGACCGAAGAGCACGATCTGAATTTCAAAATTAAAAAAATCAAGCAATTCCTTGGTCAGAAAAATAAAGTAAAAGTTACCATGCGATTCAGGGGGCGGGAAATTGTTTATGCCCAATCCATAGGGCTTGAGGCCCTCAATAAGATTGCAGATGCTCTTGCTGAAGACTGCGTCATTCTTCAGGAACCAAAAATGGAAGGGCGACAGCTCGTAATGTTTGTCGGTCCAAAGACATAAAGGGGTCATGATTTCAGGGGCATCAAGACGGCCTACATGTATTTGAGCGTACCTGCTTTCAGGTTACCCATCTTCGGGCGATCACGATTGACCGCATAGAGGATCTGTAGCTGCCAATCGTGCTTGCCCGAATCCGGGCAGCCTGAAAGCAGGTACAGAGGTAAAGCAGGTAAAATAAAGAGGTTACATGCCCCGTGAGTAGTTACATTTGAGCAGAAAAATATATGAGTAACTGATTACGGACACTTCGTCTTTGCTCAATTCGGTTGAATCCGTGGTCAGGGAGTTACACGTCAGAATAAGAAAATAACACAGAGGCGCAGACCCCGTGTCGGCTACATGTACAATCCATATGTATGCCAGGATAGTTGTATTAAGGAGAAAAAAGCATGCCGAAAATGAAGACAAACAAAGGTGCAGCAAAACGTTTTCGTGCAACTGGATCAGGAAAAATCAGAAGAAGTAAGGCCTTTACGTCTCATATCCTGACCAAGAAATCAACGAAACGTAAACGAAATCTACGGCAGAATGGCTTGATAGCAGAAGCTGATGTTAAGTCAGTCAGGCGCATGCTGCCATATCTGTAACATATAACTCAGCGTGGCTGGATCAGGTTTGCCAGCCACAAACGAATCATGAAAGCTCGTTACTTCGGCAAGGGGTGGTGGGTATCACTTCCACTGAGAGACTTTCGGATAAAAGTACCTGTTCCCAGGACACTTCTTTGAGTGGTTACGGGACTATAGCTGCAAATCGTGCTTGCCAGAATCTGAACGAGCTGAAAGCTGGTGCAGAAGTAAAACAGGTAAAATCAGGGTAGTACATGCCCAGCGTGAGTAGGTACCAAAAAAATAACTTACCTATTTATTTAACATAGAAAAATTTTCGGAGTTAGAGTTATGGCACGCGTTACACGTGGCTTTAAGGCACGCCGTCGAAGAAATAAGGTATTAAAACTGGCAAGGGGATTTAGAGGGGGACGGCATCGACTTTTTCGATCTGCCACAGAAGCCGTTGATCGAGCTCTCTGCTATGCCTACCGCGACAGAAGAACGAAAAAAAGAGATTTCAGGCGCCTTTGGATTACCAGGATCAGTGCTGCGGCCAGGACAAATGGAACCAACTATTCCCGGCTCATGAATGGCTTGCGGAACAACAACATTGAACTTGATCGTAAAGTACTTTCACACATTGCTATTGTTGACCCTGCTGCTTTTGCCGCCGTGGTTGAGGCATCTGGTCAACAAAAAGCTGCAGGATAATTCATTCTTATGAAAAAAGAACTGCAGCGTCTGAAAAAAGAGGCTGAAGAACAGCTGCAAACCATCAAGGCGGATGAACTCGAAGATTTTCGGGTTAAGTATCTGGGCAGAAAAGGCGGGCTGTTGACTGGAGTAATGCGCCGGCTAGGGGAGGTTGCCAAAGAAGAGCGCCCTCAAGTAGGGGCCCTGGCTAACTCGGTCAAGACGGAGATCGAAGCACTCTTTGAAAACAAAAAGCAAGAGCTGGCAGATCGTATTATCACACAATGTCGAACAGATGTGGACACCAGCTTGCCAGGGCGTTTTCTCCCTTTTGCCAAGCTGCATCCAGTTACCCAGGTAATGGAGGAAATCTGCAGTGTTTTTTCGGCACTGGGGTTCTTTATTGCCGAAGGTCCTGATGTTGAGTCCGACTACTATAATTTTGAAGCACTCAATATCCCCAGGCATCATCCGGCCCGTGATATGCATGATACCTTCTATGTCACCGATTCCATTCTTCTTCGAACCCATACTTCACCTATGCAGGCCAGAATTATGGAAAACGAAGAGCCGCCACTTCGCTATATCGCCCCGGGAAAGGTGTATCGCTGTGATTCAGATATAACCCACACCCCCATGTTCCATCAGGTGGAAGGGTTTCTCGTTGACAGAGATGTGTCATTTGCAGATTTAAAGGGGGTGTTGACCAGCTTTACCCATGCCATGTTTGAAAAAGAACTGGTGCTTCGTTTTCGACCCAGTTTTTTTCCGTTTACAGAACCGAGTGCCGAGGTTGACATTTCCTGTGTTATGTGTGAAGGGAACGGGTGTCGGGTCTGCAAGAGAACCGGATGGCTTGAGATCCTCGGCGCTGGTTTGATTGATCCGGAAGTAATGAAAATGGTTGGATATGACCCGGAAAAATATTCTGGATTTGCATTTGGGCTGGGCGTTGAGCGTATAGCCATGCTCAAATATGGCATAGATGACATCCGTCTGTATTATGACAATGATCTTCGCTTTCTCTCCCAGTTTTAATTAAGTTTACCGTACCTGATCATGGGCACCACTTCATCTTTACAGATCACTCTTTCCCGCATACTCTTGTACACGAAAGTCTCGCTTCGCCTGCTTACCTGCTCAAAAGAGTGCCTGCCCAATTCTGTTGCACCCGTGACCAGTTACAGGTCAGAAGTAGATAATAACGCTTAAAGTACAAACACCGTGATTTTGGTTACAGTTTACCAGTTCTGTGCTTGTGTAACTCTACTGTTTTACCCGTCTATTGAAGAAAAACAGGAAATCTGATGAAATTCACTCTTAGCTGGCTCAGCAATTTTGTGTCATTGGAAGGGCTGGATGCCTCATTATTGTCTGACAAACTTACCATGCTTGGCCTGGAGGTCGAGGCTGTTGAGGAGTTGTTTGCTGAGCTGGATATTTTTGTAACCTGCCGGGTTGAAAAAGTAGAAAAACATCCTGATGCCGACAAATTGACAGTATGTTCCGTTACTGTAGGGAAAGGCGAGCCCCTTTCCGTCGTGTGTGGTGCTCCCAATGTACAGGAGGGAATGGTGTCAGCCCTGGCGCTGCCTGGCACAAAGCTTCCTGACGGAACGAAAATCAAAAAAGCTAAAGTAAGGGGGGTGGCATCCAATGGTATGCTTTGTTCTGCCCGAGAGCTTGGTTTAAGTGAAGATCATACCGGCATCATGGAACTGGACCGCTCACTCCCATCAGGAGCACCCCTGGCCACAGCATTGGGGCTGCGTGATACCGTGATTGAAGTTGATCTGACTCCGAACAGGCCAGATTGCGCCAGTGTAATGGGCATTGCCCGTGAAGTTGCCAGTATCCAGGGTCTGAGGATGAACACACCTGTATCCGACTATACCCCTCTTACAGGAAAAGGCCTGGATTACAGGGTAACTATTGAAGAGCCTGAATTATGCCCACGTTATGCCGCAAGGAAGGTGTGTAATGTCACAATAAAACCTTCTCCGTTGTGGATGCAGCAGCGCTTGTTGGCCGTCGGTATGCGGCCAATCAATAATATTGTTGATATTACCAACTATGTTATGCTTGAGATGGGGCAGCCGCTGCATGCCTTTGATTTTGATACCCTTAAAGGAAAGGCCATTGTTGTTCGAAAGCCAAAAAAAGACGAACTGGAATTTGTCACCCTGGACAACAGCACGCGAACCCTTGATTCGGATATGCTGATGATCTGTGATGCAGAGGAGCCGATAGCTGTAGCCGGGATAATGGGCGGCCTGAACACGGAAGTAACAGAGGAAACGGTTGATATCTTGCTTGAATCAGCCTGCTTTAATGCTGTTTCAGTGCGCAAGAGCTGTCGGCGGCTTAATATCCCGTCAGAAGCGTCGTATCGTTTTGAGCGTGGTGTAGATCCTGAACTTGCACCCAGGGCACTTGAAAGGGCGGTTGCTCTTATAGAAAAATATGGTGATGCGCAGGCAGAACATACTGGCATTGACGCGTACCCGGGGGCGAGGAAGCCTTTGGAACTCACATTACGTACAGACAGAGTTTGTAAATTACTTGGCATTCAGTTGCGCCAGGATACGATAGCTGAATATTTGCGAAGTATTGAATTTGAGGTAGTTCATAACACCCCTGATGATCTTGGCGTCACCGTCCCTACGTTTAGAGTTGATATCGAACGCGAAATTGACCTGATCGAAGAAGTAGCTCGTTTGGTTGGTTATAACGAAATACCGACTGCCAGCCCAAGGATTGCCATGCAGCATCCAAAACCGGACAGCATGCGGGAAATGAAAACAAAAATTGCCCACATCCTTACTGCTCAAGGGGTTTATGAAGCAATTAACTACAGCTTTGTTACCGAGAAACATCTTGATTACTGCCTGCTGGGCAAAGATGACCAAAGGCGCAAGGTAACCCGACTGCTTAATCCCCTATCAGAGGATCAAGGGATTATGCGCTCTATGATATTACCAGGCTTGCTTGAGAATGTTCGACGCAACTGTAATTATCAGCAGCAGGACGTACGACTCTTTGAGGCAGGGAAAGTATTCGAGGAGTGCGGAGAAGGACTTCCCGTTGAGTACCAGCAGCTTTGCGCAGTTATCAGCGGTAATCGGTATCCAGAAGGGCAGCCGCTTTATTTTTCAGGAAATAACGCTGATTTTTATGATATCAAAGGGCTTGTGGTCAGCATAATCCAGACATTGCGTTTAACTGATGTTGTGTTGCAGCCACTTGTTGCTGAGACTGAAAATACCGTCGCGCCTTATTGTCAGCCTGGTTGTGCTGAAGAGTTAAGGTATGGCGGAGAGCGAATCGGGCTGTATGGCATGGTACACGAACAGACCATACGTAACTTCGATATTAAACAGAATGTCTTTTTTCTTGAAATTGATCTGGACAGGCTTGGTACTTTGTCGGCGAAGCAGAAACAATTTGTACCTCTGCCAAAATTTCCTTCTGTGAGAAGGGATATAGCCTTGCTTGTACCGAGTTCCGTACAGGCGGGAAAAATATTGGAGACGATTAAGAGACAAAAGCAAAAACTTGTTGAATCCATAGATATTTTTGATGTATACCAAGGAGAAACTATTGAAAAGGGTATGAAGAGTGTGGCCTTGTCTGTAATGTATCGCTCTTCTAAAAAAACCCTTGATGATAAAACAGTTGATCATGTGCATGATTCAATAGTTCAATTATTGATGAACCAATTCAAAGCCCGCTATAGAGAAGGGACGTAAAGAGTATGAAGAAGAAAAATGTGACCAGAAAAGAGCTCGCCATATCCGTTAATGAAAAACTTGGAGTCTCCCAGAGAAGCGCGGCAGAAATAGTTGACACAGTTTTTTTAACCATGAAAGAAACCATGGTAGCAGGAGAGTCAATAAAGCTCGTCCAGTTTGGAACACTCTCAGTCAGAGATAAAGCACCAAGAAGAGGCCGGAATCCGAGGACAGGAGAATCTATGACTATTACAAAACGGCAGATGGTCTCTTTTCGTCCAAGTAAACGTTTGAGGGAGCGCTTGAATCAATAAGAGATAATACCTGATGCAAAGCGGCACGCCTGATACCGACAGGATACCTGAAAAAAAATACTTCCGTATAGGGGAAGCAAGTAAACTGGTTGGTGTTGATGCCCATGTTTTGCGTTACTGGGAAACCGAATTTATTTTTATAAGGCCTTTTCGAGGAAAGTCAAAACAAAGGTTATATCGACGGCAGGATATCCAGAATCTGCTGCAGATTCGGTACCTGCTCCATGAGGAAGGATTTACCATTGCCGGTGCACGTAAGTTTTTGCTGCGAAACAAAACAAAGCCATCTGAATCCGGCCATGATGGCAGGCCTTTTGATAATGATAAGCTGTTGATGCATATAAAGCAGGAACTGGAGGGAATTCAAGAACAGTTACGTACATGCATGAATTATTGTAGGCAAAAATGACTTTTTCTATTATGAATAAGCGGGTATTTGCTGGTAGTGAATAAATCTTTGGATTTTTCGTCCTGATTCAGGTTATATTTAGTCAGTCTGAATGGTAGCGGCTCTCAGCTCACCCAGGTTCGGGCGATGTCCAGGCTCGGCCTCTGAAACAGTTATGGACGCAAAGTAAGCAAAACCAAGGTAGTACATGCCCTTGAAGCAGGGATGCAAAATAAGGAGTTGTTCATTTCCAATTCCTGCTAAAAATATAGAGAGCAGATAAGATCAGGGGATTACACGCCCCGTAAGTAGTGACAAGAGCGGAACGTAGCGCAGCCTGGTAGCGCACCTGAATGGGGTTCAGGGGGCCGGAGGTTCAAATCCTCTCGTTCCGACCATTTTTTACAGGGTAAAATTAACAGGTTATCTGTTATTTTACCCTGTTTTTGTATCCAGAAGGCCGCACAGTTCGTCAGGCTAACCCGTATTTCTCCTGAACATCTTGTCTCATTTGAGAAGAAATACATCCAAACACATGTCTGTGATGTCAGTGAGCAGACTCAGATTTTGCCAAAAATGTTCACCAAAGGTCAGCTCAGGCAGTACCTCTTCGCCAGTATTTTGGCAACACATGTACCCAGGTATAATGAGTTACCATAAGCTGCCTTTTGACGGTGGCTTCGCATCTCAAGAGAACCTTAGGCAGGCATAGGAAAAGGGTGTTAAAGATGTTTGTTTCTCCAAAAATAACTCCTCACAGGTCACCCCTCTTTGAACGATCACGACCCGCCGCATAGAGGGGCTATAGCTGCCAATCGTGCTTGCTCAAATCTGGGCAACCTGAAAGCAGTTACAGGCCTGCAATAAGTGAAACCAGTACCCTAAGTAATTACAACGCTTCTAAAGATTGATCGGTATCATATGCCTGTTTATGAATATACAGCACTTGACAGCGCAGGAAAAAAAACAAAAGGAATTCTTGATGCAGACAGTGTATCCATTGTTCGGCAGAAAATCAGGGCGCAGGGTAAGTACCCTGTTGATATCAAGGAAACGAATGTCAAAATAAAAAAAAAGGGCTCTCGCAGCTCGCTCCTGCAACTTGGCCGGGGCATAAAATCGCAGGAGATTCATATTGCAACCAGGCAGCTGGCAACTCTTCTCGGGGCTGGCATTCCCCTTGTTCAGTCATTGAACGGCCTGATTGAACAGACCACAAACCGCCATTTTCAGACCATCATTGCTCAAATAAAAGATGCCGTCAATGAGGGCAACTCCCTTACCGCCGCCCTGCAGGAGCACCCTCGGTTTTTTTCTAAAATATATGTCAACATGGTGAGGGCAGGAGAGGCTTCCGGCTCCCTTGATGTCGTCCTGGAACGACTTGCTGAATTTGGTGAGAACCAGGCAGCCCTTCGTTCCCGCATAAAGGCGGCAATGCTTTATCCGATTCTCATGGCCATTGTCGGTTCAATCGTCCTGTTTTTGCTCATGACATTTGTTGTCCCGAACATCACCTCGATCTTTGAGGGCAGCAAACAGGCCCTTCCTTTGCCGACAAGACTCCTCATAGCGACAAGCACCTTTTTTCAACGCTACTGGTGGGGTATTCTCCTCTTTCTCAGCGTTGTCTTTGTCGGTATAAAGCAGTTTATCCAGAGACCATTGGGGAAAAAAATATGGGATCAACAAAAATTGACTCTGCCAGGCCTCAGGGATCTCAACAGCAAAATCGCCTCAGCCCGACTTGGCCGTACCCTGGCAAGTCTTCTTGCTGCAGGAGTACCACTTACTTCATCCCTTAAAATAGTAAAAAACATCCTCAATAATGTCATCTTATCAGAAATAATTGATAACGCCGGCGAAGAACTTGAAAAAGGCAAAAGCCTCGCTCAGTTTCTGAGAGGGAACCAATATTTTCCCCCCATGCTGGTACAGATGATTTCGGTCGGCGAACAGAGCGGTGCCATGGAAAAAATGCTTGAAAAAGCTGCTGACAGTTATGAAAAAGAGGTGGAGTCGAGAATCCTCGGCCTGACTTCACTCATTGAACCGGTCATGATTCTGGCGATGGGCCTGGTGGTGAGTTTTATTGTTATTTCCATCCTGCTGCCGATTTTTGCAATGAATCAGCTTATAGGTTGAGGGCCCAGGCAATAGACTTTAAAAAGGCCATTGTTCTCAAATAATCGGCAGATAAAAAAGAGAGAAAACAAATAGTTTGTCCGAACATCTGTTCAAAAACAGATGTTCATTTCCCGAAGTTCCGATTTGCATGCTTTGTTATGGTTGAAGGCTATCTGGTCCAGTCATGCTGATGTATATGAAAAGTCTCTCAGGGGAAGAGATACCCTTTCCTTGCCGAAGTGACGAGCTTTCATGGTTCGTTTGTGGCTGGCAAGCCTGATGATCCATCCATGCTGGTTAGTAGAGACCGCTGACGTAACGAATGGACTCCAGATAGCTCTTATTCGCCGTCTCAGGATCAACTTCCAGATGTGACAGAAGCGATTCCAGCAGAGAGGGCAGGTTCTGCTCATACGCTTTGGCCACCTGGAGAAAAACGAAGTAACTTCCTTCCCCATCCACCAGTGCTTGCTTGACCTCCTCATGTAGAGGAAGGTTCTCCAGTGCTTTTGCCATGGTAGCGTCAAGCATCACGTCGAGGGCAGAAAATAACCCCATCATAAATGCCTCAGTGGCCATTTCCTTGTACCTGCTCGCTTTGCAGAGAAGCTCACAAAATTTTGCCCTGCCAAGAACCAGGCGCACCAATTCAGCCGGTTTTTCTGTGGATACCTCGGAAATAACCAAAAGCATCAGAAAACGACGCAGCTCTATTTCTCCCAGGTAAACAATCGCGTGCTTGACGTCTGTTATTTCATGGACGCGGCCAAAATATGCTGAATTAAGAAAGCGGAACAGCTTATAGCTGATTGCGATGTCATGAGAGATGATTTCATGAAGCCTGTCCAGGCTTGTCTGTTTTCGGGAGATCTCCTGCAACAGCTGCAGCAAGTTGACCTTGGCGGCAGAAAGTTCCTGGATTTTTATATTTTCGGGACGAGAGAAAAAATACCCCTGAAAATAGGAAAAGCCAAGTTTGCGCGCCTTTTCGTATTCAGCCTGAGACTCAACCTTCTCGGCAAGCAGTTTGACCTTGTACCCGGCCAGTATCTTAAGCGTATGAATAATAGTATCAGGCGGGGTCAGGCGGACGTCAATTTTGACAATATCAGCCAACTCTACCAGCGGCAGCAGTTCTTGGTCAAAAACAAAATCATCGAGAGCGATACGGTATCCGTCCTCGCGAAGCTGGCGACATACCTGCAGTACCTTCTGGGTTGGTTTTACATCTTCAAGTACCTCCACAACGATCTGTGATTTTGGAAAAGAGGCGGGTAGATTACGTTCCAGCAATTCCTGGGTAAAATTAATGAAACAGGGGCGGTAGCTAGAGATCTCTTCGATTTCTTTTGTCAGAAAAGCGCTTGAAAGAAGCGTCGCGGTTGCCTTGTCCCCGTCTGCTGCTGCCATTGAAATATCACTTTTGCCTCGATACAGCAGCTCATAGGCAAACAGGTTCAGGTGAACGTTCAAAATAGGTTGCCTGGCAATAAACAGTTCCATAATCTTCCCGTTTTCTTTTAGTGTCCTGTCAGCGACGAAATGTCAGTATATTGCGCCGGATTTTTCTTGTCCTTACGCAGTCAGAATGGCACGTATCACTTTGGTTTTACTTGCTTTACCTCTGTAACTACTTTCAGGTTTCCCGGATTTGGGCAAGCGCGACTGGCAGCTATAGCCCCTCTATGCGGCGGGTCGTGATCGTTCAAAGAGGGGTGGCCTGTGAGGAGTTACGCCAAAATAAGAAAGCCCCTGCCGCAGAGGCAGAGGCTTTAACCGCGGGCTGAATTCCATCAACCGCCACAAGAACCTGTAGAGCAGGAGCCTGTGCTGCAACCGCCGCCACCAACAGGATTGGCTGAAGTAATGGAAAAGCCCGATCGGTATCCCGCTTCAATAAAGTCGACTTTTATTGAACCGCAGGTCGTCATCAAGCTGTTTTCTACCAGAAACTGGAGTGTATCTTTTTCAAATGTCTTGTCATCTTCTTTTGGCTCATCCAGAGCCAGCCCCAATGAGGGGCCTGCTCAGCCACCCTGCATCAGGGCGATGCGAATGGCAGATTCAATATTGTTTTGCTCTTTGTAAGATTTTAAATTTTTTACCGCTGACTCGGTTACTTCAAACATTCTTTCCTCCTGAAGAGTGGGCTGTCGGCATCCCTTATCGGGATGGTATTCATACCTGGTACCTGCTCCCAGTTCGCCCCAGTTTGGGCAAGCTGGGAGCAGGTGCCAGGCTTAAAGTGGAACCAGGGAGGTACATACCCTGTGAGTAGTTACCATACCATTGTATACTACCTTTTAAGACAGGGTGTTCACAATGTCAACTCCCAGAGGCGTGCAGGAGTTAACATTTATTTGCGTATAAGGAACGGATAGAAGTCCCGGCAAATCGCCATTACCAGAAATAGTGCCAGCCACACCTGCCAGAAACAATAGCTGATTTGTAACCAGCCACGGGGTCTGTTTCAGTGTTATGCTCTGTTTCTGATGTGTAACTGGTTACGGGCACTTCTTCTTACTCGCTGTCATCGCTGCCTGCTTCCCCTCCAACTTCAGGCAGAAAATCTTGAAAGACCTTACCATACATCTCCCACAAGGTAATAAACAATGCGGCAATAATCGGGCCGATAATGATTCCCAAAAGCCCAAACATGCCTATTCCCCCCAGCGTACTGAACAGAACAAACAACTCATGCATTTCGGTGTCCTTGCCGACCAGTCTTGGCCGAACAAGATTGTCCAGGTTACCTGCAACTCCTCCACATATTATCAGCAAAATAAAAACGGCCTTGAAATCACCGGCCAAAGCCATAATCACCAGGGCCGGGAACCAGATAACAGCCGTACCAAATGCCGGGATTATGGACATGACAGCCATTATACTCCCCCAGAAAACCGGCCCATGTATCCCCGCTAAACCAAAGGCCAGGCCACATATCGAGCCCTGCATGATACCAATTATCAGGGTGCCCTTCATGGTTGCACCGGCAACTGAAGTAAAACGATGAAGCAGAACCTGTTCATCACTGTCATGCAGGGGCAGATAATAAAGAATTTTATGCAGAAAGGCCTTGCCAGAGGAAAGAAAGAAGAACATGACATAGAGCATAATAAAACCGTTGAACACCGCGTTCACCGTCATTTTCGTTACAGACGACAGGCTGTTGATCAGAAAAGAAGATATGTTGCCAACTATCAGCCCGGCCCTGGCGACAAGAACATTCCGATACTCAAGGATATAATTATGATACGGTATTTTTTCGATATAGCCGCTCAATAGACCCGGTTCATTGATAAACCCCTGTATCCAGGGCGTCACCGACTGCCCGACACTGATGGCCTGAGAAACAACCACACCCATCAGAACGGCCATGGGGATAAGAACCAGCAGAACCATGCCCAGGATAACCAAAAATGAAGCAAGGTTGCCTCTCCCTCCCAACCTGCTGCTCATCCAGCTGTGAACAGGATTGATCATGGCCGACAAAAGGCCTGCCATGAAAATCGGCATGAGGTATTGCCTGATCATGGTTAAAAACAAGAGGGAAATACCGAGAACCAGGATAAGCAGAACCGATTTACTGACTCTTTCTCGCTTCATATGGGAACGCTGTTTATTACCAGTAAGTGCTGACAGGGCATGTACCACCCTGGTTTCACCTGTGAGACTGGCTGCTATAGCCCCTCTATGCGGCCAGTCGTGATCGCCCGAAGATGGGTAAGCTGGGAGCAGTTACAAAAAATGTCAACTGCTCGCATGGCATGTATCATCCTGATTTCAATTGATTTGCGCCCATAACTGCTTACAGGTTGGCCAGATTTGGGCAAGCACGACAGGCTGCTATAGCCCCTCTATGCGGCCAGTCGTGATCGCCCGAAGATGGGTAAGCTGGGAGCAGTTACAAAAAATGTTGAGCAGCTTGAACCTGAACAGTCGTCAGGCGGGAAAGCTGCTCAGGCTCGATGATATAGGGTGGCATGATATAGACAAGGCGACCGAAAGGCCGTATCCAGACCCCTTGCTCCACAAAAAAACGCTGCATTGCTGCCATGTCCACCGGCTTTTTCATTTCAATTACCCCTATCGCCCCTAATACCCGTACGTCGCTCACGCTGTCAAGGTCAGCGGCAGGAGCGAGTTCATCTTTGAGTTGAGCCTCAATTACGGCAACTCGCTCATACCATTGACCTGCAAGCAGCAGGTCAATGGAGGCAGAGGCAATGGCACAGGCCAGAGGGTTAGCCATAAAGGTTGGCCCGTGCATGAATACGCCGGAAGGCCCCTGGGAAATAACGGTTGCCACCTCGTCAGTTGCAAGTGTTGCTGCCAGGGTCATATACCCGCCGGTAAGGGCCTTGCCCAGGCACATTATATCAGGAGATATCCCGGCATGATCGGCAGCAAACAGCTGTCCGGTTCTGCCAAATCCTGTTGCTATCTCATCAAAGATAAGCAGGACATCATAGGTGTCGCAGAGTTCCCGAAGCCCTTTAAGATACTCCGGATGATAAAACCACATGCCCCCGGCACCCTGAACAATCGGTTCAACAATGACGGCAGCAATCTCCTCATGGTGCACTGCCAGTATCTGCCTGGCAGTCTCTATATCATCAGGATCCCAGTCATCATCATAGCGGCATTGCGGCCGGGGAGCAAAAAACTGTTTGGGCAGGGAGCTCTCAAAGAGCGTATGCATTCCAGTCACCGGATCACAGACTGACATAGCGTCAAAGGTGTCGCCATGATAGCCGCCGCGTATGGTGAGCATACGGTGTTTCCGGGGGCCAGTTTTGGTGAATGCGTATTGAAGTGCCATCTTCATAGCCACCTCTACGCTCACAGAGCCTGAGTCACAGAAAAACACCTTGTTCAGCTGTCCGGGGGTCATGCCCACGAGACGTTTTCCCAGCTCAACCGCAGGTCTGTGTGTAAAACCGCCAAACATGACATGGGCCATCTTGTCCAGCTGGGTCCTGGCCGCAGCGTCCAGAACTGGATGTCGATAACCATGAATCATCGACCACCAGGAGGACATGCCATCAATCAGGGAAGTACCGTCTTCAAGAGTAATATAGACTCCCGAGGCCGAAGCCACTGGAAAAACCGGCAGGGGATCAATCGTTGAGGTATATGGGTGCCAGAGATGGTTTCGATCAAAAGAAAGGAGGGCTGAATCAGTCATGACACAATTCTTTCTCCGGTGCAAAGACAAACCCCATGGCCCGGAGCTGTCTTTTATCTTCAGCGATACCGGAGCCGGTTGTGGTTAGATAATTACCCACGATAGCTCCATTTGCGCCAGAGGTAAAGCATTTATATTGATCCGCACCAAGTTGCTGACGTCCCCCTGCCATACGAATAACAGCATGAGGATTAATAAAGCGAAAAAGGGCAACAGTGGTCAATACCTCCTCTGTACTCAAGGGATTCAGTTCTGCCAGCGGCGTGCCAGGGATAGGGGTAAGAATATTAATCGGAATAGACCGCACTTCCATCTCCCGCAGTTCAAGGGCCAGGGCAATGCGATCAATCATGGTTTCCCCCATGCCAATGATACCTCCGGAACAAAGGGACAGCCCGTTTTCTCTTGCCAGAGTCAGGGTGTTGACCTTTTCTTTCCAGGTATGGGTAGTGCATATTTTCGGAAAAAAACCCTTGTTTGCCTCCAGATTACAATGATACCTGCTCACTCCGGTTACGGCCCTGATCTCTGCGGCCACGTCCTGACCGAGCAGGCCGCAGGAGGCACAGAACTGCATAGATGTTTCGTCCGCAATTCTCCTGTACAGGGAGGAAAGCTGGTTCAGGGTTTCTCTGGTAAAATTACGCCCGCTTGTCACCAGTGACAGGCGATGCACCCCGTGCATATCGTTATCCCTGGCAATGGTCAGGGCTTCTTCTTGATCGATCAGCCTGTATGTGTCAATAGCAGTACCATGCCATCCTGACTGCGCACAAAACCGGCAGTTTTCGGTACAGTTGCCGCTCTTTGCATTGATAATTGAACAGAGATCAAAACGACTTCCCATCGTTTGCTGTCGTATCATATCGGCGGCAGAAAAAAGTGCCTCACGGTCTTCCCATTCGGACAACCTGCGCGCCGTGACCAGATCAATGGGATGCCCTTTAATTACCTTCTCTGCCAGTTGATCAAGTTCCTGATTCATGATATCCTTCCTTGTGCATCTGCAGGCAGGACTTGACCTCCTGAGGCGGCCCATTGACAATCATTTCAGCAATGGTCAATTTAACTTTAGGATAAAGATGACGGATAGTACCCAGCATCCTGGTTTCCAGCTGGACGAGCCTTCGGTACAGTACGGTTCTGTCCATTGCCGGGGCATCCGTTTCCGAGCTGTACTTATCAACAACAATTTCCTGGCAGCGAAAGCAGCCCGGAAACCTGAGATGCTGTCCATCCGGCCGGATCAGCGTTGCCGGGACACCATGTGTTCGACAGATCATAAGCCGGTGCCGGTACAGGCTGCACAGGCCCTCCTCCAGGAGCGGACATTGCAGTTGCGGGCGAATGCCTTGTCGTAAAAGCTGTTCACTTTCCGCAACATATCTTTTTGCCCGCTTAATAATTTTGTCAAGGAGCGCGTCGTCAAGCTTGCGCAGCCCCTCCCACAGATAAGCCCACTCGCTGTAGGTATAGTGCTGAAAAAAAGAATCACAACAGTTGTCCGGGCACCCTTGACAGGTCAAGGGCAGCTGGGTGGCAACCTCTTCATAACTGCGTTCCATGGTTTCATATATTTCCCTTATCTCACAGGAAAGTTCCGGTGACAAAAACAATTCCCCCATAGACTTTAATCCAGGTATTCTTTGTGATTATTCCTCAAAACATTGAACAGTATAGGTCTTGACGCTCAGCTGTCCCTTTTTCCAGAAATTATCTGCAAGACCGGCCTTCCTGCATAGATGTTTCAGAAAGGCGACAGGTTCAGGAAGCTGCTTCCAGACCTGAGGCAGGAAAGTCGCGCTCTTTCCTGCCGGTGAGGTAATAATTACTCCATCAATACCGGGGCGAAGGAGCTCGACCAGCTCGTCAGCATCTGTATAGTTCAATTCCTCAGGGACAGAGAGGACAGATACCTCAATCTGCAAATCTGCCAGTTCCTCTTCTCTCACCGGATTAAACCGATGATCATACAAGGCGGAATTGACAGCCTGCCTCCTGATCCCCTCGCGCACAGGTTCTTTGCTGGTCAGGCTGCCTATGCATCCCCGTAACGCTCCCTGCTTATGAATAGTGACAAATACCCCGCATTGCTGCAAAAGGAAAGGGCTGGTGAGTTCTTCCGTGGAAACAGGGGCAGTTACCTGAAGCCCTAAATGCTCTTCTATTGATTGCCTGGCTAGACGAACTGATACATGCCCCTGGCCAGGGGAAAGCATGGTACTACTCTTCAGATCGTGTTTCACAAAAAAACAGGATTATTGCTGAGCCTTGCCAGCGTCTTCCCCGTTCTCCCTGTCCTCTTCCATCAGGACTTCCGGGGTAACAGCTTGTATTTCTTCAACAAGATATTTGGGAACAAGGTATACATGGTCCATGTCAGAACGTTTAACGGCCATGGTCTCTTCATCATTGACAACAAAAAGATATTTCAGGCGCGCCTCACTGTCACGTACCACGAGCGAAAAGTCTAATACTGGCTCCTGCTGTAATAATTCACTGGCTCTTGCTGGTTCAACTATATCGTCCACAGTGACCCCAGCTACCTTGTCAAGCAGTTTCTGCGCTTCATCAGCATTGGCGGGTTTCGTTGTGCCTGCAACAGTAACCTGCCATTTTTTCTGGTCTTTTTTCTGGATCTTTTCTAACGAGTAGCCAGTTCTTTCGACCCGCTGCACTGTTTCTTCCTTCACATGCAGCAGGGTTCTATCCAGCCACTCTTTTGCCTCAGGCGTAAAGTCAAAGCTGTTTACTCCAAGCACAACAACCATTTGCTCGCCTGCTCTGGCAGCATGGGTCTGACGAAAGCCGGCAGATGTACCCAGGTAAAAATCAGCGACAACTTTTTCTCCCTGATAGAGGACAATATGCCTTTCGCTGTTTTCAGCATCAACATGAAACCGACGGGCACCATCCGCAGTGGTTGCAACAGCAAGCCCATGTTTTACTGACGCCAGTTCCCTGAGTTTAGCTGTAACGTTCCGCCCATCAGCCAAAGCGGCATAGCTGTCGGGCATCACCCATTTTTCCCCTTCTTTTTTCAGCAGCAGTGTTGTTTCGGCATCACTTATCTCCATGCTGGTTACCTGCTCAGGATCAAAATCAAGAAATGATTTCTGCTGCGAAAAATCAAGCACCTCTTCCCGCTGTACATTCAAGGCCACAGCCAGGACAACCTGAGCGATAAGTAAAACTGCGGCTCCTATACTAATCCGTTGCATTTTTATCCCCCTCGTTTTCCTGTAATACTATACTGTAGCGTTGCGCTGCCCGCCGTTTCATCATTCTGGACAAAAACCAGATACAAACCAGCCCAAGTAAAGCCAGCCCATAATTAAAATATTCCCAAAATAGCTGTCCTTGCCTGGACATGGGGAGCAGTGTTCTGGAGAAATGACTTCGTCCACGAAGCGAAAGCAGAGCACTGTCCTCCAGGGACCAGTCAACCGTATTCGCGATCATCTGGGCTGGGCTGAGATAACTGGTGCGCATAACACTTGAGCCGATATTGAGCACTGTATCGCAAACAAAGCTTTCTGAACCAAACAAAACAAGCCTTGCACTATCAGGAGATTTATCAAGTTGACGGGCAATAACCTGCTCTTTCCGGGGCTCATCTTCATTTGCCTCTGGTGGTTTTGGGTGCCCGTCATCTTCTTTCTTTTCTTCCTTTTTCAACAATGGAGAGGGCTTACCAGCAAAAAAGGAGCTGAAATTGCCCTGAACAACTGCCGCCAGAAGGCTTGCTCCCTGCTCTTCTTCTCTTTTAAAACCCAGCTCTCCATATGTCTTGAAATCAGGCTGAATATTTGTACTGGAAGAGTGCCAGCTTTTAGCCGAGCTGTTCAACAGTTTAATAACGCGGCGCACTTCGTTACGCTCTTCATCAATTATAAGCGGCGACGCCCAGTTCATGGTCACCTGGTTCAAACCGCTGAGCAGGCCGCTCTCTTCATTCATACCGTCCGGCCTGATATCAACAAAATAGGGGTAGTTGACCAGACGGGTCTCCTGAATGGAGAAGCCGCCGACATTACGCTGGACAGGTACAGGAAATGCGCTGTTCTGAGGATCAAGCACCATGGTTTTATCAAGGGATATGCCAAAATGGGCCAGCCAGTCTTCCACTCCTGATGAATGCGCGCTGGCCGACAGGTGCTGCTGAAGGTTGATGGTAAAAGGCGATACAGCCATAATAACAGTTCCACCCTGCATAAGAAACTGATCTATAGCAAAAACCTGCTTTTCTTCAAGGTTCTCCGGAGCCATGACAATGAGCAGGTCAGCCTCTGGTGGTACATACCCTGTTTTCAGGTCTGTCTCCTTGATAATATGCTCCTGTGAAAGCACCTGCTTAAGAAAAGAAAACTGCATACCCTTCCCTGGCATGCCGTATTGCATCATCGGCGGGGTGACTGGCGGAGTGTACAGGGCAATGGTCTTGGCAAAGCCTTTGGCAAAGCGTTTCAACGCGCCGTCAACTGACCGCCTGAGGCTTTCTTTTTCAAAACCTTCAGGCAGCGGCACTTCAACTGTCTGCTCACCATCTGACAGCATCATATAGAACCAGAACGGAGTTTGAGCAAACAGGCTTGCTACCATTGGCTGAAAACCGAATTCTTCCTGTATTTCTCCGGCAACTTTGCCGCCGTCCGCATCTGGATCAATCAACTCAATGGCAAGCAGCTGTGTACTTTCCTTGTTCAACTCCTCAAGCGTTGCCAGAACATCCTGCTTCAGTTTGACCAATTCTTTTGGCAGTTGAGTGTCAGGCGAAAAGTATCCTGTAAAGGTCAAGCGCTTATCAAGGGTATCAAGGAGATTGCCGCCGCTCTGATAACTGTACACAACCTTTTTAATCGCCCTGGTGATATCATATTCCGGGTTACGCAGCTCCACCTCAAATTGCTGCTCGTTCATACTTTTTATTTCGATCAGATCACGAAAACCAAGGGTTTCAAACTGGTCTCCATATTGAACGAGAATATCAAAATAGGAATTGGTAACCGAGGCCTGATATTTGCTTGTGGTTTGAAATGGAACAGGCCTGATACCATATTTACGGCCTGCCTCCTGCTCCACCTCAGGATTACTCAGCGGATCGACAAATTCAACCTGTACTCTGCTGCCGCCAGCTATGGCATACTCTTCGAGCAGGTCACGTAAACGTGGGACCAGGGGAGCCAGCAACGGATGCGTCTGGGAAGAAAAATAGCCACGGATAAGCAAAGGTTCTTTTATCTGATGAAGATATGCCCTGGTTGTATCGGAAACAGAATATATCTGACCAGAGGTCATATCAACTCTCCAGGTGTTGCATGGCGCCAGCCAGAAATTGGCCACAAGGAAATTGGCAGCGACAAGAACAATAGCCACCTTCCATCCCTTATGCCGGCTGTTAGGCTTGTTGCCCGCCCAGCGAATCCTCTCCAACCCATAGATATTAAGGGTAAGAAACACTCCCATAATTGAAAAATAATAGTACAGGTCACGGACATCAATCACGCCTCTGGTGATGGAATCAAACCGGGAGCCTGAGCCGATAAGCTGCAGAACTTCAGCTCCCTGATTACCAAAAAAGGCCCGCAGTGTATCTGAGCCAACCAGGAAAAACAGGGAGCAGATCAGCGTGGTCATAATAAGGCTTATGATCTGATTCTCAGACTTTACACTGACAAAAAGACCAATGGCGATATAGGCTGCAGCAAGAAAAAGGGTGGCGACATACCCGCCGAGTACTGGGCCCCAATCTATCGGGCCAAGAAATGACACCGTCAGCGGCAGCGGCAAGGTTAGCAGCAGACTCACCACAACCAGACCCAGACAGGCGATAAACTTACCAGCCACCAGAGACAATGGTGAAACCGGAGCAGCGAGAAGAAGCTCGAGGGTGCCTGAGCGATGTTCTTCCGCCCACATTCTCATGGTAATGGCAGAAGTGAGGAAAATTAAAAGAACAGGCATCCACTCAAAGAGGGGACGGATATCTGCTATATTGCGAGAAAAAAAGGTTTCAACCCAGAAAAAGACAAATAAAGTTACAGCAAGAAACACGGCAAAAAACAAAAAAGCGACGGGTGAGCTGAAAAAAGTCGCAAATTCCTTGGTTGCAACACGAAAAAGAGTTTTCATTGTTTCATATTCTCCTTACCGGCCTGTTATTTCAGCAAACACTGTCTCCAGATTCCTGCTCTCAAACCGCATGGAATACAAGGGCCAGCCTTTTTGTTGAACAGCAGCGGCAACACTGGCTGCCAATTGATGACGTTGTTCTGTGCTTTCCAGGGTAAGAGCATACGTGTCACCGGCATCCAGGTTGTCCGGCTTGACGACTGCTCTTACTTCTTCCACTCCATTTATCTGTTGGAACAGAGCTGTCGCCTGCTCCTGCTTTTCTTCAATGGTGACAAGCAGGGTATTCTCAGCCTGCAGGGCATCTAACTGGCTGTCCAGCGCCTTGCTCCCATCTTTTAGAATGATAACCCTGTCGCAGACAGCCTGCACTTCCTGAAGAATATGCGTAGAAAGAATAACAGTGGCATTTTTGGCAAGATATCTGATCAGCGAGCGCATCTGCTGAATCTGGGTTGGATCAAGCCCGTTGGTCGGCTCATCAAGAATAATGATATCCGGTTGATGTAAAATAGCCTGAGCGACTCCTGTTCTCTGGCGATATCCCCGGGACAGGGTCGCAATTGGTTGCAGAGCCTTTTCCCTGAGCCCGGTTTTTCCGAGAGCATCTATTATCTGCTGTGTACGATTTTTACAAGAAACCCCGTGAAGCACTGCTGCGTAATCAAGGTAATCAATGACCGTCATTTCAGGGTAGACCGGGCAATTTTCGGGTAAATATCCAAGCATACGCTGGATCTTTCGCCGATTTTTCTTCATATCCAGCCCATTTATGGAGATGCTGCCTGCCGTCGGCTCAAGATATCCGGTCATCATTTTCATGATGGTTGTCTTGCCGGCGCCATTATGTCCAAGAAGGCCAACAACTTCTCCTGATGAGATGGTAAACGAGACGTCATCCACAGCCGTGAATGTGTCGTACTTTCTGGTAAGCCCGTCAAGTGATATCATCTGCATTGACTCCATGTTTTAAGGTAACCGCTCACAGGGTACCTGCCACCCTGGTTGCGCTTGCTTTGCGTTTGTACCTGCTTTAGCCCGGATTGCTCATCATGCTCACCTCTGATGCGGCATACATCAAAGTATGACGCCGTCACAGCTGAAAGCTGTTTTAAAAAAAGGTGTGCTGCACACAACTCCTCGCAGCTCATAACCACCTTGGTTTCACTTGCTTTGCTCCTGCTGCTTTCAGGCTGCCCGGGTGCGGGCAAGCGCGACTGGCAGCTATAGCCCCTCTATGCGGCCTGTCGTGACCGCCCGAAGAGGGGCAGCCTGGGAGCCGTTACTGCTGGACAGGGATAACCACAGGGATTTGTTGTGACCAGTCACGGGGGTTGTACTTTAAGTGTTATTCTCTGTTTCTGACGTGTAACTGGTCACGGGTGCAACAAAATGAGACAAGCACCATTTCCAGCTATACAAGAGTATGCGGGAAATGGTGATCGGGCAAAGATGAAGTGCCAATGATCAGTTACGATTTGTTTTTATCTGAGAAAAATCGAGGCCGCCGCAAATCGGCTAAAAAAATAAAAACTGATGAGAAAATGTCAAGGTTAGAAAAAGGCTTCATCCGAAAACCCCGGATGAAGCCAGGAAGCAAAAAATATGTAACCAATCACGGGGTTTGTATTTTACGTGTTATGCTCTGGTAACTGGTCACGGGTGCAACAGAATGAGACAAGCACCATTTCCAGCTATACAAGAGTATGCGGGAAATGGTGATCGGGCAAAGATGAAGTGCTCGTGATCAGTTACAAACATATAACTGTTCGCAGGGTATATACCACCTTGGTTTCACTTGCCTTTACGTCTGTAACTGCTTCAGGTTACCCGGATGCGGGTAAGCGCGATTGGCAGCTTTCGTCCCTCTATGCGGCCTGTCGTGATCGCCCGAAGAGGGGTAACCTGGAAGCAGTTGCCCAAAAACAGAGGGTTACAATAACCCTTTAAAAAAATCGTTGCCCTTATCATCAACAAGAATAAAAGCAGGGAAATCGACCACTTCAATCTTCCATACCGCCTCCATGCCCAGCTCAGGATAGTCAAGACATTCTACCTTCCTGATGTTTTCTTCAGCCAATAGTGCGGCCGGCCCGCCAATGGAACCAAGATAAAAACCGCCATGCTTTTTACAGGCATCTGTAACCTGCTGCGAACGATTTCCCTTGGCAATCATAACCATGGCGCCTCCCTGGCTCTGGAGAAGGTCAACATAGGAATCCATCCGGCCTGCGGTTGTCGGGCCAAAGGAGCCTGAAGGTTTATCGTCCGGCTTTTTCGCTGGTCCGGCATAATACACCGGGTGCTGTTTCAGGTATTCCGGGACAGGCTTTCCGCTATCCAGCAGCTCTTTCCATTTGGCATGGGCAATATCCCTGCCGACAATAATGGTTCCTGTCAGGGACAACGGAGTGGAAACCGGATGCCTGGTCAATTCAGCGAGCACATCAGCGATGGGCTGGTTAAGATCTATCTTGACGGAATCGGAAGCACTGCCACGATACTCATCAGGAATAAGCCGACCAGGATTGCTGTCCATCTGCTCAATCCACAGGCCATCCTTATTGATCCTGGCCTTTATGTTTCGGTCGGCTGAACAGGAAACACCCATGCCGACAGGACAAGATGCCCCATGTCTAGACATCCTGATCACCCGGATATCATGCGCAAAGTTTTTTCCGCCAAACTGGGCGCCAAGACCAAGGTTTCTTGCCTCTTCGAGCAATTCCGCCTCAAGTTCCAGATCACGGAAGGCCCGTCCATGTTCATTGCCGGTGGTGGCAAGGTTATCAAGATATTTGGCAGAGGCCAGTTTCACCGTTTTCAGGTTGGTTTCCGCACTGGTACCGCCAATGACAAAGGCAATGTGATACGGGGGACAGGCCGCAGTGCCGAGACTTTTCATTTTCTCAACAAGAAACGTCTTGAGTGTAGCCGGGTTGAGCAGGGCCTTGGTCTCCTGATACAGATAGGTCTTGTTCGCGCTGCCTCCTCCCTTGGCAAGGAATAAAAATGTATACTGATCACCTGGAGTTGCATAGATATCTATCTGCGCAGGCAGGTTGCACTTGGTGTTCACCTCCTCATACATAGTCAAAGGTGCGTTTTGGGAGTACCGCAGATTTTCTTCTGTGTAGGTGGTGAAGATACCAGCCGAGATCTGTTCGGCATCATCACAGCCTGTCCAGACTTTCTGGCCTTTTTTCGCGACCACGCAAGCTGTTCCGGTATCCTGACAAAAGGGCAGGACAAACCCGGACGACACTTCAGCATTTCGGAGCATGGCCAGGGCCACTTTCTTGTCATTGCTCGTCGCTTCCGGATCAGAAAAAATTCTGGCCACACTTTCATTATGCACCGGTCGTAAAAGAAAGGAGACCTCCCGCATGGCTTTGTTGGCGAGCTCCTTCAACCCCTCTGGTGCAACCTTGAGGATATCTTCACCATTAAACTGCTCAACTGAAACATATTTTTCCGACCCTTCCAGCAGACGGTAGCTGGTTTCATCCTTGCCCTGTTCAAAAGGATCCTGATACACAAATTCCGTCATACTATTCCTCCTTCACCTGAAATTTACTCAAACAGAACTGATTATGGTTCATTTACAAAAAAATTCCGTCCCACACGGAAAACCATAAAAACTTTCTAGTATTTACTCCGCCCCGAGCGGAAAGGCAAGAAAATGAAGGTGATACATTCTTTTTCGTAACGACTCACTGGGTGTGTATAACGCTCTGGTTTTACCTACCTCAAACGTGTAACTGCTCTCAGGTTGCCCCTATTTGGACAAGCACGATTGGCAGCTATAGCCCCTCTATGCGGCGGATCGTGATCGTTCAAAGAGGGGTAACCTGTGAGTAGTTACTCTTTTTCTTTAAAAAAAACAGGCAAATAAGGGTGAGCCGTCATTCATATAGCGTACCTGCTTTCAGCTCACCCATCTTCGAGCGAGCTGAAAGCAGGTACGTAAAATCAAAAGATTGCTGATGAAACGAGTAGTTAAGATATGGTAATCATATTAATTCAGCCATTATTGTGTTTGCCAGGGGAAGCCCTTTTCTGGTGAGGCGCAGCCAGGAACCGTCAAACGCCAGGAAACGCGCATGAATAAGCCGTTCAAGAATGGCACCATAGTAGGTGGCCACATCAATATGAAAACGCTGCAAAAGCCGGGCACGATTGACCCCCTGTAACATGCGCAGACCAATCATTACTGTTTCCCGAAAACAGGCCTCATTGTCAAGCTGATCATCGATCTGCCACGGGATGCAACCGTTTTCCGCCTGCCTGCAATAGTCCTGGACTTTCCGGGTACCTGTCCATCGAGTTCCGTTATACGAGGATACGGCAGCAGCCCCCAGCCCGAGATACGGCCCGTTTTGCCAATAATTCACATTGTGATGACACTGTCTGCCAGGTCTTGCATGGTTGGAAATTTCATAACGTATAAAAGGGGTTACAGAGAGCATCTCTGTCGTTTTTTCCATCATGGCCAGCACCTCCTCTTCCTGCGGAAGGTGAAGTTTTCCATCTTCAACTGCTCTCATGAGCTGCGTATTGTCTTCCAGGGTCAGTTCATAAAGGGAAAGGTGATCCGGCTCATAACTCAGGGCCTGTTCCAGGGTTTTCCCCCATTGCCGCCAGGTCTGTCCGGGGAGGCCATACATGCAGTCAAGCGATACATTATCAAAGCCTGCCCGACGTGCCTTACCGCAGGCTGCTCCAGCTTTTTGGGCGCTGTATCTCCTGCCAAGAAGCTGGAGATCGGCATCAGAAAATGACTGACAGCCAATGGAAACCCTGTTAAAGCCGGCTTTCCGCAGCTTGATCAGTCCCTTCAGGTCAATGGTGGCAGGATTGATCTCTATGGAAATCTCTGCTTCGTTATCAATGGGCAGTGTTTGCTGCAATTTTTCCAGCAGCGCACAAAGCATGTCTACAGGCAGAATCGACGGGGTTCCACCCCCGAAAAAAACGCTTGCGTAGTGCCAGGAATTCCAGGGGAAAACAGCTGCTGCCTGCCGTATTTGCAGGCATAGTGCAGTGTAATAACGGTTGATATCAAATATCCTGACAGGAATGGAGTAAAAACTGCAATATATACACTTGCTCTGGCAAAACGGAATGTGCACATATAAACCAGGAGTTGCGTTATTCATTCACTTCGTCGAGCCTGGCTGTCAAACCAGAGCACTCATCTTTTATGCTGGTCATGAGGTCATGGTCAGCAAAACTGTAGACCTCTTCACCTGCACCGATAATCAGGTGGTCGAGCAGGGTAATGTGCATATAAGAGCAAATGAAATACAGCTTCCTGGTCAGCGAAATATCCTGCCGGGAAGGTTTGAGCTTACCTGAAGGATGGTTGTGGGCCAGCACCAGGGCACTGGCATTTCGCTGCAATGCAAGCTTGATCAATTCACGGGGATAAACAGTGTTCACGGTGACCGTACCTTCGGCAACGACCTCGGTATCAATAATGCTGTGGGCAGCATCAAGAAAAACCACGGTCAGCACTTCCCGTTTCAGTCCCCGCATAAAATGGATGAGATACTCAGCGACTTCTCTTGAAGAGGAGACATACTGTCTGCCGACCAGACGCTGGTGAAGATAACGGCGGGCAATCCCCTGGATGAACTGGATGGCAAAAGCATTTTTCGGGCCAATGCCCTTGATCTGCTGAAGCATTTCAGATGAGGCGTCAAGCACTCCCGGCAGAGAGCCAAAAATAGCCAAAGCAGTCCGGGCAGGTTCTTTGCAATCCGATCTTGGTGTACCAAAAGTGAGAAGCAGTTCAATGACTTCACTGTCTGAAAGGGAGTCTATGCCGTGTTCGAGGAACCTGTCGCGTAATCGCTGCCGATGTCCCTTCCCCTTTTCCTGCCACTTTTTCTTATCCACAACGTATCAATTTTTTAACTCAAGCTGAAATAATTTGTTGGCCAGCTGCGGGTTAGCCTTTCCCCTGGTCTTTTTCATCAGCTGGCCAACAAAAAAGCCAAGTACCTTGGTTTTTCCATCACGAAACTGCTGTACCTGTTCTGGATTAGCAGCGATTATTTCACGAATTATGGTCTGCAGTTCCCCCTCATCGCTCATTTGCACCAAGCCCTTTTCCTTGACTATATCCTCCGGGTCAAGACCTGATTCAAGCATTTCTGCAAACACTGTCTTGGCAATCTTTCCTGATATGGTGGCGTCCTCAACCATGGTTAACAGTCGGGCAAGTTGTGCCGGGTTAACCGGACATGCGTCAATTTCTTCGGCACCGTACACTCGCAGAAGCTCTGTTCCGATGAAATTACTCAATTTTTTTGGGTTGTTATAGTCCTGCAGCGCCTTTTCAAAAAAGTCTGCCAGCTCACGAGAGCTGGTAAGAATCCCCGCATCATAGCCGCTCAAACTAAAGTCCCGGCAAAAACGTTCACAGCGTGCGTCCGGCAGCTCCGGTAATGAATCCCGAACTCGGTCTATCCAGGCCTTATCAACCACAACCGGCACCAGGTCTGGGTCTGGAAAATAACGGTAATCATGCGCCTCTTCCTTGCCGCGCATGGTCTCGGTACGGTTTTTTTCCGGATTCCACAACCGAGTCTGCTGAACCACCTCGCCTCCGTCAAGCAGTACGTCACGCTGCCTTCTTATTTCATATTCAAGGGCGAACTGCACATTACGAAAGGAGTTCATATTCTTCAGTTCTGTCCGCGTTCCAAAGGCCTTCTGGCCGACAGGACGCAGCGAAACATTGGCGTCACAGCGGAAACTGCCTTCCTGCATATTTCCGTCACAGATATCCAGGCAACGAACCATGGCATGAAGTTTCCGCAAATATGCAGCAGCTTCCCCGGGTGATCTCATATCAGGCTCACTGACAATCTCCAGCAGAGGGGTTCCGGTCCGGTTTAGATCAACATAACTGATCGGTTCCAGCTCATCATGGACCAGCTTACCGGCATCCTCCTCCATGTGAATTCTGGTTATGCCGATGGTTTTTCTCTTCCCTTCATCCTCAATCTCCAGCTTGCCGTGTTCGGCAATGGGCAGTTCAAACTGGGAAATCTGATACCCTTTAGGCAGATCCGGATAAAAATAATTCTTGCGAGCAAAGATATTTGTCTCGTTGATGACAGACCCGGTTGCCAGAGCAAGTTTAATGGCTGACTCAACGACCTGCCTGTTCAGCACAGGCAAAGAGCCAGGCATACCGAGGCAGACCGGACAGGTGTGGGTATTGGGCGGCGCCCCAAACTCAGTTGAACAGCTGCAAAATATCTTGCTTTTCGTCTTCATCTGGGCATGTACTTCCAGCCCGATTATTGTTTCCAATTCCATGTAGTTCTAGTCAGTTATATTTGACAAGTCAGGATAAATCCACTCCCGGATTCTCTGCACTTCTTCCATCCAGCCATCAGTTGAACGGATGGAAATAAACAAACGAAATAACTCATTGACAAGAAAAGTCAATTCTTCAAACAGGGCAACTCGTTCAAGTATCTGCCCTTCGAAATTTTCCGGATCATCTCCGCCCTCGTTGCCAGCTGTTTTTGGAAGCCGCACATTGCGGAATTCCAGCGTGGCAGCTGTCAGCGTAACCCCGTATTCATTATTGTCGTGTGCTATTTTCAGGCGTGCCTGCTCCGGTTTTTTCGCCAGGCGCAATCCCTCTCTGGCCTCTTTGAGCTCGGTCTGCAGGCCCCTGCATATAACCTTTTCGCTGGCATCTCCTTCCCCATATTCAAGAAGCATATGTTTTTCAAAAACTACCAGAATATCGCCAATGCCGCTGAGGTCGACATAGCCCCCCCGTGACTCGGACTTGTACCACAGCCAGGCTAGAAATTCCTGTCCGAGAAAACGCTTTTCCTGTATAATATCAACCAGATCCATGAAATAATCCTTATGTTATAAATCCAGCGTCAAGCTGTCGTCAGCTGAACGTTTTTCCTGTTTTGCTACTACCTGATTAAAAATACCGGCTGCTAGTTGCTGATACCGTTGTCCTTCCTCTTTTTCCCCGAGACTTTGACACACCTTGGCAAGTTCCTGCAACACCGCCCCTGCAGCTGGATGCTCTTTGCCTTGTATTTTTTCAGCAATAGCCAGGCGCTTGAGATAACACTTTTTGGCTTCTTCATACTGCCCCTGCAGACGATATGCCTCCGCCAGGCTGTTAACATGAATAGCCAATTTTGGATGCGTAGGCCGCAGTGTCTTTTCGTCCAGCTCTACCAGACGTTCAAGAAGAGGGACAGCCTCCTGCTCATAATCAAGCTCCATACACAAGGCCGCCAGTTTTTCCAGAACAGCAGCCATAATGGATTGTTCTCCTTCCTTATTCTTGTCCAATATAGCTAACGCCTTTTTATACAGGCTGAGTGCCTTGTCACACTCATCGAGTGTTTCCTGCAATTCGCCAATCTGAAACCAGCTAATCGCCATCTCCGTATCATCTTCTCCCAGTTTTTTGGCAAAAACGAGCATTGCCGCCTTATAAAGCGGCCCGGATTTTTTGTGCTGTCCTGAAACTACATACGTATAAGCCAGCTCCCGCTTGCATCGGGCCAGCTCGACCAGATCTTTTTCCGGGTCATTTTCTGTCACTGCCGTTGCCTTCTCAAGCCATTCTATGGCCTGTTGATACCGATACATCCTCCTGGCAGCAAGTGCTGCTTTCTTCAAAAACAACGGATTATTATGCTCTCTTGCAATAGCCGTTTTATACCGCTCAAAGGCTGCATGCAGGTCAATACGACACTCTGCCAGACAACCACTGAGATAAGCACTGATTCCATTGGGGTCATTTTCCCCCTCCATTTCTGTAACCAAGAGAGCTTCTACCTCTGCTGGCTCTCCAGCTGCCAGCTGCTGCAAAGCTGTGTCACGCAGCTTCGTATCCACGACAGCTACTTGCTTGACAGCGTGATATACTTCGTCGTAACAGGCCAGCTCCGCCTGATAATTCATCTCAAAAAGAGCTAACTTTTCATTGACCAGTGCCATCTCCCGTTGAAGAATATCTCTTTGCGCGGCATCCTGTTCCTGTTCCAGTGCTTTTCGCCTCGTTTCTTCCTGCTGGTGCAGGCGATCACGATATTGCTCGCGAGACAAAATAATACTGATTGATGCATCACTTATCGATGCGTCACGTGTTGCCAGGTCATGATCCGGTACCTCTTTGTTGTCCTCATCTTCTTCATACAGCTCAGCCGCTGCCTCAGCATCACTTGTCGACAGATCACCTATTGCTGTGTCATTTGTCGTCAGGTCATGATCCGGAGCTTCTTTATAGTCCTCATCTTCTTCATGTGACTCAGCCGC
>PDWJ01000940.1_pt1 | contig 38873 bp, 36 predicted proteins | sample 1430881 | NCBI WGS metagenome assembly PDWJ01 (sample SAMN01162460, study PRJNA174530) | Oral metagenome, whole genome shotgun sequencing project. | biome: Marine environment; feature: Marine mammal; material: Swab sample of the gingival sulcus; isolation source: swab sample of gingival sulcus...
CAATTTTTATGGTGCATTTAAACTTGAGCAGTCGGATAGCGTGGATGATATTGTGATTGCCGCTGTTATTCTTGATATTAAGGAATAGGCGGTGCTTATGATGAAACCGAACGAAGGCCTTATAATGGAGGCTATAGGCATAGATAAGTTATATCCAGGAACGAAGGCTCTTAATTCTGTTGATTTCAGGATCTATCAAGGAAAGGTCAATGTCCTTGTAGGTGAAAACGGGGCGGGGAAATCAACTCTGATGAAGATCATAGCTGGAATAGAGAAGCCGACAAATGGTCAGTTGATAATGTACGGAGAAGATGGAGATGGTGTTGAGGTTTCATTCTCTTCAACGCGTGATGCTGTTCAGAAAGGTATAGGAATTGTTCATCAAGAGCTTAATCTATTTTCAGATCTGGATGTTGCAGAAAATATTTTCATGAATAAAGAGCTTAAAAAGAATTCTCTTTTTATCGATCACACAAAGCAGAAAGAACGTGCTATTGAAGTCCTTCGTAAGCTTGGTCAGGATATTGACCCGGATACTCTTGTTCGTGATCTGCGCATTGGGCAGCAACAGATTGTTGAGATAGCCAAGACTATGATAGACAGCCCCAAGATTCTGATTATGGATGAACCTACATCATCGCTAAGTATTCAGGAGGTACAGGTCCTTTTTAAGGTTATTGCGGATCTTAAAGCTGCCGGAGTGGCTATTGTATATATCTCTCACAGACTTGAAGAAATCATGGAAATTGGTGACTACGTAACCATTTTACGTGATGCTAGGCTTATCAGCTTTAATGAGATTGCAAAGATGGAGATGCCCGAAATTATTGAGAAGATGGTCGGCAGGGATCCCAAACAATTTTTTAAGGGTGAGGCTCATGATACTGGTGATATTCTTCTGGGGGTTAGGGGTATGACACTCCCCCGATTTGGTGGTGGTTATACACTTGATAATGTTTCTTTTGAGGTTAAAGAGGGCGAGGTTCTGGGAATTTACGGACTTATGGGTTCTGGCCGTACAGAGCTCCTTGAAAGTCTTATGGGTGCAATTGATAAGGCTGAAGGTGAGGTCTGGCTTGCAGGAGAACGGATCGACAGGATGGATACAAAAGAGCGTATTCAGCGAGGTCTTGTTCTAATACCTGAAGAACGACAGCGTGAAGGGCTTTTTCTGAATCTTGCGGTTGATCACAATCTGACTATATCCAGTTTGAAAGAATTTACAAAAATTTTTCATATAAACAAAAATAACGAAGATAAAACAGTTCTCGAAATGATCAAGCAGATTGCAATAAAGGTTGCGACACCACATATACCGGTAAGCGCATTATCGGGGGGAAATCAGCAGAAGGTTGTAATCGGTAAATGCTTGTTAACCAGTCCAAAAGTCCTGCTTATGGATGAACCGACACGTGGTATTGATGTAGGTGCTAAATCAGATGTGTTTGAGATTACTAACAGAATGGCACATGAAAAATATGGAGTAGTGTTGGTTTCATCCGAGCTTGAGGAAATATTCTCAATGTCCGACCGGATTATCGTTCTTTCAAAGGGAAAGGTGACCGGAGTATTCGATAGAAAAGAGGCTAATGAAGAGAATGTTAGAAAGGCTTCTGAGATCGGCCACGGTATTACATCAGCAGTATAGGATAGGAGGATAATAAATATGGCTACGAAAAAACTAACAAATAGTAATATTTCAATAGGAATGCTTCTTCTCAGGCTTAGGACTCTTATTGCATTTTTTGCGGTTCTTATAGTTTTCGCAATAATCGCACCGAATTTTTTGTCTTTCAATAATATTGTTGCAATGGCAAAACATTCGGCAATTTGGACGATTCTTGCCATGGGGATGACCTTTGTCATTTTGGGTGATGGTATTGATCTATCCGTAGGTTCAATAGCGGGATTGTGTGGAATGCTGGCCGGAGGATTTCTTGTAGAAGGGCTCAGGCTGCCGTTGTTTGGAGTCGTTATATACTTTCATACGGAGATGATAATTCTTGTTGTACTGCTGATCGGTATTGGTCTGGGAGCAGTAAATGGCTTGCTGATAACACGCCTGAATGTGGCTCCCTTTATTGCTACCTTGGGTATGATGTACATGGCTCGGGGGTTTGCAATGTTACGCAGCGGCGGAAAAACCTTTCCCAATCTTGTAGGAAGAGAAGATTTAGGCAATACAGGATTTCCAAGCCTTGGTTCAGGTACAATCTTCGGGATACCCCTTGTTGTCTGGCTTGCGATTATTGTTGCGATAATAGCGGCATATGTATCAAAGAAAACACCCTTAGGCCGTCATGTTTATGCCGTAGGCGGTAATTCAGATGCTGCAAAGCTTTCAGGAATAAGAGTTAACAGAATAAAAATGTTTACTTATATGTTTTCGGGTTTTACCGCGGCTTTGACCGGGCTTGTCCTTACATCTCAGCTTGTTGCCTCGCATCCTGCTACTGGAGAGTCATATGAATTGACTACTATTGCTGCAGTTGTGCTTGGAGGTACGTCCCTTTCTGGAGGCCGTGGCTCAATAGGTGGTTCGGTTATAGGAGCACTGATATTGGGTGTTTTAAATGATGGTCTAGTTATGGTAGGGGTTTCGTCGTTCTGGCAGACTGTTATAAAGGGATTTGTTGTTGTCATTGCTGTTGTCGTTGATCAGTTCCAGCTGCAGAAACAAAATGAAGCTGCTCTGAAACAGCAAAAAGGTAAAGATATAGAGAAATAGTTATTTCACTCTTTTTGAATATGGGGCTGCCTTATAAGTATTGGACAGCCCTTTTTAAATTTAATAATTTTTTAGCTTAAAGATCTGCTTCTGTCTTTACCTAGGGTATATTTGGCATATATGTCATAACGCGGAAAAGCCGTATCGGGTGTAAAATTGCCTGTTTTGGTACCGGCGGCAACTGCCTGTCTGATTGATTTCAGGTTTGATGTTGGAGAGTGATAAAGTATTTGGGATGCAATAACTCCGAGTGATGTTGCTTCTTCAGGCCCTGTAACTACTGTTTTCCCTGTAATATTAGCAGTTATCTGGTTCAGATGGGAGTTACGTGAACCGCCACCGATTATGTGTATTGCATCAAAACTGTATTCACAAATATTTTCAAGATCTGTTATCGCTTCCCGGTAGCTGCAAGCTAAAGATATGAAAGATGAGGCAAGAATTCGTTCAATATCTGTTTCTCCTGATAGTTCGGATACAGCTTCAATCATCTTATCGGGATTATATAAGCTTTGGTGATTTGGATCATAAAGCCCGACTGATAAACCAGCACCTTCCGCCATCGAAATAAGCTCCGGCCATTCGTATTTTCTTGATTTTATCTGTTCAAGTTCATTTTTTATATTCTGAAGTATGTGCATGCCGGCAGAGTTTTTCAAAAGAGTGATGGTGTTCGCTGCACCCCCTTCATTGGCAAAGCTAAGCTCGTAGACCTTATTATTGATTACCGGGCTTTTGCGCTCCGTTCCTATAAGCGACCATGTGCCAGAGCTGATAAAAACAAATTGTTCGTCAGAGGCAGGAGTCGCTACTACTGCGGAGGCCGTATCGTGGGAGGGTACTGAAATAAACGGTATTTTATTATCTATTTGTAGATGGTTTGCAATTGAGTCAAGCAGCCCGCCCCTTTCTTGCCCGTGGGGGATTATCGGGTGAAACATATTTCTATCAAGTCCTGTCAGCTTAAAAATACTGTCGGAGTAATCCTGTGTTCTCATATCAAGTAATTGGGATGTACTTGCTATTGTATTTTCAGTTCCTTTTTCACCGGTGAACATGAAATAAAGGAGATCTGGAATAAACAGAATATCCTTGGCATTATTATAATATTCAGGCATCATCTCTCTGATCCCAAGAAGCTGATACATTGAGTTCATTGGATGGTTCTGTATCCCGCTTAAATCAAAAAGACGCTTCTTTGTTGTCTCCTCTATAGATTCCAAACCTCGTAAGCCGAAGTTGTTTCTGTAGCAAAGCGGGTTTCCGATTAGATGTCCGGATTTCCCTATGATACCGAAATCAATACCCCAAGTTGATATTCCCACAGAGTCTATTTTGCCGTATTTTGTTTCGGCTGCTTTCAATCCGATTTGCATTGACTCATATATATTCAGGATATCCCAGAAATTAATGCCATTAACATTTATGGAGTGGTTAGGCATTTGCATGATAACTTCAGAGCTTATTGACTCTCCATCATAGAATCCAATAACGGTTCTGACTGATGAATTACCGCAGTCGAATCCAACACATTTAATGCTTTCTTTTTTCATAGTTTTTCCTGTAAATTTAGTCTAAAGTACCTTAATTATGGATTAATGTTAAATAAACCCCAAATACATGGTAATATTATAACATAGATCGATATCTGTCAAATTGAAGAAATAAAATGAAACATATAATGGATAATCATGAGATAATAGATCATGAGATTGATTGTGCAAGAAGGGGCTTCTGTTTAAATTAAAGGCCTATACTTGCAGCAAAGCTAGTCCGGTTTAAGCCAGCCCTTTTTTACAGCAGCATCAACATTGGCCGTGAGGAATTCCCAGAAGGCTGGAAACTGTCCAACAACGGGCTCCATTCTGTTTAATACCTGTGAACGGCTTACCCCGTGTTCCAGCCATGATATTCCCTCAGTACTGATATTATGCAAAAAGGGCTGAATGCGGTCCATCAATGATGCAAAGCGTGCCTCTTTTGTCTTTCTTTCTTCGAATTCATGCCATAGATCCATAAGTTCCTTTCCGTCTTCCTCAGGAAGAATGCCGAAAATTCGGTCTGCGGCCTTCTGTTCACGCTCGGCCTTGTCATGCTGGGCGGCCTCATCAAAGAGGTAGGTGTCTCCTGCATCTATCTCGACAAGATCATGAATAAGAACCATCTTGATTACACGGCTTATATCGGTTCCGTCAGGCGCGTATTCAGACAGAAGAAATGCCATTGTTGCAAGATGCCACGAATGCTCCGCGTCATTTTCCTTACGGCTTTTATCAATGAGCGGGGTCTGGCGGAAAATATATTTCAGCTTGTCTATCTCTATTATAAATTCAATTTGCTTTAAAAGGCGATCTGATTCAGGCTTTACTAACATGATCACACCCTATGACATAATTGGTTGGAGGTAAAGGGTGGAACGTTTATCTTAACTATGAAAACTAAACTTTTTATTGATAAAAAGTATTTTAAATAGTACTCTTAATAGAGAGGTTAATAGTATGAATAATGTAGTTACTGCAAACGATTTGAAGGTGAAAGGTGTATCAATAATTGAAGAAATTACGTCAGAAACCGGAGAAGCAATTATCTCAGTAAGGGGTAAGAATAAATATGTTGTTCTTTCAATGGAAGCATATAACCAATTAAGAGAATACGAATTAGATGCCGCAATAAAAGAATCAAAAGACGATATAGCCTCCGGGCGTTTTTCTGAAGAATCAATCGAAGATCATATTAAGAGAATAACCGGTGTATAAAATCATATTTACTGAAAGTTATGTAAAAAGGGCAAAAAAATTTATAAAAAGGCATCCTGAGCTGATAAATCAATATGAAAAGACCTTAAAATTGTTAGGGATTAATCCCTCGCATCCGTCACTGAGGCTCCATAAATTAGAAGGCCGCGTATCAGGGCTTTATAGTGTTTCAATCAATATTTCATATAGAATTATTATAGACTTTATAATAAAGGATAATAAAATCATTCCAATCAATATAGGCAAACACGAAGAAGTATACTGAATTAGTCATTTATAAGGGCTTGTAAACCACAATAAGTAATATTATTATATATCCCGAATCTATTGTATAACCCATACTTGCGTTCCAGGAGGAGGAATTAATGAAGAAAAGAAATGTCTTGATCATTATAATAGTTATTGCTGTTGCGGCAGTTGCCGCTTTTTTAGTTATCAGATTAAAGGGCGGTGTTGATGAAAATTCTTCTGCTTCATTAGACAAAACCGATGAAGCTGGTATTGCGGTAGAGGCGTACCATGCGGATTACGGCAGTGTTATTCCTTCAGTAAATGCTTCGGGTCTTATTACAGGAAAGGAGGAGGCCGTCCTTGTTTCCGAAACCCGCGGTGTTATAGAGTCTGTATCAGCACAGATCGGTGATTTTTTGAAAAAGGGAGATCCAATTCTTCGTGTAGACAGCAGTGTCGCAAAGCTTTCGATGTCACAGGCAAAGCAGCAGCTTAGAAGCAGTCAGATAGATTTCGATTCAGTAAAACGTGCGTATGACGGCGGTAACGCGTCAGAGGCTGAGCTTGCCCGCAGCAGAGGAAAGCTTTCAGGTGCTGAAGCGGCCTATGAAAATGCTGTTAACCGTTTTGAAAACACCGTCATAAAAGCCCCTTTTGACGGCTTTCTTGCTGATCTTGAAATAGGTATAGGTACAGGTAATTTTATAAGCGAGGGTGTACGCATAGGCCGCCTTGTAGATATTTCTTCCGTAAAGGTCGATCTTTTTCTCGGCGGAAGCGAGGTTCAGAGAATCCAGAAGGGCGCAAGGGCAGTTGTTACCACGGCTTCCAGAACCCTTGAGGGTCAGGTAGACGCAATTGCTCTTTCAAGCGATATAAATACAGGAAGCTTCAGGGTTGTTATTCTTGCTCCCAACCCCTATGGAGAGGAGATCCGCTCAGGCTTTGCCGCCGATGTTACAATTGATCTTCCTGAAAAAGACTCCGTCATAGTTATTCCCGACTCAGCCTTACTTAATATAGCAGCGGAAAGATGGGTTTATACAATAGAGAATAACAGGGCCGTACTTAAACGGGTTGTTCCCGGAACACTTTCCGGAAGCTTGATAGAAATTTTATCGGGTTTGGAAGCAGGTGAATCTGTAGTAACAACCGGCCTTAAAAGCCTTTCTGATGGCGCTTTGGTAATTCCTGAATATAGAGCTGAAAGGGCGGAGTAGAATGAATATCGGAAAATTCTCTGTTTCAAATAAGGTTTTTCTGACAATTCTGCTTGTCTCACTGCTGATTCTTGGAGCCTTAAGTATGCTTCAGCTTCCGCGGGAGCAGTTTTCAGAGGTTCCTTTTTACTGGGCCAATATCATAGTTGCATATCCCGGCGTCTCCGCCGAGGATGTTGAGTCCTCTGTTACTGTTCCCATTGAAAATGAGATGGACGGTCTGGATGATTTGAAGCGTATACAATCGGTCAGCAGTGAAGGGTTAAGTGTTGTAAGGGTTGAATTTGACGGCGGTATTGATGATCAGCGTTTTAAGTCTTTGTTTCAGGATGTTCAAACAAGACTTTCGGGTGTAGAGCTTCCTGAGGGAACCCTTAAACCCCTTGTTGACGATTTTTCTTCATCAGATTTTCTTCCTGTCATAGAGGCTGTTATCTATGGAGACGCGGCCTACAGTGAGCTTGTTTCTGCCGCAATTGAAATAAGCAGAAAGATTGAAAATGTATCCAACGTATCGGGTGTAGAAGCCGTAGGCCAGCGGGATAAAAAGATCTTTATAAATGCGGATAAATCAAGGATGGAGGCATTGGGTGTTTCTCTGAATGAATTGATTCAGGCCATAAAGTCCAACACGGGTAATTTCCCGGGCGGCAGTTTATCAGATGCTGATCGTGAGTATCTGTTAAGAACAGTGGGCGAGGTTGCTGAGGCTGATGATATGTCTAACCTGATTGTCAGAAGAAATACCGGAACCGGTTCTTTAAGAATTCTGGATCTTGCCGAGGTTGTTGAAGATTATGATACAGCAGGCGACTATGCCAGATTCAACTCTGAAAAGGCAATAGTACTGCGTGTAGCAAAGATTCCAAGGGGTAATTCTGTTACAGTTGCGGACGGGGTTAAGGCAATAATTGAGGAAGCAAATTCCGGTAAATATCCGGATCTTAATTTTGCAATCCAGAATGATTCAACCGTTCAGATCAGCAACAGTATTGGTGTTCTGCTTAATAACGCCTTGATAGGGCTCCTTCTTCTTGTTCTGATACTGTTTTTATTTGTCGGTTTGCGTAATGCATTAATGACCGCATTGGGCATACCAATGACATTTGCAATAGTGTTCATCCTTCTTGATCTGCTTGGAGAGACCTTTAATACAAATACTCTCTTCGGGCTTGTTCTTGTTCTTGGTTTAATAGTTGACCATGCAATTGTTATCATTGAGAACAGTTACAGGTTTCAGCAGAAGGGCCTGTCAATGAAGGATGCCGCTGTAAAGGGTGTTAATCAGGTTGTTGTTCCGATCATTGCCGCAACGGCAACTACTATAGCGGCCTTTCTTCCGTTGATGATTCTTCCGGGTACCATAGGAAAATTTCTGAGGGTAATACCCCTTACTGTTTCAATAGCCCTTATCGCGTCAACATTTGAGGCTGTTTTCTTCATTCCCTCACATTATGCTGATTGGCCGGGCGGGCTTAAGAAACAGAAAAAGGACTGGTTTGCCGGGTTTAAAAACTTCTATGAGGGAGTGGTGAAAAAGGTATATGCAAGGCGTAAACTTGTTCTTATTATTTTTATCATTTTCCTTCTATGTTCATTTTCTCTAGGCCCCTTGCTTGAGCAGGACCTCTTCAGTGCTGAAGACTACACTCTTTTTTATATAGATATCGAGATGGCTCCCGGCACACCTCTTGAAAAGACTACAGAGGTCGTTTCAAGGATCGAAGACAAGATTTATCCATATATTGGAAACGGAGAGATAGTTTCGCTTACATCCAGTATTGGTTTTTCAGGTGGAACTTCCGGAAATACCTCGGGTAATAATATTGCCCAAATAACTGTTGATTTGACCGAACGAAGTGAGGGCCGTAAAAGATCCATTTCAAGCATTATGAATGATACAAGAACAATTGTGCTTGAAGTACCGGGTCCCGAGCAGGTGCTTTTCAGGAAGGCCGTAAACGGTCCGCCGGTTACTCAGGCCTTCAACATCAGAATAGAGGGTGATAACAACGAAAAGCTTAAGATTGTTTCCAGCCTGCTTCAAACCAAGCTGAGGGCTTCGGGTAAGCTTATAAATATTGAAGACGATCTTGATGTTGGAAAACCCGAGGCAAGGCTCAGGATAAACGGTTCACGGGCCAGTGAGCTTGGTCTCTCAGTCCGGGACGTAGGTAATTATATCCGCGCGTCCTACGATGGTATTAAGGCAACTACGATATTCAGAAACAATGAAGATATTGATGTCATTGTAGGTTACAGCTCGAATGAAGTTGAGAAATTTGAAATGCTTCGTCAGATAAAAATACCCACTGTAGACGGACGTCTGATCCCGCTTAGTACTATTGGAAATGTAGAGCAGGGTGTAAGTGTTTCTTCAATAAAACGTGTTGACGGCAAGCGGCAGATTACAATCTCGGCAGACGCCTATGATGATTCGGTTGTTCCTGAAGTGAATGCTGAAATAAAAGAATACTTTGATAATGAGCTTAGTCTGCTGTATCCTGATGTTACACTAAAGATTGGCGGAGAGTTCGCAGAGCTTGCAAATCTTATAATACAGATTTTGAGGTTGTTCTTCATAGGTGTATTTCTGATCTACCTGATTCTGGGTACTCAGTTTAAATCATTTACCCAGCCACTTCTGATAATGCTGACAGTACCGTTTTCGTTTGCGGGAGTGGTTTTGTACCTTGTTATTTCAGGAACCCCGTTTTCAACTACGGTTCTGTATGCCGGTGTTGCGCTTGCTGGTATAGCTGTAAACGACTCTATAGTTCTTGTAAGTTTTATTAATGAGCTTAGGACTGAAGGACGAGCAATAGCTGATGCTGTAACTGAAGCGGCTGCTACAAGGTCAAGGCCCATAATCCTTACATCGGTTACAACAATAGCAGGACTTCTCCCTACAGCTTTAGGAATTGGCGGTAAGTCCATCGTATGGCAGTCTATGGCTTCGACAATAGTGTTTGGACTTATATTCTCAACCCTTACCGCGTTGCTGTTTATACCGGCCTTATACGGAGTTCTTTATGGAGGGAAAAAATGATAAAAAAATCATCAAAGACTATCCTTGTTACGGCTTTCATCCTGACTGCCGCGGTCTTTAACTCTAATGCTTCAGATACAGCACTTTCCGGGCTTGTTAAAAGCGCACTCGAAAACAATTATGATCTGTCAGCCTCAGCCCATGAACTTTTAGCCGAGATTGCGTCCTACGAATCAAAGCATGCTTCAATGTTTCCATCCCTTGGTTTTACCAGTGATACCGGAAATAATCCATTGTATAAATATGCCAATGAAGAGCATAAGTTCGGCGGCGGACTGAATCTAAACATATCGCTTCCAACCGGCGGCTTTTTGAATATTGTGGGTGCCGGAAATCTCAGCATGTCTGTTGATGAGTTAGATGAAACCCTTTGGAACTATAAGGTAAGCCCGGCACTTTCTCTCTATCTTCGCCAGCCGCTTTTTATAGACCGTCTGAATGGTTATCCTGTTAGATTTGATTCATTTGGTAATACGGATGAGCTTGCTGCCGCGGGGGTTAAGATTGCTGAACTGAATAATACTGCCCTCGAAAACAGTTATATAATACTTATTTCAAGAACTGCGGCAGTTTTTAACAGTTTGCGTGATTCGTCAAATTTGCTAAGGAAACGTATCGCGCTTGCAGAAAAGCGTTTGGAGATAGCCCGTGATGATGAGGCCGGCGGGCGGTTGAACAGCATAGAGCGTCTCTCAGAAGAGCTTCAGATAAACAGGCTTAAAGAAACCATGATTGAACTTGATTTTCAATTAAAGACCGTACATGGAGATCTTGAGCAGCTGACCGGAAAAACTCTTGTTATTGATGAATATGTAGATCTGTCTGACTTAAGCCTGAGTTCGGAAACAGATATGAACTCATCAGGAAGTTTGGATGTTCAAAAATCTTTGGCTGCCGCAAGAATAACTGAGTTAAAAGCTCTTTCAACCCCTTCAGGCGGTGAACCTGCACTTGAAGTATCGGCTCTTTACAGGCGTACCGATAAAAATAAAGAAAACTCCTTTGCGGAAGCATTTGAGAATATAGGTTCCGCGGAGATGGGACTCTCTGTAAGTGTGGCATTATCACTGCCATTTGTAGATTGGGGTGAGATGTATCAAAAGCGTGAGTCGGAAAAAAATAATCTTCTTGCTGCTGAACAGAGACTGCAGTCTGCTGAAAAAACTGCCGAGATTACATTTTCCGAGGCTGAGGAAAACCTCAATCTTATTGATAAGAAGATTGAACTTCTTAAACAGGGGCTTTCATATGACCAGTCGCTTTTGGATAGAGAGATTGTCAGATTTGAGGCTGGTTTAAGCCGGGAGGCGGCAGTTGAGACAATAAGAGTTGATTTGCTTGATAGAGAATATTCAATTCGTCAGCTTGAGGATCAGCGGGCTATAGCCATGCTCGAATTCTATAATTCAGGCGGAATTAAGCTCAAAGAACTCTTTGAATAATTATTTATAATTACATGATTGGGAATATTGTTGATCCGAACCGTATATTCAGGTTGAATAATTCAGAGCCCTCGGCTTCGGAGAGCGCTACTTCGGGGCCTGTTATTTACTGGATGTCCAGAGAACATCGTATTGATGATAACTGGGCTCTTCTTTATGCCTTTGAACAGGCCCATGGATTAAAGGCTGTTGAGATAGTTTTTTCTGTAACGCATGGGTTTCCTGCATGTTCCGGCCGGGGCTTTGATTTTATGCTGGACGGACTGCGTGAGACCGTTGAACGAGCCTTTGAATTGGGTATAGACTTCAGGCTTCTTGCCGGAGGCCGTCCGGCATCGGCTGTCAGTGAGTATGCGTCTTCAGTAGATGCGTCAGCAATTATCTGTGATTTTAATCCGCTTAGAGAGGGTTTAAAAGAAAACCTTAGACTTGCGGAATCTGTTTCAATGCCGGTATATGAGGTTGACAACCGTAATATAATTCCCTGCAGATATATCTCGGATAAACAGGAGTATTCCGCCTTCACCCTTAGAAAAAAAATCGCAAGGGTTCTTCCCGCATTTCTCACCCCATTTCCTGATGTCAGCAAGATTGTTGAAACCTACGGATCGAATTCATGTTTGAGTTCAGCCCCTGAGCTTGACCATGAGTCAGCCCCGGAACCTGGCCGCGAGGCAGGCCGTTATAAAGCTTGTGACGTAAAAACAGACTGGTCTGAAATCGCCGGTAAATACAGGCCGCAGGATGAAACAACAAGGGTTGAGAATCTTGTTCCCGGCCGCATAAGAGGCATGAAGATTCTTGAAGACTTTATTACAGAGCGTCTATCAGGCTATGATAATCTAAGAAATGATCCGAACGAGAACGGTCAGTCAGGGCTGTCTGCCTATCTTCATTTTGGCCAGATATCAGCTCAGTATGCGGCCCTGTCTGCGGCAAACGTTTTTGGTGATGCCCCGCTTAAGGGCGGTTTTCTTGATGAAATAATTGTAAGAAGAGAGCTGTCTGATAATTTTGTTCTCTATAATCCTGATTATGATAATCACTCAGGTTTTTCCGCCTGGGCAAAACACAGCCTGACCATTCATCAGGCCGACGAAAGGGAGTACATTTACAGTTTTGACCAGTTAAAGAATGCAAAAACCCATGACAAACTCTGGAATGCTGCGCAGCTGCAGCTTATTCATGGGGGGCTTATTCATGGCTATATGCGGATGTATTGGGCAAAAAAAATTCTTGAATGGTCTCCAAATGCCGAAGCGGCTATGAGACGGGCAGTCGATCTTAATGATACCTATTCCATGGACGGTCATGATTCAAACGGCTATGCCGGATGCGCCTGGTCTATCGGAGGTGTTCATGACAGGGCGTGGTCTGAAAGGGATGTCTTCGGCAAGATCCGCTATATGAATGATCGCGGATGCCGGAGGAAATTTGATGTTGATGCCTACATAGCTTCAAATCAATTTTTCTGATTATTATTTTTTGATACAAACATCTTTCTATATATAATAACTGTTACAGCAAAAAGGGCCGCTAATACAAATAACACCCATTTCACATTATTAAGATCATTTTGAACAGATTCTCCCAAAAAGTAGGCAAGTGTAAAAATGGTTGCGGTACTCAGGATTGCGGCAATCAAATCAAAGAACGCAAATTTTCTATAGTCATATTTTGAAATCCCGGTACTAAGGCATATTAAAACCCTGACACCAAATGGAATAAATCGTCCAATGATAAGTACCGCAGAACCATATTTTTCAAAATAATTATTAATACTTTTCAGTTTGGCCGGTTTAATGCGTTTTTTCCAGAATTCTTTTTTAAGAAGAGCGTCTCCAAGCAGCCGCCAGACCCAATAAGAAGAGGTATCTCCAAAATATGCCCCAATCAGGCAGCCGGCATATAATGGAATTCTCATCTCCGGAAATTGTGACGCCATAGCGCCCGCAGTAATAATAAGAATATCCTCAGATATTGGCAGACCCACGCTGTTCAGGATAAGGACTCCTGCAATTACAAAGGGTGCGTATTGAATCGCTGAATCTAATAAATCAAGGACTGCCTGCAAGTTATTTCTGCCTCATAAGCTTGTATTTGAAATTCAAATAAAGGCTGGCGGCATAGTAATAAACAATTGTAAACAATGAGTAATACATAAACCATTTTGACGGTTGGCTGAATTCAAATATCAGGGTATAGAGAAAAACGAGGCCCCATGGGATTGTTATAATGAGGCTTGGTATCATAAGGGGCTTTGTACGGCTTGGGTAAATATATCTTACAGGTATAAAAACTGAAACAGCCAGTAAAATAATTATCAAAAAACTTATAAGACTGCCCAATTGTAACCAGTATAAAAATATAAAGGTTATATTCCAATATGAAGGAAAGCCAACGAAATAATGATCATCTGTTTTGGCGTTGGTTTGACAAAATTGATAGCCGGATACAAGTACAATGATGGATGATGCTATAATTGCCGGCATCTTGTCCATTATTCCGGTTGACATTATAAAATATGCCGGTATAAATGCGTAGGTTAAAAAGTCTATAATATTATCAAGCAGTGCTCCGTCCACATTAGGAGCAAACTCTTTTACACGAAATTTTCTGGCAAGAGTTCCATCCGCAGCATCTATTATTGTTGTAAGAAGTAAAAGAATACATGCTATGTGCAGATTGTTTTTGTCTGCATAGTTATACATGGCAATAATTGCTAATACAAGGCCGCTTCCTGTAAATAAATGTACACCATTCGCAGCTATTTTTGATCCTGTTTTACTCATTTAAAGTCCTCTATTTATATTTGCTGCTGCTGTCCTCTGCTGTGAGAGATTCAGATTTTTTTCTGAAAACTAATAATACACATGGTAATATAAGCAGTGTTGAAAACATTGCAGATATAAGGCTTGTTGAAACAAGAATTCCGAAAAATATTACCGGTTTAAAACTTGCAAAACACATCATCAGCATTCCTGCAACTATTGAAATAGTTGTCAGTAAAATGGGCCTTCCTGTGCGTATAAAAGATTCAATAACAGCATTTTTTTCTTTACTGTGAACAATAAGCTGTTTCCTATACTGTAGTATAAAATGTATGGCATCATCAACCCCAACCCCTATTGCGACATTTGCTACAAGAACGGTTGTAATATCAAGGGGGATTCTGAAGATGACCATTATAATGTAATTTAGCGAAATTGCTGAAATAAGCGGAACAAGAGAGAGCAGTCCATAAAAAATGGATTTAAAAAAGATTGAAGCAACTATAGCGATCATTATTATGGATAAAATGGTTGCAATAAGTTGTTCTTTTTGTATTTTTAATCCTGCATCATAACTCAATAGCGCTGTTCCCCAAATATAGTAGGTTGGTATGATATTCGATTTTTCCGCGATTAATTCCTCTATATATATGGAGAGCTTTTGAATTTCACTGTCTATTATGTATTTACCTGTTTTGCCGTCATAGACATTCAGGAAAAGCGTTATCTGTGAAAAATCCTCATTGATAAATTCCCCATTTGAAGCAAATGTCATATCCACACTGCTTTTCTGTAGAAGTTTGAAATATCTTGCAAGGAGGTTAATAAGTCCCTGGTTTGTAGGGATACCTGATTTTCCATACATGACCTGATTTATTTCTTCAAGGATACTATAGACCGACACAACCTTTAATACATCCTCATGTTCGATAAGACCCTGCTGAAGTTCGTAAATTCCCTTCACAACTTCTTTTTTCAGAAAGTAGTTCTTGCTTCCGGGCGGGGCCTTCAGTGTGATGTTTATAACCTGCCCGCCGCCTATAAAGTTCTGAATTTTAAGTGTATTTTCAATTATAGGATCCCCGGATGGAAAATAATCTATATAGTCAACCTGCCTGCTTATTTTGGGATATAGAAAAACTGCCAGAACTATAATTATCAGAAAAGAGAATATTATAAATTTATGCCGCTTAATTACAAATTGTGCTGTTTTTTTCATTAATACTAAAAAGCTGCCTGATGTCATTATCTGTTTATGAATGGCCCTGGGGTGGCGTAGTTTTACAAGCATTGCCGGAAGAAAAAACAGAGACAGGATAACACATGAAAAAATACCAAAACTTACAGACAAGGCAAATTCTTTTAGTGGTGTTATAGATGTAAAAAATAATCCGCAGAAACCTATTATTGTAGTCAATCCCGCAAGCAGTATTGTCATCATTATATGAGAAACAGTACTGCATATTTCTCTTATATTTTCATCTTTATCATTACTTCCTGTAAAGACTCTGAAGTACTCATTTAGAATATGAACGGTGTAAGAACTGCCTATTGCAAGAACAATTACAGGAAGAACCACACTTACAACTGAAAGCTTGTAACCCATTATGACAGAGAAGCCCAGGGCCCAAACCGCCGCGGTGCTTACTGTTATAACAGGCAGAAGAATTGCCCTGAAGGCTCTGAAGCTGAAAAACAGAACAACAAGTATTACAATAAGAGATAAATAAATGAGTCTGAACAGATCCTTCTGTAGGTAGGAGACTGTACTTTCTGAAAAGAAAACATCTCCTGTATAATAGACCTTGAAGGCACCATTAAGAGGCTCTATGCTTTCTAAAAAAAGTTCACTCAATTCGGTTGAATTAATCAAATCATCATAACTGAAGATGGCATTTAGGATTTTCCCGTCCTGTGAAAAAACAAGATCCTTGGCCAATGATTCATTCAAAAGTCTTTTTTTGAATATTTCAAGCTCAGCAGCTGTTTGAGGCGGCATTTCAGAAATCTTTTCGATTGAAAAACGTCCACTATCATTTTGAAAAGTAATAAAATTAAAGGGGCTGAGTGTATTTGTTATGGCAGGCGAGACACTTATCTTTTTTACGGCATCATAAAATAAATTTAATTTCTCAACTGAAAGGGCATCTTCAGCCTGGACTGATAATGCAATATATAATTCGGTTTTTTCAGATAATCCTGTTTCTTTTAAAAGATTCTCAACACGTTCATTGTTCTTGGGGTATATACTGTAAAAGTCGGAATCCATTTCGATTGATAAGGACTTATATCCCAAAAATATCGTCAAAGCAAATATTAAAAGAATGAAAAGATTAGCTCTTCGGACTATAAACTCAAGAAACCTTATCACTATTATCCCTCTTCATCTTGTTAAACCTATAATATATAACATATCGTTAATATTTCATAGTACGGTTAATCAATATTTGCTGAATTGATTAAAAAAGAAAAGGGTGGTAATCTGAGTGATGAATATAAAACAATTCAGATATGGTGACACAAACCTTTCCTACCTGCTTTGGTCTGAACATGAGGCCGCAGCAATAGACGGTGGTGCCGTGGAAGAAATCCTTGCGTTTGTTAATGATAACGGTCTGGATCTCAAATATGTTTTGAATACCCATGAGCATTGGGATCATATTCCGGGTAATGAGGCTCTCCTGAATGCGTCCTCCGCTGAGTTTGTAAACCCTGCCGATATGTGCAGGAAGAGGTTTCTTGCTTTGGGCAGCGACAATATTGAGGCTTTTCCGGTTCCGGGGCATACAGAAGATTCGATAGTTTTTTCTTTCAATTGCGATACTGATAATCAGGGCGGTGTTGGAAGCCTCATTACCGGTGATACATTATTTAACGGGACAGTAGGTAACTGCTATACAAAAAAATATGAGCTGTATTTTGAATCGCTGAACAAGATCCTTGATTTCCCGCCTGAGACACTGATATATGCCGGTCATGACATCTTTGACTATGCTGTAGGTGTGATTGACGGTATAGATCCTGACAACCCCCGTCTTAAAGAGTATAAGAAGCTTTATTCAAGCGAAATGCTGTTTACAAGCCTTGAAATAGAGAAGGCGGTAAACCCGTTTATCCGGTTTAACGATCCTGCTCTTGATGAGTACCGTAAGAAACTGAATATGCCCCTCAATACCCCATATGAGCGTTTCCGGGCAATGATGAGCATTCACTAATGTGAATAAAAATAATATAATTTATGATATAACAGAAATTATTAAGAGGGCAGAGTGCATATATCTTTCTCAATATTTATAGGTTTGCTGGTCGCACTGATGATACAGCTGAATGGTTCTCTCCAGACAGCGGTTGGCGGAATCAGCGCTCTCCTGGTTATACATATATGCGGGTTATTCAGTTCAATGATATTTTTTCTGTTTTTCAGAAAAAAATTCCCCGGAGATAAAAGTCGGAATTCTCCTAAATATTGTCTTATAACCGGTATGCTTGGGGCCTTGATTGTTTATCTTGCCAACCTGATCTACCTGAAGGGAGGAATCCTTCTCTCGTTAAGCGGAACCCTCGCCGGTCAGGCATTTGCCGCATCAATTGCTGAAGGGTTTTACCCTGAAGGCCGTGAAAGATCTCCCTTGTTTCAGCGTATTATCTCTCCAGCGCTTCTTTTTCCCGGTTCAATAATTATTGGTTTAAAAGCAGAGGTCTCACTGGTTTGGGTTGTCGTTTCGTGGATACCGGGGATAATTCTGATGGTTCAGCAGACAATGAATTCGCGTAATGCTGCCCGTTACGGAGCTCCTGCAGCAGTTGTGATAAACTACGTATCAGCACTGATTCTTCTTATCCCCCTGTATTTTTTCATCATGGGGATCTCAGATGCCCCTGTAAAACAGTTGTTTTCAACCTTGTCTGAACTGCCGTTGGCGGTTATTACCGGCGGGGGATTAATCGGGGTATTGTCTACCGGAGGAATTGCGCTGCTGCTTCTTAAAGCTCCTGCCCTTTTTGTTATTCTGGGTATGTTTTCCGGAGAGCTTGCGGGCGGTATTTTTCTCGATTTATACAGCGGAAACCCTGTAGCTGTTGAAAAGATTATAGGAATTGTTTTGATAGTAATAGGTTTATCCGCGGGAAAGATACGTTTCCGCCGAGAAGATTCCAGAGTCTAAAACAAAAATAGCAGTACAGCACCGCCCACTGCGATAAAGGTTCCCAGCAGAATAGGGGGGGTAATCTTTCTCTTTAAGAAAACAGCTTCAATTGGCAGCAGTATTATCGGGCTTGTCTGCATAAGTGTTGTAACTATCCCTATTGGTGCAATTTGGAGAGCATAAAGTGTCAGTATTATTCCCAGAACCGGACCTACGAGTGAACTGATTGTTAAAATGCCAAGGGTTTTAATGTCCCGCATCTTCTTAAAATCGTTAATTAATTCACCTCGTATAACTGTAAATATTACAAGGCCTGTAAATCCGGCAGTGATTCTTATTACGTTTGCTGATATAGGGTGTATACCGTCAGCCATTCCCGTTTTTGATAAGACCATGGCCGCAGCCTGAGCAACAGCACCGATTGTTGCAAAAATAAAGCCCCTGATGTTCCTTGAGACAAGGCCGCTTCCACGGTTTTCATGGTAGATCACAAGCAGAATTCCTGTAATCGTTACAAGCATTCCAAATGTCTGAATTAGTGTGAGCGATTCTCCGAGAGTGAAGAATGATATGACCGCACTTAGAATTGGCGATAGTGTCATTATTAAGAGGGTTATTCCGGGGCCGATAGCAACAAAGCCGTAGAAGATAAAAACATCTGCTATAAAAAAGCCCACGAAGCCCGATACAAAAAGGATTACCAGATTTTCAGTTAAGGGTTCATGAGGTATGAATGAACCGAGAAAAATTCTGTGAACAATAATAACAGCCGGAAGGGCTATCCATAATCTTATGTGGGTAACAGTTCTGGAACCTGCACGTTTTCCGGTAATATGGTAAAAGATTGAGTTCTGGGCCCAGCAAAAGGCTGTAAGAAGTGCTAATATCTGTCCAATCATCGGTTTGTATTAATGATCTCGGCAGAGGTTTTAAAAACAGCTCCGGCACGTTTCATTTCTTCAATTGCCTTCTCTCCATCCCCGGGTTCAATATTTACAGCCTTTATTGCGTCTTCAGCGACTGTTACAGAATATCCCAGTTTGAGAGCATCAATTACAGTATTCTTAACACAGTAATCTGTTGCAAGTCCGGCAATAACCAGTTTATCGGAGCCTGTTTCTTTCAGTCTGTGATCAAGTTCAGTTTCTTCAAAACCTGAATATGCATCCTTTTCTCTTGTGTCTGCCTTTGAAATGACCCGGAACGGTTCAGGCCGGACAAGTTTTGGGTGAAAATCGGCACCAGGGGTTTCTGCCACACAGTGAACCGGCCAAATACCTCCGAATTTACTGAAGGAAGAGTGATCTTTGGGGTGCCAGTCTCTGGTAAAAAAAATCGGCATTCCATGTTCTGAAAATGAATATATAAGCTTGTTTATAGGTTCAACAACAGCATCACCCTTATTGACAGCAAGGCTTCCGCCTGGACAAAAATCGTTTTGAACATCGACGATAATCAGCGTTTTCATGAATATAACTTACACGGGAAGTATTAATATTTCAATCTTCTCAGAGCAGAAACATTAGTCCGAAAAAGATAAGTGCCAGGGCTCCGGCTATTGATATTGCTGAATGAATTATTATACCGGTTTCAGGATGACTCCTCGATAATAGCGGCTCTATCCTGTTTTGGAGAAGTATTGCTGCCGGCGGAATAAGTGTAAGAATTACCGCCATACCGATAGACATTGATAGAACTGCCATAATGCCTATTGCCGGCACACTCATTGCCAGAGAAAAAATCATTATTGTAGCGGCCCCGGGACAGGGAACTAATCCGGCAGCAAGAACAAACATTAATGTATCAGGTTCGCGGTCATCTTTTTCGCTTATATTTCCGCCTCTCACAATGGAAAGAATATGGTTTATAATAAGCCAAACTCCGATTAATACTATTATGGCATAACTGGTTTTTTCTATTACAGGTGTTACATCATTAAAACAGCTAAGCAATGCCTTTGTTGTTATAAGATACATTCCGCCTATAAAAATAATAGCTGATACAGCATGAAGAATTGCTGTCATGGCTCCTGCAAGCATTCCCTTCTTCCATCTTGTAGAGCGTGAAATAAAATATGTAAAGAGAAATACCTTTCTATGGCCCGGGCCGAGTACATGCAGCAAACCATATAAAAATGAAAAAGCCATGAAGGTAAAAAAGCTTTTAGTTTTTCCCTGTGTTTTATACAGAGAAATCTGGGCTGACACCTTTGCCTGAATTTTTTTCTGCAGCTTTCTAATGCGGTACATCAGGGCTGAGTCAAAAAATGGTGCTATTTTGTTTTCTGCTGTTGAAAGTTTGGGCTTTGCTTCAGGATTATCTGTTTTCGTAGTTTCATTTGTTTGTTCACCTCCTGTGGTGAGAAAGGGGTTTTGCTGCCCGCTTACCGAAAGAGGTAATAAAATAGTTAATATACAAATAAAGACAGAAATCGGGAACCTAATCAGGCTGTGTTTCAAAGAAGTATCCTCAACGTTCTACAGTCAGAACCAGTTCCACCGGAAATGCCTGTCCGGTGTATTCTACACCCTCTCTGGATATTCTCTGTGCTGTATTGTCGTAGAATATCGGTGCATCATATTTTCTTGAAAGCTCCCAACTTATTTCAAGTTCTTCTGATGATTCTATATCCACCGGGGCGTTTTCGGTAAAGGCTATATCGCAGAAGAAGGTTTCATCATATACAGCAATCCGTATTTCTGAAGCATCTTTATTAGGGCCCTGATAAGGCAGGAAAAAGTCATATCCAAGCCTGTTTTCTGACATAAATGCCTTGAAGCTGCTGAAACTTTTTGCCCGGTGAATTTTACCTCCGGCATTGAAATATGTGAAGTAATTATAATTAATCAGGTTGATAAAAGATGTATTCTTAATTATTTCAATCTCTTCATTTGTGAAAGATTCTTTCCATCCTATTCCGTTATCCATTAGAACAGAACCTGTAAAAACCATATCAAAAAGCCAGTTGACCTGCATTCCGCTGAATGAGCCGCCAGTGAAAACAGGCTTTAGCTTCATGTCTATAAACATATGCGGATGAGCCGAAAGATTAATTAATGGCGACAGCATCATAACAAGAGAGAATAGAATTAATATAAGATGTTTTTTATTTTTTTTTAAAGTGGATCTATGTCTGCTCAAACTCCCCCCCCTCTGTATAATATATCATATAGGGGCGGCCCTTTCAATCTCGAAGGGTCGTTCTAACAAGCCCTCCATTTTTTAGTTCTATTAATGACCTCCGCAGTTATCTCCGCATCCGCAATTATAACCGCATCCGATGTCCTGATCATGGTTATGTTCACTTTCAAAGGCTTTAAGATCTTCATCCGTAGTTTTGTGAACATCAACTACATTAATTTCAAATACTATATCCTTTCCGGCGAAAGGGTGGTTTCCGTCAATAGTTACGGTATCTTCTGTGATGCCGACGATAGTCATAATCATTTCACCTTCTTCTGAATTAGCAATTACAACTTCCTTTCCTATTTCGAGTTCTTCAAGCTCTTCAAAGTTTTTTGCAGGAATATCTACAATAAGATAATCCTGCGGTTCACCGTAAGCCTCAGCGGCCTTCAATTCAAGTTTCAGGCTGTCTCCGGGAACCTTTCCCTCAAGTGCTTCTTCAACTGCGGGCAGCATCATTCCTAATCCATGAAGGTATGTAACAGGATTGTCTTCCGATGTCTGTTCGAGCAGTTCACCATTCTGTTCACTGACCCTATAGTTTATTGTAACCGTTGTTTCATTTGTAATTTTCATAATTCAGTATAGCATTAAAACGAAAGACCGGGTAGATTATATAATTGTTAATATTTCAATGGAGGGATAAAAATGGCTAATGAGGCAGAAAAGATAATATATTCAATGGTTGGCGTAAGCAAGACCATTAATAATAAGGTTATATTGAAAGACGTCTATCTTTCATACTTTTATGGGGCAAAAATAGGTGTTCTTGGTTTAAACGGTTCAGGTAAGTCAACCCTTCTTAAGATCCTTGCCGGAGTTGACAAGGACTATAATGGCGAAACAGTCCTCACTGAGGGTTTTACGATAGGTTTTCTTGAACAGGAACCGGAGCTTGATCCTGAAAAGACGGTAAAAGAGGTTGTTCAGGAGGGTGTAGGAGAGGTTATGCGGCTTCTTGCCGAGTATGATGAGATTAACGAAAAATTTGCAGAGCCGATGGATGATGATGCCATGACAAAGCTCTTGAACAGGCAGGGCACTGTTCAGGAAAAGCTTGACAACCTCGGAGCCTGGGAGATTGATTCAAAGCTGGAAATGGCAATGGATGCCCTCCGCTGTCCGCCTGAAGAACAGAAAATAGGTGTTCTATCAGGCGGAGAAAAACGCCGTGTCGCGCTTTGCAGGCTGCTTCTGCAAAAACCGGATATTCTTCTTCTTGATGAACCTACCAACCATCTGGATGCTGAAACGGTAGGCTGGCTTGAGCAGCATCTTCAAAAGTACGAAGGAACGGTTATTGCTGTAACACATGATAGATACTTTCTTGATAATGTTGCAGGATGGATTCTTGAGCTTGACCGCGGTGAAGGTATTCCCTGGAAGGGTAACTATTCTTCCTGGCTTGATCAGAAGCAGAAACGTCTGGCTCAGGAAGAGAAGCAGGAATCTGAAAGGCAGAGAACCCTGCAGCGTGAGCTTGACTGGATTAACCTCAGCCCCAAGGGACGCCATGCCAAGGCCAAGGCCAGGATTAATTCTTATGAACAGCTTCTGAATCAGGAATCTAAAGAGCGTGAATCCAAACTGCAGATATATATTCCGCCGGGACCGCGTTTGGGAGATTTGGTTGTAGAGGCTGAGGGAGTTAAAAAATCCTTTGATGACAGAATACTTGTTGAAGATATGTCTTTCAGTATGCCCCCCGGTGCAATAATCGGCATTATCGGGCCGAATGGCGCCGGAAAAACGACACTATTTAAGATGATTACCGGAGCTGAAAGCCCTGATGAGGGAGAGCTAAGGGTAGGCCAGACCGTTAAGCTTGCACATGTCGATCAGATGAGGGAAATCCTCGATCCTGATAAATCAATATGGCAGCAGATTTCTGGTGGTCAGGATACAATTAAGGTCGGAAACCGTGAGGTTAACTCAAGAGCATACTGTGCCCAGTTTAATTTTTCCGGTGCAGACCAGCAGAAGAAGATCGGAGTTCTTTCCGGCGGTGAACGTAACCGTGTTCAACTGGCCCTCATGCTTAAAGAGGGCTCGAATGTTCTATTACTTGATGAGCCCACAAATGATCTTGACGTTAATACAATCCGTGCTCTTGAAGAGGCAATAAGCAATTATGCAGGATGTGCTGTAATAATCAGCCATGACAGATGGTTTCTTGACAGAATTGCTACTCATATCATCGCGTTCGAAGGTGACAGTCAGGTATTCTTTTTTGAGGGTAATTATTCAGAATATGATGAAAACAGGAAAAAAAGGCTTGGTATTGCTGCTGAGCAGCCTCATCGTATTAAATACCGCCGGCTGACCAGGTAAGGCCTCATTCTGAATAGAAACAGGCACGGGTTCCGCCGCTTTGTTTAGATCTGTACATTGCCTTATCGGCCTTTAGCAGAAGTTCGTCCATTTTTGTTCCGTCTTTGGGAAAGATTGAGACTCCAATGCTTACACCAACCTTAAACATCCGGCCTTTTAACTGAATTTCTCTGCCGACGATATCAATTATCTTTTTTGTTGCCGTTTCAATACCTTCCCGTGATTCTATATTGTGAAGCACGGCAACAAACTCATCACCGCCTATTCTGGCAACGGTGTCCGAGCTTCTTAATGTGCTTTCAAGTCTGTCTGCAACAACCTTTAGAACAAAGTCTCCGCTGTCGTGACCAAGGGTATCATTGATTGGTTTAAATTTATTTAAATCCATGTATAGAATTGCAAGTTTTTGTTTTTCACGGGCGGCTATACTTATTCCGCTTCTTAACAATTCGCTGAGAAGATGGCGGTTCGGGAGATCGGTAAGTGAATCATGATTTGCCATATGTGCTATTTTTCGGTAGGCAACCTCAAGCCCCTTCTTTTCGCTCATTATTATTAAATTAAGCTTATTAAGCTCTGAGTGTATCCTTGAATTATCTACGGCAATTGCAAGAAATGTCGCCACGGCCTCTACAAGATCAAGATCGTTTTCAGAATACATATTTTCTTTTCTATTTTGTATTGTGAGACATCCAACAAGTTTTGCCCCCTGGAGCATCGGCATATAAATTGCTGAATGAGCCCTTGCGTCATTTGCTCCGCTCCATCCTTTTACATATTTATTGGCTTCTGAGCGTTTGTTTATAATGACAGGCTTACGGTTATTCAAACACCACATTGTCAGGCTGTTTGAGGTCTTTTTAGGAATTTTGATTTTATTATACCTTGCATTTTCGTCTATGATGTAGTTGTATTCAATATCTTCACTTTCTTCATCATAAAAAGCTATTCCAAAACTGTTGATATTGATCTGTTCAATAAGGCTGTCATAGGTATTATATATAATTTCATCGATCCTGAGTGAGGAAGTAACTATTTGGCCTATCTCATTTATGAATTTTATTTCTGTATTTGTTTTCTGCAGTTCGATAGACTGCATCCTGTAGTTTTCCTTTTCGGTTTCAGTATGTTCTTTTTCATAGAGGATTGTAATCTTCTTAAGTCGGTTTCGGAGGTTTTCGTTTGTAAGTTCTTCTTTAAGTTTGTAAAATTGTTCATGAGCCTTAAGGGCTTCGGGAAAATTTTCAAGATTCTTTGCAATCTCGGAACGTTTGAGCATACATCTGCTTAAAAGCTCGATATTATTGAGTTTTTTGGCTGTTTCTTCAGCCTTGTTGATATAATTTAATGCATCTTCAAATTTCTTATTGCTCATTCCCATGATCGCAAATTGATAGTTGCATTCGGCCATATTTGAAACATCACCTATTTGTTCATAAATATCGAATGCTTTTATCAGTTTTTCATCTGCACTGAAAAATTCTTCCTTAATCAGTTTTATTTTTCCGATACCGGATAATGCGTCCGCCTTCAGTTTTAAGAAATCGAATTCTTCAGCAATGTTGAGAGCTTCCTGTTGATACTGGTTTGCCTGAACAAGATCATTCATTCTGATATAAAGGCTGCCAATCTTGTTCATTGTCATGGCTATACAGTATTTTTCTCCTGCTTTTTTTGCTATTTTAAGTGCTCTATGAGCATATGAAAGGGCTTCGGTGATATTATCAAGAATTTTATAGATATCGCCTATATTGTTTAGTGTAAAAACCTTTATTTCATTGTTTTCTGCTAATTCTGCCTGAGTTAGAGCCATGAAGTAGTTGTTAAGAGAATTTTCATAGTCTCTCAGCTCAAAGAAGGCAACTCCGAGAGTGTTTAGAGCCCTCATTTCTCCGTTTTCCGCCCTTACCCCTGAGAGCATTCTGAAGCGTTCGATACTTTTGGTTATGTAGTCTTCGGCTTTCTTATATTCCGCTATGAAGATATTACAACGCCCTAGATTAAGCAGGCTTTCAGCTATTCCCAGTTGGTATTCAGAAGATTGTGATATTTTAAGAGCTTCCTCTGCTTTCTTTAATTCTTCAGATGGATTATTGGGGCTGTTTTTCCAAATTTCCTTGTTAAATACATCAATTTTTTTAAACACGAATCTATTATACCAAAGTTTTCCTGAAAAGTCATTTCCCGCATGATGGGCACAGGCTATTTTTTTCAAGACTCAGTATCCCGAACTCATTTGTAAAGCAGTCTATTATATAGAGTTTATTTTTCATAAGCCCGCCGGAGCCGGTCAGATACTTTACAGCCTCCATTGCCTGCATTGACCCGATTATACCGGCGGCAGCCCCTACTGCCGGTATTGGTTTTTTATTTTTAAGTGTTTCCGGAAATATACACCTCATGCAGGCTGTTTCCGGCGGGTTAACAAAGCTGAGTTGTCCGGCGTATCCTTCTATGCCCCCATGAACAATAGGGGTACCTGTTTTAATTGAGTAATCATTTAGTATATAACGGGCCTCTATGTTATCAAGGCAGTCTATGATTATATCAGCACCATCAATTATATAACTCATATCACCGGCAATTTTGGTATTTACCAATTCAATGTTTATTTCAGGGTTTAGCGCGGCAAGTTGAGTTTCTGCCGATTGTGTTTTTTTCATTCCTATACGTTCTGTTGTATGCAGTATCTGTCTGTTTAGATCGGAAAGCGCAATAGAGTCATTATCGCAGAGAATCAGCCTGCCTATTCCGGCAGCAGCAAGATAAAATGCCGCGGGGCTTCCAAGTCCGCCAAGGCCGGCTATGAATACTGTGGCCTCTGATAGTTTGTTTTGGTCAAAACCGTATTCCTTTTCCAGGAGGATTTGTCTGCTGTAACGTTGATTTTTCATATTAACAATATATCATATCTATTCGATACTTAATATATGATTAAGAATCCCGATCGTGCCCCTGACTGTTTAAAATGTATACATTATAAGGTTACCTGGGATCGAAGTTTTCCCCGCGGTTGCAAAATGTTCGGGGTAAAAGGCCGTACTCTTCCTTCCATATCGGTATTCAATGCAACCGGAAAACATTGTCCGGCATTTGTTAAATCTTCCAGGATAAAGGATTAAACCCTTTTCACAAAAGAGGATAACCTTTATAATCAACACACTCTATATATTGGGGGAGAAAGGCTTGCAGGAATTTCTTGAAAGTAAAATAGTAATATCAGTAATAATATCGGTAGTTGCTGCTCAAGTTCTTAAAGTAGTAACCTTCCTCATTGCGGAAGGGCAGTTTGATACCCAGCGCCTTAGAGGCACCGGCGGTATGCCTTCTTCTCATTCTGCCTCTGTTACAGCGCTGGCTGCTTCTGTAGGTCTTCAGGAGGGCTTCGGGAGCACATCTTTCGCGATAGCAGGGGTTCTTGCCTTTATTGTCATGTATGATGCATGCGGTATAAGACGTGAGGCAGGAAGGCACGCTGAACTGCTTAACGAACTTGTTCAGCAGTGGGAAGACAGCTTCAAAGACGGCTTTCATCCTCAAAAATTCAGAACCCTTTTGGGACATACCCTGCCTCAGGTTTTTTTCGGGGCTGTTCTTGGTATATTAATTTCAATTTTAGTTTATCTTTAACCGGAGGATACCATGGGTTTAAACTGCGGTATTGTTGGTCTTCCTAATGTAGGAAAGTCCACCATTTTTTCTGCACTTACATCTTCGCCGGCCGAGGCCGCAAACTATCCCTTTTGTACAATTGATCCAAATGTAGGGATAGTGAATGTTCCTGATCCAAGACTTAAAAAGATTTCAGAGATTATTGTTACAAAGAAAGAGATACCCGCAATCGTAGAGTTTGTGGATATAGCAGGACTTGTAGCCGGAGCCTCAAAGGGTGAGGGGCTTGGCAATCAATTTCTTGCTCATATCAGAAACGTAGGTATGATTGTTCATGTTGTCCGCTGTTTTGATAATGATGATATTACCCATGTAAGCGGACAGATCGATCCCGCATCGGATATAGAGACAATTAACATAGAACTTGCTCTGGCTGATCTTGGAACAGTTGAAAAACGGATTGAAAAATCTGCCAAGCAGCTTCGTTCGCCTGACAAGGATATATCCAAAAGGGCAAATGCAATGATGCCTGTTCTTGAAATGCTCAAAGAGGCTCTGGGTGAAGGCCGGCCGGCCCGCTCGCTTGAGTTCTCAGACGAACAGTTTGAAAATATCCGTGAGCTGCAGCTTATCACAATGAAAAAACAGATGTTTGTCTGCAATGTAGATGAAAACGGTTTAGACGGTGATAACGATTATGTGAAAAAGGTCCGCGCTATCGCAGATGCCGAGGGTGCTGAAACCGTTATAATCTGCGGAGCCCTTGAGGCGGATATTGCCGCTCTTGAGACTGATGAGGAAAAACAGGAATTTCTTGAAGAGGCCGGCCTTGAAGAGTCCGGTCTTTCAAAGCTTATACATAAGGCCTATAGTTCTCTGGGTTTGCGCACATTCTTTACCGCCGGCGCTGATGAAAACCGTGCATGGACCTACAATGATGGTTCTCTTGCCCCAGAGGCGGCGGGGGTGATCCACACCGATTTTCAGAAGGGCTTTATTAAGGCAGAGGTTTATCATTGCGATGATCTTTTTGAGCTTGGCTCGGAGGCTGAAATAAGAAAGGCCGGCAGGCTTCGTCAGGAAGGCAAAACCTATGTTGTGCAGGACGGGGATGTAATGCATTTTAAATTTAATGTTTAGGGATGATTTTTCAAACTCTTCTTGTTCTTGAAAAATCCGTCAGGAGTTAAATTGATTTACAGAGAATATGGTAATACAGGAAAAAAGATCTCGGCTATAGGGTTTGGCGGCATGAGGTTTGATAAGCCCAATGATTTTGAATCTTCGGCAGAGATACTGCTGTATGCCCTTGAAAAAGGGATCAATTACTTTGATACAGCCCCATTCTATTTTAAGGGTAAATCCGAGAAGATATTCGGTCTGGCATATCCTGAGTTGAAAAAAACCGGTAAGGATTTTTATTATTCTACAAAATCCATGGCCAAAGACCGCGATGAGCTCAGGATTGATCTTGAGCACACACTTGAGAGGCTGAATATCGACATAATTGATTTTTATCACGTATGGTGTGTTTTAAGTCCTGAAGATTACTCCGCCCGTAAGGCTGCGGGTGTTGTGGAAGAGTTTTACAAGATCAAGGAAGAGGGGCTTGCAAGGCATATCTGTATTTCTACCCATATGGAGGGTAATGAGATAAGCATGATGCTTGATACTGAAGATTACGAGGGTATTACTCTGGGATATTCAGCCATAAATTTTCCATTCAGAGAGAAGGGCGTTAAGGCCGCAATAAATAAAAATATGGGTCTTGTCATCATGAACCCCCTCGGCGGCGGCTCAATAGTAAATAATCCGGATAAGTTCTCGTTCATAAAGATGCGTGAAGGCCAGAACATGGTTGATGCCTCACTCCATTTTCTTTTGACAAATCCTGGAATAACCACCGCACTTGTGGGCTTTGGAAATAAACAGCATATTGATGATGCAGTTAATGCGGTTGAAAGCTTTAAACCCTATACAGAGGCAGAAATTGCTGAGCTTAAAAGTCACATAAAGTCAGGTTTTCAGGACATGTGTACATCATGCGGCTACTGTAAGATATGTCCGGAAGATATTAAAGTATGGGCATTTATGGAAAGCCATAACTATTTTATGCTTGACAGGAATTTTAAGATGGCAGAGCGGCTTAAATGGCATTGGGCTACAACGGTTAAGGAACTCGAAAAATGTGTCGAATGCAGGATGTGTGAAGACGCATGCACGCAGCACCTCCCTATCTTGGAGCGCTTTGAAATAATAAAAAACAATACATGATGAGGCAATGAAGTTACCTGGTTCTGTAAAATCACTCTTTGAAATATACCGCGGTCTTCAGCGCGGTATATACATCCTTTTTTTTGCCCGTATTATCAATAGTGCGGGAAGCTTTGTTTACCCCTTTCTTGCTCTTTTTTTAACAGATAAACTTGGATACTCCACCGGAGATACCGGCCTTATTCTTATGCTTGCAAGTGTAAGCTTCGTTCCCGGCTCCCTGCTCGGAGGCAAGCTGTCGGATAGATACGGCCGTAAAAAGATCCTTGCGGCTTCTCAATTTTTCTCAGCTGCTATTTTCCTTATTTGTGCATTTATACCCGATAAAAAAATGATACCCTTTTTTATTCTGGGTGCCGAGTTCTTTCTGGGCATCTTTTATCCTGCCAGTACCGCAATGGTTATCGATCTCAGCACGCCTGAACAGCGGAAGGGCGCATTTTCGCTTATCTATCTTGGACATAATCTTGGCTTTGCAGTCGGGCCTCTGCTTGCAGGCTTTCTTTATAACAGCCATCCCAACTGGCTTTTCAGCGGTGATGCCGTTACTACACTTGTTTCAATCATTCTTATCATCCTTTTTATTGCCGAATCAAAACCCTTAGATCAGGAAATCAGTAAAAGTCTTGAAAGCAGCCAGTCTGAACAGGATTCTGCACAAGAAAATTCCCGTGATTTGGAGAAGGCTGAGGCAGGTTCGGTTTTCAGTGTTCTTGCCCGCAGGCCGGAGTTGGTCGCCTTTTTCCTGATTATGATCATAATTGATTTTGTCTATGCTCAGATGAGCTTTTCTCTGCCGCTGTTTATGGATGAGGTCTTCGGCAGCAGGGGAGCTGTTCTTTACGGATCAGCAATGACGTTTAACGCTGTTACAGTTATTATAGGAACAACAATAATAATTGGATTAACTAGAAATATGAAGCCCATAATAGCAACGATCCTTGCCGCGGTTTTTTATGCTGCAGGTTTTGGCGGTATATATTGGGGAATGGAATACTCAATAATACTGATTGCAGTATTTATCTGGACTACTGGAGAGATCCTTGGTGCAACAAATATTGATGTTTATATCTCCAATCATACGCCTATGTCTCACAGGGCAAGGATAAACTCGGTTGCACCCATTGTAATAGGTGTAGGCTACGCAACATCACCGTTTATTATGGGAAAATTTATTGAATATAACTCTCTGCGGATGGTTTGGCCATTATGCGGTATTCTTTCTATTGCCGCTGCAGCCGGTTTGACTATACTCTATATAATGGAGAAACGGAAAAGTGGATGACAGACTCTATAAAATAGTTGAGTACATTCTCAATATAGCAGACCCAGACGATCTGGAGGTCATCAAGGCCGCCCTTGAAAAGAGGCTTACCGAAAAACGCAGTGCACCGGTTATGGGCCTTAACCCTGCAAAAATGGCAGATCAGGCCAGTGCGGCAATTAACTCTCAGTTGGATGGAACAAAGGATATGGTCCGAAATATAGCCGCCAATTTTGCTGCCGACATAATAAGACAGAATGCTCCGGAATTAAACGAAGATCAGGTTGAAGAACTGCTGTCCGAATTCCTGCCGGATACTGTCGGCGGCAATCCGGGGAGGGGCGGGGCCGGAAACAATGGTTCAGCCGGCGGGCCCGGACTTCCTGCCGGCATGATAATCCAGATGGTTCAGCAGTTTGTTGAATACAGCGAGGGTACAATGAGCCCGGCTGAACAGGTTCAGATGGAGAAGGATATTCCCGGATGGAAGAAAAAGTACTGGCAATCTTTTCCTTTAAGTGTCCGGAAGATGATATCACTTTACCTTGATGGAGAAATAGACCGCCAGCGCTTTGATGCTCATTTGTCTGAGCTTTTGGGTGTTTGAATATCTTTCAAAAGCCGGAACTTTTGAAATCCCCTTATTTAATTATTCGGCCTCTAATCTCTGCGTGAAGCAAGGCCTCGTATTTTTGTGAAAATCTTTTCGAGCCTGTTGGCCTCACCGGCCGATAAACCGGCACGTGAGAATATATCACGGAAAAATGATCTCATATCTGAGTCATCAACCTGCTTGAAAAAACCTATACTTTTCAGGTTTCCTGCAATACTTTTTGTCAGATTATCGATCTCTTCACGGTCAATCGGCCGGTAGCCATAGTGCTCTTCTGTTCTGACGGCCTCCCGGTATATTTCGTATGCTATTATTTGAACCGCATGGGAGAGGTTTAAAGACGGAAAATTTTCAGATGATGGTATTCTGACTGCCGTATTGCACAGGGCCATATCGTGTTCATTAAGCCCTGAAACCTCGTTGCCGAATACAACGGCTATTTCACCCTCCTTATAACCAACCGCTTTTTTGGCAAAGTCTTCAGGCAGCATGCTGAAGTATTTCCGCTTTTTACCGCGGCGTCTTGAGATTGCTGCTGATAATGCAGTTCCTTCGAGAGCCTCTTCGACAGAACCGCAGAATACCGCGTTTTCAAGAATATCGGATGCATGAATTGCGGTAACCGAAGCCTTTTTCATGTCTACCACGGTACTGCCGGCAATGTAAAGTTTTGAAAGCCCCATGTTTTTCATAGCTCTGCATACAGAACCTACATTCTTTGCTGATTTTGGGTTTTCAAGTACTATCCGTATATTTGAAAGGTCTTTCATGAATATTCCCTATGAAAGAGGACTTATGTTGATAACCGATGGAATCAATCTGATACTTCTGAGAATCTGCTTATAATCAACGTTGCGGTTCATTTCCATGGTGAAGTTACCCTTCAAATTACCCTTGTCGTTTTCTTCAAGTTTTCCCTCAATCAGATGACCTCCGTACTTCCGTATAGATCCCTCAATTTCCGAGAACAGATCGTTTGTCAGTTTTGATGTAACCTCAAACCTTCTTGATGATGTAGGGGCAACAGCCTCCCATTCAACCTCTATGCTGCGTTCCTCAAATTCTTCGATATGCTTCAGGTTTGGGCAGTTTTTCTGGTGAACGATTATTCCCCGGCCCCTTGAAACATAGCCGATAATACTGTCTCCGGTTACCGGCTTGCAGCAGTTTGCAATGCTTATCATCATGTTCTTTTCTTCGCCTATCTTAAACCTTACCTTGGCAGAATCAAGGACACGTTTGATAATTTCTCCGCCTTCCGATACCTGTTCCTGCTTCTTTGATTCTTCCTTATTTTTTACATCCGTAACAGGTTTATGCTTGGCAATTATATTTTTTTCAATGATCAGATCTTCATTATGCTTGTTAAGCCACTGTCTGATTTTATTCTTTGCCTTTGAGGTCTTTGCAAAACGAAGCCAGTTTACATTCGGTTTCCCGCGGGGCGAGGTCATTATTTCAACAACCTGAGTATTTCTCAGCTGTGTATTAAGCGGAATTATCATACCGTCGGCCTTTGCGCCTATGCAGTGATTACCAACCTCGGTATGAATGTGGTATGCAAAATCAAGCGGTGTCGAGTCTTTTGCAAGCTCTACAATATGCCCCTTGGGGGTAAAAACGTAGATTGAATCGCGCAGCAGCTCGCTTTTAACATCATTCCAGAATTCAACCTGGGGAACATGCTGTTCATTCCAGCGTTTAAGTTTATTAATAATTGCAAGATCTTCATTCTTGAGAGTTTCATTTCTATGCTTGTCTTTATAAATCCAGTGGGCTGCAATTCCATATTCGGCCGTGTAATGCATTGCGTATGTACGTATCTGAACCTCAAGCCTGCGGCCCTCGTTACACATAACTGTTGTGTGAAGGCTTTGATAATGGTTTGATTTCGGCATTGCGATATAATCTTTGAACCTGTTCTCAATGGGAGGCCAAAGCCTGTGAACTATTCCGAGAATTGTATAACATTCAGTGGGAGTATTGCAGAGTATACGTATGCCGAGCAGATCATTTATCTCATCAATTGCCTTCTTCCGTTTCTTCATTTTCCGGTATATTGAATATATATGTTTTGCCCTTGTGCTTACCTCAATCTTTATGTCCTCATCATGGGCCGAACGCAGGATTGTACGCTCTACCTTTTTCAGATAGTTAACGTTTTCATTATGTGCAAGATTAATTGTTCCTGAAAGCTGTTTATATACATCCGGTTTCAGGTTCTTTAATGCCTGATCTTCGAGGTCAGCCTTCAGGCCTGAAATACCGAGCCGGCCTGCCAGCGGGGCATATATTTCAAGACATTCCTTTGCGATCCGTTTTCTCTTGTTTTCAGGAAGGTACTGCAGTGTCTGCATATTATGAAGTTTATCTGCAAGCTTGATTATAATGACACGGATATCCTTTGTCATGGCTATGAGCATCTTGCGCATGGTTTCCGTTGCCTGAATACTCTTGCTCTTTGCCTTAACAATCGATATTTTGGTTACTCCGTCTACCAGAGCAACAACATTACGCCCGAACTCCTTCTTCATCTCGCTTTCTGAGGTTCCGGTATCTTCGAGAACATCGTGGAGAAGGGCTGCAATTATGGTTTCATGATCCATTCCAAAGTCAATAAGGAATTCTGCTACCTTTAGAGGATGAATGAAATATGGTTCTCCGCTGGCACGTTTCTGTTCACCGTGTTTCTGATTTGCCCATTCTACGGCCTTCATAATCCTGGCCTTTTCAGTCGGCCTGAATTTTTCCAGCTTGTTTTCAAATTTTTTTATTCTATGATCCACTTTTCCTGCCGCTTGTTACCCTTTTTCTTCCAGCAAGGTCTTCTGTAATTTCGATATCCGAGTACCCTTTCTCAGAAAGCATTGATGCAATTACTTCCGTCTGCTGTTCTCCTGACTCTATTAAAAGATAGCCATTATCATTAAGATAATCCAGTGCAGATTTGACAATAATACGGATAAAATCAAGACCGTCCTCCCCGCCTTCAAGTGCAAGAACAGGCTCTGACCATCCCTTACTGAAGATCGAATTTATCTCATCGGATGTCAGATAGGGCGGATTTGTTGCTATGATATCAAAATTACCCTCAAGATCATCAAAAAGGCTGCTGTTCTTGAATTTTATATCCGCCTGAAGCCTTGCGGCGTTATCAGATGCTGTCTTAAGCGCTTTTTGGGATATATCAGAGGCTGTAACATCAAGCCGGGGGGCTTCAAGCTTAAGGCTTATTGCGATACAGCCGCTTCCTGTGCAGAGATCAAGCAGCCTGAGCGGTTTATCTTCAGCAATCTGTAATGTCTTTTCAACAAGAATTTCTGTATCCGGTCTGGGTATTAGTACCGATTTATCAACATAAAAATCACGGCCGTAGAACTCTTTTTTATTTGTAATGTAGGAAACCGGAATGCCGGAAAGACGTTTGCTCATCAGTTTTTTAAAGTTTTCCCGGATACCTTCTGTTGTTTCTTCCGGATATGAGGCAAGAAGTTTCTCTTTTGTGATGTCAGCCGCAAAGGCAAGAAGAACCGAAGCGTCAAGCAATGGTGTGTCACAGAACAGAATATCGGCCGATTCAAGCCGGGAGGCAGCCTGTGTCAGCAAATCTCTGTATGTCATTACTGCCTTCTATTCCGCAGCCTTAAGGCTTGCCTCTCTGTCGCTTAGTTTTAATGCTTCAATAACCTCTTCAAGGCTTCCTTCCATTACCGACTCAAGCTTGTATAATGTAAGGTTTATTCTGTGATCGGTAAGGCGGTTTTGAGGAAAGTTATATGTTCTGATTCTTTCAGATCGGTCTCCAGAGCCAACCTGGCTTTTCCGTTGATCGGCCCTTTCTTTTGCCTTTCGTGCCTCTTCAGCCTCAAGTAATCTTGCCCGCAATACCCTAAGCGCCTTGGCCTTGTTTTTTATCTGTGATTTCTCATCCTGGCATGTTACTACAACACCGGTCGGTATATGGGTAATTCTGACGGCCGAGTCTGTTGTGTTAACGCTCTGTCCGCCGGGACCAGATGAGCGGTATACGTCTATTTTAAGCTCTTCCTGCTTAATTTCGATATCAGTCTCTTCAGCCTCCGGAAGAACCGCTACAGTTACCGCAGAGGTATGAACCCGTCCGCCTGATTCAGTTGCGGGAACGCGCTGAACCCTGTGCACGCCCGATTCGTATTTTAAATCTCCGTAGACATTCTTTCCGCTGATAGAGAACGCAATTTCCTTGAATCCGCCGAGATTGATCTCATTGCTTGACATTATCTCAACCTTCCAGTTTCTTGTTTCAGCAAGTCTTGAATACATCCTGAAAAGGTCTGAGGCAAATAGTGCGGCCTCATCACCGCCTGTTCCTGCCCTTATTTCCATGATTGTATTCTTTGAATCCATCGGATCCTTAGGTATAAGCAGGGTTTTGAGTTTTGCCTCTGATTCTTCAAACTCTTCTTCAAGGCCCTTTAGTTCTTCCTGGGCCATTTCTTTCATTTCAGCATCAGTTTCATTCTTGAGCATTGTATTGGCATCAGCTATTTCAGAAGATATACGGCGGTAATTGGTAATTTCGCTTACTACATCCTGAAGGTGAGAATGTTCCTGAGCCACCTCTTTATAGCGTTTCATATCCTTCATAATGTCAGGATCGCTTATCTGTTTTTCAAGTTCATTGAAGCGTGATTCTATTTCGTCAAGTTTCTCTATCATGCGGACAGATTATCAGAAAATGCTTAATTGCGCAATCTTGATATACTAATGTCTTCTAGGTCTCAAGAAGCCGAAAAGACTTCCGCAGATTCCGCCGGCAATATGCGCAAACTGGGAAATATCATCATATCTGAATGCGTTTATTACCTCTACAGCCAGATAAAGAACCAGAATCAGCAGAAAACTAAGCGGAATATCACCGTTGCGGTTGTTGGTAAATGATGTCAGCAGGATCATCATAAAAACGATACCGCTTGCTCCAAGGAGGGCTGTGGGAAACAGAAATGCATTAAGGATGCCGGTTACCAGAGCAGTTGTTATTATCATAAAAAAGAGCGTAAGTGAACCGTATTTTTCTTCGAGGATAGGTCCCAGAAGCAGAAGCAGGGCCATGTTTCCAAGCAGATGATCCCAGCTTGAATGACCGAGAGGGTGGGTGACGAGGGTCATCCAGTCAACCCAGTCGGATGTGTTAAACATACCCTTTCCGGGAACCATGAAATAAGTAGATATAAGATGGGCTCCGCTTAGTTGATCAATTAGTACCAGAAGCGTGGCTATCAATGCAAATGTAAGTGTTAGTGGTGCGTTATATTTAATTCTCATATGACTATTATCGGATGGGAAGCGGGCTTTATTCAAGCAGATCTGGATATTCGGGCCGCAAAAATATTGAATGCCGAAGATTTGGATGCTGTAGAAAAATTGGAACGTAAAATAGTTTAAAACTTGACAAACACCGGGCCCTGTAATAGGTTTTTAAAACCGGTCGCGTAGCTCAGCTGGATAGAGCGCTTCCCTCCGGAGGAAGAGGCCGTGGGTTCGAATCCCGCCGCGATCAAATTTTTTAAACAATTTTTCAGCCGATAGAAAAACCGAGAGCAAAATTTTCCACCAGCCTGCTGACTATTTTTGCTTTTCCAATAAATATCTGCTTGACTATTTTGTATCTTACAGGATACAGTATGGAGATGATTGAGGTCAAAGAACATAAAGAGTTCAGCAAATGGCTTAATAAACTGAAAGATAGAACCGCCGTTGCCCGTATCGCAGTTAGAATCAAAAGATTGTCATTAGGCAACTTCGGAGACTGTAAATCATTAGGTAAATCTCTTTATGAACTGAGAATCCCCTATGGCCCGGCCTATAGAGTTTACTTTATAAAAAAAGATAACTCAATTATTTTACTGCTCTGTGGCGGTGATAAATCAACTCAAAGCTCAGATATAGCAAAGGCAAGAGAGCTTTTAAAGGAGATATCATGAACGACATACGAAAATGGGAACTTGCAAATTACGTTAAAACTTCTGAAGACGTAATAGAACATCTAAACGCAGCTTTTGCGGAAAACGATATACAATTAATTCTGGCCGTCCTTGGAGATCTTGCGAAGTCTGAAGGTATGGCTGAAGTTGCCAGAAAAGCAGGTGTTGGAAGAGAAAGTCTGTATAAATCACTAAATCCTAAAGGCAATCCTTCTTTTGCTACAATAGCAAAAATACTGGACACTCTTGGTTTGCAGATACAAGTAAAACAGGCCAGCTGATTAAAAAAATTACTTCTCATAATCAAAATAAATAATCAAAATAAATAATCAAAATAAATAATCAAAATAAATAATCAAAATAAATAATCAGAATAAATAATCAGAATAAATAATCAGAATAAAACACTATATATAAGTATTTATTTTATAAAATCCCGCCGCGATCAAATTTTTTAAAACAATTTTTCAGCTGATAGAAAAACCGAGAGCAAAACTCATCCCTGAGTTCTCATTTTTAGCGGTATACTCAGGTTTACCGCCCAGCTGTTTGGAAAGTGATGTGATAAACTGCATTCCCAGGCTTTTTTCTTTTTCAGGTTCTATTCCTTCGGGCAGACCGCATCCGCTGTCTGAGTATTCCAACCTTATCATATTATCCGTGGATTTTCTGATGCTGAAATTAATGTTTCGTTCCGTGCTTTCCTTAAATGCGTGCTGATAGGAGTTGGAAATCAGTTCAAACAATATATGTGCCAGAAGCATTGCCTGTTTTATAGGAATTCTAAGTATATCAATAGACTTAAATATCTGGACATTACTGCAGTAACCCTTTAAAATTTGGCTCTGCCTTGACATCAGTATACCTATGTAAATGGGCATATTAATATTGGTATAGTCATTTTCCTGATAGAGATGCTGGTAGGCTGTGGTGATAATCGTCTGTCTGAGTGATATTTTGTTAAGCATTTCTTCAGAGTCAATGGTATCGGTATACATCCGGTGAAGGTTCAGCAGTGAACTCATCGAGGCCAAGTTATTCTTAAGGTCGTGAAATAGTTTTTTTTCCTGTTCTTCATTCATATTATTTTCTAAGTATATTAGGCATTTTTCAAAGGTTTGGTTACCTTTGAAATTCACTATATTAATTATAAGCATCGCATAAACTGATTGCAATATATTTTTGATATGAGGCATTTGCGCTGCGCGCTTTTTTTGCGCGAATAGCGAGCAGATTAGCTCTTTGACCACTATTTTGCTGGGATTATAACCGCAAAGATATGATT
>PDWJ01000979.1_pt1 | contig 38838 bp, 31 predicted proteins | sample 1430881 | NCBI WGS metagenome assembly PDWJ01 (sample SAMN01162460, study PRJNA174530) | Oral metagenome, whole genome shotgun sequencing project. | biome: Marine environment; feature: Marine mammal; material: Swab sample of the gingival sulcus; isolation source: swab sample of gingival sulcus...
TGATATGAATTATTTCTTTTTAAAAATATTAATGGCAACTGGATTTTTACCACATATTAGAAAAATAAAAATGCAACCATAATATTACAGAAAGAGCCACATAACTATTAATAATGTTGATATAAATAGCATATCTAAGGATTATTATTACTCCAGAATTAATATACTACCTCAAGAAATTGAAATTTTTAATAATGATTTAGAGTTTAATCTATCTTTTGGGAAAAAGAGAGTTAACTATAAAGAATTTGAAGAGATAAGATCTAAAACAAAAAAGATATATAGTAATATTTTTGAAAAATTATGGAATATTATAAACGAAAATAGATATGATATAAAAAAGTTAAGCCTCTTTTATAAAGAACAAGGTGGATATCTTTATAGCATGCAAGTACATAGATTATTTTTTGAAAGCTTCAATGATATTAAAAATTTTAAAGAATCTAATATTAATAAAGATCAATTAGTTGAGTCATTATCTACTCACTATATGAATAGTGAGTACTATATAGAGGAGGAGTATCAAGAAATATGTGATAATTTAGAACTAAATAAACTTAAAGGTAGAAATCTTGGAGAAAATGGGTGCTTTATCTCCGGAGGAGAGAAACAAAGAATAGCCATTGCAAGATTTTTACTAAAAAAAGATTATGACTTTTTTATTATTGATGAACCATTAACTAGTCTTGATTCAAAAAATGAGAAAATATTATTGGATATTTTAAAAGAAAATACTAACAACAAAACAGGTCTTATAATCTCCCATAAATTTAATATTTTAAATACCCTTGCAAACTATTTTTATGTAATTAATGATTCTGTTGTTAAAGAAAAAGGAACTCACGAGCAACTATCTTCAAGTAAGGGTCTTTATAGAGAGTTATATGAATCTTACAAAAACAATATACTTTAGTTAAAGAGGATCAAATGTTAAAATCTATAAATAAGTTACTAACTATACTAATGCTACTATCTACTTTATCTTGCAGTAATAATGAAAATAAAGAGATTAAGAGTAAAAATACAAAAAAAATATTAAATATATCTTTGAAAAAAGAGTATGTTATTAATGATTCTGATCTTGAAGATGATAAAAAAGTTTTCAGACCAAAAGAGCTTACTGTAGATAATAATGGAAATCTGTATGTTTTAGATTATTTTGATATGAAAATAAAAAAGTTTGATTCTAAAGGTAGTTTTCTCAAAGAGTTTGGAGGAAAAGGAAGTGGACCCGGTCAATTACTCTACCCTATCTCTCCTATCTATTTTGAGAATAAAATTTTTCTTTCTGAAAGAGCAACTAACAAACTAGTCTCTTTTGATACAGATGGAAACTTTTTAAAAGATATTGCCTTTGAAGAAAATCTTCCTGATATACTATCTGTAGCTGGAGATAAGGTTATAGGAGTTTCTTTAGTTTTTGACGAAAAAACTAGTGGTAAAGTATTTTTCTCTTCTATTGTAAACATATATAATTCAAAATTTGAGAAAAAAGTAGAACTTTACAAAGAAACTACTCCTTTTATAATGGAAAAAATAGTAAATCCTTTTAACTCCTTTCCAGCTTTTGTTGGAGATAGTGAAAAAGTTTTCCTTGCACCTAAAAATGTTGATAAATATGAGATTTTAGAATACTCTTTAGAAAATGGAAATCTATTAAAAAAAATTACAAGAAGTTTTAGAAAAGTTCCTTACACCCAAGACGAAATAGAGTATTTACTAAGTAATACTAAAAAAATACTTGGTTTAGAAGGGGAAAAAGTCAAAATGAAAAATAGATTTAAAAATAGTATAAAAAATATTTTTATAGATAAATATAAAAATATCTGGGTAGTTCCAGAGTATGAAGGTAAAATGGATCGTCTAAAAGCTGATATCTTTTCACAAGAAGGAAAATTAAAAGGTAAAATTGATATTGAAATACCCTTATCCTCCTATTCTCGTTTGGAAACTTCGGTTAAATTTAAGAATGATAAGATTTATATAATTGATAAAAAAGAGGCAAAAATTTATATCTATTCATACTCATATAATGAATAAGTAGAATCTAATTTTTAGACTGTTGAATCAAGAAATTTAAGAAAAATATAGATTTACTGGCTGATCATTACAATTATTTTCTGATAGGTAGTATCTCTTATTCTCTTTGGAGAGGGATAGATAATAGAAAAATTAATCAAGTAACATTCCAATTAAAAAACTACTTTTTTTCAACAGATACTAAACTATTGAAATTTATAACTCATAAATCTCTAACTCAAAACAATCATTACTATTTTGATTTATTACGGAAACTCTTCCCGTCTCAGGATCAAAACCATTTATTATTCCGGAAATATTAAATGAAAACTCTTCAACTACTCCTCTTTCTTTTATAGAGTATATGAAGATAGATTTATCTGGGTATCCAAGGTCTTCAAGATACTTAGAGTTATTAAACTGTATAATGAATCTTTCTCTTTTTTTATCATAGAAGAAAGATAAGAGTATACTTTTTCTACGAGCTCCCCTAAACTCTTTTTTAGTAATATTTTTCAACTCAAGATCTCTTAGGTTTCTAATTGTATCAATCTTAAATCTATCAAGAACTTTGTGATCAAAATCCATTTTTACTATCTCATTTCCAAAACTATTCATAATATAGAAAAACTCTTTTTCAAAATAGAAAAGAGAAAATCCATATATTGGCGATATGCCAAGAAACTCAAAAAAACTTTCCATAGGTAATTGTTTATTATAAAATCTAGAGAAATTTAACCTTTCTTTTATATCGGAAATATCGTAAAAACCTTCCCTTGAAATTTCTTCAAAACAGTTTTCCTCATACTTACTGGGTTCAAAATTCAACTCGAGATAACTTTTAGAATTTCCAACTATATTTTCTTCACTATTACTACCATAGACTTTTCTGTCTTTGAGAACTAAATGAGGGTATGAAAGACCACTTTTTAACTCAAAAATCTCACACTTATCTTTTGAATTAATCTTCCATTTCCCAATTTTTCTCGGTGTAGCTACAATCAACTCACCTTTTTCTAAATTAACAAATGTTGCCTTCTCAAAACTATCTCTTGAATTACCACTACTACCATACCTTTTAACTGTTTTTACAGAATCAAAAAGAAGAACAGTCTTTTTTACTAAGCCTTTCTTACTTACCATCTCCAAATAGTTATTTTCAACTTTTTTTTTAGGATATTTATCCTCTACTATCACTACAATGGAATTATTATCAAAATCAAAACTAGAACCATAAACAGGTCCCCTATACTTTGTTGTGTCAATGCTGAACTTTTTTTTTAAAACCAACACAGGTTGCCCATACGACACAATTAAGAATATCAAAATTAAAAATATTTTTACCATTATACCCTCTTCTTAACACCATTTTAGACACAGAAGTAAAGATTTATCTCTTTACTTCTGTGTCTAAAATCTAAAACTACTAGAGATTAGAATTAATTTCCTCTATCTCTTCCCATAACCTCCATAAACCATAGATACATGGAATACTTGTTCCTCCAAAGCAACCAGCCCAAACAATAGTATGCTCACCCGTTAAAGGATCTATCACAACCTCAGCTGTCGTATAATAGAGAAAGGGCATGTAACAATTTCTTGAAGCAGATTCTAATTCATCTAGTGAACTAAACTCTCCATTAAGGTATTTTGATTCAACTTTTAATTTCCCATTAACAGTTTTTAATTTGAATACCCCATCTTTATTGATACTCATCTCTTCTGCATTAAGTAGAAAAATACCTATAAGAAATAAAAACAAAAAAGTTTTCATAAAACCTCCCTCCTAGTTAAAAAAACATAACTTTAAATTAAAGAAATTGAAATTATATGTTATAAATAAACGTATCTAACAACACACTAGTATAACATATATGTATATACTGATTTTTCCAAAGAAAAAAAAACAGAATATAATTTTTATTGAAATTTAATAGTTGGGTATTAGCAATTTTTATTTGTATCTTTAAGACGGAATGAGTATTCTCAAAACAAAAAAATGGAGATTTAATGAAAATTTCAGAAAAAACAGTTGTTGTTGCAAACTATACACTTTACGATGATAATGGTACATTAATTGAAGATTCAAATCATGGTGGACCTATACACTTTATTCCCGGAAACGGATTCTTTCCTAAAGCTATTGAGGCCGCTCTTTTAGGTAAAGAACTTGGTGATAGTGTTGAGGTTTCTGTAGGAGTTGAAGAGGGGTTTGGTCCTTACGATAAAGATCTTTTAATTGAAGCTAATATTGAAGATTTCAAAGATTTTGATCCTTTAGAAGTTGGGGTTGAGTTTGAACTTGATACAGAGGAAGGTGTTATAGGTGGTATTGTTTCAGAGATCAAAGATGATAAGGTAGTTGGAGATTGTAACCACCCTCTAGCCGGAATGGCTGTTAAATTTGAATTTGAGATCTTAGAGGTTAGAGAAGCCACTAAGAAAGAGCTATCCCAAGGATTTATAATTCCTAAAGATTAGTTTCTTTTAATTCGGTATAAAAAACAACCTCGCTTATATTTTTTAGCGAGGTTATTTTTTATAATCATCTTTTCAGCAATTGTTTGGAGTAGAAATGGATCTTAATGATAAGCAAAATGAGGCAGTAGATCATCTTTACAATCCTCTCTTAGTATTGGCAGGAGCGGGTAGTGGTAAAACAAGGGTAATTATTAATAGAATAGCTAGGCTTATCTCTAAAGAAAAAATCTCTCCTTCCTCTATTCTAGCTGTAACTTTTACAAATAAGGCGGCAAAAGAGTTAAAAAATAGGCTCTATAATCTCATTGGCATAGATGCTAAGTTTGTACATTGTGGAACTTTTCACTCCATATGTTTACAAATCTTGAGGGAGTTTAAGGAGAGTGCAGGATTCAATGGCAACTTTTCCATATACGATACAGATGATAAGGTAAAACTTATAAAAGTAGCTATAAGAGATTTAGGGCTGGATGACAAGGTATATAAACCCAAAATAGTTGGAAACATCATATCTAAACTAAAAAACAGATTAATCTACCCTGAAAGTTACGAACCTAAATCTGACAATGTTAGAGATTATCATATTAAGGAGATATACAGAAGATATCAAGAGTTGATTGAGGCCAATGATGGTTGCGATTTTGATGATATTATATCTAAAACGGTATTAATGCTACACAATAATGAAGATATCTCATTTGAGATACAAAACAGGTATCAGTTTATACATGTAGATGAGTATCAAGATACAAATTTTAGTCAAGAGATTTTTATTGAAACAATCTCCAAAACATTTAATAATCTTTTTGTTGTAGGGGATGAAGATCAGAGCATATACAGTTGGCGAGGTGCAGAGGTCTCAAACATTTTAAATTTTTGTGATAAATATAGAAAATCCAAACTTATCAGGCTTGAAAAAAACTATAGATCTACAAAGAATATTTTAAAAGGTGCTAATGATATTATTAAGCACAATAGTAAAAGATTGGGTAAAACACTTTTTACCGAGAATGAAGAAGGATCTCCCATAGTATTAAAATCTTATGACTATGATACAGAAGAGGCTGACGATTTAATAAAAACCCTCAATAATCTTAAAGAGAGTGGCTATAGTTTTAGAGATACAGCTGTTCTCTACAGAGTAAACTCCATATCAAGAACAATTGAGGATAGACTTAGAAAAAATTCTATTCCCTACAGAATATTTGGGGGTGTAAAATTTTATGAAAGAAAAGAGATTAAAGATATTACAGCTTATCTTAATCTATTATTGAATCAAAATGACAACCTCTCATTTGAGAGGGTTATAAACTTTCCTCCAAGAGGTATTGGAAAAGAGAGTATAAAAAAGATAAAGCAGTTCTCATACAAAAACTCATCTACATATCTTAGATCTGTACAAGATAATGATTTTACGGAAAATCTAACTCCAAGAGCTAAAAAAGCTGTTTTAAGTTTTAGTGATCTTTACAATAGATGTTTGGAGAAGATGAAAAGCTATAATGTTTACGATTTGGCAAATTTTATCTTTAAAGAAAGTGGTATGGATACCTACTACTCAAAAGATGATGATGAGAGTATTGAGAGACGGCAAAATATTGAGGAGTTTTTATCTGGAATAAAAGAGTATATGGAGAGTAATGAAGATAGTTCACTACTTGGATTTTTACAATCTGTTGCCCTTTTAACAGACTTAGATAAATTTAATGAAAGTGAGGATTCTATTACCCTTATGACAGTTCACTCTTCAAAAGGTTTAGAGTTTAAAAATATTATAATATGTGGTGCCAACGATGGTATTTTCCCAAGTTTTAGATCTATTCAAGAGGGTGATATTGAGGAGGAGAGAAGACTATTTTATGTAGCAATGACCAGAGCTGAGGAAAATCTTTTTATATATTCATACAAATTTAATAGATTTGGTGCTACTTATGATTCCTCTCCCCCATCAAGATTTATAGAAAATTTAAATGAAGATTATATCAACGCTTCAGAGTTTAATAGAGGAGACAGAAACCCAAGAGTTAAAAGAGAGAGAGTTATTGTAAAGCCAAAGATTGAAAAAGTTAAATTTGAGAAAGGTAGTTGGGTTACTCATGATCAATTTGGAGATGGCAAAATTATTGTTGTTGAGGAGCATAAGAGCGGAGTAGCTTATGTCATTGATTTTGAGGATTATGGTCCTAAAAAGCTATTGGCAAAATATGCAAAGCTCAGAAAGTTTGAGGCTGATTAGAGATCTTGAACTCTTTTTATTGTATATCTTTTATAGGATTATTGATAACAAGGTTTATATAGTATATAAATCGTGTTATGTTGTGTTATCTGTAATCATTTTTTTTCATAAAATAAACAGCTTCTCCTTTGTCTCCATTTTTTAAATCTGTCATTTCAATATGAAAAATATTATAATCTTTATCTGTTTGTACTTTTGGCAAATCTATATTCAATATGTATCCATAACAAATACCTTTATTCACATACTCTTTAATTTTTTGTTTCATATTAATTTTTACAGGTTGCTCGTTAATTTCCACTCTTATATCAAGTTCTTCTGGAGGAGGACAAAGGTCTATAAAACTTAGTTCTTTTTCGTCTAATTCGGCAAATCCTCTTGTTAAACTCATTGGTCTACAGTAAATTGTATATCCGGGAGCTGCTCCCTGTATTCTAAAAACATTGACACCATAAATTTCAAGTCTATGATACTTGATATTCAAAATTATGTCTTCTTGTGCTATCACATTCCAACTCCAAAATTCCAATCGCTGTTTATTTTTAGGCAATACTGAATTTGCCAGCGGATATTCATCCATTCTCATAGAAGCCAATGCAATATATTCTCCTTTCAATACTTTTAACTTATATCTACCATCAACATCCGTTAATGTTTCATAAGCTGTTTGGAAATCTGAATGTTTAAGTTCAACAATGGCACTATCAATAGGGTTCCCTTCAAAATCGCTAACGACACCAGAAATAGTAATAAGATCGTTTTGAGCATTCACCTGTAAAAAAATTAAACAGAAATTGATAAAAATTATTTTTTTCATATATAATCTCCTTAAATTATTTATCTTTTTATCGATTACAATTATTTTGATACAAACGTATTCAATATCCAACATAACGGTCGTAGTGTATGAATAGTGCGGGATTTGAAAGCAATAAGTTTTCAAATCCGAACGGCTCGTAGTACTTGCCGTCTTTTATTCTATTACTTCCTCAAAAATAGAAAATAAAAGCAAAAGTGGGGACAAATTGAAAAAACTTTTTGAACTCCTACTCTACCCGTATTATTTATACACCTCCTAATATCTATTAATAACTACACCCCTCTCCCCTCTATCTAAAAATTTTATCTCAATTTCAGCAGGAAGCCAAATACCCATTCTGATATCGGCCTGTTCTGAAATATCATAAACAACATCGGTGAGAATATCTATAATTAGATTTGCAATAGAGTTCTTCTGTCTAAGTTCCTCTTTGGTCTTTTCAGCAACTATCAATTTCGCAATATTTCTAATTGCACTCCTAATCAAAATAGTATCATAATGGTTTTCTAAATCTATTTCTGCTAAACGGTTTAGCGAAGAACTAAAATAACTTTTACTCATTAGAGTTCTATCTTTATCTATTGAAGGGAGTGCAATCTTTATATGAAAAGTTCTTCCAGAGCTTGACTCACCACTCATATTTGGAATAACTATATTGTCAAACTCTTTCTCTTCACACATAGAAGAGCCATAAATAATAAGCCCTCCATTCTCAAGATATGACCCTCTCACAACCTCTTGAAATAGTAAGTTGATCATACCGAAATAGGATATCTCAATAACCTTATACGGAAAAGATTCAACCGGTTTTAAACTATATCTATTTAAGGATTCTTCTCTTTCACTAGATGTTAGAACAAAGGAACAAAACTCCTCTACCTGTTTAGGGATCTCTAAGTTATCCCTATCATAATTCCTCAAAAGCTTCTCAATAGCAATTGCCGAATTATCAATATCATCTAAACATAAAAAAGTATACCCACCAATTAAATAGTGGATTCTTTCTCCATAATCATAGTTGATATCTTTGTCTAAAAAGTAAAATTCCCCTCTTTTATACTCTACAATTGCCTCATCATACCTCTCTAAAAGTAAATAGTTTATCATAGAAAAAGTATGGAGTAGTGAAATTTCATAATCTTTAGCTCTATAGGGGGTAATATTATCATTTGTAACAAAAGATACAGCCTCATTAGAGATAGATATAGTATACAGAGAATCTTGTACTTCTGAAGCTCTGTTTAGAAATTTCAAACTGCTTTCATAATTTCCTAAATAGTGGTTTATAATTCCTATATCATAAAATTTTAAGAATGTAGATCTATCATCATAAAAATCCTCCTTATCCATTTTTTTGAGGATAGATTTAAAATCCCTACTACTATCTTTTCTAAAATTATACCTCTTTTCACTCATAACTGAACATGAAAAGAGAAAAAAAGATAATATACCTATGGAAAAAAATTTAAGACCCATTACATGCCAAACTTATTTTTTTCGATATATTTCTTAATCTTCTTATCCCCTATCCAAACCTTTTTTCTCGTATTTAGATCGAGAAGTTCTAGAGTTATTTGATAAAACCTTACTCTATTATCACCTTCTTTATCTAAAATTGAATCTATTGAGCCAAGAATCATCAAATCTGCATTTATTTCAGAGTTTGGAGGAATAGATTGATCATCCATCTCATTACCAATATCCTTTCTCTGCTCTTTATTGGCAACAAATTCCATAGCTCCGGAATTAGTAAACTCCCTCTCAATATCCTTTATAAAGGTTTCCTTACTAATATGCTCATAACTCCTATTTCTAATCTTTCCAACTACAACCTCAGGAACTCTACCTTTTGAACTAATAAAGTTTCTATACCACGATTCAGAGATCATAGATTTTACCATCTCCTCAGCAACTAACCTTGAATCTGTATCATTCCACTTTCCACTTAAATCTATTGTGGAATTAATATCAGTTCTTGTAACTCTGGTAGAGCATGAAAACAGCAAACCTATTACGGCAAAAATCATCAATCTTTTTATCATTTTTTTCTCCCTAAAATCTTAATTAAAATTTCAACAATAGATATCAAGTCTATCTTATAACTTGATATGTTTTAGACCCTATTATAATAAAATGGGTTGTCTTTAATCTTTAATGCTAGAAAATTCTTTTAAAAAATCTATACTCCTACTATTCTAATACTGTTTAGTTAAGATAGATATGTCAATATAAAAAGGATCTAATCAAATATGCAGATTAAATCCTTTTTAATTTTAAAAATATTAATATGATCATATCTTTTTTTCTTAAAATTTATATAACTTCATCTAATTAATTAAATTTAAAATGGAGATTCAAAATGGAAACAAAGTTTAACCAGGTTGATATCAAGGTTAATACATCTTTAACCGAAACCTTAAATGTTGACACAGACTACCTTATTCTTTTTTTAGATAAGGAGAGTAAAACACTTCCAAAAGATATATCAGAGATTGATGCTAAACTAAATAACTATATATCAACAGCAATTGAAAATGGTTCTTTTTCAGGTAATTTATCAGAGATTTTAAAGGTTACTACTCTTGGTAATATTAAACCTAAACATGTTGTTGTTATTGGTATTGGCGAATTAAAATGTGTTACTCTTGAAACATTTAGAAAGGTTGGTGCTACAGCTTTCAACTCTATTAAAGCAGATAAGAAGGATGAGAAAATATCATTTTTCCTTACTGAAGGTTTAGGGTTAGATATGCAATCTCTAGCTACATCTATTATGGAAGGTGTTGATCTTTCATCCTATAATTTCTCTCTAAAATTTTCTGAGAAAAAAGAGAGTAAAGAAAAATCTATTGAACTTCTTCTTAAATCTTCTGAAAATAAAAATTGTGTAGATAAAGCTATTATTGAAGCAGAGAAAAATATAAGCGGTGTTTTCCTTGCAAGAGATTTGGTAAACTATCCACCAAACTATGCTACTCCAACACTACTTGCAAAAGCAGCTGAAGATATTGCAAAAGAGACAAATTTAGATGTTAAGATTATGGGTCAAAAAGAGATTGAAGATCATAAAATGGGTTCTTTTTTAAGTGTTGCAAGAGGAAGTAACGAAGAACCTAAATTTATTATTATGGAGCATAACAAAGAGAAAAAAGATGAGTACAAAACATTGGTACTTGTAGGTAAAGGGATCACATTTGATACAGGTGGATACAACCTAAAGCCTACTGTAGGAATTTTTGGAATGAAGCATGATATGGCTGGTGGTGCAGCTGTTATAGGTGCTATGAAATCTATTGCAAAACTAGATCTTCCTGTTCATGTTGTTGGTATTGTTCCGGCGTGTGAAAATAAGATAAACAATGATGCTTATCTTCCTGAAGATGTAATTACTGCTTCTGACGGAACTACTATTGAAGTTACAAATACAGATGCAGAAGGAAGATTGATCTTAGCTGATGCTTTAATATATGCACAGAAGTATAAGCCTAATTGTGTTATTGATATTGCTACATTAACAGGAGCTTGTGCAATGGCTCTTGCAGGTGTTGCTTCAGGACTTTTTACTGAAAGTGATAGTTTAAGAGATAGACTTCTGTCTGCAGCTGAAACTTCAGATGAGAGACTTTGGAGTTTACCTATGTATGAAGAGATGGGTAATGTACTAAAATCTGAAATTGCTGATATAAAAAACTCAAATAAGGGTGGCGGTGTTGGCTCTGCTTCAATGTTCCTTAAGAAATTTGCTAAATTTGATTCTTGGGCTCATATTGATATGGCAGGACTTTCTGAAGATCCTCACAATAGACCTTACAACAAAAAAGGTTTTGCTACAGGTTACGGAGTAAGATTATTTGTTGATCTTGTGAGATCTATTGGAAAGAAATAGATAGTTCTTCATAAATTTATCTAATAAAAAAACCTCCAAAATTTTGGAGGTTTTTTTATTAGATATCTTAAATTATACAATATTTATTTCTGTCTTTATTTCACTTGAAAGATGTCTCTTTACAGCACAAAGCTCAACAGATTTTTTTATTGCATTATTATACTTTTCAGGAAAATTTGGAGGAAGTGTTATATTGGTAATAATCTTTGAGATCATACCCTTTGTTCTATCAAACTCTGTTTCCACTTCCAGTTTTAAACCTTCAGTATCAATACCTCTCTGTTGACAGAAACTAAGTGCAAATATTCCTGCACAATTTGCCAAAGATCCTAAAAAAATCATAAAAGGTGAAGGTGCACTATCATCTCCACCTGCCATTACAGGTTGATCAGATTTAACAATATGGTTATCAATATGGGCATCTACTTTTTTACCACCCGGAAACTTTACTACAATTGACATACTAGTCCTTTCTCTACATAGTTTAATTACTATAATATAATATTACTATAATAGAAAATCAATATATTCTTAATATATAATCTATACATAGAATCTACTGGAAAATTATTTAGTAATAGAAGACTATTATCTATGTATTATTTCCTAAGTTTAGCCATTTTACCTGTCTCTTTATAGGTTTTACCATTTGATTTAATTATTAATTTATAGAAATAAACACCATTTGCCACAAGATCACCGCTATTATCTCTTCCATCCCAATTAAACTCAGAGTAGTTAATAACATTTTTAGCTTTAAACTCTTTTATCAATCTTCCGGATACTGTATAAATTTTCAAATTAACTTTCTCTGCTAAACTTGATACTTTGTAACTAAATACTGTCTTATTCTTAAATGGGTTTGGATAGTTTCCATGATATTCAATTGTAAACCTATCTGTAACCTGGAAATTCTTTTTTATATCAGAACTATTTTTGGAATAGTCAGAAGCCTCAATTTCAACACTATGGCTACCATTGGTAAAAGATCTTTTTAATTTTACTTTAACAGAATTTTCAGTAGAATTTAAGTTAATTATCTTGTATTCACTTTGATCAATAAGTTGATTATCAACCCTGATAACTATTGAGTTTGGATCCACCCCGGAAATATCCTTTGCAGTTAAAATAATTGTACATTCAGAAGGTATAAATCCGTTATCCGTATAGTTTTGACCCTCTATATTCATCTCTATAATAGGTGGAGTTTTATCACTATTTTTGAAGATTCCAAATAGCCCCATAGATCTAGTTTTTGCTTTTAGGGTTAGAGTATTTCTTTTAATCTCTTCATACTCTGTTTCAAGAATCATCCATTTATTTGATATATCATCATAACAATAGAGAGAATATCCCTCAATATTGTCTAAATTTCCCTCAATATTTTTGATTGTAATTTCAGCATCATTATCAACAGATTTATTTCTAAATAATGATGCTTTATAGATATATTTTTTACCACCATTTTCATAGACTTTTAAATTATTAGGTAAACTAAAAGATTCTATATTAAGCGTATCAAGATTAAGAATATCACTATCTGAAATAGCTCCTGCTAAAATCTCTACTTCCAAATTGTTCATAGAAACCTTTGAATGTACTCCGTTTATAGATGTTCCTAGTGTATCTGATACCAAATATCTATAATTTCTAACACTATTAATACGGACATTATTTTCAAATGGAGGTTCAAAACCCAGATACTCCTCATGAGCCCTGTTACTGTTTATATCAACCTTTAATCTAAACTCACCGTTAGGAAGATCTGCTTGTATAAAACTCTTACCTATTACACTATTTCTATTTTCTTTCAGATATAGAGAAAGTGTATCATTCCCAATAGGATTAAATACAGAATCTTCTTCTACATAGTAAGATACAACAATATCTTCATAAGAAAGTTTATTGTATCTGCTTGGAAAAGGAGAACCAAGCTTAACAAGAGATTCAACGCCTCCAAAAATAGAATCTGATACTGTTATTTCAGAATAGTTATGTGAAAGATCACCAATAGGGATAATTACAGAATCTATATTTGATTGGAATGTAATTCCGTTTGAAAGAGATTCAAAATAGTACCTTATTTTATGCTTTCTTGGAAATGGCTTTATTTTATACTCAGAGGTATAAAGGGTTTGATCTTTTTTAAATTGATCAATAATTGTATCGAAGTTTCCATTACCCAATGTATCTATAAAACATTTTACGGATTCTATTTCAAATTTAGAGTAGATATTAGATCTAAAGGAGATACTATCATTTGGTGTTATCTCCTCTTGATTAGGTATTGTTGAGAGATCTCTAAAATTTAAATCCTCATAACTATCATTTAAATATATCACTTTATAATCAGAGAGATACTCTCCATTATTGGTAGAGAGAAAAAATCTTGCTGTAATAAATCTACCTTCATTGGATATTTTGTTACACTCCTCTTCACTAGGAATAGTTAAAGAAATAGATCCGTTAACCAAGGTTTCACTATTTATTATCCCCTCTCCGTTTTGAAGATCAAGTTTATGATCTTCTGAATTGTAAAGTTCAACTTTTCCCAATCCTTGAGGAATATTACTAAAAGTAATAACTTCATTATAACCTATATACTCATGATCACAATGAACAAAGTTTGATTTGTTTGAGTAACTTATCTTAAGAGTTGGATCTCCCAAAATTGTATATTGATGAAGATTTTTATACCCTTTATTATCATCCATATTTGTGTATTTAAGATAAAAACTGAATATAGATCTTGTAAAATATTCACCAAGTGTAGGGTATTCCTTAAGTTTATTTCTGTTCACCTCTGTAAAAATTTCAAAATTTTGTTCAAATTGTGAATTTCCGGTTGGAGAAACTACAGCAACACCGCCCTTCTTATATGTAAATAGAAGTGCTTCCGTTAAACCTAAATCATCCTCATCTTTTAAGGGATCTAAAACAAAATTTCCAGAGAAACAGGTCCAACCAAAAATAATTGGCAGATAATCATTTCTTAAAAAACTCTCTATATCCTCAGGAAGTAATAAAGATGAGTTGGCCCATACCTCACCTGAACCATGGCCAAAATAGTTTACTTCCCCTAAACCTTCATCCCACTTGTATTGAAGAGTAGCGGTACCACCTTGATATTCAGGAGGAACAACAGACACAGTATCATTCCAAAGTAATAACCTATCTTGAAATCTTATTTTTTCAGTATGATTATTTATAATCTCTTTAAGATTATCATATTCCGGTGCATCTGTTAAAATATAGTAATCCTTTAATCTTTTAATAAACTGAGGACCATCTAATGAAGGAGATTCATATCTCTCAACCTTATCTAAGTATGAATTTAATTGATCATTATTTTTAGCAGGAATCCTACCAATGTAAAACTGAGGAGCTCTCTTGTCCTCTTCTAGTACCCCCTCATCCATTGTAGATAGTATATAGTCAGATGCAACAGCTCCCCTTTTGAAATGTTGGAAAGTTTTAAATGGAACTAAATCCACATTGCTATATTTTTTATGATCAAAAGCTGCTGTTCCTATAAGTGTAACATGGGTTGGAATAACACTCCAATTCTTAACCATATATTTAAAGAAATCGTGTAAAGATTCAGCTGTCCACTCCCCATAACTAAACTGATCAAAGATCTGATTTATATCAATTATTTTAACACCATTTTCTGAAAACTGGTTACTCTCTTTTCTGTCAATATATGATAAAAAAGAGTTATTATTAAGAAAGAGTGAATCTGTTATAACAATATAATCTGCACTATTATCACTATCGTAAAGAGATTTTTCAAAAATTGGCTTCTTAGCTATTTTTTTAGGTTTCTTCTTCTTAGAATTCTCAATAGCTATGAAAGTTGTTGGAGATAAGATATAGTCTTGAAAAATTACTCTGTACTTTAGTTTTCCTTGCTCTTCATAACTTTCAATTTGAAAATTTTCAAACTTTGAAACACCAAGTTTATAGAGAGATATTGATTCATTATTGAAACCATCAATTGAATACTGGTAGTAGTTATCCATAGGAGTATAATAATTTCCAGCTATACTTTTTCCACCTTGGCTAAACTTTAAATATCCTTTTTTTGAAATAAATTTTGAACTGTATGTAATATCAAACCAGTTTAATAATATATCATCTTCCAAAGGATTTATATTTGAAATATTAAAAATATTGTTACCCTCATTAATGTAGTCCAATTTTATTTCGGTACTATCAATTTTAGGATCAGGACCAATCCAACTTGTTTCAAAATTTTTCTCATTGATACTCATTAAAAGATTAAACTCTTTGGTATAGTCATCACTTATCAATACAGGTGTTACAGAATATTTTACAGATAGATCAAGTTCTGAAATATTTGATAGAGGGAAAACAATATCCTCATTCTCTCCTCCGGAAATAAGTTTGTAAAAGTATAGATCGGGATCTATTCTATGGGGCACATATTGTAGTTTATTCCTAATATAATCTTTCTCAAAATGTATCTTGTTTCTGAAATAATCCGGCTTAAAAGGATCATCGTTTACTATAGCACCATCCTCTTTTAATAACCTTTTGCCATCCTCTCCATCAAAAACAAGAGTATAAATATTCTCTTCTGATTCTGTATCAAGATATCTATTAGGATTCTTATCTCTGTATCTGTATAAGTTTTTCTCTCCGTAAAACTCAAAATAGTCGTATGTATCAAACTTACCATCAGACTCTCCACTAACATAGATAGGTATTTCAACACCCTCATTGTAGAGTTTAAATTTTTTAGGATCAAAAGATAAGAGGGAGTATCCCAATCTTAAAAAATCATAGTGATCAACTCTGTATATACCATCTTCTGATACAGAAATTTGAAACCCCTCTCTATTAAAGAAAGGATCGGACTTTGTATTTCTTCTTTCGACCTTATAATCTTTTAAACTGCTATAGTTTATATAAGATGAGAAAAAGCTATCCTTTAGGACAAATCTATTCTTCTTTACAGGATTATTTTGTTTTATTTCCAATCTAATAGGTGAAAACTTCTGTTTTGAATCTATAACGATTTTTCCTGTATAATATCCTCTTACAAATCCACTGTATTTAACTTTTACCAGATTTGGATCCCCCTCTAAAACCTTATAAGTATACTCAGGTGAGGAGAGTATAATACTATACTCATCTATATCAAGCTTCGTATCGTCAAAGTTTATCAAATATTGTTGAGAACGAGAATTTGATTTTACATTTGTAATCTTAGCTGATATTACAAAATTGATTACTAGTATTGAAACAAGAATAAACTTATACATCTTATACCTCTTAATATGTAAAACTACTGCCACCTAAAAACTCTTTTATTATTGAAGTAGGTGGTATTTTATCACTATCATAGTAACTAAAGTATGATAAAAATTTTAACAATCTAACTGCTTCGGCAAACTCTCTTTCTTTTTCAGGAATTTGCTCTAAAAGTGGCTTAGCATGATTCTTTAGAATAACTAGTTCATAGAGTAAAGATGAGTTAAACATAGCATCTGCTTCCTCTTGATAAGGGAATATATTTTTCTCCTCCCCTCTTCTTACACTTGGCCACCTTTTTAATGTTTCAAGAGCACTATTATTTCTAAAATTATTATCTCTAACAATTCTTCTTAACAACCTGTTATCCGTAGTAGGAATCCTATTATGATCATCAATAGAAAGTTGTGTAAAAGCTGAAATATATATTTTAAACTTTTTACTGCTTTCAATATTCTTAGAAAGTTCTGGATTTAATCCATGAATACCTTCAACTATAAATATATTATTTTTTTCAGGCTTTAGAACAGAACCTCTATACTCCCTGGTACCTTTTGCAAAGTTAAATGAGGGAACTTCAATTTCTTGATTATTCATAATCATATTAAGATCCTTATTGAATAGAGGAACATCTATAGCATCAATAGATTCAAAGTCATACTCACCATCTTCATCAATAGGGGTTTTACTCCTATCAACAAAATAATCATCCAAAGAGATCTGTATTGGTTTTAAACCCAAGAGTTTTAAATGTATTGATAATCTTTTGGAAAAGGTTGTTTTTCCTGATGACGAAGGTCCTGAAATTAGAACTAAATGGCAATCTTTTGACTCTACTATCTGCTTGGCAATATCAGATATATTTTTTTCATGTAAAGCTTCTGAGAGTTTAATAATCTCATCAAAAGACCCCTTTCTTATGGCTTTATTGAGAAGACCAACATTTTCAACATTCAATATCTCTGCAGTTCTTTTGTGAGCTTTAAATATTGAAAACATCTTATCCTGGTTAACAAAAGGTCTTATTTTGTTTGGATTATCAACAGAAGTGACCATTAGAAGTATCCCCTCTTGATAGAATTTTAAATCAAAAAGATTTAAGTATGATGTATCCGGCACCAAATGTCCGTAATAGTATCCGGGTGTGCCATCTAAATAGTAAACAGATGAGTAAAGAGTTGTTCTTGATCGAAATAGTTCACTTTTATCTTTTGCTCCATACTCTTCAAAAATTTTTATTGCATCAACAGTAGGAATAGTTTCTCTTATAAAGGGCAGCTCTAGAGAAACCAACTTTTTCATATCATCCTTTATCTTCTCAACATCAAGGCTATCACCATTCTTCATTATATATTCACAATACAATCCATTTGACACTGAATGTTTAACTATCAACTTTGATCCGGGATAAACATTTCCAATAGATTTCTGCAAAAGAAATGTAAGAGACCTAACATACATTCTATGCCCATCAGGATCATCAACACCTATAAACTCTATATGTTTTGGTTTGAAAAGATTATAATTTAACTCTTTAATTTTATTATTAATCCTAACTCCCACATAATTTTTATTATTATCGGGCTCTATAATTTTTAGGAGTTCATCAACTCTAGTTCCTATAGGAAGCTGATAACATTTATTATTGTTATTACAGCATATTTTTATTTTTTTCATAAATAATCCTTAAATTATTAAGTTTGCTCATTAACCTAATTAAAGATCTGATAAGCTCAACATATGTAATTTTTTAATAGATTTTCTTTCGTACATGTTAAATAAAAATCCTGTATCAAAAGAATAAATTTAATTGATTGGTTCCAATAGTTTAAAATACTCATCTCTATTTTTTATTATACTTATGGCCTTATTAAGTTGGTCATCATCATTTAACATAACTTTATACTTAGACCTATTACCAAAAAAACGAGTAGTAAAATCAATAGCAAGCAGATTTTTGATATCTTTCAAATTATCATCAAAAAGTTTTGATTTAATATCATTATTTATCGCAGCTATATCATCAACAAGCTCTGACACTCTTGTATCATTTGAAATCTTTTTTAAAGAGTCTAAAAGTATTTCACTTTTTAGTTTAAAATCTATTTCCAAATCTTTTATATAATCCTTAAACTCCTTAACTACAAAAGATTCAATATCCCCTCTAAATTTATAATCTTGATTTTCCTTCAAAAACTTATAGGTAAAATTATTAAAACAGTTTTTCATCCTCAAAAATGCTATATAATCACTATATTTTTTTGACTTGACACTAAGATCAGGAATTATCCCTTTACCTGATTTAACAACTCTTCCTGATTCTGTAAAAAATGAGAGCGTATCAGAAGGTATAGATTTCGTATGTTCAGAAAAATAGTCAAGTTTTTGTATCAATCTTCCACTTGGTGTATAATACTTTGCAATTGTTATCTTTAAAGAGGTAGTATCATTAACATTATATATTTGTTGAACCAAACCTTTACCAAAAGACCCCTCTCCTACAATAACACCTCTATCATAATCTTGAATTGCTCCGCTTACAATTTCAGAAGCAGATGCACTTGAAGAGTTTATAAGTATTACAAGAGGTATGGTAACAGATACAGGTTCCTTATTTGTTTTATACTCCTTTATAAGAGTATTATTTTTACCTCTGGTTGAAACAATTTTTTTATTTCTATCTAAAAATAGATTAGTAATTTCAACTGCCGATGTAAGTAAACCTCCGGGATTAAATCTTAGATCTAAAATAATACCTTCAACTCCACTATCCAGAAGAGAAAGAAGCTCTCTTTTTACATCTGAAGATGTTCCATTAGAAAACTGACTAACCTTGATATAACCAACGCCATCTACAACTCCCGCATATGGAACATTGTTTATTTTTATCTCATCTCTCTCTATTTCAAAAAAGAGGTTTCTTTTCTCCCCTATTCTCTCAATCTCCAAAACAACAGTTGATCCCTTTTCTCCTCTTAGATACTTTGAAGCATTACCGGAAGTTAAACCTTTTGTGTCAAAATCATCTATTTTCATTATTCTGTCACCGGCTTTAAGTCCAACTTTTGAAGCAGGAGAGTCATCTATTGGAGAAACTACAGTTAATCTTTTGTCTGATCCACTAGTTCCTATATATACCCCTATACCTCCATACTTACCCTTTGTTAAATCATCGTAATGCGTTTTAGATCTACCCTCAAGAAGTATTGTGTAAGGATCCAAAGTTTCAAGCATGGATTTAATTCCCGAGAGTATAAAACCTCTGGGATCAATGGAATCTACATATTTATTGTTTAGCTGTTGATATGTATTAAAAAAAAGATCAACATTACTACTAAGCTCTCTATAGTAATCAAGCTCCTTTTGAGACGAGTAAAGGGAAATTGCTACAAACAAAAGAGTAATTATTCTAGTCAAGTTTAACCCCCAATCTCTCAGAAAGAGAAGCCTTGATAGTTTCATAAATCTGGCTCTCCGTCAAGGTTCCATCAATCTGTTCTACTCTATCAACATTTTTTTCGGCTATTTTATTAAACCCGGATATAACTCGGTTGAAAAAGCCACTCTTTTCCAGCTCAATTCTATCCTTTTCACCGCCTCTTATACTCTGCCTTTTATTTGAGGTTTCAAGATCAATTTTAATATAAAATGTAAGGTTAGGTACAATCTCATACCCTTTGGTTGAATACCTATTTAAATAATCTATAGCTTCAAGATCAAGACCTCTTCCAAAACCTTGATAAGCCAGAGTGGAATCAATAAACCTGTCACATATAACAAAGTAACCATTACTAAGATCTTCTTCAATCTTTTCACATAATTGAGATCTGGATGCAAGGTATAGAAGAAGTTCACTTCTCTCAGAAAGGTTACTGCTCTTATCAAGTAAAATATCTCTAATCTTTTCTCCAATATCGGTCCCACCCGGTTCCCGATAGATTTTATACTTGATATTAAGCAGATCAAAAGTTTTAGTTAGTTTCAATATCTGAGTTGTTTTTCCTGATCCGTCTATACCTTCAAAACTAATGAATAAACCCTTTTTAATATTATTTATTTTTTCCAATCACTACCACCTTTATCTTATCGGGAACAATTAAAGGATTTCGATAATTTAAACTTTTTAACCTTATCTGTTCAGCTTCAGCATCCTCTCTATACTTAAAGTCTCCCATCCTTATTTTAAAAAGAGGTTCATTAAATAAAAGATATATATTCCTATTTTTCAAAACTTTTTCATAAAAAGCTTTTTTCTCTTTAGCCTCTTCCATATCAGTAGATTTAAAAAGCTGAATTCTATATCCATCCAACTCAACAATAGTTGTGTCCTTATCTGAAAACTCTTCTTGATTTAGATATGGAAACAGCTCCGGAAAATCATTTTTATTCAAAACCTTAATACTGTCTGTATTAAACTTTATTCTATTTAGGTTGTACACTTTGGTTATCTTTTGAGAAAAAGCAAAGATTGAGAGAAGAAAAACCAAAACTACTATTTTAACTTTCATTCATTTGATCCAATTGACTAATTTTAATATTTTTCTCTTTTGAGAGAGAATCCAACTCATCTTTATATCTCTTAAATCTTTCAAGATATTTTTTATTTTCAGGATGATTTCTCAATAAACCGGTATAATAGTTTATCTCCTCCTCTATTCTTTGTTTAGCAATCTTAAACTCAGAATCAATTAAAGCTTTTCTATAATCAACATTAGTAGGATCATCTTCCAATAAGTGAAGGTACACCTCTCTTGATTTCTGATATTGTCCTTGAGAGTTATATATTTCACCCAATGTTGTTGTAGCAATTTTAATAGGTTTTCTGTAAGTACCTCGCTTTTCAGCTAATAGGTTATCAACAACATCCTTCTTAAAGCTACTATTGTTTTCAGAGTTATGATCAACTTCCCCCCTAAAACCATCATCTGATTTTAAATCTATCTCATTATCCAAAAGATTGATGTCTTTATAAAAAGTCAGGTTAGAATCAACAGATTTAAGATCTTCTTCTAACTCCCTTTGTTTATCAATAAGCTTCTTTACTCCTTCATCTTCAGTATCATTAAGATCGCTATCTACTTTTGGAAGAGAAAAGCTATCTACCTCCTCCAAAAGGTCAAACTCATCAAGATCACTATCTACGTTAGATTCAGGTAGAGTTACAAAACTTTCACTGCCATCATATCTATTTTCATTAGAAACACTTAACGATGATTTTTTTATAAAATCATCATCTACACTATTTTTATCTTTAGACAAATTTTCCTTGTATCGTCTAAGTGCAGAAGCCCTTTTTTCTGCATCTTCATCTTTAGTCAAATCTTTTTCATAAATATTATCAGCGGAACTTTCTACAGTATTGTTAAACTGTCCAGGTTCTTCAAGGTACTCTTTATCATTTTCTAAACCACTGGTAGAGAGATTAAAACTTTCTCTATTTTTTAATCCCAATAAGTTTTTAACATTTTTATTAAAAGGATCAAGCTTATACAATTTTCTAAGCATAAGGGTGTACTCTTCTCTCTTACCTAAATTGAGATATACTTCACTTAATAAGTTGTAGATTGCTTGATTCTTTTCATCTATATTTTTTAGGTAGTTCAAAAGATCTTTTGCTTCCTCAAACTTCTGATTCTTAATCAATATTTTTATCCTCAAAAGCTCTAAGGAGAAGTAACCTTCAAAATCATCTTCAGCTTTGTCTATAATTTTTTGAGCCTTCTTTAATTCCCCATTTTCAATAAAACACTCTGCGACTCTTGCAAAATATAGACTATTTTTTCTATATAAGGATTTTAACTTTTTAAGGTTATTCATACTCTCCTCTAAAAATCTTCAGCAATTGAAACAAGTCTATGTCTGTTTGTTATGGTTATATAACCTTTCTCTTCTGAAATTAGGGAGTCTTTTTTAAACTTACTCATTACCCTTATAGCTGTTTCAATTGTAGTTCCTGAAAGATTTGCTATATCCTGTCTGGAAAGTTTAATATTTAGCTTTATTCCATCTTTTACCCTTTCCCCTGTTCTTTTGGCTAATTTGAGAATATTTATTGCAATTCTTCTTTCTACCTTCTCCAAAGCCATATCTTTGAGAACTAAATATGATTCTTTAAGATACTTATCCAAAATTGAGTTCATATTTTGGGAAACTATACTATAATTTTTGATAATATTTTTAAAATCAAGAACAGAAATCTTACCTACTATAGAGGGTTCCAATGCCTGTGCACTGTAAATATATTCAGATTCTGAATTATGAATAACACCATTATCAGTTAAAAGATCATTCTCCGAAGCAATCTTTAAAATAACATCTTTCCCGCTTTGAGAGTGTGCTAATAGTTTTACCCTCCCCTCAAAAACAAAAAATATCCAGTGAGCTCCTACTCCTTCTTCAAAAAGAAACTTGTTTTTATCAACACTTGAAACAATAAACTTATCCGAAAACTTCTCTATTTCAGATTCCCTCATTCCACTAAATATTGGAAGCTTTGATATATATTCACTCTTTTGGATAGCTCTCATATTACACCTTTCAACATAAACATAATACTTTAAGTTAATTTATAATTTTACTAAATTTATAATGATTGTTCAACTATAATCTTATACCATTATAATTAAAACAAACAACCTATAAAAACCACTACAACAACAATACTGTATAATAAATAATGAAATTAATCACAATTTGAAAGTTTTTTTTATTTCAAAACTCTTTTTTTCAATAAATATAGTTCCCTCAATAATTGTTCATCCATCTCCTCTTGAAACTTGAGGCGATTAGAGACCTTATCTTTTTTTGATAGAAATTTAGATTCTTCAAGTTTTGCTGATATATTTGAAAAAGCCAATAAAAGCTTCTCTTTCCCCTCTATACTACTTGAAAAGTAGATCTCCTCCTGCCTTGAAACATAATCTTGAAAAAAAAGTTTTAACCCATCATCATCTATCAATGATAGTATATCAATAAATTTTGTTGACTCTCCATCCTCAAACTGTTCATATATTATGGAAAATATCTTTTTTGAATATATATTGGAAAAGTATGATTCATCAAAAAGTTTTAAAGATTTAATCAAAATCTCATTATCACTTAACATCAGATACAGAAGGTTAAACTCCACTTCATCATTTCCAAAACCAGATGAATAAACCTTTTTTGTATCCTCTTCCGCTTTAAACCTTTTAGATCCTCTTTTAAAAGGTTTTTCGAGATAACCTTCAATAGTTGACCTATTTAAATTAAGTAACTCAGAGATCTCATTTAGCATTAGATCCTTTACCAACTTATTGGTTAATAGAGAAAAGAAGGGATCCAAACTGTTTAAATATCTAATTTTATCTTCAGAGGAGTCAAAAGAGCCAAACTTTATATTATAAAATTGAAGAAGAGAGAGAGAGTTCTCAATTAGAAGATCCATCTTCTCCTTTCCTCCAGCTTTAAGAACAGAATCGGGATCTTCACCTTCCGGAAGATTAACTACTCTTACCTCTATCCCTTTGTCAAGAATAAGTGATGCAGATTTTAATGAAGCCTTAACACCAGCTTTATCTCCATCAAAAATAATTGTAACCTTACTTACATTTCTCTTTAAAATTTTAACATGCTGCTCTGTAAGTCCAGTTCCACACAATGCTATACAGTTTTTATATCCAAAATTAAACATCTTTATTTGATCTAAATTACCCTCAACCAGTATTGCTGAATCAAGCTTTCTGATAGATTCCAGAGAGTGGTAAAAACCAAAAAAGATACTGCTTTTATTGTATATCTCAGTTTCGGGAGAGTTTAAATATTTAGCAACCTGATCACTGTCACCAAGATCTCTTCCACTAAAAGCTACTACATCCCCGGTAATGTCGTAAATGGGGAAAACAACCCTGTTTCTGAAAAAATCATAGTAGTTTTCACTCTTACCTTTCTTTAAAAAACCCGCTTCAAAAAGAAAATTTTCTCCATACTTTGATATTAGATCTTTATTATCTGAAAGAAAGTTCCAAAAGTCGGGAGCGTAACCTATCTTGAAAAAATTTATAGTATTGTTATCTAACTCTCTTTTCTCTAAAAAAGATATAAGTTCTCTACTTTTTGAGTTTTGTATAGTATTAAAATATATTTTTGCAACATCTCTGTAAAGATCTTTTAGCATAGTTATTTTATCGGTATCTTTTTTTCTATAGTTGTTTGTTTCAACTATATCAATACCATACTTTGCAGCCAATAATTTTACAGAGTCCTGCCATGGTATTCTATCATACTCAGTAATAAACTTTATTGCATTACCTGATATTCCACAACCAAAACATTTAAAGATCTGTTTGTTTTCAGATACCATAAAAGATGCTGTTTTCTCATCGTGGAAAGGGCAACTGGCTTTGTAATTAGCCCCTGCCCTTCGCAAATCTATCCTTTCGGATATAATATCCACTATGTTTGTGGTTTGTAAAACTTTATCTATCTGTTCTTTAGGTATCATTTCTAATAATTTTGTGTATTATTACTAAAGTACTCAAGCTTTATACCTGCAATTGAGAACATTTTTTCACTCTCATCGCCTGCATGGTACTTCTTTTCACAAACAACCCTTTTTATTCCACAATTTATTATGAGCATAGCACAAGTTCTACAAGGTGTCATTCTACAATACAGTGTTGCATTATCTATAGAAACGCCAAGCTTGGCAGCTTGACATATTGCATTTTGCTCAGCATGTACAGTTCTCATACAATGCTCGGTTACGGAACCATCCTCATGAACAATCTTTTTTAGCTGATGACCAACATCATCACAATGATCAAGCTTTCTGGGTGATCCCGCATATCCGGTTGCAAGAATTTGAGAATCTCTCGCAATAACACAACCAACCATTCCCCTGTTACAGGTTGATCTCTTGGCAACAGAGTTCATAACCTCCATAAAATACTCATCCCAAGTTGGTCTAGCCATTAAAAGCTCCTCTAAAATATTTGTTTTGATAATCTCTTCTTTATCTCATCTTTTCCAAATATATCGAGAATGAGATCAAGATCGGGACCATGCTGCTCTCCGGTTAATCCAACTCTAACAGGCATCCAAAGCATCTTCCCTTTAATTTTATTCTCTTTGCCAATAGAGTTAATCATTTTTTTACAGCTATCACCGGAAAAATCAATACTCTCTAGACCTTCAACTATTTTTGAAAAGAGAATTTGAGAAGATTCCTCTCTAATCATATTTAGATTATCTCCCTCAATTTCTACCTGATCTTTGAAAAAAATCAAACTTTGATCAACTATCTCTTTAGCTTTGTTTACTCTTGTTTTAAGAGCTTCTATAACCTTTAAAACCTTCTCCTTCTCTTCAGTGTCAATTCCTGCTTTATCAAATTCGGGTTTCAACATATCAAAAAGTAGATTTGTATCATAATCTCTAAGATATTGAGAATTTATCCAATCAAGCTTTACATAGTCAAAAACAGCGGCACTCTTATTTATTCTTGATGCCGAAAACTCCTCAATCAATTCATCCATTGTAAACAATTCTCTATCTCCCGAAGGATGCCATCCAAGAAGAGCAACATAGTTTACAAGAGCCTCTTTTAATATACCTTTCTCTTTAAAACTCTCAACGCTAACATCTCCATGCCTTTTGGAAAGTTTCTTTCTTTCACTGTTTACAAGCAAAGGTAGATGAACAAAAGTTGGAGACTCCCAGCCAAAAGCTTTATAGAGAGCAACATGAAGCGGAGTAGAAGGTATCCACTCCTCTCCCCTTATTACATGAGATATTTTCATCAAGTGATCATCAACAATATTTGCTAAATGGTAGGTAGGGAATCCATCACTTTTCAAAAGAACTTGATCAGCAATAGTATCCGATTCAACCTGTATATTTCCATATACCATATCATCAACTTCAACTTTATCTTTTGTTAAAGGAACTTTAAACCTTACAACATATTTTTCACCATTATTTATCCTCTCCTCTATCTCTTCAGGAGAGAGCTTTCTACATCTTCTGTCATATTGAGGTTGAGGAACTTTCTGTTTCTGCTGCTCCTCTCTCATCTTTTCCAGATCCTCGGAACTACAGAAACATTTATAGGCAAACCCCTTATCTTCAAGTTCTTTACAATAGCTTCTATAAATATCTGTTCTTTCACTTTGAACATAAGGACCAAAATCTCCACCTTTTTGTGGTGATTCATCAAACTCTATTCCTGCCCACTCCATACTTGAAATTAAATTCTCTACTGCACCCTCAACAAATCTACTTTGATCTGTATCCTCAACTCTTAAAATTAGTTTCCCGCCATTTTTTTTAGCAAAAAGAAAGTTGTAAAGTGCAGATCTTAAACTTCCCACATGAATATATCCTGTTGGTGAAGGTGCAAATCTAACTCTAATATTATCCATCTATTTTCCTCCAATTAGAAAACAAAAAAACCGGTAGTTAACCGGTAATTTTGTTACATATATCTCTTTTTTTAAAGACCAAGCTTCTCTTCTATTCTTTCTAAATCTCTTGCCAGATTAGGGTAGCTTATAGGCTTTGTGTGAAAAGAGAAAAGAAGTTTATTAAACTCATCATCTCTCTTTAGAATATTATCTATAGAGTAACCGGAGATCATTATAATCTCTAAATTAGGTTTTTTAGCTTTGAAAGTTTTTACAATTTGTCTTCCATTTATATTTCCTAACTGATAATCCGTTATAAGAACATCATAATCATCAATCATTTCAATAGCTTGCTTGTCATTTGTAGTAGTTTTACACTCGTAATTAAATAGTTCAATATTTGCCTTAACAGTCGTTAAGGTAGCCATATCATCATCTATAACAAGAATTTTCATTGCTCCCCCGGTTATTTAAAATCTGAAATATTCAGCTAAGAATGAAAATACACAAAAATGAAGCGATAGTCAAGCTTTTTGATTTTTAAATTATAGCAAAAAATTAAATATTTCTACCATAAAAAAATTATCAAATATTTGTTTTGTAACATAGGTTACAGAAATAAAATGAAAACACACTTAAATTTAAGATGTCCATTTAAATAACTATTAGAAACGAGTAGAGAGGTAAAATTATGAGTATGTTTTGTTTTCAATGTCAAGAAGCCGCAGGTGGAAAAGGATGTTCAATAAAAGGGGTATGTGGAAAAGAGGAGTCCACTGCCAACCTTCAAGATCTTTTGATCTATGTTTCAAAGGGGATCTCTGTTATATCAACACAATTGAGATCTAAGGATATTGAGTTTGATAAGGAGTTGGTAGACAAGTATATAATGGAAGCTCTTTTTGTTACCATTACAAATGCAAATTTTGATAATGCAGCAATTTTAAACAAAATTAAAGAGGGTTTAAAGATAAGATCTGAAATCTCAAAGCTTACCTCAATAGAAAACCCTCATGATTGCGTAACTTGGACTCCAAATAGTGATCAAGATTTTTACAACAAATCCAACACCATTGGTGTACTTGATACAGAAAATGAGGATGTAAGATCTTTAAGAGAACTTGTTATTTACGGCCTTAAAGGTATGGCAGCTTATGCAGAACATGCAATCAATCTAAAATTTTCAAAAGATGAGATAGGTGAGTTTGCTCAGAGGGCTTTGGCGGCTACTTTAGATGATTCACTTTCTGTAGATGAGTTAGTAAGCCTTGTTCTGGAAACAGGTAAAAATGGTGTTGAAGTTATGGCTCTTCTGGATAGTGCTCATACTTCAACTTTTGGAAACCCTGAAATAACAGAGGTTAACTTAGGCGTTAGATCAAATCCGGGTATTTTGGTTTCCGGTCACGACCTTACTGATATGAAACAACTTTTAGAGCAAACTAAGGGAACGGGTGTTGATATCTATACCCATAGTGAAATGCTTCCTACTCACTACTATCCTGAATTTAAAAAATATGATCATTTGGTTGGAAATTACGGTAATGCTTGGTGGAAACAGAGAGAAGAGTTCCCTACTTTCAACGGACCTATACTCTTTACTACAAACTGTATAGTTCCTCCAAAAAAAGGTGTTGAGTATGCCGGAAAGATCTTCACCACAGGTTCTTCAGGACTGGAAGGAGCTACACATATCTTCCCTGACGAAAACGGTAAAAAAGATTTCTCTCCAATTATAGAGATGGCAAAGAACTCAAAACCTCCTCAAGAGATTGAGAGTGGAAAAATTATTGGTGGTTTTGCTCATAATCAGGTTATATCACTTGCAGATAAGGTTGTAGAAGGCGTAAAGAGTGGAGCTATTAAAAAGTTCTTTGTTATGGGTGGATGTGACGGAAGAATGAAATCGAGAGATTATTACAAAGAGTTTGCCGAAAAACTTCCAAATGATACAATTATCTTAACAGCAGGATGTGCCAAGTATAGATACAACAAACTCAATCTTGGAGACATTGGTGGAATCCCTAGAGTTTTAGATGCAGGTCAATGTAACGATTCATACTCTTTAGCTGTTATAGCACTCAAACTTAAAGAGGTGTTTGAACTAGATGATGTAAATGATCTTCCTATTGCCTACAATATTGCATGGTACGAGCAAAAAGCTGTTATTGTGCTTCTAGCTCTATTATACCTGGGAGTTAAAAATATACATTTAGGTCCAACATTACCGGCATTCCTATCTCCAAATGTTGCTAAGGTTCTCGTAGAAACATTCGGAATTAGTGGAATAGGTGATCCTGACGATGATGTAAAACAGTTTATGAGTGCTTAAATCTACAGATATTAAGTAAAGTAAAATAAAAAAGAGGGTGTCTTAAAAATTTGACACCCTCTTTTTTTACAATCTAACCTTTAAGCTTTCATGTAAAGAACACAACTTCCTTCATAAAAATTACTGATAGTGGCATAGAATTTGTACAATAGACAAGTGGTAAATTATGGAGTGAGTATGAAACTAAAAGATTTTCTACTAAACAATACACAACTTCCAACAGTTAGAAGCAGTCTAAATGCCTACTCACTAAGGCAAAGATCTATTGCAGACAATATTGCAAATGTTGAAACTCCCGAGTTTAAAAAAACAAAGGTAAATTTTGAAGAGCTTTTTATGGAAGCTCTAAAAGAGAAAAACTCACCACTGGTTAAAACAGATGAAAAACATCTTCCGGAAAAACTAAAAGCTTTAAATGTAGATGCTAAAGTTGAAGAGGTTAAAGATGACAACTACTCAAATGGGATAAACAGTGTTAACTTAGAAGAAGAGATGGCAAATTTAGCAATCAATCAAATAAAGTTTGAGGCTATGTCAAAGTTGGCAAAAAAGCAATTCTCTCTTTTAAAGTCTGCAATATCAGGAAGATAGAACAAGATGTGTTTTTACTGTTATGGCACGGAATTTGTAATATAAAAATTTAGAGAAAAGTAATTAAAAGTTTAATTGGAGCAATCATGAATTTTAAACGAAACTTTTTTAACAGTATAGAGATCTCAGCAACAGGTTTGCACGCTCAAAGAAAAAGAATGGATGCCATTGCTTCAAATATAGCTAATGTTAACACTACAAGAACAGAAGAGGGTACTCCCTACAAAAGACAGGTAACTGTTTTTACTGAAAATGTTAAGGTTAACAGATTTAGCGATCTTCTTGAAGATGAAAGAACACAACTAAAAACGACAGATCCAAATCATCTTAAAGTTGAAGAGCATATAATCTGGAATGATACACTTTCAGGAGTCAGGGGTGAAAATGTAGAGGTTGAGAATCCTTATAAATCTATTTATGATCCCTCTCACCCCGATGCAGATGAGAATGGATATGTTTTAGTTCCCGATATAAATATAGTTAGTGAAATGAGCGATATGATTGCAGCTTCAAGGGCGTATGAAGCAAATACCACAGCAATTAATGCTGCAAAGGGTATGGCTAAAAATGCACTCTTGATTTAGATTGAAATTAATATTATTTTAGGATGAGAGAGAGACTATGAACTCTGTTAATGTAAATAGTAGCACAGTAACACAAAATAGTGTTGGAATAAATGCCCTAAATAATAGTTCAGCAAAAATGGATACAAAAACGGGCGGAATGAGTGCAAGAGAGAAGGACAATTTATTAATATATGACAAGAGCAGAGACTATAACACCTATGGTTTTACCGGAAAAGTTAACAGAGAGCACTACTATTTAGGTAAAAATTTTGATGTAACAGTTTAAGGACTTATTATGATAAATAATCCAAACGACATAAACAGACTGGATCTTGCAAATCAGATCAAAGATATTAGAGAAAACAAGCTAACTGACTTAAAATCACAAACAGATGCAGTTGACAGTAATAAGGAAAGTTTTAAGGATATGCTTAAAGGGTTTGTTGGCGATGTCAACAAAATGCAAAAAAAAGCAGACGATTCTGTTAATAAACTTGCCACCGGAGAGATAACTGATGTACATGATGTGATGATAAAGGTTGAGGAAGCAAACCTTTCTTTCTCACTTATGATGGAGATAAGAAATAAGATTGTTGAAGGGTATAAAGAGGTTCTTCGTACCAATGTTTAGATCAATCACCTCTACATGTTGATTGCAACCTTTAATTTTGTCTACATTTTTATACTTACAATCTCTTTTAAAAGGTTGTAAGGGAGATAGAAGACCGAAGACAGAAGAGGTGTCGCTTCGCTCTTTTATTTAGATAATAGTTATAAATAATGTTGAAGAACTGAAAGTTTTCTATTCTGTTAGATTAAAATCTTTGTTCTATTTTTATATAAATAAAGCTGAAATTAGTAAAAGTTTTAAGATTTTTATCAAAACCTATAAACTACCGATAAGTTTCGTATTACTGCGTCATCACCTTTTTATCTTCAAATCACTTAGGCTTGCTAGGCTCAAATCACATAAAAATTTAATTCCTTGTACTACTCGTTTCTAGCCTGTCTAAATTTTTGGAAAGTTTTTTATCAAAAATAAGCAAAAACATAATTGGGGCATAAAGCCCTGAACTCTTTACCATTATTGATGATGGAGACTCAAACCCTTGACGGGTTTACCGATTCCACCGCTATATTGGTAATGGAGGTTTGCTTCACACCCTTCCTTTATAAGATACCAACTTTAGTAGTTATGATAAAATTAACTAGTATAATAGCTTACCATTATTAGGACTCTGTACCCTGAGGTTACTCAAAGGGTACAGCTTATAAACCATACTAATGAAAATATTTTTTCATCGAGTTCTAAATACAATATCTCTAAAATAATATTTGACTAAACAAGGCTAAATCCTTATCATATGAAGGATGAAACTATTTTTCTTAGTTTTTTATTGCTAGATTTTCAATTTAGCACCGGGATGAAGTCATATGTTTTTATTTTTTTTACTTGTCTATTAGATTTTTTTCTAGGATGGCTTAATAATCAAAGACCGGGAAATATGAATACTTTAAATACTGAATATACTTATGTTTCTTTCATTAAATTTTAAATGGTGTATTTTGTACCTGAGTACGGTATGGATGGCCTATATTTAGGAGTTATAAAACAAATGGGGGAGGTTTTATGTCTATAAGGGATTTCACTATCAAAAAAAGGATGTATCTATTCATCTTAACTCCTGTGATTCTCGGTTTACTTTTTGTCGTATATTTTAATACGAGCGAACTCTATAAATCTTCTAGTGAGAAGACGGAAGAGGCTATATTTAATCTTACAAAAGCTTATAGTGCAAAGATTGAGAGCGAATTAAATTTTGCATTAAAATCTGCACACTATCTTGCCCAATCTATTGAATCTATGGTTCAGAGTGGACATGCAAACAGGGATGAAGCCCTTGCTATGGTGAAAAAGCTTATGGAAGGTGATAAATTCTTTGGAGCTTTTGTTGCGATGGAACCAAATGGGTTTGATGGGAAGGATAGTGAGTATAAAGGAGCCCGAGGTAGTGGTGCTGATGGAAGATTTGTTCCTTATTGGAATAAAGCAAATGGTGTAATATTAGAGCCTTGCAGTTCATACAACGAGGGTGATTCCAATAATGAGTGGTATATGGACCCTAAAAATAGTAGGAAAGCTTGTGTTACAGAGCCCTACTTTTTCCCGGCCGGTGGTAAAGATGTTCTGATGATTACATTTTTACATCCTATCTTTCTTGATGGAAAGTTTATTGGTGTTGCGGGTGTAGATCTAACCATGGATCTCTTTAGAAAGTTTACAGAAAATATTAAACCTTTTGAAACAGGGTACTCCTCCCTCCTTTCAAATGAGTCTGTGGTGGTAACCCATCCTAAAAAAGATATTGTAGGAAAGAAGCTAACTCTTATCTCTAAGGATAAGCGTGCAAAAGATTGGGGTGAAAATATAGCTCAAGGTAAATCTTTTAAATATGATAAGATATCGATTAAAACAGGAGAGCTTATAAGGGTATTACATGTTCCTATAGAAATTCATGAAATTGAAAAAAAGATGTCATTTATGATATCTTACCCTTTAGAAAAATCTCTAGCTGATGTAAAGAATGATATTATTAATTCAATTATTATATCAGTAATAGTGATTATAGTTATAATTCTAGCTATCTTTATTACTACGAAGCGGATCTCTGACAATATAAAAGATTTGGTTTCACGAACAGATTCTATTGCAACCACAATAGGTAGAGGGGATTTCTCTTTAGATTATGATGATGACATTGGTATAGATTTTATTCCTGTAAGAGAATCCATTAAAAAGATTACGGAAGTATTTATAGCTCCAATAAACGATATTTTAACCAATCTCAATCAAATATCAAAGGGTAATATTCCACAAACAATTGATACATCAAAGTATAATGGAGAGTTTAAGACTATGATTATGGGCTTAAATACCATAATTGAAGTTGTTAACAATACTATTACAGAGATTGAAAAGGTTAATGAAAGTGCAGAGAATGATAAGTTCTCTTTTAGAGGTTCTCTAAGTGGAGTGGATGGAAGCTGGAAAGATATATTGGTTGGTGTAAATAGACTTATGGAGATTTCAGAAGGATTTCTCAATAGAGTTAATAGTAATATGAAAAAGATGAAAGAGGAGGGTGAACTTCAGCTTTTATCATCTAAATATCAAAAAGATGAGGTGAATAAACTAATGTCCGTATTGGACTCTATCTCAGAAGGGGATTTGACTAAAGTATATCTTCCGAGTGATATTGATTCAACTCTTTTGGATGTTAAGCATCTGTTTGATCAAATCTCAAAAGCGGTTACAAAAACTACACAATCGTTGAGCAGGGTATTAACAGAGGTTAAATCTGCAACAAATCATATCGATTCCGGATCAAGTCAACTTTCCGATGCCAGTCAAAGTCTATCAACCGGTTCAACGGAACAATCTAGTTCAATTGATCAACTTACCGCAACTATGACAGAGATAGCTTCTCAGACAAGAGCTAATGCAGAAAATGCTAATATGGCAGCTAAACTTGCTGTAGCCGCTAAAGATTCTGCAGCTTCAGGAAATAGCCAAATGGTTGAAATGTCAGAGGCTATGAATGATATTACAGATAGTTCAAAGGAGATTAAAAAAGTAATTAAAGTTATTGATGATATAGCTTTCCAAACCAATCTACTGGCACTAAATGCTGCTGTAGAAGCTGCTAGAGCAGGAGCTCACGGTAAAGGTTTTGCCGTTGTTGCAGACGAAGTTAGAAACTTAGCTCAAAGATCTGCAGAGGCGGCAAAAGAGACAACAGAACTGATAGAATCATCAAATAAGAAGGTTGAAAGGGGATCGACTATTAGTTCAGAAACTATGAAATCTCTTGAAGAGATCTCCATAAATATTGCGAAAACAGTTGATTTTGTAGAGGAGATTGCTGTAGCTTCTGAAGAGCAAGCTAAGGGTATAGAACAGTCCAATATTACTTTGACAGAGGTTTCTAAGGTTACTCAGAATAATGCTACAAATGCAGAGCAGACAGCATCCGCAGCTATCCAGCTCTCAAGAGAGAGTAACTCTCTAAAAAGCTCAATATCAATATTTAAACTCAATAACTCCGAAGTGTACGGTAGAAATGATAGAAGAGAGAGTTCTGTCAAATATATATCTACAATGGATGAGAGAGAGCAGGAGGAGCCTACTCTAATCAACAATCTTAATAACGATGAGTTTGGTGAGTTCTAGGAAAATGAGGCTGTTTCTATAATTTTACCAAGGATAAAAAAGGGCGAGTATTCGCCCTTTTTTTTAGAATGGGATATTAGTTGTTTAACCTGAATTCGATATAAGTATTCACCAACTATTTAATAAGTATAAATCTATGTGTAAAAAGATGTTCCCTGAGGCTCTCGAAGGGAACTAAAATAACAATCATATAATTATACCCTTCGAGAACCTCAGGGTACACACAAAAGATATATTTCTAATTTTAATTATTACATAAAATAGGTATTTGTTTTATATCCAACTCAGGTTTGTTTCCTATCTAGAGGATAGATAGGTAATAGAGGTTTGCTTTAGATCTTTCTTTGGTGGGAAGATACATATTTTGGCAATTATGAAAAAATTAACTACTATAATAATATTATACTTGAATCCCTAGGTTTAATTATTATATAAGATAGCCTACTATTTTTATACCGAACTAAGTTTGATATAGTATATTTTAGAATTAAAAAATATCTCTTTCTTAAACACATTCATTTGGGCTAAAATAAATATTAAGAACTTAGCGGAATAGAGAAATAAATTTCATTTATATTCTTAATAGATAAGTTTATTATATATCAAAATTTAAAAGATATAAACTTCTACAGAATAAGTATAAAGCTTTATCAAGATTATTTTTTAAAATTTCATAACATACAAATCTAAATATTATTGACTATAGAGATAGTTTAAATTATAATTTAGATTAATTAAAAACAGGTAATTATGTTCTATTTTGTAATAAATAAAAAATCCGGTTCCTACAATAAACTTGATGAAGAGAAAATTAGAAAAAAAGCTACCGAATACTTTAAGGATCAATTTAAAATTGTTTATACAATAGCAAAAAATGGTAGTTTTGCTCCTGATTTAGATCCAAATAATTTAACCGATAAAGATACCTTAGTAGCAGTTGGTGGAGATGGAACTCTTAACCTATGTTTAAACTTTATTCATAACAACAATATAAGTAAAAACCTTAAACTTGGTCTTATTCCCAGAGGAACAGGAAACAATATGTTAGTAGCCCTAAAACTCTCTAAGGATATAGATAAAAGTTTGAAAATATTAAAAAGAATGGATACAACAGAGCTACAGTATGGAATAGTAAACGACAAACATTGTTTCTTTAATTGCAGTGCAGGATTTTCAGCTTATGTTTTAAAAAACAGAAAATTTAAAAGTCGTAGCGGTTATATTTTTGATCTCATCTTAAACTATGATTACAAACCCGACCTTAGTGAGATCTCCTTTGATAATAAAACAATTAAAGAAAGATTTTTTCATCTATACTTTATAAATACAACACACTATCTTTCAATGGTACCTTTCCTTTCCAATAACAGCAGTGATGGAAATATACATCTCTTTCATACCAAAAAGGTTAATATGCTAAAAAATATGAGCCTTATCTCAAGTATGGTTATAAATGGAGGAGATCTTGAAGTTGAGAGATCTCAAAACTTTAAACTCACACCGGGAAGTAATTGTTTTGTTGAGATTGATGGGGATTGTATACCTAAATATGATGATTACTCTTTTAAATTTGCGGGTAAAGTGTCTATAATATCAAATATTGGCAGTTGTGTAGAGAACTCTATAACTGAAAAAATAACTCAATCTATCTTTTTGAATAGAAAGTAGATAGTAAATATTGTAAGGGATTAAATGAAAGATAAAATTATAGCAGCATTGGCATCTGCTCCGGGGATTGGTGGAGTATCAATAATAAGAGTAAGTGGAGATGGATCTCATAATCTCATTAAAAACTTTTTTTCAAACAAAAAGAAGATAAAATCAGGAAGGTTTTATTACGGCAATTTTATATATAACAATGAGATTATTGATGAGGTAATAGTTCTCTTTTTCAATAAAAAATTTTCATACACGGGAGAGGAGAGTTTAGAAATTAATACTCATGGATCCCCGCTTATTGTAAAAAAGATATTGGATATTCTATATGGTACGGGAATGGTTGTGGAACCTCTTCCGGGTGAGTTTACCCAGAGAAGATTTATGAATGGAAAAATTGATCTAGTCCAAGCTGAAGCTGTAACAGATCTTATACATTCTGAATCTGAACTCTCATTGAAACAATCCAAGGAGCAGTTAAAAGGTGTTCTTTCAGAGGAGCTTTTAGATATAAAAAATGAGATTACCTCTCTCATTTCAACCCTGGAATTAGAGCTTGATTTTAGTGAAGAGGATCTAGATTTTACTCCTAGAAGTGAGATTGATGAGAAGTTTTCTAAACTTTTGGATATATTGAACAACTTCATTAGCAGCTATGAAACGGGAAAGATATACAATGAAGGTATTAAGGTTGTTCTTTCGGGAAAAGTTAATGCCGGAAAATCCAGTTTATTAAATAGATTACTTAAAGAGAATAGAGCCATTGTTACGGATATAGAGGGTACAACAAGAGATATTATAGAGGAAAGGATCTCTATAAGAGGGTACTTAGTTAGAATTATTGATACCGCAGGACTTCGTAAAACAGATGATATAGTTGAATCTGAGGGAATTAAAAGATCTCTTGAGCATATAGAGAATGGTGATATTGTTCTAAATATTATTGATGGTTCAAAATTTGATCCAAATCTTGTTAAAAGTGGTAATAATATTATAAATGTATTGAACAAAGCTGATCTCAATGATAGTTTAGAGTGTGAAAATAGTATAAAAATTTCATGTAAAGATGGAAGAGGAATATCTGACCTTAAAGATATGATTATAGATATAGTAGAGAAAAATATGATTAAGCCCAGATCTGCAATACTTACCAATAAAAGACATTTAGATATTGTAAAAAGAGCTAGACAATCTATAGAACTTGCCAGAGAATCATTAACCTTTGGTATGAATAATGAGGTTATTATACCGGATATAAAAATGGGTTTGGATATTTTAGGTGAACTTACGGGGGAAACAACATCTTTGGATATAATCAATAATATCTTTGCGAATTTTTGTATAGGAAAGTAGGATTATTCTACAATTGGAAAATGATAAAAAGATAGAGGCCCTTGCAGAAGCTATACGATTAGCCAGAAAAGTTGGAGTTATGAAAGCTTCAAAAGAGAGTGGCATTAGCTATTCTACTTTAAAAAGGTGGAAAGAAAGGGTTTGTTTGTCTATCTCTTTCAAAAGGAAGGGATATTTTATCCAGAAATAGATTTATAGAGCATATAGAATATTTTTTAAAGAAAAGAGGAATCTATCCAAAATTTATTGGAGATAATCCTAGTATTCATCTGGAGAAGGTTAGAAATGTAAAAATAAAAGAAAATAATTGGAGTTATCACAGAAATTTTTCAACAAAGATTTTTAAAGATTTCCTAATATTTAAGGATAAATTTAAACTTCTTGTTTCAGAAAAGATAAATTTAACACTTCTATACCTGTACCAACTCACAACATGTGGAGGAAAATCAATAACACCTTTAATTATAAGTGATACTGATAGTAGGTTCTCTATTATCTTTGATAAAGATGAAGAGGAGATATTAAAGAGAAAAGCTTTAATTATTTTGGATCAAAAGTTTAGAAGTTATAACTCAGAAAACAAGCTTGAAATTTTGGATCTTAGAGAATCCTTAGATATAGATTTTACAAATACTATGGTTATGAAAGAGAAGTATCTACATTCAAATCTCTATAAAATGAATATAGAAAAGTACTATGATGAGGTTATAGACAATAAGAATATTCCTATAGATGTTAAAATAAAATATCATATAAGAATCTCTAATATAAAATTATATCTAGGAGAGTATAAAGAGGCTGAAAAATTAGTTTTAAAAGCTTATAAAATTAGTAAAAAAGAGAAGTATGGTGAAGGAGTACTTAGAGCTCTAATTTCAGCTTGTTACATTATAATAAATAGAACCGAAAACTATGATTTTAAAAATTATCTAAAAAGGATCTCTTTATTTGTTTCTAATGATTCAAGCATTGAAATTAAGAGTAAATATAAATTGCTTCTAGCTGATA
>PDWJ01001514.1_pt1 | contig 38836 bp, 30 predicted proteins | sample 1430881 | NCBI WGS metagenome assembly PDWJ01 (sample SAMN01162460, study PRJNA174530) | Oral metagenome, whole genome shotgun sequencing project. | biome: Marine environment; feature: Marine mammal; material: Swab sample of the gingival sulcus; isolation source: swab sample of gingival sulcus...
GGGCGGCCCGGCGACGGCGAGCGGGTCCAGCCGGCTCGCCCGGCCGGGCAGGCTGTGGGGCGTCCGGCTCCCCGGCGGAACGCACATCAGTGGGCCGGCGAGCCTTTGAACCGGCGCGAGGACCCAGAGCGGGCGATCAGTGAGGCCGCCTCCGAGCTGCCGCGCCGCAAGCCACAACGTGGGCCCGGCACACCATGACACCGGTTCGGGGGCCGCGCAGCACCCTCACCAGGCATACCTTCGAGGACGAGGACGGCACTGCCTGGTACAACCAGCCGACATACGTGCTGTTCGTCGTCGGTGCCCTGGTGCTGAACATGTTCAGCGGGTACTGGCACCTGATGGGCATTCCCGCGCCACTGGACCGTCTGCTGCTGGCCGCTGGGCTGGCGCTGATGGCCCTCGATCCCGACGTGCACGCCCGGCAACGCCTGAGGTGGCTACCACTGCACTGGATGATGCTCGCGTTCGCGGGCTGGGCCACCTGGTCCGCGGCGGTACACGACACCCTGATCGACGCGCTCGGCTTCTACGCGCTGATCGACCGGGTGATCGTGCCCTTCGCGCTGTTCTGCCTCGGCCCGCTCATCTTCGACCGGCCCTCGCGCCGAGAACTCCTGTTGCGGGCCCTGACCGTCATCGGAATCTACCTGGGAATCACCGGCATACTGGAGATCGCAGGCCCGACCTCGCTGGTGTTTCCTCGCTACATCATGGATCCGACGGTCGGCATCCTGTTCGGCCGCGCCCGCGGGCCGTTCGTGGCAGCCGAAGCCGACGGCATGGTGCTGGCCATGTGCGCGGTGGCTGCGGGAGTCCTGTACGCGCGCAGCCAGGGCATCTGGCGGCTCATCTGCACGGCCTCGCTGGCGCTCGGCCTGACCGGCGCCGTTCTGAGTATGACCCGGTCGATATGGCTGGGAGCCGCGCTGGCTATCCTGATCTTCGCGGTCATGGTTCCCGGCGTACGCAAGCCACTGATCAAGTCGGGCGTGTGGGTCATGGCGGTCTTCCTACTGGTCATGACGGTGATCGCACCGGCACGAGAAGCCCTGATCGACCGGCTGACCACGCAACGCTCCTTGGACGACCGGGCCAACACCAACGCTGCGGCCTTGCGGATCATGGCCGAGCAACCGCTGGACGGCATCGGCTGGGCTCGATTCCTGGAGGAAGGCACCGACTGGGTTCGGCAGGCCGACACCTACGCCATCACCACGGTGAACATCGAGATCCACAACGTGATCCTGGCGCGGGCCGCCGAACTGGGCATTCCGGCAACCGCGCTCTGGGTTGCCATCGTGTTGCTCGGCCCGGTCCGGGCCATCATCCGACGGCAGAGTGGCGACCTCGCCGATTTCCGGCTGATGGCGGCATGTTTCGTTGCCATCTGGATCGTTCCGACTATGTTCAGCCCGAATCCCTACCCGCTGCCGAACAACCTGTTCTGGCTCATCGGCGGCATCGCGGCCGGCTGGATGTTGCTGCGCGAACCCGATCCAGATCCCCAGCCCGTCCCCGAGCGCAGATAGCGCAGCGCCGGCGTCACCAGCGCACCGTGAGCAGCCGCCGAGCAACCGTGCACTCGTCAGCCGGCCGGGTCGAGCGGGGCGCACCCGGGTCGAGGCGGATCGGCCGCCGCTTCCGGCGAGCGACGGACTGCAGCCGATCCGCGACCATGCCAGGGGTCGCGATGGTGTGGTGAGAGCTCGCTGTGTCTCTGCTTCGCCTGGCGAAGCAGAGACACAGCACCTCCGCCAGGTCATGTGCGGGCCCGGCAGAGCCCGGATTCGCTGGCGCCCGCGATCCGTCCTGCAGCGACGTCGTGCCGACGTGCCGGGCCAACGTGCCCATCCACCAGGGGTCCGCCATCTTGAGACGGGACTGCTCCGCGGCCGCCACCTGCAGGGGCAGCCCCGGATCGACGCCCACCCCACAACCACGCAGCCCGGGCGCCTCGTGCCGGTCCCACGCCCAACGGCGAGCAGCCGGTTCGGGCGCAGCTGCTGGATGCCGAGCCCAGCAGGACGTCGCGTGTGGCGGACTTAGGCGCAGCCAGCCCGCGGGTGGACGGTGTACCCCACGCTCGCCACGTGGGCGGGCTGTTCCGGACGCTGGGCGGGACGCCGAATCGCGGCCGGCCAGCGAGTACCAGCGCCCGATCGGATCACGACGGGGCGTCGGCCGGCTTGCCCCAGTCGTACTCGAGGACCTCCACCTTGTCCCACGGAAAACCGTCCAGCACCTTGTGCGGGTCCTGCCCGTCAAGGATCTCTTCCCAGGGATCCTCGCCACCGTTCTGGGCGGCGTAACGTTCACCGCCTTCGGCCACCACCGCAACCGAGCCCGCCTTGTCGACCACAACGAACCCGTAGGTCTGGGCTGCCCTGGCCACCGCTTTGCCCAACGGGTTCAGGTCCAGCGATTCCACATCGACCGAGGGGTCCAACCGCAGCCGGGCACCCTCCACGATCTTATTGGGGCCGTTGTGCCAGCCGTCGCTGCGCTGAGCGGGCCAGCTGAACTCCTGCCAGCTGGCGGGTTCGATCAGGTTGAGTCCGATGGCATGCTCGATATAGCCGGCACGGGCCTCTTCCACCGAGATCATGTAGCCCGGAAAGGACAGTCCGCTGGCTGCAGCACCGAAGTTCCCCTCGTACAGCCCGGGGTTGTCGGACACGAAGTCGATGCGCCCACCCCAGCAGGCCGACCAGGTCCCGTCGTCGTGCTTGGTGGTTTGCCAGAACTCCCACAGCGTGTCCATGCTCGGTGACCACACGGCCAGATGCCGGTCGCTGCCCTTGGCCGGCACCGCCTCTGTGGGAATCGGCACATCGACGAAGACCCGTTCGCCCTCGAACAGACCCTCCGGCGTACCGCCCTTGCCTTGGCAGTCGTCGAACTTCAGCGTGATCTTCTCGGTGGCGGCGTCCGCGACCCAGAAACTGCCGTAGAAATCGTAGGAGTTGAAGGCGACGACACCGTTGTAGTGGGGCTCGATCTCCGCGGAGATCATCGTGGAGATCATGGCTTGTGAGTTCGCATGCGCCGGCGCGTCGGTCACCTGCTCGACATAGACATTGTCCTCGTCGAACATCAGGTACGGGCGGTCGCTGACCTGCTGGACCCGGTCTCCGGTCCGCGACGGCGGCGCCACCGTTGACGGCAACACGGCAGGTTCCGGTTCGGGCGAGCCCCATGGGCTCCACACCAGCAGCCCAATGAGCATCGCCACCACTGCGCCCACAGCGAACGGCCACCACGGCATCGACCGGGGACCCGTTGCGGTCCCTTGGTCCGCGTACTGGACGGTCTCTTCGTCATGGGGGTACTGGTCGTCATGGGGGTACTGGTCGCCCGCCACGTCGTGATCATGGTCGTCGTCGTACCCTGCACGGTCGCCGTAGCCGGCGTAGCCGTCGCCGTCGAGATAGTGATCCGTTCCCGAGTCGTCGGACCCGTCCGCGGGCCAGCCACCGGCTCGCGGTTCCTCGCCGTCCTGGTTGGCCTGCTCGTCACCGGCCTCGTTGTCGACCATGTCCCTCCCTTGTCTGGACATTGTTTCCCCCGGTCCCCCCGTTGTGGTGCCGCGAATACAGTGCGGTTCACATGCTTACATGGTCCCTGAGGCACCGCGAGAGCGCCAAATCCGCCAGGCCGCTGCGAGCACCCGCAGCGAAGCAACCCCGCCCAGCCACAGCCGCGCGGACACCTCGGGCCGGCAACGATGCGCCCCGCGTGCTGGCTGTCATTCCAGCTTGGATGCCACCTTCCATTCCAGCTTGGATGCCACCTTCTCCACCAACTGGCGTGTCCGTGCCGGACCCAGGGTCCACACCGCGTACAGCAATATGCCGGGCAGGGTTCCCGTACCACACAGCAACAATCCCACCGGCCCGTTGAGAACGAACGGATCGATGATCAGCTCGATACCCAAGGTCAGCATGAAAGCAACCACTGCCGGTAACAACGGTATCTCGCGCCAGAACGAGGGCACGACCACCGAGAGCATCCGATTGGCGACGACCTGAATCATGACCGTGGTGATCAGGCTGCCGAGTGCCGAGGCGTACACGGTACCGATGACTCCCATCACCTGAATGAACGGCGGGGTCAGGCCGAGGGTGAAGACCATGAGCATCACCCCGTAGCGCACCTCGATTTCCGGATGGCCGAGGGTGAGCGACCACAGCTTGAGCGGGATGGGCAACAGCGTGAACATGTGTGCCACCAACAGCACACCACTGACCTGGCCGGAGATGGTGAACTGGTGAGGCAGCCAGGCCCGCACCCCGAAGTAACTGGCCGGGATGCCGACCGCGCACCAACCGGTCACACCCAGCACCCAGTACCGCTGAATGGCCACGAAGTCCTCGACGGCGTTCGGGGCACCCTTGGCGCCCACGGCTCGGCCGAGAATGCCCTGGATGGGCGCCATTGCCTGCGACGGCAGCATCCGCAGCTGCTGGGCGAACGAAGCCCCTTGCCCGAAGTAGCCGGCATCGGCCGGACCCAGCATGTTGCCTGGAACCAACGTGTCCTTCCCCAGGCTGATAAAGGTGCAGATACCGGCGATCTGCACCCGCCAGGCGTAGGAGAAGAAGCCCTTCAGTTCTTCCCCGGTGAGCCGGCTGAAGCGACCGAAGCGCATGAGGCCGAGGGCCGGCGGCACGATGATCAGCGTGGAGATGACCTGTTGCAGGATGAACGTGACGCCCACCCCGTACAGCCCCCACCCGCTGTGAATGGACAGGATCACCCCGGTCAGGTAGATCACGTGCCCGAACACGTACGCGGCAGCGTTGAGAAAGAACACGTCGTTGGCGAACAGCAGGCCCGCGAACAATTGCCGGACCATGGCGAAGGCGACCACGGCGGTCAGTACCCGCAGCAAGAAGACGGCCTCCGGCACCAGCTCGGCCGGAGTATCGCGGGCCAGCAGCGACACGAGGTCGGAGCTGACCACGAAGACCACGGTGAACAACAACCCACCGAAGAGACTGATGATCCCGAACAGGTTCACCAGCAGACGGGTTGCTGCGATCTTGTCACGGGATCCCGCATACAGCGTGAAGTAACGCATCGCGGCCTGGCCGATGCCGCCGTCCAGCTGCTGCATCATGGTGGTGACCACGGTCGTGATCAGGATCAGCCCCCAACGCTCATGCCCCAGCCCCTCGATGATGTAGGGGGTGAGCGCAAGGTTCGCCACCAGCGGAATGAGTTGGCTGGCAACCTGCCAGCCAGTACCCGAAAGCAGCGTGCGCAACCGGCTGCTTGCCGCATGTTTACCTGGCACGGGTTTTACCGACTCCTGCTCATGTACGACACGGTTACCGCTCACCCACGCCACTTGTCAGCCGGCGAGTCACCAGTGAAGGATAGTCGACGGGGCGAACCTAGACGTGCCAGACGAACACATGAGTCAGCTGTCAGTCCTGTCGCGAGGGCCACTCGGTCAGGCGTTCTGTACGATCACCCCGCCGGCCCGGCCGCCGGTGACGATCCTGGAAAGAGGATGACCAATGGCTGATCAACCGCTCGTCAGCATCATCACGCCTGCCTACCAGGCGGAGAAGACCATCGGCGCGGCCATCAGCAGCTGTCTGTCCCAGACGTACCCGAACATCGAGATCGTCGTGACCAACGACGGATCCACCGATCGGACCGGTGACATCGCGCACGCCCACGGCGTCAAGGTTATCGACCAGGAGAACCACGGATTGTCGCACGCCCGCAACCAGGCCATCGCGGCCAGTTCGGGCGATCTGCTCTTCCTGTGCGATTCGGACGACATCTTGCTCCCGCCGGCCATCGAAGCCGTGGTCGCCAACTACAACGAGCACGGGCCGGGCAAGCGCCTCGTTACTTCCCAGGCATACTTCCTGACACCGGGCGGCGTCAGCCACCGCCGGCTGCAATTCCCGATGCAGCACCCAAAGCCCGAGGACCAGCGGATGGCATTGCAGCACACGAACTGGTTGAGCATCTTCACCCTGTTCCCACGTGCGCTGATCGACGAGGTGGGCGGGTTCGACGAGGAGTTGCGCCAGGTAGAGGACTGGGACATGTGGCTGCGGGCCGTGTTCGCCGGCTACACGGTCAGCCGCCAGCCGAAGCCACACTGTATGTACCGCTGGTTCGGCAACAGCCTGTCGACTCAACGCGAGACGATGTACGCCACCGAGGACAGAGTGCTCACGGCGCACCGTGACCGAGAATCGGCCAAAGGGAATTTGCGCCCACCGGAACGGGAGTACCTGGACCGGCGGTTGCGCGACGGCTCCCCGCGGCGGTTGATCGACGAGGCGGAGATGGCGCTTCGGGTTGACGACTTTCGGCTGGCCAAGGAAAAGTTCGATGCTGCCCTGCGTTTGGCACCCAGCAACCGCAAGCTCCAGGTACGGGCACACAGCATCAAGATCCCCGGAATGGCGCGACTGTGGGCGCAGCGGCAGCGACGCATCGACGCCCAGGTGGGGTGGAACGACGAGATGCGCCGCTGAGGCTGCGCCGACGAAGCACTCAACCTCGAGGTACTGGCCAGCAGGTGCAAGCCCGCCGGTCAGCCGCCGAATCGAGCCGCGTTGGTCTGCTCGGTGCGCTGAAAGCCGTCGTTGGCGTTTGCGGTGGCCTGGGCGATCTGCTGCAGAATGAGGTTCAGCTCCCGCACGGCCGCATCCCACTTGGCCTGCTGCAGCTGGTATGCCTGCGATGCGGCACCTTCCCACGTGGACACCATCGGCCGCAGGTAGGCCCTGAGGTCCTCGAGCTGGGTATTCATGTGGCCGACCGTGCTGGCGATATGGCTCTGAGTGCCAGCGAGACTGGCGAAATTGACGCCGACTTGAGACATGGAAAAACCCTTCATGAAAGACGAATGATAACGGTGGGTGCGGATCAGTCCAGGTTCAAACCAGAACCGAGGCGGCTGAACGTGGCCTCATGGTCGGCGTCACTGGCCTGGTAACCGCGGCCGGACGCTTCGATCTGTTCGGCGATACTTGCCAACGCCTGGTTGAGTTTCACGGCGTTGTTGTCGTAGCGCGCCATCATCTGGGTGAACGCGACCTGGGACGAGCCGTGCCAGTGTCCCCCAACGCTTGCCACCTCACCACGGAGGCTGCTCAGCAGTGAGTTCACCGATGCATTGACATCACGCACGTGAGCGGCAGCACTCTGCATTTGTGACAGTTCGGTCTGAAAGCCAGCCATCACTTTCCTTTCCCTAGCGCGGGAACAACCATTGCCCCCACCAAAAGCGGGTCCACGCATCTGGATTATTGCGCGGCTTTCCGAGCCCCGGGACCCGCATCAATATGGGACCATTTCTTGCCATCCGCAGTCAACGACACCTCGGTTGCTGTGGATAACTCGGATTCCCGCGACCGCGGCGTCCGTTTTCGGGTGGTTCACTCGGCCGCCACCACCCGGCGCGCGGCCTCGGGTTCCAGCACCGGCCCGGTTCGCAGCAGCGACACCAGCTCGGCCGGGGCCGACGGCACGCTCACATCGCCCAGGCCGAGGAAACCGAGAACACCGTCGTCCGCAGGCACGGGGTAGGCGATGCCCTGATCGGTGATCAAGTACACGGTGCCGGTCTGTACGCTGCTGCCGGGGTCGCTGGCCCGCACCAGCAGCCCATGCTGGGGGCGCAGGTAGACCGCATCGGCCGCCCCAGTGCCCTCTCGGACCGCCGTCATGGGGACGGCCGCGGCGAAGTCGGGAACCGGAGACTCATCGGAGACCGTGATGCGCCGCTGGGACACCCCGTCGCCGTCCAGCCACCAGCTCGTGCACAGCCACTGCCCGTCGGCGACGGCCACCGGGGCGAGCCGCTGTTGCGGGAAGGCGCTCAGGTCCAAAGCACCAGCCCGGACCGGCCCGAGCCCGGCGGCAGGAACGAGATGCTCCGGTACTTCCTGGGCCCGCATGACGTCGGCCACCACATCGGTCACCGGCTGCACCCCGTCCGCGAGAGCGATGAAGGAGGACACCCGCCCGGTGGCGGACTCGCTACGCACCAGGTCGCCGACGGCGACCGCTGCCGACCACTGGGTCGGGGCACCGGCGCCCGGCACGTGCGGAATACCCAGGTCGGGCCCCTGCGGCACCGAGTTGAGCAGGCCGACGCTCACCTGTTGCGCGCTGCCCAGGTGCAGGCCGAGTGAACTCAGCAGCGCCGAGTCGTCCGGGGTGGCCAGCAGGCTGCGGCGCCCGTCCCGGAGCACGAAGTAGGTTTGCCGGTCCGCGGTCACCAAGGTCGCCGACCCCTCCCCCACAACGGTCCCCGCTGCGGCCGGTTCACCGATCAGGGCTGTCGTCCGCACGGTCTTCGCGGTTCCCGGCGGGGCGCCGGCGTCTACCGATGCGTAGTCGCAGACACTCCAGGTGTTGGGCCGCAACTGTTCCGGGTCCGGCACCTGCTGCGGCGCGTTCAGAATACCGATCAACGGGCCCCGGGGCCGGTCCTGGATGGCGGCGGAGTTCACCTGCCGCACGCCTTGGGACCCACTGCCCGCGGCCAGCAGGGCCGAGGCCAGGTTGGTCGCCGGGTGCAGGACATCGTCGATCACGACGAAGACCCTCCCGGAGTCCCGGTCGATCACCACCGTGGCCGCCCCGACGCTGGGCGCGGGCCGTAGGAATCCGAGCACACCGGCACCGGCCAGCAAGACGCCGCTGATCACGACGCCGATCACGAACGTGAGCACGTAGCTGGGACCCTCGCTCGCACCGGGAAGGGCGCGGCCGGTAGCCACGGCGTGCCTGACCCGTTGCTGGGCGAACGTGTACGCACCGACCTGGGCGGCGCTGGGGCGGGCGGGCATCTCAGGCCTCCGTTCTGCGCGGGACCGACAACGCGGCGCGCACGATGCCTGCGCCGGCCAGCCCGGCCAGGACCGCGACCGAGATCAGCTGGGTGACGTGCCAGCCCGGCGGGGCAGCGGGCGCGGCGGGCGCCTCGACGCTCGAGCGCGGCCACCCGGCGCTGCGGTGCGGCCGGCCGTCCTCACCGTCGATGACCGCGGTCAGTGCCCGCGCCGGATTGATCTCGCCGTGCCCGACCGCGATGTCCGTGCCGTGCGCGGGCGGGTTGGCCGTCACCAGAACCCGTTGCACCACCTGTTCCGCGCTCAGGTGCGGGTACCGGGCCCGGACCAGGGCCACGACGCCGGTGACATAGGGCGCCGCGAAGCTGGTACCGGCGATCTCCCCGACCCCGTGCCTGCCGACGGAGAGGTCCACTTGACCCCCTGTCGCCCCGTCGGGATTGACCGTGATGAGGTCGCTGCCCGGCGCGGCGATGTCCACCCACGGGCCGGCCAGCGAGAACTGCGACGGTCGGCCGTCCGGGTCCACCGACCCAACCGTCAACGTGGCCGGGATCGCCGCCGGAAGCGCCGTGGTCCTGATGGGTTCCGCCGGCGAGTTCTGTGCTCGGCACGCCGGGCTGGTGCCCAGATTGCCAGCTGCGGCCACAACCACGACGTCGGCTGCGACCGCCTCGTTCACTGCGCTTTCCAGGTCCGGGCTGTGGACGTACCCGGCCGGCCCGCACTGGGCGGCCGAGATGTTGATGACGTCGGCACCGGCGGCCACGGCGATCCGGACGGCTTCGGCCATGGAGTCCGCGTCTCCTGCGCTTTCGCGCTCGTCGTCCGGGTCCGTCGGCCGGTAGGCCGCGCTGTTCTGCCGGATGGACAGGATCCTGGCTTTGGGGGCCACTCCACCGAAGCCGGTGACCGGGTCGACCTGGGCCGCGATGATCCCGGCGACCATCGTTCCGTGTCCGTCGCAGTCCGCCAGTCCCGCGGTGCCCTCCCAGGCAGCCACCAGGTCGCCGCCGGCTGCCAGCCGGTCCCCGAAGGCCGCGGTCGGGTTGACGCCGGTGTCCACGACGGCGACGGTGACCCCCTCCCCCTGGGACAGCGACCACAGCTGCGGGAAGGTCAGCCGGCGCTGCGCCCACGAAACTGCCTGCTCCACAGGCCGCGCCGAACCGATCTCCGTGACGCAGGGCTGAACCTGGCGGTACTCGTGGACGACCGGGGCAGGCTCGGCAGGAGGATCCTCGGGTGTGGCGCCCAGGGGCACCAGCACCGAAACCGGCAGCAAGACCGCCCCGAGCCGGCCACGGGCACCTGGCCGCATCGCCCTCACCAGTGCCGGACCACGAAGACCAGGCCGCTGACCCAGACCGTGACCGGGACCAGCGCAGCCAGCAGGGCCACCTCCACCCGGTCCACCCACCGCAGCGCCACCGGGCTCACCCGTACCCCGCCGGCAGCACCCAGCATGAGCGCCGCCGCGACGCTCGCGCCCAGCAGCAGGAAGCCGCTCAGTGTCAGCGCATCCCGGTCGGACAAGCCGTTGAGCACCGCGCCTGCCACGATCCCGGTCACGCCGGCCAGCACGGCGAGCAGCAGTACGGTACGGACCGGCCGGTGCGCGAGGGTGCGCGTTCGCAGCAACAGCACCAGCAGGACTATCGCGGCAAGGACGCTGTTGCCGATCGCCCCGTCGACGATCAACCCGGCGGCCCGAGTGCCGGACTGTGATCGTTCGACGTCATGGGCACTCAGCCGGTACGCGTCCTCCGGACGTGTCGTGGGCATCGGCAGTCCCACCACCTTGACCGCCAGCCACGGCGTCAGAGCCATGCCGAGCACGGCGCCGGCCCCGGCCACAGCGATGATCCGGGGCAACGGCGCGGACCAGATCTGGGCCAGCCCGCTCGTCAGGATGCCCAGGCCACTCAAGGTGGCGAGGGCGGCCAGCACGGTGGCGGTAGCTCCCTTGACCGGGGCGAAGACGAGCCCGGTGCCGACGAGCAGGCAATAGGCGAACACCGCGACCGCCGCAAGCATCAGCCGGTGCATCGGATCGGCTCCGGGTGTCACCGACAACCCGGCCAGCAGCGGCAGCGTGACCGCCCCGGCACGCAGCACGAATCCCGGCGAAGCGTCCGGATCCGGCAGTAGCGTGGCCACCGTGGCCAGGCCGACCGCCAGCAGCGCCATGACCGCCGCGGCGACCGGCGAGGCAACGGTCCAAGCGGCCACTGCAGCAGCCAGGCCGGCGCAGATGACGGCGACTGCCGCCGCCCCGGCCGCGAGCACCGGCCGCGAGTCGATCTTCTCGCTCGCGGTGACCGCGATGACCTGGACAACGTCGTCGTAGATCGGAACCGGCCGATCCGCGCCGACCAGGTCCAGGCGCAGTGCGGCACCGTCCGGCACCTGCAGTTGCTGCAAGGACTGCGCCTGGTCCAGGACCACGCCGTCTTCGGTGCGCAGCCGCAGTCCCTCGGCCGAGGCGGCAGGTCGTTGGCCTACCATGTCGGCCAGTCTGGGGACGAGTTCGAGCAATGGGACGTCCGCCGGCACGGCGACGTCCGCCGTGGCCTTCGGCGCAATCAGCAGATGCCGGCTGAAAATACCCGGACCTGTTGTGTTTGTCACTGTTCCTCCCCGAGGTGGGCATTCCTCCTGAATGCTGGCGCCACCGCCCCGCACAGCTGTTCGAGAATATCTGCTGTTGTGGCCTGATCGCAGTGCCGCAATTACCATGGCCCACATCGGGAACGGTCAGGTTGGGGGACCATTGACAACAGTTCACTTCGCACGCAGGCCCCGGTTTCCGGCACCAACCGGCGACACCGAGCCGCTCGTGATTCGTGCCGCACCCCAGCTGCGCGAGGACCCACCGGCCAACGCGATGATGCTGCTCATGCCCGCCGCAATGCTGCTGATGGTGGTGGGTTTCGTCACGATCGGTGGCTTTAATACCACCGCATTGATGATGGGTTCGATGATGATCGTCGCAACGATCGGCATGGTGGTATCCATGCGCGGCGGAAACCGGAATACGAGGTTTGAGACGGCCCGCGAAAGACGGGCATACCTGGACTATCTGGATGACGCGCGAGCCCAGGTTTCATCCGCGCGAGACGTTCAGCTCGCTGCCGCTACGCACTCGGGCCCGAGCCCGGCGTCACTGCCTGGGCTGATCGGGGGAAACCGCATGTGGGAAAGACGCATCGGCGATCCGGACTACACGGCAACACGCATCGGCACTGCCCGGTTACCGCTTGCCCGGCCACTTCAGGTGCAGACACCGGGACAGGGCTACACACCCGAGCCGACGTGCGCAGGCGCGCTGGCGCAGTTCATGGCCAATCACGACAGTGTGCAGAACGTACCCGTCATGCTCCGGCTGGGGCAGCTTCCGGAACTGTCCTTCTCCGGTGAGCGGCAGGCACGGTTGGGCCTGGCCAGGTCGATGCTGCTGAACGCGGCCACGCTGCACGGCCCGGACGCGCTGCTCGTCGTGGCCGCGGCCGACGGGCCTGGTCGCAACGAGTGGGAATGGCTGAAGTGGCTGCCGCACAATCAGCATCCGCGCCTGCGCGACGCGCTCGGCCCCCGGCGGATGATCCTGAACAGCCTGGACGAGGTGGCCGAATCATTGGCCGAGGAGCTGGCCGGGCGCACCGGGCGAGAGCCAGCCGGGCCGTACCGGCCGCGTCAGGATCACCCGCAGGTGGGCCCGCAGATCATCGTGGTGGACGCCGCCCGCAATCCGGCAGCAACCCGCACGCTACAGCAGACGCGGATACCGAAGGCGCTGATGGTGGCCGGGGTCAGCATCTGGCACCTGGGTGGGCCTGCCGGTGGGGTCGGCCTGCACTGCATCGGCGATCACATTCAGATGAGCGGGGCGCCCGATGTGCCTGCCACGGTCACGGCCGATGGCCTCAGCCGCGCCGCGGCGACCGCCCTGGCCCGGCAACTCGCGCCGTACCGGCTGCCGGCCCACGACCGCGGCACCCGCTTCGGGGATGGCGCCGAGCTGGCCGACATGCTGGGCATCGCCGACCCCGGCGGTGTCGACGCGGCCGCACTGTGGCGGCCACGCTCGGGCGCGCAGCTGTTGTGTGTGCCCATCGGGGTGGACCCGGCGGGCGACCTCGTGGACCTGGACGTCAAGGAATCGGCGCAAGGAGGCTACGGCCCACACGGCCTGGTGATCGGCGCCACCGGCTCCGGCAAGTCCGAGCTACTACGCACCCTGGTCATGGCACTGGCCCTCGGTCACTCCCCCGACCAACTGAATTTCGTCCTGGTCGACTTCAAGGGCGGCGCGACCTTCGCCGGCCTGGGCGGGCTACCCCACACCTCCGCGGTGATCACCAACCTGGCTGACGACCTGACGATGGTGGACCGGATGTTCGACGCCTTGTCCGGGGAGTTGAACCGCAGGCAGGAGGTGCTCCGCGATGCGGGCAACCTCGCCTCGGTGCGCGACTACGAGGCCACCCGGACCAAGGGCGCCCGGCTGGACCCACTGCCCAGCCTGTTGGTGGTCTGCGACGAGTTCTCCGAGATGCTCACGCAAAAGCCGGAGTTCGCCGAACTGTTCGTACAGATCGGCCGGCTGGGCCGGTCCCTGGGCATCCACCTGCTGCTGGCCTCACAACGATTGGAAGAAGGCCGGCTACGCGGCCTGGACTCACACCTTTCCTACCGGATCGGGCTGAAGACGTTCTCGACCCATGAATCCCGCACGGTCCTCGGTGTTCCCGATGCATACGAGTTACCCCCGTTGCCCGGCGCCGGGTACCTGAAGACCGATCACGGGATGACGAGGTTCCAGGCCGGCTACGTCTCCGGGCCCTACCGTGAGCCATCGCGCCCGCGCGGTCGTGCTGTCGGCGGTGCGCGCACGCCGCTGTCCTTCGTCAGCGACCCCGTCCAGCTCGACGCGCTCCCGGAACCCGCGCAACCGGACCGCTCAACCTATGAAGACGCCGGCGATGCCCGCGGAAGAACCGTCCTGGACGTCATGGTCGGCCGGCTCCGCGGTCACGGCACACCGGCCCGGCAGGTTTGGCTGCCGCCGCTGGAACCGGCGATCTCGCTCGGTTCGCTCCCCCCGGCCGCAACGCCGCCCGGGCAGCTCCAGGTGCCGGTCGGCATCGTCGACCTGCCCTTCGAGCAACGCCGGGACGCCCTGGTCGTCGACTTCTCCGGCGCGGCCGGTCACGGTGCGGTGATCGGGGGCAGTCAGAGCGGCAAGAGCACGGCGTTGCGCACCATCGTCACCGCGCTTGCCCTGGCCCACACACCACGGCAGGTACAGCTGTACCTGATCGACCTGGGTGGCGGTTCGCTGAAGGCGGTCAGCGGGTTGCCACACGTCGGCGGGTATGCGGTGCGGTCCGCGCCGGACTACGTGCGCCGCATGGTGGCGGAGGTCGAAACCGTCATCGACACCCGGGAGTCGCTGTTCGCCGAACTCGGGATCGAGACGATGCAGGAGTACCGGGCCCGGTTCTGCGGCCCGCCGGCGAACGGCCGCCCCGGCCCGAACGACGACCCGTTCGGCGACGTGTTCCTCGTCGTGGACGGCTGGAGCACGCTGCGCGCCGAGTTCGAGGGACTGGACGACCGCATCACGGCCATCACCGCACGGGGCTTGTCGTTCGGGGTGCACGTGCTCGTCTCGGCCAACCGGTGGTTCGAGCTGCGCCCGCAGTTCAAGGACAACCTGGGCACCCGGCTGGAACTGCGGCTGGGCGACCCGGCGGACAGCGAGATCGACCGGCGGGCGAGCGCCACCGTCCCCCAGGCTGCGGGCCGCGGCATCACCGCGGGCGGGTATCACATGCTCATCGCGCTGCCTCGCAACGACCGACAGAACACCGAGGAAGGCTTGGCCGCTGCCTATGCCGGTCTGGTGGCGGCGCTGAACGACGGCTGGACAGGGCCCCGCGCCCCACGCGTGCGGATGCTTCCGCGCGAACTACCCGCATCCGAGCTACCGGCACCCGCCACCGGGCGGGCTATCGCCCTGGGCCGCAACGAATCCCGGCTCGACCCGGTGTGGCTGGACTTCGACGCCGATCCACACTTCGTCTACTTCGCCGACGCCGAGTCGGGCAAGTCCAACACGCTACGGCTCATCGCGGATTCGATCATGGCCCGCTACCGCGCCGATGAGGCACGGATCCTGGTGGTGGACTACCGGCGTGCCTTGACCGATCATGTCCCGGCCGAATACCTGGCCGGCTATGCTGCCGGCTCGGCCGGCGCTGCGGCGTTCATGGCCGATCTGGAACCGTTGCTACGCAACCGTCTCCCCGGCCCCGAAGTCACCGGGGCGCAGCTGACGGCACGCTCGTGGTGGTCCGGACCGGAGGTATTCGTACTCGTCGACGACTACGACTTGGCCGGCACTGCCGGCAGCCCGTTGCACACGCTGGCACCGCTGTTGGCCCACGGAAAGGACATCGGGCTGCACGTGGTGCTGGCGCGGCGGGTGGCCGGCAGCTCCCGGGCGATGTTCGACCCGCTCATCCAAGGCATCCGGGACATGGCCAGCCCCGCGTTCGTCGGAACCGGCAGCAAGGACGAGGGTGCCGTGTGGGGAACGGCGAAACCCTCGGTGAGCTGGCCACCGGGGCGTGGGGTCCTGGTCCACCGCAAGGCCGGCGAACAACTGATCCAGGTCGGGCACCGACCCGGCGATGAGCGGGCGGCCACGGATACCTGAGATCTCGTTGACGCTCCAGCACCTAGTCCTGCATCGAGGCAATCAGCTCAGCGACTTTCAGCAAGCCGGTCGAAGTAGCCCGGCGGATGTTGTCCCCGGCGACGAAGAAGTCCAGCGAGCTGGCGTTGTTGGAGTCCTGCCGGATCCGGCCGACGAACAGCGGGTCGGCACCGGCGACGTCGGCGGGTGTAGGAACGTCACCGGCCGCCGGATCGTCCAGCACGACGATGTCGGGTGCTTCGATGAAGAACCGCTTCGCCCGGTCCAACCGCACTTGCCGCGCGGTGCTCACGTGGATGCTTGCGCAGTGGCCGGTGATCACCGGGACCAGCACGCGAGTGGCGACCACCGGCAGCCGCTCTATCCCGAGCACGCGCCGCAGTTCCCGGCGCAGGGACTGCTCGTCCGTGCTCCAACCGGCTTCGGCCGGATCACCCACCAACGGGATCACGTTCAGGGCCAGCGGTGCCACGAACGGCGACCCGCTGCTGTCGCCGAGGACATCGGCGAGACCGGCCCGCACCGCGCCCGGCCGCTGCCCGGCCCAGACCTCGGTCGGTTGATACTCACCGGCGACGTGGATCTCTTCCCGTAGCCGGTCGACCCCGGCGAAGCCGAAGGCAGACGCGGGCTCATAGGTTGAGACGATGACTCCTTCGAGCCCCCACTGACCGTGAATTCCGGCCAGCGCCTCACTGAGCGTGCTGGTCATCCCACCCGGCACGCTGACCAGGTCGTGCGCCTCGTCGAAAGCGGTGTCGCCATTGAGCGATGGCACAACCACCGGGATGGCCGGATCGCGCACGCTCCACCCGGACCCGTCCACCACCTTCGCACCGGCCCTGATCGCGTGCGGGATCCACTTCTCGGCGGCGTCGGCCGGGCTGGCGAAGATCGCGATGTCGATTCCGTCGAAGGCGTTGTCGTCGATCGCCAGAACCGGTTGCCGGCGACCGCGCACCGGCACCGATCGCCCGGCGGACCGCTCGGAGCCGAGCAGCCTGACCTCACCCCAATGGAACGGACGCACCGACAGCAACGACACCGTGACCGACCCCACCAGACCACTGGCTCCGACAACGGCGAGAGTCGGCCGGCAATGCCGGCCGGAACTCACCGGCCCGTCCCGGCATAGACCACGGCCTGCCCGTCCGCGCAGTCCAGCCCGAAAGCCGTGTGTACGGCTCGTACCGCATCGTCCAGGGCGTCCGCCCGGGTGACCACGGAGATACGGATCTCTGAGGTGGAGATCATCTCCACGTTGACGCCGGACTCCGACAGCGCGCGCATGAACCGCGCCGTCACACCGGGTTCGGTGCGCATCGCGGCCCCGACGAGGGAGATCTTGCCGATCGCATCGTCGTACTGCAGGGACTGGAAACCGACCTTGTCACGCACCCGGTGCAGCGCCTGCACACCGGACTGGCCCTCGCCCTTGGGCAGGGTGAAGGACACATCGGTGCGGCCGTCGACGGTGCTGGAGACATTCTGCACCACCATGTCCATGTTGATGCCCGCCTCTGCGACAGCCTCGAAGATTTCGGCGGCCTTGCCGGGAGTGTCCTCGACTCCGACAACCGTGATCTTGGCTTCGCTGCGGTCGTGGGCGACGCCGGTGATGATGGCATGTTCCATGTCGATGTCCTCCGTAGATCCTGTGACCAGCGTGCCCGTCTTGTGCGAGAACGATGACCGGACGTGGATGGGCACCCGATACCGGCGCCCGTACTCGACACACCGCAGCATGAGCACCTTCGCTCCTGATGCGGCCAGGTCGAGCATCTCCTCGTAGGTGACGACGTCGAGCTTACGTGCCGTCGGCACGATTCGGGGGTCGGCGGTGAAGACCCCGTCGACGTCGGTGTAGATCTCGCACACGTCCGCGCCCAGCGCGGCGGCCAGTGCGACCGCCGTCGTGTCCGATCCACCGCGGCCCAAGGTGGTGATGTCCTTGGAATCGGAGCTGACACCCTGGAACCCGGCCACGATCGCGATCGCGCCCTCGTCGAGCGCGCCGGTGATCCGGCCCGGCGTGACGTCGATGATCCGCGCCCGGCCGTGGGCGGAGTCGGTGATGACACCGGCCTGGCTGCCGGTGAAGGACCGGGCCTGCAGCCCGAGATTGGCGATGGCCATAGCCAGCACGGCCATCGAGATGCGCTCACCGGCGGTCAGCAGCATGTCCAATTCCCGCCCTGGGGGCATCGGCGAGATCTTGTGCGCCAGGTCCAGCAACTCGTCGGTGGTGTCGCCCATCGCCGAGACCACGACGCACACATCGTTACCGGCTTTGTGGGTATCGACGATGCGTTTGGCAACACGTTTCACCGCATCCGCGTCAGCGACCGAGGATCCCCCGTATTTCTGCACGATCAATGCCAATGCCCCGATGTCCCTTCGTTGCTGGGGGTGCTGTACCTGGAGCGGCGCTAGGCGCCGTCGAGTGTATCGACTCGGCCGGATCGGTGCCGTTGAACCAGCTCGCAGTAGGCGCTGGCATTGGCGGCAATGGCCTCGTGCTCCTGGTCGGTCAGTTTTCGCTTGACTGCGGCCGGCATGCCGAGAACCAGGGTGCCCGGCGGCACCTTCATGCCCTCGGGAATCAAGGCACCCGCCCCGACGATGCTGCCGCGGCCGATGTGCGCGTGATTCATGACCGTGGAGCCCATGCCGATGAGGACGTCTTCCTCGACCGTGCACCCGTGCAGGACGGCGCGGTGCCCGACGCTGACGCCGCGCCCCACGGCGACGGGCTTACCCGGGTCGGCGTGCACCACGGTGAGGTCTTGCAGGTTGGAGCGGGCGCCGATGCTGATCAGATCGCCGTCGCCGCGCAGCACACACCCGTACCAGACGCTGGCCTCTTCGTGCAGGTGTACGGCCCCGATGAGGACCGCACCAGGGGCCACCCACGCCTGCGGATGAACCTGCTGAGTGGCCGTGTCGAGGTGGATCCGCATGAGTCAAGGGTAGTCGCGGACGGTGCGACACCGGGCAGGTTCATCCTGTGACCTGCCTGACTTGCGCCCGCACCGGCACCCGGTCCCGCGGGTCTACGGATGCAGGGCGTGAAACTCCGCGTCGGCGAGCGTGTCCGGGTCGGCGTCCAGGCGAAGGTGGGAGAGCACGCTGGTGAGAATGCGGACCGTGGCGGCGGCCCGCTCACCCCAGTTGGACAGGTAGGAGAACTGCCACCACCACAGCGCCTCGTCGAACCGGTTGGCGCGAGCGTGCTGCAGGCCCTTGGCCAGGTCCTCGGCGATGCTGAGCAGGTCGCCGGTGAGGCTGCCCGAGGTGAGCTCGGGGCTGGTCAACGGGTCAACCAAGTCGGCGTATTCGTCCAGCCCGTCCAGTTCCTGGCTCAGGCTTACCAACAGCGGGCCGAGGTCGTCGTCCGGGCCGCTGTCCGGCTCGTATTGCTCGCTCGGCAAGAAGTCGCGGCTGGCGCCGAGCCGTGCCCCAACGGCCAGGATGCGGGATGCGGCCAGCAGCAGCAGTGAGATCTCGGCGCTCTCGTGTTCCCCGGCGGCGACCTCGGTGACGGTGTCCAGGTACTTCTGCGCTTCGACGGCGACTTCGGCCGCCAGCACCGCGGATTCCGCATCCGGATGCATCAAGTCGATGCCGGAAACCGTTCTGCTGGCCGGGGTATCCATGGTCGCTCCACACGTGTGCGGCGGACTAGTGACCCTACGAGCGTGCCACAGCCGGGCGTTCGCGAACACCCACCCAGTGCAAATCGGTCGATACCCACTACGTTCGGGTGAACCGCAGGAACCCGGCGGCAGTAGGCGCAACCGGGCTGGCCGGGGCCGGGCCCGGTTCAGGCGTTGAGCAACCGGCGGCCCTCGAACGCCCGGCCCAAAGTGACCTCGTCGGCGTACTCCAGGTCGCCGCCGATGGGCAACCCGGAAGCCAGCCGGGTGACCTTCAGTTCCATCGCGCGCAGCAGCCGGGCAAGGTAGGCGGCGGTGGCCTCGCCTTCCAGGTTGGGGTCGGTGGCCACGATGATCTCGGTCACCTCACCGTCGGCCAGCCGGGTCATGAGCTCGCGGATACGCAGCTCTTCCGGACCCATGCCGTCGATGGGGCTGATGGCCCCGCCGAGCACGTGGTACCGGCCACGGAACTCGCGGGTGCGTTCGATGGCGACGACGTCCTTGGGCTCCTCGACCACGCACAGCACCGATGAGTCGCGGCGCGGGTCCAGACAGATGCGGCACTGCTCTTCCTGGGCCACGTTGCCACAGGTGACGCAGAACCGGACCCGGCGTTTGACCTCGAGCAGCGCCTCGGCGAGCCGGGTGATGTCCTCGGGGTCTGCCGCCAGGACGTGGAACGCGATGCGCTGGGCGCTCTTCGGCCCGACCCCCGGCAGGTGGCCGAGCTCGTCGATCAGGTCTTGGACCGCGCCTTCGTACACGGGGGAAGACTACCCCGCGTACACCATCGGCGGCGGTAGCCACGCGTGCGGGCGCCGGCCAGGGGCGGTGGGCCGGGATGCTCACCGGGTGCGCTGCGTGCGCCCGCTCGCTCATCCCCCTACGTCTCATCCCCCCTGCGTCTCATCCCCCCTGCGTCGCAGTTCAAGCCAGGTCCTCGTCGATGACGTCCCCGCCGAGCAGTTCGGCCACCACCTCGAGCCCCGCCCGGTCGTCTACGTCGGCGTCGTCCGGGGACAGCACATCTTCCTCGGCGTCCTCGGCCGCGGGAACCGGCTCCCGGGGGGCCCGGACGGGATCAGAGATGCCTGCGTCGGTATCCGCCGGTTCGCTCACCGGCCGGCCGGGCCGGTGCCCACCGGTTCGGGGGATGCTGCGACCGGTGTTCGCCGGGGCGGCACGAGCGCCCCCACCCGGGCCGGAACCCGATTCACAAGGGCTTGCCTGCACGCGGACCTGTTGGGCCGTCTGTGCCTGCACCGCGGCCGCGACATGATCTGCCCCGGCACCGCGCCGGAACATCGTCCGGGCGCCGTCGTTGGTGAATCCCAGCTGCAGTACCCCCTCGGCGCAGGAGGCCACCTGAGCGTATTCGCTGACCACGCTCCAGGTGGCCCGGCTACGCGTGCGCAGATCGCCGAGGACCTCCGGCCACAACCGGCGGATCGCCTGGACCGGATCGTCGCCCGCCGGCGGCTGCCCACCATCTACCGGCGCTGGCGCCGGTGCCGGCGCCGAACCGGACGGCGCCTCCGGGCGCGGATCCGGCTGCTCCGCGGCCGAGGCTGCGGGCTCGGCCGGGCCGGTGGCCACATCGGTCGGGGACGGCTGGTCATCGACAGCCGGCGCGTCGTCAGCCGGCGCGTCGTCAGCCAAGGCCCCGGCGCGGGGGGCCTCTGCCCCGCCGTCGTCCTCGGCTGCCGGCCCACCGGCCGGCGGGCCTGCCGAGACCGGGAGTGCGGCGGCCGGAGGTGCGGGCGGGGCCCCAGGCACGGTCTGCGCCGCAGTCACGGCTCCCGCCGCGATGCGCCGCTCCAGTCGCTCCAACCGCACCATCGCGCCTCGCTGGGTGTCATCCGAACTCGGCAGCAGGATCCGGGCACAGAGCAATTCGATGTGGATGCGCGGGTTGGACACGCCGACCATCTCGGTCAGCGCGGTGCTGGTGAGGTCGGCCGCCCGGGACAATTGCGCCGGCGGCAGGGCGCTCGCCTGATGATGCAGCCGCTGCAACTGGTCGCCGGGAACGCCACGCAGCACCGCATCGGCCCGCTCGCCCACAGCTTGGACCACGATCAGGTCCCGGAATCTGCTGAGCAGGTCTTCGACGAACCGGCGCGGATCCTGGCCTGCGGCCAGCACCCGGTCGACCACCGCGAACAGCGCGGCGGCGTCACCGGCACCGATCGCGGTGACGATGTCGTCCAGCAACGGGCCGGAAGTGAAACCGAGCAATGCCGCGGCCCCGTCGTGATCGACTCCGTCCGGGCCGGCCCCGGCCATCAACTGGTCCAGCACCGACAGCGAATCTCGGACCGAACCGCCACCGGCCCGCACCACGAGTGGGATCACCCCGGCGCCGACGGGTACCCCCTCCCGCTCACACAGCCGCGTCAGGTAGCCGGACAACGTGTCGGCCGGTACCAGGTGGAACGGGTAGTGGTGGGTGCGGGAGCGGATCGTGGGCAGCACCTTGTCCGGCTCGGTGGTGGCGAACACGAACTTCACGTGCTCGGGTGGTTCCTCCACCAGCTTGAGCAGGGCGTTGAAACCCTGTGTGGTGACCATGTGCGCCTCGTCGATGATGAAGACCTTGTACCGGTCCCGGACCGGGGCGATGACGGCCCGTTCACGGAGGTCGCGTGCATCGTCGACACCACCGTGACTGGCTGCGTCGATCTCCACCACGTCAAGGCTGCCGGCCGCGTCACGGGCCAGGTCGCGGCAGGAGTCGCACTCCCCGCACGGGGTGTCGGTGGGACCTTGGACGCAATTCAGGCACCGGGCCAAGATGCGCGCGGACGTGGTCTTTCCACAGCCCCGGGGGCCGGAGAACAGGTAGGCGTGGTTGGTGCGGTCGGCCCGCAATGCCTGGCGGAGCGGATCGGTGACGTGCTCCTGGCCGATTACGTCGGCGAACGACTCCGGGCGGTAGCGGCGGTACAAGGCAGTGACGGCAACCACCCCTGCAGGCTATCCGCTCGTACCGGCACCGCGACCGCCGGCCGAACGAAACCGGCCAGGCAGGCGAGGACCCCCCGCGTACCCGCCAGAGCCCACCTACCCTTGCTACCTTCCGGTCCTGGGGGAGTTCAGCAGGATGACGCCACGCGGGGGGTCGCCGACCAGTGTACCCGGGCCGCACGGCCCGGACCCATCACCTCATGATTTCTTGATGTCCCCGGTGTCCTGGGGGGCCGGCTTGGCGGTGGTCTGCTTCTTCGTGCCACTGCGTGAGTAGTACGACTCGAACAGCGAAGGCAGCTCGCGCGGGTGCGCGTCGATGATCCCGGCCGTGGCCAAGCCCTCGGCCACCTCCAGTTGCAGCTCCCGGCTCAGGGCGGCCCGCTGCAACCGAACGATCACCTTGTGGTGGGCGTGTGCGGCCCTGAACGTGGAGATCATCAACAGGATCATCACCACCGAGAAGGGGGCGGCCACCAGGATCGCCATCTGTTGCAATGCCATCAGTGCATCCTCGGGGTCGTCCAGCAGCAGCAGCGAGAACGCGATGCTGCCTTCGGCCACGGCCCAGACGATCCGGCTCCACAGCGGCGGATTCGGGTCGCCTCCGGAGGTCATCATGTCGACCACGTAGGACCCGGAGTCCGAGCTGGTGACGAAGAAGACCACGATGAGCAGGATGAACAACCCGGCCAGCACTCCAGAACCGGAGTAGCCCTCCAGCAGCTGGAACAATGCCGTGTCGGTGGACACGCTCTTGTCCGCGGCGATCAGGCCGCCGTCACCGTAGATCTCCCGGTACAACGCGGTGCCGCCGAGGATGGAGAACCACAGGAAGGTCACCAGCGTCGGCACCAGCATCACCCCGAAAACGAACTCGCGGATGGTGCGCCCCCGGGATATGCGGGCGATGAAGATGCCCACGAACGGCGACCAGCTGATCCACCAGCCCCAGTAGAACGTGGTCCAGGTGCTGACCCAGCCGTTGCCGTCATCGGACTGGAAACTCAGGGTGCGGAAGCTCAAGCCCAGGAAGTTCTGCAGATACTGGCCGATGTTCTGCACGAACTCGCGCATGACGAACAGGCTGGGGCCGGCAGCCAGCAGGAACACCATGAGCGCGCCGGCCAGGACCAGGTTGATGTTGGACAGCCACTTGATGCCCGCGCCGATGCCGGTGGCCACCGAGATCGTCGCCAGTGCGGTGATACCGACGACCAGTACCCGTTGCAGCCCGGAGCCGTTGTCGACGACTCCGAGGAAGTCGAGGCCGGCACCGACCTGGGCGACTCCGAAGCCGAGCGAGGTGGCCACCCCGAAAAGCGTGCCGACGACGGCGACGACGTCGATCACGTTGCCGGCCCAGCCGCGGACCCGGTCACCGAACAGCGGTTCCAGAGCCCACCGGATCGAGACCGGGCGGCCGTTGCGGTGCACGGCGTAGGCGACCGCCAGCCCGACGACGATGTAAACGGCCCAGGCGTGGAAACCCCAGTGCAGGAACGTCGTGTTGATCGCGGCCTGCGCGACCGCGTCCTGTCCGCCCTCGGTGCCCGGCGGTCGCGCGGCGAAGTGGTTGAGCGGTTCGGCGACGCCCCAGAACACCAGACCGATACCCATACCGGCCGCGAACAGCATGGCAAACCAGGACACGAGCCCGAATTCTGGCTCGTCCTCGTCCTTGCCCAAGGTGATGTCTCCGAACCGGGACAGACCCATGAACAGCGAGAACACCACGAAGCAGAAGACCAACAGGATGTAGTACCAGCCCATCGTGTCGATCACATTGGCGCCGGCTGCGCTGATGGTGCTCTTCATCCATTCCGGCGCAATCATCGTGATGGCGACGAATCCCAGCACGACGATCGCGGACGGCCAGAAGACCCACGGGGCGATACCGCCCGCGCCGGTGACCTCGGCGATCACGTCCTCGGCGACAACGCCGTCATCGGGTGAGGGCATCGACTCGTCGTCAGGCATCAGGGAGCGTGAATCAGTGCTTGTTGCCATTACTCCTCCAAGGAGTGGCACGCACCTACACAGCACGAGGATGCGGGCGCGCACCTGGTCGAGAGCAGGATCCGCTCCTACCCTTAGACCAGTTACCCTGCCCGTGCAACCAACCGCTACGCACCAGCGGCTTGGATCACCCCTGCGCCGACAAGCATCCGCGCAGGTGAAAGCCCTTTTCCATGGAAGAGCTCACGATCTGGTCACTCCACGCCTCCGGAGCGTAGCGAAGGCGGGTCAATCGCAGCCTGGTCCGCCCGCGTGCCCGGCACCGATGTCCGGTATCCTGGACCGCGGAGGATTCGCCTAGTGGCCTAGGGCGCACGCTTGGAAAGCGTGTTGGGGGCAACCCCTCACGGGTTCAAATCCCGTATCCTCCGCTCAGTGGCGCCGCCCCGGTTCCGTGTATCGGGTCGGCGCCGCATGTGTATGCGCCTTCTCGTATGTTCATGCCTTCTCATCGGGATGCGGCGCCCGGCGAAGGCGGGCAGCGCTCAGCGCCGCCGCCGCCGGACCCCGAACAGCGAGCGGGTGATCTCCCGGCCGATGACGGTGGCGGCCGACCGGGTGAATGAGCGGAACGCGCTGGACTCCAGCACCCGCTCGGCCATGCCGGATTCGGGCTCCGGTTCCCGGTCCCGGCGCCGGGCGGGCTTGTCGTCGGAGTAGTCCGGGCTGCGCTGCTCCTGGTCCCGGTACTGGGCGGCCAACTCGTCGAGCTGCCGGTCCTTCTCGGCTTTCTCTTGCCCGTCGATTCTCTCTTGCCCGTCGATTTCTTCCGGTTGCTGGACGCGTGCGGCCAGCTTCTCGTATGCGCTCTCCCGGTCCACCACTTCCCCGTACTTGCCGGCCAGGGGCGATGCGTCGACCGTGGCTTGCAGGTCCGCCTCGGGGATCGGTGCCATCAGCGACAACGGCGCCCGCAACCGAGTCCAAGCCACCGGCGTCGGGGCTCCCTTTTCGGACAACACGGTGACCACCGCCTCGCCCGTGCCCAGCTGGGTGAGCACCTCGGTGAGGTCATAGCCGGAGTCCGGGTAGGTCTTGGCCGTCTCCCGCAGCGCCTTCGCATCTTCGGGAGTGAACGCGCGCAACGCATGTTGCACGCGGGAACCCAGCTGAGCCAGGACGTCTCGGGGCACATCGGTGGGCTGCTGGGTGACGAAGAAGACGCCGACACCCTTGGACCGGATCAGCCGCACTGTCTGGGTGATCTGCTCGAGGAACTCCTTGGAGGCGTCCTTGAACAGCAGGTGCGCCTCATCGAAGAAGAAGACCATCTTCGGTTTCTCCGGGTCACCAACCTCGGGCAGCGTCTCGAAGAGCTCCACCAGCAGCCACATCAGGAAGGTGGAGAACAACCGCGGTTCGGTCTGAACCCCAGGCAGTTCCAGGCAAGAGACGATGCCTTTGCCGTCGGGCGTGGTGCGCAGCAGGTCCTGCGGGTCGAACTGCGGTTCGCCGAAGAACACGTCGGCTCCGTCTTCTTCGAAGGCGATCAGCTCGCGCAGCAGCACGTTGGCGGTCGAAGTGCTGATGCCGCCGATGCCCTTCAGGTCTTTCTTGCCGTCTTCGGAGGTGAGGTATTGGATGACCGCTCGCAGGTCCTTCAGGTCGAGCAACGGCAAGCCAGCCTTGTCGGCGAAGTAGAAGACCATGTTCAGACTGGAGGACTGCACGTCCGTCAGGTCGAGGATCTTGCTGAGCAGCACCGGACCGAACTCGGTGATGGTGGCGCGGATCGGCAGCCCGGTCCCCCGCCCGCCCAGGGAGTAGAACTCACACGGCGCCGCCGTCGGTACCCAGTCCTGACCGACCTGTTGTGCGCGTTCGGTGATCCGGTCGTCGGCTTCACCAGGAGCGGCCAATCCCGACAAATCACCCTTCACGTCGGCGAGGAACACCGGAACACCCTGCGCAGAAAGCTGTTCGGCCAGCACCTGCAACGTCTTCGTCTTACCGGTTCCGGTGGCCCCGGCGATGAGACCGTGCCGGTTCAGCACCCGCAACGGGATTCGCACCCCGGCCTGCGGCTGCGCTTGCTCATCGTGCAGGAGCGCTCCGAGTTCGAGAGCCGGCCCGTCGGTCCGGTACCCCTCCTGGACCTCGGCCACCAGGTCGTTGTTGCTGTCCGCCATCGCCGGTTCATCTCCGTCCTGTCCGCTTCACACTCATCGTCACGACCATGTCACAGCCTGGCCACGCAATCCGCAACGGCAGGGTACCTACCGCTGACGGCTCCTACCATGGAAGCAGGGGTTCACAGCGCGCCACGGTTCATGGCGTGCCACAACTGAAGGGGCTCGGGGTGAGCGACGTCAGCAGCAAGACCATCCAGCGCGGCGGCGCAGAACCCAAGGGTATTCCCGAATCCGATGCGGTCAGCCGAAACCTCAGCTTCGCCAACTTGTCCTCGCGCGACGGGCAACTCCAGACGCGGGCGGATCCACACGAACAGGCCCGCCGGGACCGGCATCGTCGGCAGTCGGTGTCTTTCTCGGTGATCTTCCTGGTGGTCATGCTGGTCGGCCTCATCGCGCTCGGGCAGGCGGTCGGCTGGTGGAGCTTCGCCGGCGGCAACCCCCACGCCGAGCCGAATCCGTGCCCCACCCGGCATGTGCAGGCCCCGGAACTGGTACGTATGCAGATACTCAACTCCAGCGACCGTACCGGGCTGGCGGCCCAGACGGCGACCAAGCTGCGCCAGCGCGGCTACCGGGTGACGTCCACCGGCAATTCCAGCACGCAACTTGCCGCCGGGGTGCCGGCCCTGATCTTGTTCGGCCCCCGCGGCATCGAGGAGGCTCGCGCGGTTGCCGCGCAGATCGACGGTGCCCGCACCCAGGACGACGGCCGGGACGACGAGTCGGTCGACCTGATCCTGGGCGAGGCGTTCCGCGACATCCGCACCAGAGACAAGGCGGCACCGGACCTGGCGCGCAACAAGCAACTGCCGGAGGGCTGCGAGGCATACCGGGTCAGTTGAGCCCCGGCCGCCCGGCCCAGGCCGGCTACCTACCGGGCCGAGGACACGCGTACACCGGTAGGCTGCCGCGGTCGTGAGCTGCGGACGCCTTCAGCCCGACAACCGGGCTGGCCGGTGCGCTGCGGTCCCGCGGCGTCGGCCGGGTGAGTGTCGTCGCCGCCGACCACGACACCCTGGCCACGGTCGGCGCGGGTGCACGCGCGGCCGGGTCCAGCGTCGAGGAGGTGGCGTTGGGCGACAGCGCCGGCGCCGCGCCGGACGAGCAGGCAACGCTGGACCAGCAGGCCCGTCCCGGCGACGACTTCGACGATCTGATCGATGCGGCGCCCGACATCGGACCGGTGGATTCGGACGACATCTGGGCGTTGCGTGCCGACCCGGATTCTGTGCGCGACAGCGGCTCTGCCGAGGACGCGTCCAGGCATTCCGCAGACGAGAAGATCGCCGGCTGGATCGAGAAGAAGGCCGGGGGCGGCTGAGGCGCACTCCGCATGAGCGGTGAGCCGGATCCCGGGACGTCCTGGGGCGCCCCCGCCGGTCACCGTCACCCCGTTGGCCCCGGCGATCGCCTCGCCGGTGGAATTGTCCACCTGACGGCGCGTCGTCGCTCAGTTGTCGCTGTCGCTCAGTTCTCCTGAGTCAGCTCCACCGGCGGGGCGTCGGGCAGGTCCGACTTCTTGGAGCCGGTGAAGGTGAGTTTGCGTTGCATCTCCTCGCCCTCCACATCGACCAGCACGATCTCGCCGGCCTTGAGTTCGCCGTACAGGATCTTCTCGCTCAACGTGTCCTCGATGTCGCGCTGGATGGTGCGCCGCAGCGGCCGGGCACCCAACACCGGGTCGTAGCCCTTTTCGGCCAGCAGCTGTTTGGAAGCCTGCGTGAGCTCGATGCCCATGTCCTTGTCCTTGAGCCGCTCGTCCAGCCGGGCGATCATCAGGTCGACGATCTGCACGATCTCGTCCTGGGACAGCTGCGGGAACACCACGACGTCGTCGACCCGGTTGAGGAACTCCGGGCGGAAGTGCTGCTTCAGCTCGTCGTTGACCTTCTGTTTCATCCGCTCGTAGGAGCTGGACAGGTCTCCGGATGCCTGGAAGCCCATCATGACACCCTTGGCGATGTCCTTGGTGCCCAGGTTGGTGGTCATGATGATCACGGTGTTCTTGAAATCGACGCTGCGGCCCTGGGAGTCCGTCAGCCTGCCGTCCTCAAGGATCTGCAACAGCGAGTTGAAGATGTCCGCGTGTGCCTTCTCGACCTCGTCGAACAGCACCACCGAGAACGGCTTGCGCCGCACCTTCTCGGTCAACTGGCCACCTTCCTCGTACCCCACATAGCCGGGAGGCGAACCAAACAACCGGGACACGGTGTGCTTCTCGGAGAACTCCGACATGTCCAGCTGGATCAATGCGTCTTCGTCACCGAACAGGAACTCGGCCAGCGCCTTGGCCAACTCGGTCTTGCCCACACCGGTGGGGCCGGCGAAGATGAACGAACCGCCCGGCCGCTTGGGATCCTTCAACCCGGCCCGGGTACGGCGAATCGCTTGTGAAAGTGCGTGGATGGCGTCGTGCTGGCCGACGATCCGCTTGTGCAACTCGTCTTCCATGCGCAGCAGCCGGGAGGATTCCTCCTCGGTCAGCTTCACGATGGGGATACCGGTGGAGGCGGCCAGCACCTCGGCGATGAGCTCGTCGTCGACCTCCGCGACGACGTCCATGTCACCGGCCTTCCACTCGGTCTCCCGCTCGGCCTTCTCGGCCAGCAGCTTCTTCTCGGTGTCGCGCAGCGCCGCCGCCTTCTCGAAGTCCTGTGCATCGATGGCCGATTCCTTCTCCCGGCGCACGTCGGAGATCTGCTCGTCGAACTTGCGCAGGTCCGGTGGCGCTGTCATCCGGCGGATCCGCAACCGGGCACCGGCCTCGTCGATCAGGTCGATCGCCTTGTCGGGCAGGTACCGGTCGTTGACGTAGCGGTCGGCCAGCGTGGCCGCGGACACCAGCGCTTCATCAGTGATGGACACCCGGTGATGCGCTTCGTACCGGTCGCGCAGCCCCTTGAGGATTTCGATGGTGTGCGCAAGCGTCGGCTCGGCCACCTGGATCGGCTGGAAGCGGCGCTCCAGCGCCGGGTCCTTCTCGATGTACTTGCGGTACTCGTCCAGCGTGGTCGCGCCGATCGTCTGCAGTTCGCCGCGGGCCAGCATCGGCTTGAGGATGGATGCGGCGTCGATCGCGCCTTCGGCCGCTCCGGCGCCGACCAGGGTGTGGATCTCGTCGATGAACAGGATGATGTCCCCGCGGGTGCGGATCTCCTTGAGCACCTTCTTCAAGCGTTCCTCGAAATCGCCGCGGTAGCGTGAGCCGGCCACCAGGGCCCCGAGGTCGAGGGTGTAGATCTGCTTGTCCTTCAGCGTCTCGGGCACGTCGCCCTTGACCACGTTCTGGGCCAGGCCCTCCACGACCGCGGTCTTGCCGACGCCGGGCTCGCCGATGAGAATCGGGTTGTTCTTGGTGCGCCGGGACAGCACCTGCATGACCCGCTCGATCTCCTGGACCCGCCCGATGACCGGGTCCAGCTTGGACTCCCGCGCCGCCTGGGTGAGGTTGCGGCCGAACTGGTCCAACACCAGCGAACCGGAGGGGGTCCCCTCGGTCGGGCCGCCCGTGGTGGCAGGCTCCTTGCCCTGATACCCCGACAACAGCTGCAACACCTGCTGGCGTACCCGGTTGAGGTCGGCGCCGAGCTTCACCAGCACGTTGGCGGCAACGCCTTCCCCCTCGCGGATCAGGCCGAGCAGGATGTGCTCGGTACCGATGTAGTTGTGGCCGAGCTGGAGGGCCTCGCGCAGGGAGAGTTCCAGGACTTTCTTGGCCCGCGGGGTGAATGGGATATGGCCGGAGGGAGCTTGCTGACCCTGACCGATGATCTCCTGTACCTGTTCACGCACCGAGTCCAGAGAGATTCCGAGCGACTCCAGTGCTTTGGCCGCGACCCCTTCTCCCTCGTGGATGAGTCCTAGCAGGATGTGCTCGGTACCGATGTAGTTGTGGTTGAGCATCCTGGCCTCTTCCTGAGCCAGAACGACGACGCGTCGTGCGCGGTCGGTGAACCTCTCGAACATGAACTCTCCTCACCAACGGTCGGGACGCGGGCATACGCCGATACACATCGCTGTGACGATCCCATCGATGCTAACGTGCCTGATCGGCCAAACCTTCGCGATCAGGATGAAACGGCCAGCATGACGGCCAGTTTTTCCTCACGGCGAACGCCCGTAGCCAAAGTGGCCGCCTTGACGGTGACAACACCGGCCGGTTCGGCAGGTGGTCCACAGCGCCGTTCGCTGCTGGCGATATTGACCGGTGCGCCGGTACCGCACCGGCATACTCCCGGCCCGCACCGAACAAGACGGTGCGGGCCGGGAGTGCGTTGAGAGCGTCAGGCCAGGCCGTGGGCCTCGTTGTAAGCGCTGATGATCGTGGAGGCGATACGGCCGCGATCGCTTACCTCGTACCCGGCGTCGCGAGCCCAGGCGCGGATGGCACCGGTGTCATGCACCTGATCGACGGCCCCGCGATTGGTGCGGGCACGGCCCCGACGCACGCGACCTCCCACCCGGCGGGCGTGGCCGACCCAGGGCGACAAGCCTTCACGAAGTTCCGCCGCATTGTCCTCATTGAGGTCGATTTCGTAGGAAACACCGTCCAGGGCGAACGCAACGGTCTCGACTGCCTCGCCGCCGTCCACATCGTCCACGAGCAGCAACTGAACCTTTTGAGCCACGAGTTGTCTCTCCATATTTCAGGGTGATTGGCGTCTCGACAATCACAAGTTCCAGGATGCCACCTGAGCACCGGTGGCTGTTCCTTATTCTGTACCTTTTGGTGTCGTACGTCAAAGCTCTCGGCGTTCATCGTCGATGTTGACTGAATCGTTACTCCGACCGGACGACGCTGAGCCCCGTTCGGAGTCTTCCGGGGCGGTCACATTCTGCGCCGCTTCATACCGGGCGGCCGCAGCCCGTTCGCCACGATCGGCCCGAATCATGGCGCGCACGACGAACCAAAACAGAAGGCCGACTCCGATCGAAGGGATCAGCGCGGCAAGTGCATCAGTCATCTTGGTCACCCAACTGCGATATCGCGGCGCGCTCAGCGAGGACGCACCAGCGGAAACAGGATCGTCTCCCGGATTCCCAATCCGGTCAACGTCATCAGAAGCCGGTCAATTCCCATGCCTACCCCACCGGCCGGTGGCATGCCGTACTCCATGGCACGCAGGAAGTCTTCGTCCACCACGGCCGGAGCTTCCTCGTCTCCGGAGGCTGCTAGCCGAGCTTGTTCGACAAGTCGTTGCCGTTGCACCACCGGATCGTTCAACTCCGAGTACCCCGTGGCGAGTTCCAGGCCACGGACATACAGATCCCACTTCTCCACTACACCGGGGACGCTTCGGTGCGCCTTCACCAGGGGGGAGGTATCGACCGGGAAATCGACGACGAACGTCGGGGCATGCAAGCTCGGCTGCACGGTCGCTTCCCACATCTCCTCGACCAGTTTGCCTGACGTGGCTCGTGCCTGATCAACGTCAAGCCCAAAGCTACCGGCCAAATCGGACAAGTCTTGGGTTGGCGTTTCCGGTGTTATCTCTTCACCGACCGCTTCGGACAGTGACTCGTACAACGCGATCCGCGGCCATTGCCCGCCCACGTCGCACTCTGAACCATCGGCGAGGGTGACGGTCGTCGAGCCGGTCAGCGCAATGGCAGCGTTCTGTACGATCGCCCGGGTGAGTTCCGCGACGTCGTTGTAGTCCGCGTAGGCCTGATAGAACTCCAGCATCGCGAACTCTGGAGAGTGGGTGGAATCCACACCTTCGTTGCGGAAGTTCCGGTTGATCTCGAAGACCCGTTCCACTCCTCCGACCAGTGCGCGCTTGAGGAACAGCTCGGGGGCAATGCGGAGGAACAAGTCGATCCCCAGCGCATTGGACCGCGTCGTGAAGGGACGCGCGGTAGCGCCCCCGTGCAACGTCTGCAGCATCGGGGTCTCCACCTCGATAAAGTCATGCTCGTGCAGCGTCGCCCGCACGCTGGACACCACGGCCGCCCGCGTCCGGACCATGTCCCGGGCGGCCGGGCGAACGATCAAGTCGGCGTAGCGTTGCCGCACCCGGGCTTCCTCGCTGAGATCGCGATGCAGCACCGGCAGGGGCCGCAATGCCTTGGCCGCCAGCTGCCAGCTGCCGGCCAGCACACTCAACTCACCGCGTTTCGAACTGATGACGCGCCCGGTGACGGAGATGAAGTCACCCAGGTCGACATCGTCCTTGAACTCGGCCAGCGCCTTCTCGCCGACCTCGGCAAGGCTCAACATGACCTGCAGCCGGGTTCCGTCGCCGTCCTGCAACGTGGCGAAACACAGCTTGCCGGCAACCCGGATGAACACGACACGGCCGGCAACCGAAACGACGTCCTGGGTCTCCTGCCCTGCGGTCAAGTGTTCGTAATCGACGCGGACCTGAGCCAGCCCATGGTCCCGCGGGACGCTGATGGGGTACGGAACCCGCTGCGGCGCAGCGTCCAGCAATCGGTCCCGCTTGGCTTTGCGGATCCGCATTTGTTCAGTGAGACCGGCGTCACCGGTCATGGCCTGGTCGGTGGGGGTTTCCTGAGCGGTGTTGTCGGGGGTGTTGCGCACCGGTCAAGGTTACTCGGCGGGGCTGGCGCGGCTATCCGGCCAGCACATTCAGCAGTTGCTGCGCCTGCTCGACGCTGAGCTGCCCGCTGTCGACGGCCCGTTCGGCCACGGAACGGGCAAGGGCCAGGTAGCTGGCGAGAATCTCCTGTGACCCGCTGCGCCGCGCATCGGCGGACAACTCGGCCAGATGTTGCTCGACCACACTCGCGTCGCCCCGGCTGACCGGACCGGAAAGAGCTGAATGGCCTCGGTCCAGCGCATCCTCGACGACGAACCGCATGAGCGGGCCCACAGCGGCATGCGGATGAGCGATGCCGACCCGGCCGAGCAGCTCCTGCACTTGGCAGACAAGCGCCACCACGTGGTCGGTGCCGTGGCTGACGGCCGCATGCAGCAGCGGTCGCTGGGCGTCGGCCACCTCGACCGGCTCCCCACCCATCTCCACCACCAGAGCTTGGGCGATCGGGAGCACGGGTGCGGGGGCCGTGACGGCGACGACGCTTTCGGCCAGCCGGGGGAGGTCCAGGCTGTAGCCGGTGAAGGTCATGAAGGGGGTGAGCACGATGGGGATGGCGCCGAGCCGCATCGCCGGGTCCAGCAGTCCCAGCCCGTGAACCCGGCTGGTGTGCACCACGAGTTGCCCGGGCTGCCAGGCCTTGATGCGGGCCAGTCCGTCCACCAGACCGGGCGCTTGGGCGTCCGGCACTGCCAGCAGCACGAGTTCGGCGCGCTCGACCACCTCGGGCACCGGCAACACCGGCACGGCGGGCAACATGGCGCCGGCCCGTTCTCGGCTCGCCTGTGAGACCGCATTGACACCGACGACGCTGTGCCCGGCCGCTCGCAGAGCACTGCCGAGCACGGATCCGACCCGGCCCGCGGACACCACACCGACACCGATGCGGCCAGGTCGCTGGGTGGGGTCACCGAGATCCGAGGCGGGCACGCGCACAGTCACACCGTAGAACACTCTGCGGTTCCCGATCTGTGGCGAGAAAGCCCGCACCGCACCGGCGGGGCTACTGCGAGTCCGTCATCCACCGCACCGGCCCGGCGACGGCCCTGGCCTGCCGCGACCGGACTTCCTCGGTTGACATGAGCCAGGCCGCGTCCGCCACGCTCAGGTGCTCGACCCTGGGATTGGCCGGGCCCGGGGTGGAGTGCACCGCGACCGACGCGAGCCGCAACAGCCGCTGCAGCGGCCCCTGGGAAAGCCCCAGTGACTGCACCTTTGCGTGCGGTACCAGGATCAGCCGCCGGGTCAAGCGCCCCGCACGAGCCAGCAAGACCGTATCGGTGAGACAGAAACCGTTGCGCCGCCACGAGATCAGGTCAAGCCATCTACTGCGCGCCGGCGCCGGGGTATACCCGCCGTCGTGGCCGGTGCCGACCAGCCCGGCCGAGAAGACCTCCATCGGATTCGGCGTCCCCAGGTCGGCGACGATGAGCGCAACGATCTGCGACGCTTCGTCCTGGGTAACCACCGGAGCCAGGATGTTGCCGCCTTCATTCGGTTTGAGGAGCCCGTAGCCGGCAACGTTGATCCGTATCTGCCACCATCCCGGCCATCGCCACAACACAGGCTGGTGAATCTGCAACGCCTGAACCCGGCCCGGCGGCACGGTCTGCTTGCGCCGGTCCAGCAACCCGTAGCCGAGCCGGACCCCGTCCTGGGATGCGGCGACCTCGAATCCGTACCGGCCGGCGAACCCGGCCCAGGTGGCGCCGATGGCGCCGAGCAGCATCGGCAGGACGATGGGCACGCCCGCCGGCATGTCCATCACCAGCAAGGCCAGCGCCAGCAGGGCCGCGGCGATGACGATACTCACCGGGCCCGTACCGAGCAGCACCGACTTGACCAGCCGGTCCGTCTCCAGCCGGTACACCAGGTGCTGGGGCGCTTCGGGAGCACCTTGGTCCTCGTCGTAGGACAGCCCGGCGGCACGGGCAAGGAGTGTGCGACGCACCTGTTGGGCATCGGCGTTGGCCAGATAGGACAGTTCGATGTCCGCTCCGGTCCCGCCGGCCACCTCGATCTTGACCTCGCTCAGCCCGAAAACCCGCGCCAGCAGAGGTTGATTGATGTCGACGGCCTGCAACCGGTCCAGCCGGGCCCGGCGCTGCTGGCGGAACAGCACCCCCGACTGCATCTGAACGGTGTCGCCCTGCAGCCGGTACTTGGTCATCCGCCAGGACAACACCGCCCACACGGTACCCAGCGCCAGCATCCCGGCAAACACCGCGATCTGGATCAGGAAAGCTTCGAAAAACTGGCCCGGGAACCTCGGCTGATCAACGTAGCCGGGATCGAACCGGTGGGAAACGAAGTCGTCGAATCGCGTCTGGGTCATGAACAGCACGAAAGCGACGATGATTTTCCATGACTTCAGGGCAGGCGTGATCATGTGCATCCGGCGCCAGCCGTGTTCGTCGGCCCGGCCCGGCAACTGGAGTTCAGCAGCCGGCACCGGCCCGTCAGCCGGCAAGCCTGAGCTAGCGTCCGCAGCGGGCTGGGCTGCCGGCGGGCCCGGCACGCCGGCCTGGTGACCGGGCCGCTGACCCGCGGGCGAATACGGTTGCGGCGAAGCAGGGATCTGCGGCTCGTCGGTCATGACCGCCCGCTGCCTAGAGCCCCGCCAGTGAGGCTTCGCCGCGACTGGCCAACCGATCTCTCAACCGGGCCGCTTCAGCCGGATCGAGCCCGGGAATGGTGGCATCGGTGAAGGCCGCTGCGGTATGCAACTCAACCGTGGCGACCCTGAAGGCCCGTGCCAACGGTCCTGCGGTAACGTCGACGTACTGCATCCTTCCGTACGGCACCACCACCATGCTGCGGAACATGATGCCGCGGCGGATGAGCAGATCGTCCTCCCGCTCCGCGTAGCCGATGGCACGCACCCGGCGCCGCGCCAGCCAGGCGAGCCAGATGTGCACGACGACCGTCACGCCCAACGCGGCCCAGGCGGCCCAGTGCTGGACGAATAGCGCGAGCACCAGCAGCGGTACAGCGACCACAACGAAAGCCATGGCCAGTTCCACATAGCGTTTGGTGATCAGTCGATGGCTGACCCGAGCCCACCGAACGCCTTCCGGGTCGAACGGTGAGACGGCTTCTGCCGGGACTTCACTCACCTTTCGATTCTTTCATGTCAGTCGTTGTTCACCGGGTATTCCGCCTGCATGTGATCCGCCGGTGCAGGCGAGACGGGGGTCTGCGGCCCCGAGCCGGCGAGCAGCTGGGCAGCGCGGGCCTCGTCCGGCATGATCAGCCATAGCAGTGGGTAGATCAGGATCTGGCTGCCGGGCAGCACGATCATGCTGATGACGAAGACCAGCCGCATAGCGTTGGCGTCGACGTGCAGCGCGTTGGCGGCACCGCCGCACACACCGGCCAACCAGCGGTTGTTCTCGCTGCGGGTCAGGCCTTGACGGGCAAGGGTTCTGTGCAGGGAATCGAACACGGCAACTCCTTCATCCGGGGGTCGTTTGCTGTCACTACCAGTGTCCGGCAAGTGGGCCGCCGCGGGTATCCGGAGCACCCCTGATTCGACCCGGACCCGGCCCCGATATGGACCGGGCGCCGGTGGCGGGCGACCAACCGCCGGGGAGGACGCATCCCACCAGAAGCGCAGTCACGCTGTGTCAGCAAGATCGTGGCTGATCCCGTCAGCCGCCAGGATGGGGACGCTTTCGATACCCATGGAGGTATCGAAAGCGTCCCCATACTACTGGTGGGCCTTGGTTCCACCGGCAACCCTGACCCACCGTGACAGCAAGGCCTCGACATCTGCCCGCTTTCGCCGATTCAGCCTCGTGGTTCGTTGCCGCCCGGGCACCTTCGTCAGCCTGCCGGGTCACCGGTGTCCGGGATTCCCGACTGCCGGACGGCGCGTGCGGTCAGGCTGGAACAGCGTCACCGCCGGGATCCTGGTCGGAATCCTCGTCGTCCTCGCTCAGCCGGCACCACCGCTCGGCCACCAACCCGGCAATGATGACGACCACTGCGACCAGGACGCCGCCCCCGAGTTCCAGTGCGGCCGAACGCCTGCTGGCGATGCCGAGATCAGGCAGTAGCAGCAGTGCTTGCCCGGCGTACCAGCCGGCCAGCCCGGCGCCGCTGTGGCTGGCGGCTTTGGCCAGCACCGCCGCCCTCGCGGCCCGCAGCGGACTGAACGACTTCGACCGCACTCCCTTCTGCCATTGCCGGACCGGCCAGGCGGCGACCAGCACCGCGACAGCGATACCGAGCAGCAACAGGATCGAGGTCAGCGGCACCGGCATCGGCGACCCGCCACTGGAGTTCCAGATCCGTGCTCCCGACCAGCCGAGCACGACACCGGCGCCGAACAACGCGGCCAGCCACGAGTAACTGGTCGGCTTCATCGTTGCTCCTGCCCGGTGAGTGAGGTGTGTCGCGCGAGGGGCTATTCTGCCGCAACCCAATCCGGATCGCCCTGCCAGACCCGGACGCCACCACGGTCCGGCGCGAGTTCGCGAAGTTCGGCCACCGGCCGGCCCGCCAGCGTGGCGTCCGGTGCGGCCAATGACCAGGGAACCAGGACGAACGCTCGCTCACCGGCCCGCGGATGCGGCAGCTGCAGTCTCGGGTGGTCTTGGCGGCGGTTGCCGACATCGATGATGTCGATGTCCAGGGTGCGCGGCCCCCACCGTTCCCGTCGTTGCCGGCCGGCCGCGGACTCGATGCGCTGGCAGGCCGGCAACAGCCGCCACGGCGACAACTCACACTCGCCGAGCACCACGGCATTCAAGTAGTCGCCCTGCGGCGGACCGCCGACGGGCTCGGTCTCGACCAGCGGTGAAACTGCGGTCAGGCGGAGCCCGGGAAGCGCACCCAGCTGCCGGACCGCGAACCTGAGGTTCTCGAGGCGATCACCCACATTCGAGCCGAGCGCCAGCACCACCGGGAGCACCGCGCGGCGGTGCACGCAGACGGTGACGTCGCCGAACGGAACCGCGATCGGTGCCTGCGGTTTGTGTACCCGGACCCACACACCCTCGACCGCGGCCGCTGGGCTGTCCGCGGCGACAGCCAGGGCCGCCTTCGCAATTCGATCGGCCAGCGTTTCGATCAGGTTCACCGGTGGCCCGGTCATGACATCGTGTGCGGCCTGGGCTACCCGCGCATAGTCGACGGTGGCCTCGAGGTCGTCGGCGGCCGCGGCTTCACGGGTGTTCACACCGAAGCGGATATCGACGAGGAACTCTTGCCCGGTCGCCCGTTCGTGCTCCAACAGGCCGTGAAAACCGGTGGCTCGCAGCCCGGTCAACTCGATGCAGTCCTGGCGGGTCATCCTCCGGCACCGGTCCACGCGGCAGCCACCCGCACCGCGGCCACGTTGGGCCTGACCTGGTGCACCCGCACTGCCCAGACACCGGCAGCCGCGGCAAGCGCGGATACGGCCACGGTTGCGTCCTCCCGGTCGGCCACCTGAGCCAGAAAGCGTTTACGGCTGGCCCCCACCAGCAACGGAAAGCCGAGTTCGGCCAGGACGCCCAGGTGCCGCAGCAGGTGCCAATTGTGGTGCGGGCGTTTGGCGAATCCCAATCCAGGGTCGAGGATGAGCCGGTCCGGTCGGATCCCCGCGCCCAGCAGATGGTCCACCCGTTGGGACAGCTCGTCACGCACCTGGGCCACGACGTCGTCGTAGCTGGCCAGGCCTTCCATGACGGCAGCGTGGCCACGCCAGTGCATCGCCACATAGCTTGCGCCCAGATCAGCTGCGACACAAGCCATGTCGGGATCTGCTTGGCCGGCGGACACATCGTTGATGATGGCGGCGCCAGCCCGCACGGCTTTCTCGGCGACCTCGGAGCGCATCGTGTCAACGCTGACCCTCACTCCGTCCGCGGCCAGTTCCCGGATCACCGGGATCACCCGGCGTAGTTCCTCGTCCTTGTCGACCCTGACCGCACCGGGCCGGGTCGACTCGCCG
>PDWJ01001057.1_pt1 | contig 38831 bp, 26 predicted proteins | sample 1430881 | NCBI WGS metagenome assembly PDWJ01 (sample SAMN01162460, study PRJNA174530) | Oral metagenome, whole genome shotgun sequencing project. | biome: Marine environment; feature: Marine mammal; material: Swab sample of the gingival sulcus; isolation source: swab sample of gingival sulcus...
GTCTTGTCCTGCGTTGCATAGTAGTGCTGTGTGACCCAGGGCAAGGCTGCATAAGGGCTGAAAAAGACAAGCAGGATACGACAGAGCAGCGTTGACAGGGCACGAGAGACAACAGGGCCGCTCTCTATTGAGCCGGGGTATTATGGGAAGAAAACCCAAAATCCCTGTAGATTGACTCAAGCTGCACATCTTTGAATAGTGTGTCTCCCTTCTTTTGAATCAGAGCCTTATGCAGTACTTCATCAACGTCTTCGACAAATTCAATCTCAAGGCTTGCCCGGATTTCCTTGGGTACATCCTCAAGATTACGTTCATTTTCACTTGGAAGAAGCACTTTTTCAATCTGACCACGCTTTGCTGCCAGCAGTTTTTCAGTGAGTCCGCCGACCGGGAGGACCTTACCACGCAAGGTAATTTCCCCCGTCATTGCTATTCTTCTGTCAACCGGGCACTGCAGTAATGTTGAAACTATACTGGTAGCAATGGTTATACCGGCGGAGGGGCCATCCTTTGGTATCGCCCCTTCTGGTACATGCACATGTATATCAACCTTTTGATAAAAATCAGAATCAATTCCAAGTCGCATGGAACGTGATCGGACATAAGAAAGAGCTGCCTGGGCCGATTCCTGCATGACATCACCCAATTTCCCTGTTATGGCCACTTTCCCGGAGCCAGGCATAATAATCGCTTCTATCTGGAGCAATTCACCGCCGACTTCTGTCCAGGCCATGCCGGTTGTCAGGCCTATCTCATCAGACTTTTCCGCAAGCCCATATCTGTACTTGGGAACACCTAGATAATGACCGACTTCACTAGTGGACAGCAGGTACTCTGTTTTGTTCTCCTTATTCTTCAGTCTTTCCCTGGCGACTTTTCTGCAAACACTGGCAAGAGCACGTTCGAGGCCGCGTACTCCGGCTTCCTTGGTATATTTGCGAATAACCTCCAAAATACCTTCTTCAGTGAATGAAATCTCTTTCCTGGTAAAGCCAGCGGCCTTCAGCTGTTTTGGCAGCAAAAAGTCATTGGCAATACACTGCTTTTCCTCTTCCGTATACCCGTTGAGCTGGATAACTTCCAGCCTGTCCTGCAAGGGAACAGGAATTCCGTGCAAATTATTAGCTGTTGTTATGAAAAAAACCTCGGAGAGATTATAGTCAACATTCAGGTAATGATCATTAAAGCAGTTGTTTTGTTCCGGATCCAGCACCTCCAGGAGCGCAGCTGAAGGATCTCCGCGGAAGTCGACGCTCATTTTGTCAACCTCATCAAGGCAAAAGACCGGGTTTACAACACCCGCCTTCTGCATTGACTGGATAATCTTTCCAGGCATAGCCCCGATATACGTTCGGCGATGTCCCCTGATTTCAGCCTCATCCCTCACTCCCCCCAGAGACAACCTGACAAATTTACGTCCCATGGCTCTGGCTATGGATTTACATACTGAAGTCTTTCCTACACCAGGTGGCCCAACCAGACAAAGAATAGGGCCGCGTAACTTTTTTACCTGTGCCTGTACAGCAAGGTACTCCAGTATACGTTCTTTTGGTTTCTGTAAGCCATGATGGTCCTCGTCAAGAACCTGCTCAGCCTTTTCAATGTCAATCCTGGCCCGCGACTTTTTTGTCCAGGGAAGATCTAATATGGTGTCGATATAGTTTCGTACCACCGTTGTTTCAGCAGACATTGGAGGCATTTGCCTCAACTTTTTAAATTCCTTGCCTATTTTTTCCCGAATCTGCTTTGGCAGTTTTTTCCTGGTTATGCTTTGCTCAAGCTCTGCAAGTTCGTCACCACCATCGCTCTTACCCATTTCATCCTGGATAACCTTTATCTTTTCAGAGAGAAAATAATTCCGCTGAGTAGCGGTCATTTTCTTTTTTACTTTGGCCTGTATGTCTTTTTCCAGGGCAGAAAGCTCCATTTCCCTGAAAAGAATATCAAGGACATGGGATATGCGATGTGGCAGGGATGGTTCCTGAAGTAATTCCTGCTTTTCTTCTGTCTTGATATGAATATGCGACGCAATCAAATCAACCAGATCAGAAGGATCATCCACCGCAGCGACAGAATTTTGAATCTCTCGTGGTATTCTGCTGGTTCCCTGAGCAAACTGGGCAAAAGTTTTCTTTACTTCACGGACATATGCTTGCAGCCCGCTTTCCAGGTCATTTTCATTCTGAACTATCTTGACCAATGCCTGAAAATACTCCTTATCTCTTTCGCTCGTAATTTCGGTGGAAAGAATCCGAGCCCTGAACTTTCCTTCAACAAGGGCCTTTATGGTGCCATCAGGCAGACGAAGTAATTGCATTACCGAGGCTACAGTGCCTGTGGTATAGAGATGACGTTCCTCAGGCTCATCCACCTTTGCGCTTCGTTGCGTTACCAGGAAAATCAAACTGTTATTTTCCATGGCATGTTCCAGAGCAAAAATGGATTTTTTTCTGCCAACAACCAGTGGAGCCACCATGCCTGGAAACAAAACTATATCCCGCAAGGGCATTAGAGGAATCATTTGTGGCTCTGCTGTAATCATGGTTTATGCACTCTTTTTGTTTTCAGTATTATCATACAGGATTACAGGATACTCACCGTCACTGATAACCTGTTCATTAATTATACATTCCAGGACATTGCTATCTGATGGAAGCTCATACATAACCTCAAGCATAGCTGATTCCATTACTGAACGAAGCCCTCTGGCCCCTGACTTACGTTCCAGCGATTTTCTGGCAACGGCCTCCAGTGCCCCTTCAGTAAATCGAAGTTTTATGCCCTCATATTCAAACAGCTTCATGTACTGCTTGGTTAAGGCGTTACGAGGTTCCTGCAGAATACGAATAAGATCCTCCTCAAGCAGCTCTTCCATGGTAGCAATTACCGGAAGACGTCCTACCAGTTCGGGAATAAGCCCAAACTTAAGCAGATCTTGAGGCTGGATGCTTGCCAACACCTCTCCTATACTCTTTTTAGTGTCGCTTACCACCTTGGCACCAAAGCCGATAGCCTTGGTTCCGGTACGACGATGTATCACTTTGTCGAGTCCTACAAACGCACCGCCTGCAATAAAAAGGATATTTGTGGTGTCAACTTTCACCAGCTCCTGCTGGGGGTGTTTTCTCCCCCCCTTAGGCGGTACAGAGGCTATCGTCCCTTCGACTATCTTCAGCAGTGCCTGCTGTACTCCTTCACCCGAAACATCTCGAGTAAGCGACGCTGAGTCTGACTTTCTTGCAATTTTATCAATTTCATCAATATAAATAATCCCTCTCTGGGCCAGCTCAATATCATAATCAGCTGCCTGGAGAAGGCTTACCAGGATGTTTTCAACATCATCTCCAACATACCCTGCTTCGGTTAATGTCGTTGCATCTGCGATGGTAAAGGGCACCTTGAGCACTCTGGCCAGTGTTTGCGCCAGCAGTGTTTTTCCGCTGCCGGTGGGTCCAAGGAGAATGATATTTGATTTCTGCAGTTCAACGTCATCTGGTCCGGTTACCTTTTCGTCTATTCTTTTGTAATGATTGTGAACGGCAACTGAAAGTACCCTCTTTGCAAAATCCTGCCCAATGACATATTCGTCAAGATGCGCCTTGATTTCCTTGGGTTTAAGAACGATTTTCTGCTCATTTTTATCGTTTTTGTCTTCTGTTGCTGAATCCTGGATTATTTCATTACACAGGTTGATGCATTCATCACATATATAGACATTGGGCCCGGCTATAAGCTTGCCCACCTCGCCCTGTTCCCTGCCGCAGAAGGAACAGATGCATTTGTCTTCATGTTCATCGTGGAACTCTTTACTCACCGTTATTTCTCCTTACTGAGTTCCTCTCTACTTTCCAGTACCTTATCTACGATACCGTACTCACAAGCTTCTTCAGCATTCATAAAATTGTCTCGCTCGGTGTCTTGTTCGACCACTTCTATGCTTTTGCCAGTATGCCTTGAAAGAATTACGTTTAAATCCCTGCGCATTCGAAGAATCTCCCTGGCATGAATATCGATGTCTGTGGCCTGTCCCTGATAGCCGCCCATGGGCTGGTGAATCATAATACGTGAATTAGGCAGGGCAAACCGTTTCTCTCTGCAGCCAGCAGCCAATAATAATGCTCCCATAGAGGCAGCCTGCCCCATACAGAGTGTAGCCACATCACATTTGATATATTGCATGGTATCGTAAATTGCCATACCTGCTGTGACTGATCCTCCAGGGGAATTTATATAAAAAGTGATGTCTTTATCCGGAGCATCGGCTTCGAGAAAAAGAAGCTGCGCAATGACCAGATTGGCCACATCGTCAGTAACCTGTGTTCCCAGAAAAATGATGCGCTCTTTCAAAAGGCGGGAGTAAATATCAAAAGCTCTTTCTCCCCTGGGGCTTTGCTCAACCACCATTGGTACCAGATTCATATACTGCTCCTTACATATCAACGCACTCTCAGCAACGGGCGGCTCATATATTACTCGGCTTGATCTTCAGTTGTCGTTCCCTTTTCTCCGGTTTCTGCCACCTCTATAAACGTGGCCTCGCCTCGCAGAAAATCAAGAATTTTTTCGTTGAGCAGCTCGTTCATAAAAGGCAAGACCTCTTCACGCCGTTTAAAGTAACCTTTTACTTCATCAACAGTCATGTTGTATTGATCAGCTATGCGCTGATATCCCCGCTGGAGATCTTCATCCTGTACCTTTATATCTTCTTTCTCTGCAATATTTTTAAGGATGAAATCACCTTTTACCCTTTTTTCAGCAACTTCACGATTTTTTTCAGCAAGTTCCTTAAGGTCGATTCCGGCGGATTCCAGGGTCAGCCCGCTTCGCTTTAAATTCTCCTCGGTCAATTTAAGCATTTCCTGAATCTCGTACTTTACTAAACGTTCCGGCACTTCAAAGCTGTTTAGCTCAATAAGCTTAGCCATCATTTTATCATCAAGATCTCCTTTCATGACGGCCTCTTTCTCTTTCTCAAGCTTACTTCTGATATCGCTTTTTAAGTCGTCAAGAGTAGTAAAGTCAGGGCTTATATCCTTGGCAAATTCGTCATCAAGTTCAGGCTTCAGGCGGACTTTTACCTCCTTGACGTCAACTTTAAACTCCACCTTTTTCCCTGCAAGAACAGGATTTGGATACCCTGCAGGAAAATCAATTTCATACAGGGTCTTGTCTCCTTTCTTCAGGCCAATCAATTTCTGCTCAAACTCCTCGCCAAGAGCATTCTGTCCTATATCTACAGTGTAATCTTCGTTGTGTATCTCCGGCATGGCTTTTTCTTCGTGAAACCCCTGGAAATCAACAACCGCAAGATCGTCAACAGCAATTTCATGCCCCTCTTCCGCCGTCTGAACAGCGGCCTGCTCTCGTTGCATGGCTTTCAATCTATTGTCAACTTCTTCAACAGAGACGACTGTAACCGGCTTTTCTATCTCCAACCCCTTATAGCCGGAGATATCGAGCACCGGCTTTACGTCAACCAGGGCAATATAGGTAAATGTACCATCTTCAGGAAATGAATGTTCGGTGATCTCAGGGTGGACAACAGGCTCTATATTTTCCTTTTCCACAGCATCAAAATACGTCTCCTGAACAAGCTCTTCCCCCACCTGCGCCTGCACCTGATCCTTGAAGTTTTTTTCAAGAACTGATCTAGGCACCTTTCCTCGACGAAAGCCCTTGATCACAACGTCCTTATTCATTTTTTTGTATGCTTTCTCAAGACGTTTCCCAACTTCTTCCCTGGGCAATGTAATAGTGAGTTTTTTGGTTAATTCAGAAACATTTTCAACGACAATTTCCATGGACTGCCTTTCCTTTGTTAATCTTGCTTAGATTGTCCCAGTTTCAGAGAAAATGAGATGGTTACCAGTGCAGAAAAATGGTGCGAAAGGGGGGAGTCGAACCCCCACAAGCTAAGCTCGCCAGATCCTAAGTCTGGTGCGTCTGCCAATTCCGCCACTTTCGCGTTAAACTTATAATACTAATCAATAGACATAGCAACGTCAAGAAGACCTTGCCTGAAAAACATTTTCTTTCAGCAGGTTAGCCCGGATTTCCCCTTAATTCAGGCGACGCCGGAGTGTAAAACAGAGAGCAAAACGATAAACAGTACCTCTCTTTTCATTTATTGACCGGAAAGCCTGTCATACAAACGCCAGTAACGATCCTTGGCCCCTGCCTTCAATCGACCCAAAAATGCGCCCGTCTGGCACTGAACATAATAAAGGGTCGGGACAACAATCAGGGTAAGAAAGGTCGCAACGATCAGGCCAAAGATGACAACCACAGCCATGGATCGCCACCATTGACTGGATTCGCTGACCCAGGAAATGGCCATTACATGGAAGTCATAGGAAATACCGGTCACCATGGGAATCAACCCTAAAATGGTGGTAACAGCAGTAAGGAGTACGGGGCGCAGCCTGGTGGCACCAGCAGAGATAACTGCTTGTTTCAGGGCATAGCCGCGCTCCCTTAATTTATTAGTGTAATCAATGAGGACAATGGCGTTGTTCACCACAACTCCTGCCAGGGAAATTATACCAACTCCTGTCATGATAATGCCAAAAGGCTGCCTGAAAAGCATCAGCCCGAGAAAAGCGCCGCCAAAAGACAAAATCACCGAACTCATGATAAGAAATGGTTGGCCAACAGAGTTAAACATGCCAACCAGGATCAGAAAAATAAACAAAATAGCGACGACAAAAGCCTTGCTGAGAAAGGATTCTGATTCCTGTTGAAACTCAAATTCACCGGTGAACCTCGCTGAGTAGCCTGGTGGCAGCGGAAGATCTTCCAGCATCTTCTCTGCCTCCACACGTGCAACCGGCCCGGTTGTCCTGGTTTCATCCACATTTGCCTTTATGGTCACAACCCGCTCATTATTTATGCGGGTAATGTCACCAATGGAACCGGCAAATGAATATTTCGCCAGAGAAGTCAAGGGGACATCTACACCAGCAGGCGTAGGAATAATCATCTCATTTAAGACATCAACCACTTTTCGGTTATTTTCCCCGAGCTGCACAGTGATATCATAATCCTCACTTCCTTCACGATAGGAGGATACCTCAAGTCCGTTGTATGCTGCTTTCAGGGCAAAGCCAATGTTGTCCGTAGTGAGCCCGAATAATGCGGCCTTCTGACGATCAACCTTAACAATTACAGAAGGTGTTCCCTCGTTAAAGTCATCCCGTACATCCTTTACAAAAGGGACGTTTTCCAGGGCAAGTTTTATTTTCTTTGCTATGGAACCCAGTACCTGAAAATTATCCCCGGCAATTTCGATATTTATCGGTGAGCCGGTAGGCGGGCCCTCCTTTTCCGCAGCTATGGTTATTTTGCCGCCGGCAATAGTTTCAACTCGTTTTCGAATGTCATCAATGGTGGCATGGGTGTTTCTGAATCTGTCCTGAATGTCTATAAAGCGAACACCAATATGGTTTGGCAGATTTGGGCTGAAAGATGAGCCGGGAGATGCGGAGGCAACACCTTTCATATACACATTTTTAATATTTTTCAAATCACTTGGACCCTGATATGAATTTCCTGATTTATCAACATATTCTTTTAACTCCATGGCCTTGAGATAGTCTTCATGCGTAAGGCTGTTTGAGGTAAGCTGCTGAGAGTCTGCCCCAGCCAGGGCCATTTCCACCCGTTTCATGAGGTCATCAATATAATCAATGTCAGCTCCCTCCGGGACTTCTACATTGATATACATTGCTTTTGGGTCGATATCAGGAATAAACTCAACAGGCTTTTCAAGGCCAATAACCAACAGCCATCCCTGTACCATCAAAATCAGGATACACACGGCAAAACCAGTGACAACAACAGGTCGCTGCAGGGCTTCATTGAGAAACCAGCCATAGGTTTTCAGTGTAAGGGTATTCATGGCGACCGGTTGCTCAGGCAAGACATTGTTGTCCAGTTGAACCTTGGTTGAGCCGCTCTCACTATTCTTTTGTTTTATGAGTAACGAGGCGAGCGCCGGGTTGATAACCAGGGCGACAAACAGACTGGAGGACAAGGTCACTATGACTGTCAGCGGGAGGTAGCGCATAAATTCACCCATCACTCCGGGCCAGAATAACATGGGGGAAAAGGCAGCAAGAGTCGTTAAAGTAGAACCAATAACCGCATAAGCAACCTCACTGGTTGCCTTCTTGGCTGCCTCAATCCTGCCGGCGCCCTGCTCATGGAAACGATCAATGTTTTCAATGATGACGATAGCATTGTCCACCAGCATCCCCAGGGCAAGGGTTAAGCTGAACAGCACGACCATATTGAGCGTTACGCCCATTAAATAAAGAATAATAAACGACAGAAGCATGGAAAAAGGAATCGCTGAGCTGACCAGAACAGCATTACGGATTCCCATGGTCAGAAAGATGACGATCAGCACCAGAACCAGGCCGGAAAGAATATTGTTTTCCAGGTCAGCCACCCTCTGCCTGATATCCTTTGCGGCATCCATTACCTTGGTGATTTGGGTGTCCGGCGGCCAGGTCTGGCGGTGTTTTCCTATCAGCGCATCCACCTGATCGGTGATCTTGATGATATTTTCACCGGAACGCTTTTTTATGGAGATATTAACAGCGCTTCTTCCGTCAAGGCGAGCCCGGCTTGTTTCTTCCTTGAATCCATCGACAACCTGGGCAACATCCTTTAAATAGACAGGCTCTCCCTGATGGGTGCCAACCACCAGCCAGTATATCTCCTCCGGAGAGGTGAACTCACCGGGAACACGCAAAAGAAATCTCCCGGAACCAAGCCGGAGGACGCCTCCGGAAGTGTTGGTGTTCTCCCGGGCAACTATTTGCTGTAACGAGCCAAAAGTCAGGCCATAGTAAGCAAGTTTTTCTGGAAATACTTCAATCCTGATTTCTCTTTCAAGCCCACCGGTTACGTCGGCTTCAAGTACCCCTGGAATTGCTTCAAATTCGTCTGCAAGATCGTCTGCAATGCGTTTCAGGCAAGGTAAGCCACATGTCCCCGACAGGGAAAATACAACTATAGGTAGTTCTGACAGATTGACCTCAAAAACGGAGGGGTCATCATCCAGGTCTGTCGGCAGGGACCCCAGGGCTTCGTCAACCTTGTCCTTGACATCCTGGACAGCTTGATCGATATCTGTGCCGGTGACAAATTCAATATTGATATTGGAAGAGCCTTCACTGCTGATCGACTGAATTTTTTTGAGTCCGTCAAGCCCTTGTAATTTTTTTTCAAGTTCAATGGTAATGGACGTTTCTATATCTGATGAGGAGACTCCGCGATACGTGGTAGATACAAATACATGGGGAATAGTAATGTCAGGATCACTTTCCCTGGGCAGCTCCACATAACAGTGCATCCCAAAAATTATGATAATAACCGCCAGAACAACAACGGTGACGCTTTTGTTAACTGCGGTATCAGAAATAATCATCGCAAATATTCAGCAAAATCAGTAGGAACTGCATCCAATCGCGCTTGCCCGAGCCAGGGCAGCCTGAAAGCAGCTACAGAGGTAAAGCAAGATACGACAGAGCAGCGTTGACAGGGCACTAGTGTCATGTCAACGATGAAATGTCAGTATATTGCGCCGGATTTTTCTTGTCCTTATGCCGCCTTGTCCTGCGCTGCATAGTAGTGCTATGTGACGCAGGGCAAGGCGGCATAAGGGCTGAAAAAGACAAGCAGGATGCGACAGAGCAGCGTTGACAGGGCACTAGTTACGGTCCGTAACAACTTTAACAGCATGGATGGATTGACCATCCTCAACATCACGCTGCCCTTCAACAACCACCTTGTCTCCAGGATGCAGCCCTTCAACAACCTGTATTTTCCATTTGTCTATAATTCCAACCTTAATGTGCTGACGTCGTGCTCTCTCTCCGTCAGCCACATACACATATTGTTCCCCATCTCGGCTGACAATACTGTACAGCGGTATCATCAAGGCCTTGTCAAAATGCTTCTTGATGATATGAGCCCTGACAAACATACCAGGCAGGATCTGGTGATCAGGGTTAGCGACAGCCAATTCAAAACGATACAGGAAGGCAGTTGAGTCGGGCGACGGGGAAAGAAAATGGGCCCTGGCTGTGAAATTTTTGTTCTGCAGTGCTGACAGAGTGAAATCAACCCTGTCAACATTGCGTACAGCATCAACATCGGATTCAGGAATACCGACAACAGCCTTGACCCGATCTAATTCAAGCAGCCGTGCCAGCGGATCGCCAACACTGACAAATGCGCCAACCTTGGCGTCAAGATGCTTGATGACGCCGGTTATGGGGGAGGTGATCCGGCAACGAGACAGACGAAGTTCAGCTTCCTTGAGCCTGGCCCTTGTATTAAGCAAATTTGCTTTGCTTGTTTCAAGACTGGCCGAAGAAATCACCTTTTTCTTAAGCATGGCCTGGTTACGCGTATGCTCAGACCGGGCGAGGGTGTAGGCCGCTTTTGCTGCATCAAGGGCGATGATATAATCCTCTTCTTCAATTTGCGCCAGAAGCTCTCCCTCATTTACCCTGTCTCCTTCCTGAACCATTACCTGCTCAATGGTACCATTGACTTTTGCTGATAATGTCAGGTTTGTCCAGGCTTCAATGGTTCCGGGTAAATTGATGACATCATCGACTTCCTGCTCCTCAAGCCTTAGCAGAACAACGTTCACAGGCTTTTTGTATTCTTCATGTGCTTCTTTTTTGCCTGCTTCAATCTCTTCTTTTTTTGCAGAGATTGCCCCAAAAAGCAGCCATACAATCAAGAAAAGAGCCAGCAGAGCCACCAGAGGCAGCTTCTTCCAGATAAAATAAAGAAATCCTTTTCTGCTATTCTGCCTTTTTGCCTGTTCCATCTATGTTTCCTTCGGGTGTTCCCCGTGGCCAACTCCGGTTAAGGCCTGTAAAAATAATAATTGCTTCCAGGCCACCCGTCTTCGGGCAATCACGATTGACCGGATAGCAGGCTATAGCTGCCAATCGTGCTTGTTCAAATCTGGGCAAGCCAAGAGCAGTTACACGTGTAAAGCAAGTAGAACCAAAGAGTTAAATGACATATGAGTAGTTACCAGCACCCTTTACCTGTTATATTTTTTCTGAAAATAATCATACGCCACGTTGATCTCCTTCATCTTTTCCTCTGCGACCTTTTTAAACTCATCACCCAGGTGCGCCACCTTGTCAGGATGATATTGCATGGAGAGCTTCCGGTAGGCCTTCTTGATCTGGTCAAAATTCTCTCCTGGCTCAAGGCCAAGGACAGCGTAATACCGTTCTTCTGAAGCCGCTGAACTGGCTGCCTCCTGATGCTGTCTATAGGAATGTTTTGCCTCGAAAGTACGTTGATCATACTGCGATATTTCCAGGAATGCAGCAATTTTACGCGCTTGTTCAAGCTCACCTGGAATTGGCGGCTGTTTTGTGTAAATTATCTGGTAAATCAACTCAAGCAGAATCAGCCTGGGTTCGTAGGGAAAGGACTGACGGAATTCCTCCAGCAGCTCGTTCATGCTCAGGGTGCTGTTTCGTGCATCCTTAATAAGCTGCTTCACCCAATACATCTGGTTCTGGTTGTAACGCAGATTATTCTGGAAAAAATTAAGCATGGTGTTGAGTTCTGCTCTGGTAAAGTGGCCGTCTGCCTGAGCAATTTTTACCAGAATATGCACCAGCAGATAGACGAACCGCTTTTGCGTTTCCGTCTGAGTAGCTTCATAGGAGGAAACTTTCTGCTGAACGTAATAGGTAAATCCCCAGAACAGAGCAACAAGGAGCAGTGTTCCCAGAAATCCTGAGAAAAAAAGAAAGCCGACAAAATGAAGTAAAGCTTGCGCTCCACCGGTCACCAGAAGCAGGAGGGCAATGAGCAAAAAACAGCCGCCACATCCGGGTTGATTGTGTTGTTTATATTCCATGAATGGGGTACAGGTGCGAAGTTTCAATAAAAGGATTACAATAAAGGAGCAGTTCTTTCTCGTCCGGATTTCCCCTCAGTTAAGACGGTGATATTTTGTTTTTCAAATGTAACTGCTCACAGGGCATGTACCCTCCCTGTTTCACATGTGTACATCTGTAACTGCTCTCAGATTAAAGGAAATTTCAGGAGAAATCCGGGCCAGTACCTTCGGCAAACAGGGCTTCAACGAATTCCCGTGAATCAAAGTCACGCAAGTCGTCTATCTGCTCGCCTATGCCGATAAAACGAACCGGAATCTTTATTTCCCGGCAAATGTTGGCCACTATACCCCCTTTTGCCGTGCCGTCAAGTTTTGTCAAGGCCAGGCCGGTGACACCAACAGCTTCATGAAAAAGCCTCGCCTGGGAAACACCGTTTTGGCCGGTTGTGGCGTCAAGTACCAGCATGACTTCGTGAGGTGCGCCTTCCAGTTTTTTTCCCATTACCCGTTTAATCTTCTTCAGCTCTTCCATAAGGTTCACACTGGTATGAAGCCTGCCAGCAGTGTCCACCAGGATGACATCAAAATCATGCGCCTGCCCGTACTCCATGCCATCAAAGACAACAGAGGAAGGATCTGCCCCCGGTTTCTGGGCAATAACCTCAACTCCCACGCGCTTTCCCCAGATTTTCAACTGATCAATGGCAGCAGCTCGAAAAGTATCGCCAGCTACGAGCAGCACGGACTGACCAGCGTTGACAAACTTTGCTGCCACCTTGCCGATAGTCGTGGTTTTACCGACACCATTGACTCCGACTACCATGATCACAAAGGGCCCTTCCTCTGGCATGACCAGCTCAGCAGGCTGATCCGAGGCAACAATGTAAGAAAGAATGTGTTCTTGCAGCACTGATTTAAGTGACTGTGGATCACTTAGGTGATCACGTTTAACAGCCTTTCTCGTTTCCTCGAGAAGGTGTATAGTTGTTCCCACGCCAAGATCAGCAGTAACAAGAATCTCTTCCAGCTCATCGTAAAGGCTCTGGTCTATCTCTTTTCGACCGAGAAACAGGGTGTCAAGCTGATAAACAAAGGCATCCCTGGTTTTTCCCAGGCTCTGCTGAAGTCGTTTCAACAAAGGATTACCTGGTTTTTCCTGTTCAGCAGCCGGGGCTGGCTCAGTTTCTTCCGTTTTTTGCCGAGGCGGGCTGTCCACGTCAGCGTCCAGTCCCGGCAAAGACTGGCCTTCAGGCTCAGGAGAGCCGTCACCTTCAACCAGGCTTTCCCCTTCTTCGGGTACGTCTGAAACCTCTTCAATACTTTCTTCTGGTTCCGGCTCCGGTATATACTCAGTCTTTTCAGGGACAGGCAGTTCTTCCGGGATTTCTTTTAAAACAGGTGACTCCTCACGCTGTTCCTCTTTTTTGCCAAATTTTTTCTTAAACCAGCCAAGCATCAGTTTGCCGCCTTTATTTCAATTACTATTGCAAGTGCTTCACCTTTTCTCCTAAGATTCAGCACTCCCTTTTCATGAGCATCCCCTGCCGTAACCGATCACGGGGGCTGTGCTTCCCCGTTATTCTCTGTTTCTGACGTGTAATTGATTACATGTCCTTTAATATATTGATTTCGCGTAACTACTCACTGGGTGTGTACCTCTCTGACTCTACATGCCTCAACCGTGTAACTGCTCTCAGGTTGCCCATATTTGGACAAGCACGATTGGCAGCTATAGCCTCTCTATGCAGCGGGTCGTGATCGTTCAAAGAGGGGTGGCCTGTGAGGAGTTACGATTTTCAGGTTACCCAGCTTTAGATAAGCGCGACAGGCAGCTATTACCCCCTCTCGTGTTCTGTCAACGCTGCTCTGTCGTATCCTGCTTGTCTTTTCCAGCCCTTATGCAGCCTTGCCCTGGGTCACAGAGCACTACTATGCAACGCAGGACAAGACTCCATAAGGACAAGAAAAATCCGGCGCAATATCCTGAGATTTCAGCGTTGACAGGACACTTGGCAGCCGACCACAATCGCCCAAAGATGGGCGGGCAGGGAGCGGTTATGCTGAAAAAGCACCGCCCTCTCTCTTCAGGCAGCGTTTCGGATAAGAGAAATGGCCTGAAGCTGTGGCGCAAGATAGCCAGATTGTTTTTTTGACAGACGCTGCTGTCTGAAAAAATGTAATTACAAAAAAATAAATAATATAACTGTTGATTCAAGGGAAAATCAAGTAAAAGGATGAAATGCAGCCGGTAAATGCTCATGAAAAGATCGGGAATTGATCAGGCACATACACAGCCTCTGTCTATACACTTATTTCATTGCTTTTCAACGCATTGACATTAGTGTATGACACATATATGCTTACAAGCATCTGGTGTTTCAACTACCAGCCATGTGAGTAAACAAGACGTAAGGCAAACGAAATCAGGGTAATACATACTCTGCGAGCAGTTATTTTATAACGTGTAACTCCTCACAGCTCACCCCTCTTTGAACGATCACGACCCGCCGCATAGAGGGGCTGTAGCTGCCAATCGTGCTTGGCCAAAGATGGGCAGCCTGAGAGCAGTTACACGTTTGAGGTATGTAAAACCAGAGAGTTACACACCCAGTGAGTAGTTACTATAACGTTTTTATTTTTCTTATTCAGGAGGCCGATTATGAGTAGTTCATGTGGCGGCAGCTGTAATTCAAGCCAAGGGAGCAGCCCCCACGCTGCCGATGCCCATCTGGCGCAGCAGGACATTGCCATCAACAGATCTCTGGGAAAGATCAGTAACAAAATTCTTGTCATGAGCGGTAAGGGAGGTGTTGGCAAGTCTACCGTTGCGGTTAACCTTGCCCTTTCACTGGCAGAAAACGGGCACAAGGTCGGCCTGATGGATGTCGACCTTCACGGCCCTGATATCTGCCGAATGCTGGATTTGAAAGGGTCGCTGGAAGCACCACAAAATCCAGGCGGGCTGGTACCGCCACTTACCTATAATGAAAACCTGAAGGTTGTCAGTCTCGAATATATGATGAAAGACCGGGACGAAGCCATTATCTGGCGAGGCCCTCTCAAGATACAGGCAATACGTCAATTTTTGTCTGACATGGACTGGGATGAACTTGATTATCTTGTCGTTGACGCCCCTCCGGGCACTGGAGACGAGCCCCTGACTGTTGCCCAGACCATCCCCGGGGTTCAGGCTGTTGTGGTCACCACTCCCCAGGCAGTGGCCCTAGCTGATGTCCGTAAATCCATAAATTTTTGTAAAACAGTGGAGATGCCCATTGTGGGAGTTGTTGAAAATATGTCCGGTTTTATCTGTCCACACTGTGGAGAAACCGCTGATATTTTCAGCAGCGGTGGCGGTGAACAGACCGCAGAGGATTTCGATTTATTTTTTCTTGGCCGCATACCAATGGATCCTCGCATAGTGGCTGCAGGTGACAGCGGCTCTGCTTACCTGTCGTCGGATGAAGAAACTCAATCAATTCAGGCGTTTAGAAAGGTGGTTAAGGCGGTTGAAGTCCGCCTTCCACCCAAGAAAAAAACAGCGGCCAGCATCCTCAACAACGGGGGGTGTTCCTGTTCCGGGAGCGGAGGGTGCTGCTAGCCCGGTTTTCTCAAGAAGAAATACATAAAAATATATGTCTGTGATGTCAGTGAGCAGACTCAGAGCCTGCAAAAATGTTCACCAGAGGTCAGCTCAGGCAATACCATTTTCGGCTGTATTTTGGTAACACATATACCCAGGTATAATGAACTGCCAGAAACGTAACTGCTCGCAGGGCATTTAACCTCTTTATTTTACTTGCTTTACGTCTGCAGCTGCTTTCAGGGTGCCCAGATTCGGGTAAGCGCGATTGCCCGAAAACGGGTGATCTGGATGCAGTGAACAAAATAATTGCCTCCTCATTCAAACGGCAACAGTGGGGTGACAATCCAAACGAGGTAATTGTATGCACGTCCAACAGCTCATAGTCGGAATGATGGGGGTATGTACCTACATTGTTTCTTGCGAAAAAACAAAAAAAGCTGCAATCATTGATCCCGGTGGAGACGAAGCGCGTATTTTGTCATACTGCAGGGAAAACGAGCTCAATGTTCAGTACATCATCAATACACATGGGCACCCTGACCATGTCTGCGGCAATGGTCCCATTCAGAAGGATACCGGAGCAAGGATCATCATGCATGAAGCAGACATTCGCTACTTTGGCGACCCTCAGTTGAAACAATATTTTTCTGGTTTAGGCCTGCCTGAGTCTCCACCGGCAGATGTTGTCATACAGGATGGGGACACCATTACCATAGGCGAAGAGGTAATCGAAGTCATTCATACCCCCGGACACTCTCCTGGAGGTGTCTGCCTGTACACCCCGCCTCATCTTTTTACAGGAGACACCCTCTTTGTTGGTGCGATCGGACGCACAGATTTCCCTCAGTGTTCCATGAAAGAGTTGATCCAGTCCATCACCTCCCGTTTGCTGAGCCTGCCGACTGAAACAATTGTCTGGCCTGGCCATGGATATGGTGGTAGCCAGTCAACCATTGGCGAGGAAAAACGATCCAACCCGTATCTCCACCTCTGAAACCTGTTTCAAGAAAATTAGCAAAAGCCCTATGCGTGAACTTATTCTTGGTACTGCCGGACATGTCGATCACGGAAAAACCAGCCTTATCAAAGCACTTACCGGGATTGAGACAGACCGGCTCAAAGAGGAAAAAAAACGCGGCATAACCATTGAACTTGGCTTCGCGCATCTTGACCTCCCCTGCGGGCACCGGCTTGGCATTGTCGATGTCCCCGGTCATGAAAAATTTGTCCGTAACATGGTGGCTGGTGCCGCCGGGATGGATCTGGTCGCCTTTATCATTGCCGCTGATGAGGGTATCATGCCGCAGACCATAGAGCATTTTGATATCTGCCGCCTGCTCGGAATATCTAATGGTTTGATTATATTGACAAAAAAAGACGTGGTCGAGGCGGAGTGGCTGGAGATGGTGGAGGAGGAAATCCGCGACTTTTTCACCGACAGCTTTTTGGAACAAGCTCCGGTCATTGCGGTTTCCTCGGTAACCGGAGAGGGTATTGATCAGGTCATCAAACTACTTGATAATGCCGTGAAAGATCGAAGATTTCAAGAAGAATTCGGGCCTTTTCGCTTGTCTGTTGACCGCGTCTTTACCATGAAGGGTTTTGGTACGGTGGCAACAGGAACATCGATCTCAGGAAGAATAAAAAATGGAGATGAGGTTACCATATATCCAGGCCAAATCAATGCCCGTATACGCGGGATACAGGTGCATGGGAACCAGGTCGAAGTGGTTGAGGCCGGACATCGCACAGCCATTAACTTGCAGGGCGTTGAGAAAGAGCAGCTCAAACGTGGCGATGTGCTGGCTACACCAGAGAGCCTGATCAGCTCAACACTGCTCGATGCCTCACTGGTATACCTGGAATCAACAGGCAAAGAGCTGAAGAACCGGGTACAGGTACGGGTCCATCTTGGTACCAGAGAAATCAAAGGGAGGGTTCTGCTTATGGAAAAAGATCGCCTGCCTCCCGGGTCACAGGCTAACATACAGCTTTTACTGCAGGAACCTGTAGCGGTATGGCCTGGCGACAGATATGTCTTGCGAAGCTTTTCTCCGGTTCAGACCATTGGTGGCGGTAAGATTCTTAACGCCTTGCCAGCAAAACGAAAACGGAGACAGCAAAAAGATCGCGAGTATAATACGAACGTATTTTCCCTGCTTGAAAGCGGAACACCAGCAGAAAAAGTGCTGCTGCTTCTCAAGGAGAGTAAGCACTTCGGCATTACGGCAGATCAGCTCGCAGCACGAACGGGAGTATTTGGCAAGAAACTGCAGAAACTCATGCAGCAGCCAGTTTCTTCTGCTCAGGTGCTGGTCATTGATTCGGAGAATAAACGATTTCTCGCAGCAGAAGTATTTGATTCTATTAAAAAAAGTGCCATCAATTACCTGGCCGAATTTCACCGGAAAAATCCTCTTAAGCCGGGTATTCATAAAGATGAGCTGCGAACAAGACTCCGGCCCTTACTAGACGTCAAACTGTTTCAATTTACCTTAAACAGTCTGCTGAAAGCAAAAAAGATTGAGCAGGAAGGGGCAGTGATAAAGCTCGCCGGATATACGGTTGTGCTGCAAATGGACGAGCAAAAAATGGAGAAAAATATTGCCGTCGTCTACCAAAAGGCTGGCCTTACCCCGCCAAACTATAAGGATGTGCTGTCTCGTTTTTCAGACTTCAGCCAGGAGCAGCTGGCCGGAGTGTATAAACTGCTTCAGGGCAAGGGTGCACTGGTCAAAGTCAATGAAGCCTTGTATTTTGATGCCCAGGCCATAGAGAAGCTCAAACAAGAACTCATCGATTTTGTTCGAAAGGAAGGAGAAATCGACGCGCCCAGATTCAAGGAATTAACAGGACTCACCCGAAAATATTCCATACCTCTGCTTGAATACTTTGATAAAAGCAGAATCACGATCAGGGTTGGCGATAAGCGCATATTACGAAAAACGTAACCCGTATACTATTAGACAAGCAGGATACGACAGAGCAGCGTTGACAGGACACTAGACCCAGTTCAGGCATGTATATTTCTATGTTGCTGGTCCCCGGTTTGGTTTCATGAATATCCGTTTGCAGACCTGGCTTTTGTCTCATATTCAGATTTGTCTCAATGGCCGGGAATGGTTACGCCGCAGTCCTGAACATGAAAAGATAGACCTTACTGCACGCGGCAACTAGTTTCTGGATTTTGCTGAGTACGACAGGGCACAGCGATTGCTGGACAAACAAGAAAATACCCCCGGCAAAACCGCTATCAGCTGACACCCAAAGGGGTTCGAGTAACAACTCTGCTCAACGTGATACTGGATGCATCTACTGAAAATTTAATGAAAATCGCTGCCTGGATTTCTTGTTTTTTATGACAGGAATTGAGGAGTAAGCCGCTTACCTCCATTTACTGCTTAACGTACTGTGCAGCAAATGCAGTGGAGCTTCCAGCAACAGCTTACAATATATATAATCCGGAGAAAATACCATGAACTCACTCATGATCGCCCCGTCAATTCTGTCAGCTGATTTTTCCAGACTCGGCGAAGAGGTGCGGGCTGTTGACAAGGCGGGAGCAGATGTCATTCATGTGGATGTTATGGATGGTCACTTTGTTCCTAATATAACCATGGGGCCGCTGGTGGTGAAAGCCGTCCGAAAGGTTACCGGCCTGCCCATTGATGTACATCTGATGATCACTGACCCTGACCAGTATATTCAAGCCTTTGCCGAGGCAGGTGCAGACTGGATAACTGTTCATGTTGAAACATGCACGCACTTGCATCGGACAGTAACTGCCATCAGAGCCATGGGGAAAAAGGCGGGCGCAGTCCTTAACCCGGCAACATCTTTACGCTCCCTGGACTATGTTCTGGAAGAAGTTGACCTGGTCATGTTGATGAGTGTGAACCCGGGCTTTGGCGGTCAGTCCTTTATTGAATCCACCTTGAAGAAGGTTACAGCACTTCGTCAGAAATGTGACCTGGTCAATCCTGAGGCTGGAATTGAAGTGGACGGCGGGGTCAGCTTGGCAACAATCAGCCGTATAGCTGATGCTGGAGCAAATATCTTTGTTGCTGGCTCTGCCATATACGGTCAGCAGGATTACTCTGAAATTATTCGGCAGTTAAAAGCTGCTGCAGCCTGAAAAATAACCTGAAAGAGAATGGCAATGAACTTTACTGATTTTGACCAATTGCCGGCTGTTGCCTCACTGGCAGAGCTTGCCCGGAGTCCTTATGACTTGACCAGGCTTGAGGCCGAGGCATCAGAGCGCCTGAACAGGTATGTGGCTGCCGGCCCATACTTTGATTGCTTGTATGGCACCGAGAGGGTAGATGACAGCGTTCTGGATGCGTTGCAGAACCTGGCAGATCAGGCTGCGTTGACAGAAAAATTTGAGGCCATGAAGAGCGGGGAGGTTTTGAACAAAATAGAAGGCTATGACAGCGAGAACCGGCAGGTCCTGCATACGGCCGGCAGGGATGTCTTTTCTGAGGCACCGAAAGCAGCTGAAGCTGTAACACAAGCCAAAGCTGAACTGGAAAAACTGCAACAGTTTCTCAATGATTTGGAAACAGGTAAGGTTGTCAACGAACAGGGACTGGCCTACACCACCATGATCCAGGTGGGAATTGGCGGCTCGGATCTTGGCCCGCGAGCTCTTTATTCGGCGTTGCTGCCTTTTTGCCAGGAGGGCAGGAGTGCCCGTTTTATCGCCAATGTTGATCCAGATGATACCTCTGGTATTCTTGCCGGGGTAGACCTGTCACGTACATTGATTAATGTTGTCTCCAAAAGTGGAACAACTCTTGAAACGTTGACCAATGAACTCCTGGTGCGCAAGGCTCTTGAGGAGGCTGGCCTTGATCCCGCCCGGCATATCCTGTCGGTTACCGGTAAAGGGAGCCCTATGGATAACCCTGCAAAATATTTGGCCTCGTTTTATATGTATGACTATATTGGCGGCCGCTATTCAGTAACATCCATGGTTGGCGGGGTTACCCTGGCTTTTGCCCTCGGTTACCAGGGGTTTATGGATATTTTAAAAGGGGCCAACGCCATTGACAGGGCCGCCGAAGAAAAGGATATCAGAAAAAACATCCCGCTTTTGCTGGCCATGCTGGGAATCTGGAACCATAATTTTCTCGGATACCCCACCGTGGCTGTGCTCCCATACAGTCAGGCGTTGTCCCGGTTTCCGGCACATCTGCAGCAGTGCGACATGGAAAGTAACGGTAAATCCGTTACCCGGCAGGGAAACCCGGTTAGGTGGCAGACAGGGCCTGTTGTCTGGGGAGAGCCGGGCACCAATGGGCAGCATGCCTTTTATCAGCTCCTCCATCAGGGTACCGAGATTGTTCCTGCCGAATTTATCGGCTTTCGTCAGAGTCAATATGGCTTCGACATTGAAGTGAAGGGAACAACCTCGCAGCAGAAACTCGTTGCCAATATGCTGGCGCAGGCTCTGGCCCTGGCCACTGGAAAGGATGATGCGAACCCGGCAAGACGTTTTGCCGGCAACAGGCCAAGTGTAACCCTGCTTGCAGACAGGCTTACCCCGGAAACGATGGGAGCGCTGCTGGCTCTATATGAAAACAGAATCGCGTTTCAGGGTTTTTGCTGGAACATTAATTCGTTTGACCAGGAAGGAGTGCAGCTGGGCAAGGTGCTTGCCGGTAGATTGCTTGAGGCACTGGAAACAGGAAAAGTGGACAAGAGGATGGAAACAGTATTTCTCAGAACAGCAAAAATGATCTGACCCTGTAACTGCTCCCGGCTCATCCGTCTTCGGATGATCGCGATTGAACAAAGGGCTATAGCTGCCAGTCACGCTTACCCAAACCTGATTATCCTGAAAGCAGTTACAGGCGTGAAGCAAGTGAAACCAAGGTATTCATGTCCTGCGAGCCGCCTGACATTTTTGCTTGCCTGCTCTTTTTATGATGCCTCAGCAGGTTACACTGATTTTTGTTGACAAAGAGTGGCAGGCGGGATATCATCATCCTGATGAATGAGCATTCAATTTTTTTTGCTTCGCTTATTCTTGGTGTCAGCAGGTAGCTGCTGCATTTTTTTACCCGTTTTTTAATTTTTGAACTAATCTAGGAGGAACACTGATGGCAAAGCATGAAACGCCTCTACTGGACGAACTGGAAAAAGGTCCATGGCCAAGTTTCGTCACTGACCTCAAGCGCCAGGCTGAAACAAAGCCGGAGTGCTGGGACATACTTGGTCAGCTTGAGCTTTCTTACACAGACAGAATCACCCATTGGAAACACGGCGGCATAGTTGGTGTTTTTGGGTATGGCGGCGGTATTGTTGGTCGTTATTCCGACGTACCTGAGCGGTTTCCAGGGGTAGAACACTTCCATACCGTACGTATTGCTCAGCCTTCAGGCCTCTATTATACCACGGAAAACCTGCGTGCTCTGATGGATCTGTGGGAAAAATATGGTTCTGGCGTCACCAATATGCATGGCTCTACTGGCGACATGATTTTTCTTGGCACCCGCACCGAGAATCTTGAACCCCTGTTCTGGGATTTGACCCATGATCTTGGCCAGGATCTTGGCGGGTCCGGCTCCAATCTGCGTACCCCGGCCTGCTGCCTTGGCGGGTCTCGCTGCGAATGGTCCTGCTATGACACTCAGGAAACCTGTAACTTTCTCACCCAGCATTATCAAGACGAAATTCACCGTCCTGCATTTCCGTATAAATTCAAGTTTAAATTTTCTGGTTGTCCCAACGATTGTGTTGCAGCTATTGCTCGTTCTGACTTCTCCGTGATTGGCACCTGGAAGGACAATATCCGTATTGATCAGGCCGCTGTAAAGGCATACATGGATGGTGCGGATGGCTATCCTGCAAATGGCGGTGCTCATAAGGGCGGCGACTGGGGTCCTTTTGATATCCAGAAAGAGGTACTTGATCTGTGTCCGACTCAATGTATGAGCATGGATGGAGATGAACTGAAGATCAATGATGCAGAATGTACCCGCTGTATGCACTGCATTAACGTCATGCCCCGCGCCCTCCGTCCTGGCGTGGAAACAGGCGCAAGTATCCTGATTGGGGCAAAGGCTCCTATCCTTGATGGCGCGCAGCTCTCCACCCTTGTCATACCATTTATCAAGGTGAGTGCTGAAAACGAATTTGAAAACGTTATCGACGTCATCGAGAAGGTCTGGGACTGGTGGATGGAAGTCGGTAAAAACCGTGAGCGTGTAGGTGAGACCATGCAGCGTGTCGGCCTGCCTACTTTTCTGAGCGTTATGGAAGTAGAGGCTATTCCACAGCATATAAAAGAACCACGCTCCAACCCATATGTATTCTGGAAGGAAGAGGAAGTCCCTGGTGGATGGGATCGTGATATTAAAGAGTTCAGGAAGCGCCACGCTGCCTAACCTCTTTATAACTGCATAAAACACATACATTTATAAGAGTTTATTTATAAGGAGAAATATTATGGGGTACGATCCGAATAATCCTATGGAAGGTCGAATTACAGACCTGGGGCCTAAATATTATGGAGACATGCTCCCGCCTGTTATTAAGAATAACAGGGGGAAATGGCTGTATCATGAAATCCTTGAACCAGGTGTGCTGGTTCATGTCGCCGAGAACGGCGACAAGGTTTTCACCGTTCGCTGCGGCTCCCCCCGTCTGGCAACGGTAAGCTATGTCCGTGATGTTTGTGATATCGCTGACAAGCATTGTGATGGTTTCCTCCGTTACACCACCAGAAATAACATCGAGTTCATGGTTGACTCAGAAGATAAGGTGGAAGCCCTGAAAGAAACAATCAGGAGCTATGGCAACCAGTTCCCTATTGGCGGTACCGGTGCCTGTGTAACCAATATCGTACATACCCAGGGCTGGGTTCACTGCCATACTCCGGCAACTGACGCTTCCGGTCCTGTCAAGGCTGTCATGGATGATTTGTTTGAATACTTTGGTTCCATGAAATTACCAGCCCAGGTTCGAATCGCGCTGGCATGTTGCCTGAATATGTGCGGTGCTGTACATGCTTCTGATATCGCTATTCTGGGTATTCACAGAACGCCTCCTATGATCGACCATGAGCGTATTACAGGTGTTTGTGAGATCCCATTGGCAATCGCCTCCTGTCCGCTTGGAGCTATCAAGCCCGCAAAAGCGACGGTGAACGGTGAAGATATCAAAACCGTTAAGGTAAATAACGAACGTTGTATGTTCTGTGGTAACTGTTATACCATGTGTCCTGCTATGCCTCTTGCCGACCCTGAAGGTGACGGTATTGCAATTCTGGTTGGCGGTAAGGTCTCCAATGCCAAGTCAGCGCCTAAGTTTTCTAAGCTGATTGTTCCTTTCCTGCCGAATACGACGCCTCGCTGGCCAGAAACAGTTAAGGTTATCCGTGATATAGTAGAAGCCTATGCCAAGGATGCGAAGAAATATGAAAGAGTTGGCGAGTGGGCAGAGCGTATAGGCTGGGAGCAGTTCTTTGAGAAAACAGGTATCCCCTTTACAGATAAATCCATTGATGATTATCGACTGGCCTATGATACCTGGAGAACAACCACTCAGTTTAAGTTCACCAGCCATACAGCAGCATACACTGAATAATACGTTATGGGTGAGTAGCTGCTTCCCTGCTTCCCTGCTCACCATCTTCGGATGATCACGATTGGCGGTCGCATGGAGAGACTGTAACTGCTAATCGTACTTGCCAAATTTGGACGAGTTGAAAAGCAGTTACAGACGTAAAACAAGTGAAACCAGGGTTAAATATGCCCTGTGAGTAGTTACATTTGTGACTGGCCCTCCATAAGGAGGGCCAATTATTATTTTTTTACATATTAAGGAGTCTGTCATGGCACTGAGTTTAGAAGAACTGGAAGCAAAAATAATTGAAAAAGCAACAAAATCACCTAAGCCACAACTGTATATCAAGGACTTTTACGGTTGTGATCCTGATGCAAAGCCTCGTGAGATTAAAAAAGTTGCTAACGCTCTGGTAACAAAGGGCGAATTGATGTTCTGGTCTTCTGGGTCAACAACCATGTATGCCCGTCCTGATCGCATCAAGAACGAAGAAGGTGAAGAAGGTGTTAATTAATAAGCATTAATATCTTTATTTATTGTAAAAAAGAAGCGGAGCCGTAAGGCTCTGCTTTTTTTTTGCTTTGTCCTGATCCTGATATCTCATGAACATTTTTCTCCTGCATCTTCTTGTTTTTTGCTTATTTTTTGTCAAGCCAGGTGAGCTGTTCATGAGATATCAGGGCATGTAGTTCCCTGGTTTTGCTTGCCCGCTCTTTTCTTGTTATGAATATAATCAAATATTTACAGGAAGACTCCACAAACATGCTCGTGAAACGCCGACTTGAAGCTGGGCAGAGGGAGGAAGCTGTTATCGTTGCCCAAAAGCAGTCCGCCGGCAAGGGGCAATATGATCGCTCCTTCAGTTCTCCTGAGGGAGGGCTGTATTTTTCACTGCTGCTCCGTTCCGAGCTTGAAAGGCAATTTCTTCCACTGATTACCCTGGTCACAGGAGTGGCCTGTGCTGAATATCTCAAACATAGCTGCAGGGTATCTCCTCAGTTGAAATGGCCTAATGATATTATGGTCAATGGCAGAAAACTCGGTGGTATACTTTGTGAGTCAATTATTTATCCAGACAATAAGGTCTATGTTATCATCGGGGTTGGCTTGAACGTTAACAACTCCCGCGAGGATTTTCCCGCCAATTTACAGAAAATACTGACCACAGTATTTGATGAAACAAAACAATGCCGTTGTCTTGAGGGCATGGTGGAAAACCTTGCCAGTGACATTAAAAATACAGTCTTGAAATTGACAGACGATCGGCAGGTTCTTCTCGAAAAATGGCAGGCACATGATTATCTTTACGGTCGTGATGTGCTATATATAAAAGATATGCGCCGGATAACAGGTGTTGGCAAAGGGATTGCGCCTGATGGAGGTTATCAGATTACAAGCCGTTATGGAAAAAGACATCACATTATTGCCGGGCAGGTCAGGGCACTGTAACCGTACAATAAGGGCCTGTCTTCAAGCGATCAAATGAGTGAAGCCAGGGTGATCAATCACGGGGTCTGTGCTTTAAGTGTTATACCCCATAAACAGCTATAAAGATGTAAGGGAAAAAATGCAGCTGGATGATAATTTGAGTATAGTTGATCATGCCAAGGAGGTGTTGACAACTGAAGCGCAGGGGATACTGGCTGTCAGAAATTCACTGGGTCAGGAATTTGAAAAGGCGATCAGTTTGTTACTTCATTGTCCCAGCAGGCTTGTGGTAACAGGTATTGGTAAATCTGGTCTTGTCGGCCAGAAGATCGCGGCAACTCTTAATTCCACCGGCACGCCCTCCTTTTTCCTCCATCCAGTTGAAGCAATGCATGGAGACCTGGGGATGGTCTCGCCGTCCGATGTTGTTCTTGCCCTTTCTTATTCAGGGGAAACCAAAGAGTTGAACAACCTGATGATGAGTCTGGAGGATCGATGTGCACATATTATTGCAATGACCGGTGCTCCTTCCTCAACTCTTGCCAGTTTTGCCGCTGTAACCCTTGATATCTGTATTCCCCGGGAAGCCTGTCCCCTTGGGCTGGCTCCAACCACAAGCACCACTGCCACTCTAGCCATGGGAGACGCGATTGCAGTTGCATTGCTCAGGAAGAAACAGTTTCGGCAGGAAGATTTTCGCAAGAATCATCCAGGTGGCAGTTTGGGTGAGCGACTCAAGATAGCTGTAAGTGAAGTCATGCTCACTGGAGATAAGGTCCCGGTTGTTGGTGAGGAGGTAACGCTTACCGAGGCTGCAATCGAGTTGAATGAAAAAAATATTGGTGCTGTGATTGTCCTGAATAAAGAAGGCGTATTGGGCGGTATTGTAACCGATGGTGATATTCGCAGACTTTTTACGACCAGACAGGCAACTGGCCAGGAAATGGTGAAAACTGTCATGACCAGCGACCCCATCACCATCGCCGAAACTTCCATGGCTGCTGACGCCTTGAGCCTTATGCAGGAACGTGAGATAACTGTACTGGCGGTAGTAAATGAGAAGGGCCGCCTGAGTGGTATACTTCACCTTCATGATTTATTAGGCAAGGGTGAGTTCAGGTTCTTGATCTGAACTGCTACATCTGAAGATTTTCTGTACCTGCTCCCGGTTCACTCATCTTCCGGCTATAGTTCCGGTCACATGATTTGATACTTTTTTGAGGCACCTAACATAATATTTACAATAAGTTATGGCTATTTCCCGGTATCAAGTCATATGGCCGGAACTATAGTACGAGGCTGTCTCCTGCTCGCTGGTTACCTCAATCTGTGTAAACAGACCATTTTCCTGTGCTTGAATTGTGCTGATAGGTTAGTTCAAGCCGGGAAGAAGAACCTCGCCCTTTTTCAATACAGGTCATTGTAAATATCGTCCATTGTCCTTCCTCCTTCAGCAGGGTTACCTTCGGAGCCAGTAGTTTGGAGGTGGAAAACGTTGGATAATGTTTACGAAAGAGTTCCTGGTAATGCTCTTTCAGCCAGTCTGTTTTGGCATCCAGCGCCAGCTGCTTTTTTTGGTCTGCGAGCCTTTCTTGAATCTTTTTTGTAATACCAACTACATCCTTGTCTTTCGAAAACGGGCTGCTATCAATAGCCAGTAAGATTTCCCCGGAAAGATCAATGGCCTGGGTCAGGTTGTTCTTTTCCTCTTCCTGAAATACTTTTTTCTGTATCTGGGCTATCTTGACCATCAGAACAGTTTTTTTGATTCTGCGGATTGATTCAGCCTGTGTTTCGCCGAAGCTGGTGGATTCTTTTTTTAGAAGTGCAAGGGCATTGTTATATTCCTGAATGGCCTTATCCCATTCTCTGTCATTATAGGCTGCTTTGGCTGTCGAAAGCATATGGTAGAGCTGGGCGTTGGCCAGTAACTGGCTCAGCCCTCTTTTCCCAACGGATGAAACAGCATCAGGAGCCTCTTCAATAAGCTGCTGTGCCTTTTCCAGGCTCTCTATCGTTTCCTGCCACTGTTCCTCGGCAAAATATTTTTTGGCGGCATTAAGCTCTTTGTTAAAAACTGAAAAAACGCGTTTGTCGTTTATTTTCTTCTTTAACTGAGTCTCGGGAAGAGAGTTGGCCAGAGCAAGTGCCTTTTGATAGGCTGCTTCAACTTTCTGCCAGTTTTTGTCTTCTTCTGCCTGGTTGGCTGCTTGAAGAACCTGTTCAAGTTTAATCTTTTTTTCTGCTTCCTGTATCTTGGCCGCCGCATCAGGCAGTTCATTCTTTTGTGCCAGAGAAGCAGCCTGGATGTAAAGAGCTAATGCGCCTGCATAATTGCTTTGGTCAGTCATCTGCTCAGCCTGCTCGACAAGGGTATCCAGCTCCTTCATGGCAGCGGCTTTTTGGGCAGTAACATATTTTCCTTGGTAGAGCTCCATCCCTTTTTGCTCCATCTGTATGTCCGGGGAATTTTCCAGGGCATCTATTTCCTTTTCCAGCTCTGATTTTCGAAAACTGAGGACGGTGAGTCCCTGAATATATCCCGCCGCTTCTTTCAATGCCCGCTTCGCTTCCTGAACATCTTTTTTTTCGAGCATTATCTTGCTGAGTTGCAGGCTTGTCCGGGCCCGGCTGAGAGCATTCTGATCTTTCAGGTATACACTGATTCCACCAATTACTATTACTCCGGCTACAAGCATGATACCCAGCATCTTGACGGGCAGTCCAGGTATTGTTATCCGGAATGTAGCTGCTGATTTCTGACCTGTCCTGTTTGTCTGGCCCTTTTTGGTCTTGCTGGTCTTGCCGTTTCCTATGGAAGAGGCGGGTGCAGCTCCACCTTTTTCCACTTCTGTTTCACTGAACTCGACGAGAGATTGAGCTTGTTTAATTCTCTCTTTCAATCTGTTTACACCAGGGATGTCATGTGCTATGGCCATGAGATCATTGACGGCTTCAAGGGCTTGACGTGGTTTTCCCTCCTCTTCAAGCTGTTCTGCCAGAACAGACAATTGTTCGCACCTGGCCAAGCCGTCATTGACTGTATTTTCAAGTGCAAGTACTTCATTGTTTTTTGCCTCGTCAGGAAACTCTGCAAGGTGATGGCTGGCTGTGTTCAGCTGCTTTTGCCTGACAAGATTACGGATACGTTTAATTTCCTCTTCAAACGATGGAGCAGCGGGCGGTGGCTGCATGTGGAAAGAGTTATCCTGTTTATCTGAGTCCAGTTCCAGTACAGAAAAGGTCTCTGTAACGAGGGTGTCAACATCTGCCGAGGGGATATCCTGGGCAGAGGTACCATCGACAGAACCGAGGGAATCAAGAGGAAGTTCATCCTTATGTCGCTGAAACCAGTCTGCTGCTTCCTGGTTAAAGGGGTCTTCCAGGGAAAAAATGCTGCCACATATCATCTCCCCAATATATACGATGAGATCAGGCAGTGACGGGTTCTGCTGCCATTTCTCTGCAATTCTGACTGCAGCCGGATCAACATCAGGGTGAAAAATATTGGTCAACGGTGTTACTGTCGGGGCAAAGTGCGGATAACCAAAGGGCAGGCTGATATGTACCTTGTGTGACTGTGGTGTTATAATGGTCCCGTTTGCTTCCTTGGCATACCCTTTAACAGCATACTCTATCTCGTAACTGTCAGGCGGTTGTCCTTCGACTTTGAGAAGACTGATTTTTGGATAGAGCTCAAGAGTCTCTTTAACCTGTTGATATTCATTAGAAAATTGTTGAGATCCTGTGGCCATGGAATATCTCGCTGCTGCAGACAAGACGCTGCTCTTAGTCCGGATTTCTCATGAACATTTTGTCTTATTTGAGAAGAAATACATAAAAAACAAATGGATGTGATGTCAGAGAGCAGGCTCAAATTTTGCCAAAATGTTCAAGAGAAATCCGGGTTAGTATTTTCGAGTGTTTACCAAATTATGCAATAGACGGTACTGTTATATTATATTATTTCCAGATACGAGACAAGACGTAACCTGTCACAAGAGCTGTATATCCCCGTTATTCTCAAATTATGACGTATAACTGGCATGGGTAAGCAGATTTGTTCAGGCGCGATTGACCGCATAGAGGGGCTATAGCAGCCAATCGCGCTTGCCCAAATCTGGGCAACCTGAAAGCAGGTACAGGCTTAAAAGCAAGTGAAACCAGGGCTATACATGCCCTGTGAGGAGTTACGAGAAATTACGGTCTTTCCCTCGAAGATTTCTTTTCGGAAAAATGCAGGGCGTGTACAATACAAAGTGGAATAATTATACGCTTATCGGTATCATACATGTATGTCTAATTTTTCTGCACATTTTATAATTATTGAAGAGCGCAATTGTCCCCTTTACTCCGTTGGTGAAGGTTTTTCCTTAACCGATAAGACCGTCGAGCTTGCGCCTGGCCGTTCTTCCTGTCTTATTTTATTGCGTGAGTTGACAGGAGTGCTTGTAAAGCTGATCCCTTCAGCTGCAACAGGGTTTTCAGCATATCGTGATACTGTGTTTACCTGCGGAGGGTGTACGGGTCTGGTCAAGTTCAAGCTGACCAGCAGTGCGAAGCAGATCACTTCTGATACAAGCAAACAATCTCAGGCAATAGAGGTAGACAATGCTGATGCAATAATGAGCGGGATTATTGAACATATAATGCCTGCTGAACTGCTTCAGTTTTTCCATATGCACCAAAAGACAGGCCGCCTTATTTTTGAGTTTTCTGAAGAGAAGGCGCGAGTTGCCTTTTGCGACGGTTCTCTTCTGGCTGCACGATACGGGGAACTTGATCTTCACGATGCTGTGTATGCGATCCTTGCCGAAAAACGGGGGCGGTTCTGCTTTGTGCCCGGTCTTCCTGAATCCGTAAAGGGAGCAAAGGAAATGGGTGATTTTATGATGATTCTGATGGAGGGATTACGACGGATTGATGAGGAAGAGTGACGCTGCTAGTTACCTTGAAGGCCTGGTAAAAGGAGGAAGTTGGAGAATTTCCATAAAGCTGCTGACATGATATTTTGCCTCAAGAGCGGGGCTTTTATAGGCGATCATATCCACCCCGACAGCCTGACAGTGTTTTTGGTCTACCTCTGAATCACCGATATAGAGAGCTTCTTTTCGGCTCACTTTAAAGGTATCCAGGATCTTGAACAGCGCATCCGGTGCCGGTTTAGATTTTTTTACGTCGTTGGCAGTTACCACCATGTCAAACCAGGGAGTGAGTTCATAGGTGTCCATGATAATGTCAATTGTCGTACGATTTGTGGAAATTGCCGTATGGTATTTCGATTTGATCAGACGGAGAAATTCATGGAGGTCTGGTTCAACTCGTATGTATTGCAGGAACCGGCTATAATCAATTTCCTGGCGGAACCGGACAACTTCTTCCATATCAACGTGAGTGTGTTTTCGAAAAATATAACGGGTAGAATCGCTGGCCTTTAACATGTGGACCATATTCAGTTCCTCTTCCGTCATAAGGGGGCAGGAAAACGACTCAAGCAGAAAATTGTAATAGTTCCTGTTGGCTTCCCTGGAATCGATCATGACGCCGTCACAATCAAAAATTATTATTTTCAGGTAACTACTCACTGGATATCTCCCCCTATGGTTTTACTTGCTTCAACTCCGTAACTGCTTTCAGACTGCCCAGATTCGGGTAAGCACGACTGGCAGCTGCAGCCCCTCTGTGCGGCCAATCGTCATCGCCCAAAAATGAGCGGGTCTGGGGTAACCAATCACGGGGTCTGTACTTTAAGCGTTATTCTCTGTTTCTGAGGTGTAACTGGTCACGGGTGCAGCAGAATTGGACAAGCATCATTTCCCGCAGGTAAGCGAACGAAGTGAGACTCCGTGTACAAGAGTATGCGGGAAACGGTGATCGGGCAAAGATGAAGTGCCCGTGATCAGTTACGGTCTGGGAGCAGGCACCTTCTCAGCACGTTATGTGTTGCTGCCAGTGATGCTCGCAAGCCCGCCAAATATTTCATTATTGAGCTGGGTAAAGAAAGTTTCCATAAACAGATGTTTGTGTCTTGCAATTTTCCGGCCGACCGGAGTGAGCATACTGTCCTTGACCTTGCACATCTTGACCTGGTATTCCCGATACGCGCTGTCTTCAATTGAATAGGCCTTGGTTGCAGCAGGATCAATTTCCGGGTTATGCAGGCGGGCTCCAACCTGCCCGGCAAAGAGAAAGGCCCGGCCAATACCGACAGCACCAATGGAATCAAGTTTATCGGCATCAAAAAGTATTTTTGCTTCCATTGATTCGGGCTTTTCTTTGCCTCGGAAGCGGTGACTGCGGATGCAATGGCAGATCGCTTTAATAGTCTGTTCCGGGTATTCCAGTTCCCGGAGTAAAGGTGCTGCCAGTTTTGCACCATGGATGGCATGGCAAATTTTTCCCTTGCTCTCACTTTCAGCTTTTCGTCCTATGTCGTGCAGAAGAGCGGCACTTCCAAGCACCTGTAGATCAGCCTGCATCTCCCTGCCTATGGCAAGGGCGGTGTGAAACACTCTCAAGCTGTGCTCAAAATCATGCGGCCCACCTTCTGCCTGACCGTATTGTCGGCTGACAGCAAGTAATGCCTCAAGGTATGGTGCAAGCTCTGGAGGGGTTTCCATGAAAAAATCGGTAATGGAGCCAATAAACCCGTGATCAGTTCTGAAAAAATTCCTGTATAAGCCAGGTTATGCCAAGTTGGAGCAGGTGCTCGTCGTCACCAGCAATGCCTTGCATTTCAAGGGGATTGAAAGGACGATGCAGGGTGATTCTGCCGTCAGCTATCTCCTGGCGGAATGTATCCAGATTGTAGAGGGCAAGCATATACTGGTCAAGCTGCTCTCGGGACGGCTTGAATCCTCTTTGAATACGTTCATGCTGTAGAAGCGGCAGAAGCGCATCATTGGCCCGGTTATAAGCCGTCATTTCCTGATTGGTGAAATATCCGGCAATGTCCTGTTCATTGTTTTCAGCAAAGCCCTTGCAATGCGCTTCAGTAAGGAGAATAAACTGCTCCAGTATTTTTCCGTCTGGCTGGCGCGTTGTTCCCCGTCCTACAGGATAGGCCCTGCAGCTTCCAGGGCGATCGCTGTAGACACTGCAGCCGTCTTCCCTGACAAAAACACAGCTTGCCCTGCCATCATCAACCATGGTGAGGTAGCAAAGCGGGAAAGGCTGACGTTCATCCCACTCAACGATGACGTATTGCTCCAAAAAATGGCCTGAATGCATTTTCAGCCTGTTTTTCAGACGAAGGGTGTCATAAGGGGTTAAGGCCAGGTCAAGCTCCCTGCAACAATCAGTAAAGCAGGTAACGCCGGGATAACACTGAAACTGAAAAGGCTCTGCAGGGTGTAGCGGACGGCAGGTATGGGGCATGGAGTCAGTCAATTTCAGCTACCTGGTTTTAAGGGAAAGCAATGGACTGGCGATGAAGATCGAAGAATAGGTTCCGACCAGGATCCCGATGAGCAAAGCCAGTGAAAAATCATGGATGGATGATCCACCGAGTACCAGCAATGAACAGAGAACCAGAGCAGTGGTGAGTGACGTCACGACAGAACGTCCCAGCACCTGGTTGATACTGGTATTGATGACCTTGAAAAGGTCAGGTTTTTCTTCTTTTCCAAGGTTTTCACGAATTCGGTCAAAGACAACAACCGAGTCATTGAGAGAGTAACCGGCAAGGGTAAGCAGGGCCGTGACAATCAGCAGGGTGATTTCCATCTGCATAAGCCAGCAGATTCCCAGTACCACCAGAACATCATGAAATGTAGCTGCTGCCGCTGCCAGACCAAAACTGAAATCAAAACGAATGGCAAGATAGCACAGCACGCCAAATAATGAGATAGCAATGGCCTGGATAGCCTTGTTTCGAAGCACCTCGGAAATGGATGAGCCAATTTCCGACTGGCTTTCCAGATAAAAGCCCTTATCCTGTTGCTGCGTGCTGAGGATGGCGGAAATCTGCTCCCCATAATTGCCAACGGTTTCCTCAGATTTTTTCATTTTTATAATCAGGCGATGCTCACCGGTAACTTCCTGGAGATCTATATCGGGAAAGCCTCCTTCCCTGAGGACGGAGCGCACCTCGTCAAGAGTGAAGGCTTGTTCGGCCTTGTACTGAAGCAGTGAACCTCCGGAAAAATCCACGCCAAGATTTGCCTGCCCCCGCAGGATCTGGACAAAGGCGATCATACCAGTAAGTACAAGTATCGCAGAAATGGTAAAGGCATATTTTCGGGCCTTCATAAAGTCAAAGATTGGATTTTTTATGAGCTGCATGAAATTCAACTTTTTCAGCAGACGAGTTGAATAGAGCGTTTCATAGACGAGCCTGCTGCAAAAGAGAACAGCAAAGAGATTAAAAATAATACCAAGAGACAGGGTGACGGCAAAACCTTTGATTGGGCCGGTACCAAAAAGAAAGAGCGCCAGCGCGGTGATCAGGGTGGTGACCTGAGAGTCAACAATGCTCCAGAACGCCTTGTTGTAGCCCGTGTCCACGCCCGTCTTGATGGACTTGCCCAGCCTGAATTCCTCCCGCATTCGTTCAAACACCAGAACATTGGCATCCACCGCCATGCCGATGGAAAGGATAATACCGGCAATACCTGGCAGGGTAAGAGTGGCGCTGAGCATGGCGAGCCCGACAAAGAGAAAGAGAATGTTTAAGGCAAGGGAAATGTCGGCAATAATCCCTGAAAGGCGATAGTAGATGATCATGAAACCCAGAACCAGTAACGCCCCGAAGAGACCAGAGAGCAGGCCCTTGTTTATGGAGTCCTGGCCAAGGCTGGCGCCAACAGTGAGGTTCTGGATGATTTCAACCGGGGCCGGTAAGGCTCCGACCCTGAGAATGATGGCCAGGTCTGTCGCCTCTTCATGGGTAAAACTGCCAGAAATCTGCGCACTTCCTCCCAGAATACGTTCTCGTATGACCGGTGCTGAGCGGACAACATTATCCAGGACAATCGCAAGCCTTCTGTGTACGTTTTTTTCAGTGATATCAGCAAAAACCTTGCCGCCGTGGCTGGTTAGGTCCAGGCTGACATAGGGTTCGTTAAAATTGCCGCCTATGCGTACTTGTGCGTTTTTGACCATTTCTCCGGTCATAAGCACCTGATCTTCCAGCAGGATCGGGCGTTGTATTTCCGCCTTGGTCTGTGGGTCGAATTCTTTTTCAAAATAGATTTGCGTATCTTGAGGCAGTCGGCCGCGCAAGGCGAGGTTAAGCTTGTCCATGTCGCCGCCAGGCTGCCATTGACCTGCGTCCTCTGCGTCCCGGATCAGTTTGCCGAGGTCGATTCCCGGCTCATCTGAAACCAGTTTGAATTCAAGCTGGGCGGTTTTTCCGATCAGCCCTTTCGCCCGGTCAGGGTCCTTCACCCCTGGAAGCTGGATGACGATTTCGTTGTCTCCCTGGCGGACGATTACCGGCTCGGCCACGCCAAACTGGTCTATCCTGTTGCGGATAATTTCAAGAGACTGGTTCACCGCATTTTTGCGAATGTACTCAATTTCTTCTGGTTTCAGTTTCAAGGTGATGCGAGGGAAACTCCCCTGTTCGGCTTCGACCTGGATATCAAGATTGGGGAAATCATTGGTAACAATGTTTTTAACCTCATCAACAGCACCAGTGTTGGGCAGGGTATACACAACCATATCCGGACTGGAGGTCTTCATGCGAACGGCAGATATCTTTTTTTCAGTAAGGCCGTTTTTAAAATCAGAACCCGCAAGATCAAGTGAATTTTCAATGGCCTTTTCCAGGTCGACCCTTAGGACCAGGTGCATACCGCCCTGTAAATCCAGACCAAGCTTGAGTCCTTCAGGAGCCAGATATTTTTTCCACCATTGTGGAGCTTTTGGGTAGAATGAGGGGACCAGAGTCATCAGGGAAAACAGGATGAGGGTGAGAACCAGCCCGATTTTGAGTTTAAGGGAAGTATTCATAATGAGTGCAGGCCTTTATTGTGAAAATTTTGAATGTATAAAACCTAAAATTATACGCTGATACAGCGTTACATGCAATGACCATTTGCATGTTTTTTGCTTTCCAGCCCAGATTTTTCGTTTATATGCAAGCCTCTCACTGGAAATGACACCATCTCTTGCCGAAGTGACGAGCTTTTATGGTTCGTTTGTGGCTGGCGCACCTGATCCGGACATGCTGGCTGGCCTGGATTTCGTAACCAATCACGGGGTCTGTACTTTAAGTGTTATTCTCTGTTTCCGAGGTGTAACTGATCACAGGTACTTCATCCTTGCACGATTACACTTTTCCGCATACTCTAGTGTCCTGTCAACGATGAAATGTCAGGATATTGCGCCGGATTTTTCTTGTCCTTATGCAGCCTTGTCCTGTGTTGCATAGTAGTGCTATGTGACACAGGGCAAGGCTGCATAAGGGCTGAAAAAGACAAGCAGGATACGACAGAGCAGCGGATTTGAAAAGAAACATATAAAAACAGATGGATGTGATATCCGTAAGCTGTCTCAAATTTCGCCAAAATGTTCATGTGAAATCCGGGGTAACCGGTTTGAGATCGTGCCTGCCCAACTCTGGGCGGCTTGAAGCAACTGGAACCAGAGTGATACATGCCTGTGAATTGTTATATTCAAAGATACCCGTAACTGCTCTCAGGTCACCTGTCTTCGGGCGATCATGACCTGTCGCATAGAGGGACTATAGCTGCCAATCGCGCTTACCCGAATCTGGGCAGCCTGAAAGCAGTTACAGGCGTAAAGCTAGTAAAATAAAGAGGTTGCATGTCTTGTGAGTAGTTACGGGTACCCTAAATTTAAAAAATGAGGCATTACATGACAAAAAATAGTCTTCCAGCATTTATCAGGGCTCTGCAGGAGCCAATGAAATATCCTCATCCGGTTAAAGATGTCAGTCTGGTGCAGACCCATATTTCCTATGTGCTCTTAGCCGGGGATTTTGTCTATAAGTTTAAAAAGCCGGTGGATTTTGGTTTTCTTGATTTCTCAGAGCTGGAAAAACGAAAGAGTTGCTGCCAGCGGGAACTCGTCTTGAACAGGAGACTCTGTCCAGACATCTATCTTGATCTTGTTCAGGTAACTGAGCTTGACGGGCAATTTGCTTTAAACGGAGAAGGAGCTGTGATTGAGTATGGTGTGCGCATGGCCAGAATGCCGGAAGAGAGAATGATGGGAAAGGTAATTCGTGCAGGCCAGCTTACTCTGGATCAGCTTGACCGCCTTGTTGACGTGCTGATTCCTTTTTATCAAAAAGCTCAAGGAGGAAAGGAAATAGACAGCTTTGGCAGGGCTGAGGCTGTGTCTGTAAACGTGCTGGAAAATTTTGAGCAGACAGAGAGTTTTGTCGGTCAGGAGGAATTACCCAGGGAAAGATATGAGACAATAGTCAGCTATGCGCAAAAAATGTTGTCTGATAAAGAGCTTTTTGACCGACGGGTCAACGAAGGCAGAATACGCGACTGTCATGGTGACCTGTACTCAGCCAATATATGTCTTGCAGACAAGGTGTACATTTACGACTGTATTGAGTTTAATGATCGATTCCGCTACAGCGATATAGCCAGTGATGTCGCTTTTCTGGCTATGGATCTTGATTTCCATGGGCTTGAGCCTTTTTCTCGCAGGTTTATTGAACGCTTCTGTGACGCTTCAGAAGATCCAGGACTACTGGATGTACTTGACTTCTATAAGTGTTACCGAGCCTATGTTCGTGGTAAAATCGGGCTTTTTACAGCAGGTGATCCTGCCGTGGCAGAAGAGGTGCGCAAGGCATGCCTGACCGATTCTGCCAGGTACTTCCAGCTGGCAGAACAATACGCTGTCTTCAGATAATGCAGGTAAAAAGCGATGCAGAAAACCGATCTATCATTACCTGGCCTGCTTGTTTTTTTTGGGCTGACAGCTTCCGGAAAATCGACCTTGGCACAGGCCTGTGCCAAGGTCCATGAACTGCCATATTACAACACAGACAGAGTACGAAAAGAGCTGGCTGGCCTGTCCCCATCTACCCGTCGCCCTGACGGGATTAATCAGGGGATTTATACTGCTGAGCTGACCCGAAAGACTTACCGGACTATGCTTGGGGGTGCCATGGCTGATATTCATAACGGACATTCATGTGTTGTGCTTGACGGATCATACAGTTCGGGTGAGCAGCGAGAAGAGGTAGTTGCCCTGGCATCTTCTCTGTCGATACAACCTGTTTTTGTTTTTTGCGTTTGTTCCGAAGAGGAGGTAAGGCGCAGGTTGCAGTTAAGGGCAAAGGATACGGAGGCTGTGTCTGATGGACGCTGGGAGATTTATCTGCATCAGCTTAAGTCTTTTGACATACCAAAAAGCATTGCCGGTGCCAGGCTGATTCAAGTGAACACAGAGCAGGAGATCGAAAGTCTGCTGACTACCCTGGAGAATCTTTTGAATAATACGGCCTGACCAGCATGGCTGGAATAGGTTTGCCAGCTACCAGCGAACCATGAAAGCTCGTCACTTCGGCAAGGGGTGGGTATCACTTCCACCGAGAGACTTTCGGATAAAAGTCACCACTTTTCGGGCGACCTGAAAGCAGGGGAAACCAAGGTGGTACATGCCCTATGAGTAGTTAAACCTTCCCCAAAGGTAGAAAGTTTTTGAAAATTGCCATGGTATGATTTAAATGAGTGGCCAGAATACTAAAAGGTGATATCTTGGCTGACCTTAACCCTACAGTAGGACATGAACGGCTGGGTTACGGCCTGTCCTTATATTAAGCCACGAAGGTAACTACTCACTGGGTGTGTAACTCTCTGATTTTACATACCTCAAATTTGTAACTGCTCTCAGGTTGCCCATATTTGGACAAGCACGATTGGCAGCTATAGCCCCTCTATGCGGCGGGTCGTGATCGTTCAAAGAGGGGTGACCTGTAGTTACCCACGAAGTATTTAATAAAAATTCTGGTACTGTTATTGCCGTCGCCATCACAAGCCAGCCACAGCGTGCTGGTTTTCCACTGACGCTTGGGCTTGAAGAAACAAAACTTCCCAAAAAATCCTGGGTAAAAATAAGTCAAATCCGAACACTATCTGTAAAACGTTTGCGGAAAAAGCTTGGCAACGTTTTTAACGTGACGGAAGCCAGAACAGAGGAATGGTAAAGGCGAGATTCCCGAGGGGCTGCCGGGGTCCGAGAGTGTGGCATGCAATGAGAGAAGTATCATGAACCTGGGAGGCCCTTTTACCTCCTTTTGTAAAGGTAAGATGTATCAACCACAAGAAGAGCATCTGAAGGGTAAAAGGGAGTCAGATCATTCCATAGTACTCTGAGACGGTAGGGCCGATCACATGGGGAAGGGAATGACGGTATTATGTA
>PDWJ01001286.1_pt1 | contig 38781 bp, 52 predicted proteins | sample 1430881 | NCBI WGS metagenome assembly PDWJ01 (sample SAMN01162460, study PRJNA174530) | Oral metagenome, whole genome shotgun sequencing project. | biome: Marine environment; feature: Marine mammal; material: Swab sample of the gingival sulcus; isolation source: swab sample of gingival sulcus...
TTGACGGGCAGTACGGATCACGGCGGGACGAATGCGCAGCGGCGGCGCGGGCACTGGGTGTCGGCTCGCTGCGGGATGTCTGCGATGACGATGTACCGGACACGCTCGTCGACCCGATGCTGCGCCGCCGGGTCCGGCACGTGTTGACCGAGAACAACCGGGTAGGCACAGCCGTCGAGGCCCTCACCGACAGCGATCCGGCCCGGCTCGGACAGACTTTCGCCGAATCTCACGCCTCGATGCGGGACGATTTCGAGATCTCGTGCCCGCAGCTGGATGCCGTGGTCGAGACCGCGATGAGCTGCGCCGCGTACGGGGCCCGGATGACCGGCGGTGGGTTCGGCGGCTGCGCGATAGTACTCGCCGACGCGGACCGCATCCCGCGCATCAGGATCGCTGTGGACCATGCCTTCCGCGAACGGGGCTGGCCGGAACCGGGCTTTCTGGACGCGGTTGCCTCCGAGGGGGCCCGGCGGGTGACTGATCCCAGGTAAGGGGTGAATTATGGTTCCTGGCGACCGCGCCCAAGCATCTCAACCCGGACGGGCGACGGCTCACCGCACGCGGCGCCACCGCAACGCCGAAACCCCACCGCTCCGAAGACCTGCCGGCTCAAGAACTGCCAGCTCAAGAACTGCCAGCTCGAAGACCCGCCGATTCAGCGTCGCAGCAATCGTTCTTTCAACGCCGTGTAGGGCGGCCAGGTCAGTGCCGCCAGGTTGAGGCCACGCTTCTTGTGCAGCACAGCCCGGTCGTGGCTGAACGTCCGGACGCTGCTCTCACCGTGGTAGGCACCGAAACCACTCGCGCCGACGCCTCCGAACGGCAGTTCATTCACCACCAGCTTCCCGGTGGTCTGCCACCGGCACCACCGGCAGTACCGGTCCGAAGATCTCCTGCTGCATGACGGGGTCGTCCAGGGATACGTCGAGCAGGACTGTCGGTGCGACGTACCTGTCGGCGAGGTCGACCTGGCCACCCAGAAAGACCGTTCCGCAGTCCAGCAGTCCGGCGATCCTGCGCGTGTGGCGCTCGGTGACGATACGCCCGTAGTCCGGTGAGGACTGCGGGTTGTCCCCGTAGCGGGACAGGACCTCGCGGCGCACCTCCTCGGCCAGCCGCGGCGCAACTTCAGGCGTGGTGAGCACGTAGTCGGGCGCGACGCAGGTCTGGCCACAGTTGCTGAACTTGCCCCAGACAAGCCACTTCGCGGCCTGCGCGACCGGGTAGGAGTCGTCCACCCAGACCGGACACTTGCCACCGAGTTCCAGCGTCACCGGGGTGAGGTGCCGCGCGGCGGCCGTCATGACGCTTCGTCCGACAGCACTGCTTCCGGTGAAGAAGATGTGGTCGAACTGCCGTTCCAGCAGCGCGGTCGCTTCGGCGACTCCGCCCTCGACCACCTGTACGGCCTGCGAGTCCAGGTACCGGGGAACACACTGGGCCAGGACTGCCGACGAAGCCGGGGCCAACTCACTCGGCTTCAGCACCGCCGTATTCCCGGCGGCCAAGGCACCGGCCAATGGCATGAGCAGCAGGTGAACCGGGTAGTTCCAAGCGCCCATGATCAGCACCGTTCCTACTGGTTCCCGTCGGATCCAGGCGCGAGCGGGCGCCAGGACCAGTGGCCTCGCAACGGTCCTGTCCTTGGTCCAGCGGCGAAGATTCCGCTCGGCGTGCCTGACTTCGCCGAGGACTGCGGCGACCTCGCTCACGTACGCCTCGAACGGATGCCTGCCCAGGTCTGCGTGGACAGCTGCCTCGATTGCCGGTCCCTGCTCCTCGAGCATCGCCCGCATGCCGGCCAGCTGCCGGCGACGCCAGTCCAAGGGTCGGGTGCGGCCAGACCGGAATGCCTCCTGCGCGGCGTTCACGTGGTCATGGATGCCGGACCCCGAGGTTTCGGTGTCCGCTGATCGTTTCGTGTTCGTCAGGCGTACCGTTTCTGTCTGGAAGGAGCCACGACGCATCGCTATAGCGCGAGTCGCTGGCGCACCACATCGGCCAACTCGTCCGCGACCCGCTGCGCCTGGCCGGTGTCGGCGGCCTCCACCATAACCCGCACCAGCGGTTCGGTGCCGGACGGGCGCAGGAGCACCCGGCCGGTGTCACCGAGTTCCTGCTCGGCGGCGGCCACCGCTTCCTGCACGTCGGCGTCGGCGGCGCACCGGGCCCGGTCGACGCCTGACACGTTGACCAGCACCTGCGGCAGCCGGGTTACTACCGCAGCCAGCTCTGCCAAGCTGCGGCCGGTCCGGCTCATCCGGGACAGCACTTGCAACGCGGTCAGAATCCCGTCACCGGTGGTCGCGTGATCCAGGAGCAACACGTGCCCGGACTGCTCGCCACCCAAGTTGTACCCACCGGCTCGCATGTCCTCCAACACGTACCGGTCGCCGACCGCGGTGCGGCGCATCGTGATTCCGGCTCGATCCATGGCCAAGCGCAACCCCAGGTTGCTCATCACCGTGGCCACCAGAACGCGGTGCGCGAGCGTGCCGGCCTCATCCATCGCAAGCGCGAGGATGCCCATGATCTGGTCGCCGTCGACGACGGCACCGTTCGCGTCCACGGCCAGGCACCGGTCCGCGTCGCCGTCGAAGGCGACACCGGCGTCGGCGCCCGCTTCCAGGACCGCCGCCTGCAACTGGTCCAAGTGGGTGGAGCCGTACCCGTCGTTGATGTTCAGCCCGTCCGGGCGGGCGCCGATCACCTCGACCTCGGCACCTGCCGCGGCCAACGCCCGCGGCCCCACATCGCTGGACGCGCCATGGGCACAATCGGCGATCACCCGCAGCCCGTTCAGCGGAGCCGGCAACGTGGTCACGATGTGGTCGATGTACCGGTCGGCGGCTCGCGCGGGCTCCAGATGCAGGCGGCCTACGTCGGCGCCGGTGGGACGCTGCCACTCCTCCCGCATCCGGGCCTCGATGCGGTCCTCGAGCGTATCGGCCAGCTTGTGCCCGGAATGATCGAAGAACTTGATCCCGTTGTCCGGCATCGGGTTGTGCGAGGCGGACAGCATGACACCGAGGTCCATGCCCAGGTCCGGCACCAGATGAGCGATGGCCGGGGTCGGTAGCACGCCGACGTCGGTGACGTCGACCCCGGCGCTGGCCAAACCAGCAGCCACGGCAGCAGCCAGGAACTCGCCACTGGCCCGCGGGTCCCGTCCGACGACTGCGCGCAGCCGCCGGTCATCGCCGACACGCTCGCCCAGGATATGGGCTGCGGCAACGGAAAGGTCGAGGGCCAGCTCCGCGGTGATGTCGACGTTGGCGCACCCACGCACACCGTCGGTGCCGAACAGGCGACCCAAGGCGCCTACCGCTTCGAGTACTGCGGGGCCTTACGAGCCTTCTTCAGGCCGGCTTTCTTCCGCTCCTTGATCCGGGCGTCACGGCTGAGCAGGCCCACCTTCTTCAACTCCGGGCGGTTCGCACTGTGGTCGATCTCGTTCAGCGCGCGGGCGATTCCCAACCGCAACGCACCGGCCTGCCCGGAACTACCGCCGCCGTCGATGCGGGCGATGACGTCGAACCGGTCTTCGACGCTGGTCACCCGAAACGGCTCGTTCACCAGCTGCTGGTGCACCTTGTTGGGGAAGTACTCCTCCAGTGTGCGGCCGTTGACCTTCCACGACCCGGAACCCGGCAGCAAACGTACCCGGGCAATCGCCCGCTTGCGCCGGCCGGTGGCAGCGCCGGGAGCGGTGATGGATGATCCGGTGTTGGCCGGGGCCTGAGTCTCGGTGGTGTAGCTAGACGGTGCTTCCTCGTCCACGTCGTCCAAGACGTCGACTGCTGGCTCGCTCACGGTACTCCTTCGGTGCCAGTACCTACTGGCTGACCTGGTTCATCTGGTAGGGCTGAGGTTTCTGGGCGCTGTGCGGGTGCTCCGGCCCGGCGTAGACCTTGAGCTTGCGCATCATCTGCCGGCCCAGGCTGTTCTTGGGCAACATGCCACGTACGGCCTTCTCGACCACCTTGGTGGGGTGCCGGTCCAGCAGCTGGCTGTAGTCGGTGGCCTTCAGGCCACCCGGGTAACCGGAGTGGCGGTAGGCCATCTTCTGTTCCCGCTTGCTGCCGGTCAGCGCAACCTTGTCGGCATTGACGATGATCACGAAGTCGCCGGTGTCGACGTGCGGAGCGAACGTGGCCTTGTGCTTGCCACGCAGCAGCTGAGCGGTCTGCGAGGCCAGCCGCCCGAGCACGACATCGTTCGCGTCGATGACATGCCACGTGCGGTCGATGTCGCCGGGCCTGGGGGTGTAGGTACGCACGTCTCGCCAGCTTTCATGATCGTGATGTGGTGCTCGCGAGGCTCCGCAGGATAATGCCGGACAATCAGGCGGCGACGACGCAAGCGCAGCGCGTGGGCGTACCAACGCGCACAACGACGCTCAAGACTACCGACTCAGGTATCCGGGGGTCAAAACGCCAGCACCCTACCGGCGCCCACTCGCCGGCCGGACCGGTCAGGCGACAGGCTCTTCCATGATGTGCATGGCGGCTTCCTCGGCGCTGGCCGCACCGCCGTCGATGCCGACGTCACGCCCGACCATGTGCCACGAGTCGCCGTCCACGCCGCCGGTGTCCATGAACATCAACCGGCCCGCGCGCCGGTTACCACCGGAGTATTCCTCGTCGGGCTCCTCGCCGTCGCCGAGGCCGGCCTCCGGCTCCTCCTGGCGCATCCGCTCTTCCAACGACTCACCCCGGCGCTGTTCCTCCCCGGTGGTGCCGTACCGGCCGCACACGCGAGGCTTCTCCGGCGGCGAATAGCCAGAGTCCAACAGGTCATCTGCGTTAGGTTCGCCGAGGGCGTCTTCCATATCCAGCTCGCCGGTGTGGTCGAGCGCACCGTCTGCCTGGGGTTGATAGACGTCGTCGCCGAACGCGTCGTTGCGTTCCATGGGGCCCATAGTGCCACGGAACTGGCCGCCGGAACCCAGCACTGTAGACAAAATCACACGAGAACCGGTGCACCGGGCGGCGGCCGAACGGCACGGCCGGCCGGAGGGTGATTGGTCTACCGCCGTCAGCGGGCCCGGAATCTGCGGGCCCGGCGGGCCTGTGCCGCCAATTCCTCAGCTGGTGGGTAGGCGACTTCTTCCAGCGTCAGCCCGTGCGGGGCAGCCACCGTGACACGGCAGTCGCGGACCCCGGCGGCCAGCAGTTGCGCCGGCCAGCCGGTGCCTTGGCGGCCCTCGCCGACGGCGAGACTGGCGCCCACGATCATCCGCACCATGTGATGGCAAAGCGCATCCGCGCGCAGATCCAGGAGCACCAGCCCGGCCGGGTCACGAGACCAGCCGAGACCCAGCATCGTGCGGACGGTGCTGGCTTTTTCGCGCGGAATACAAAATGGCAAGAAATCGTGCTCGCCCAGCAGCGGCTGCACGGACTCGTGCATCGCCGGGACGTCGAGTTCGCGCCGGTGCCACACCACGTCGCGGCGCCGCACGGGGTCCCGGGTACCAGGCCGGTCGGCCAACCGGTAGCGATAGCGGCGCCACAAGGCGCCGAACCTGGCGTCGAAGTCCTCGCCGACGGGTTGGGCATGGGTGACGACGACGTCGGCGGGCAGCACCGCAGCCAGCCGGGTCAGCAGGGCCTGCGCCGGCGCGGCACCGCTGCGGCCGGGCAGTGCGGCCCAGCGCTGCGGGTCCAGGTCCAGGTGGACCACCTGACCACGCGCGTGCACGCCGGCGTCGGTACGCCCCGCGACGGTCAGGTTGCGGGGGGCCTCGCGCAGCAACGTCGTGAGGGCCTCGGTCAATTCTCCGGCGACGGTGCGCACTCGAGGTTGTGCCGCCCACCCGTGAAAGTCGGTGCCGTCGTACCGCACATCCAGTCGCACCCGCACCGGAAGGAGCCTACCGGGGCACGGCCGGCAGCCGGCGCGGCTCGATCCGTTCCTCCTGAACGCCCTCACCAGCGCGCCGCACCAGGTAGGCCCCGGCACGGTCGCGTTCGGTGAGCGCCTCGGCCATCTCGGTGCCCCGGTACAGCAGGCCGACGCCGTCATCGGTGCAGTAGGTGTCGGGCAGCACCTGGCGAGCCACCAGATCGTGAATGGTCGGGCGGCGGCGGCGTTCGCTGTCGTAGTGCACGCCGTTGCCGTAGGGCAGGAACGCCAGGCCGTTGGTGACGGCCCGCAGCTGCGGGCCGAACGAGTCGGTGGATCCGCCGACGTGCCAGCAGATGGACCCGGCGGACACCCCGGACAGCACCACCCCGGCTTGCCAGCAGTCCCGCAGGATCTCGCCGAGCCCGTGCACCTGCCACACCGCCAACAGGTTGGCCACCGACCCGCCGCCTACCCAGATGACGTCCTGGCCGTTCAGATGGGCGGCGATGTCCGGGACGTTCGGCATGGAGAACAGCTTCAGGTGGCTCAGCTGGAACCCGGCGACTCGCGCCGCCTCGTCGAAGGAGTGCATGGCCGCGGCCTGGTCGCCGCCGGCGGTATTGATCATGCACACTCGTGGCGTCCGGCCCGTAACACCGGCCAGATCGACGGCGTAGTGCAACAGCGGCCCGAATCGGCGCTCCAGCCATTCGTCGGCCACGAATCCGCCGGATGTGGCCAGGATGGTGGGTTGGTCGGCAGGCACCCCGGAAGGGTAATGCACGCCGGGTGAGAGTTACGCTTGACCCATGGATGGCACCGACATTCTCGTGGACGCGGCCGGCCGGCAAATCGACATTGCCGCCCGGGTGTTGGACGGCATCGACCAGCAGACGCTGCACCACATGCCCGCGGGCAAACACAACAGCATCGCCTGGCTGGTGTGGCACTCCGCACGCCAGCAGGACCTGCAGTTGAGCATGCTGACCGGGCTGGAGCAGCTGTGGAGCGCCGGCGACTGGGGCCCACGGATGGGCATCGACCGGCCGGCCACCGAAATCGGGTTCGGCGACGGCGTGGAGGACGTCGCGCGGCTGCAGGTGGCGGACGTGGCCGCGCTGAGTGAGTATCTGGCCGAGACGGTTCGCGCACTGCAGGAGTACGTCCGCTCGTTGTCCACGGCCGACCTGGACTACGTCATCAACGCGTCCTGGGATCCACCGGTGACACGTGGGATCAGGCTGGTCAGCATGATCGACGATGCGGTGCAGCACCTGGGGCAGGCCGCCTACGTGCGGGGCTTGGCCGCGGACTGGTCCATCGGCTACTGAGGCAGCCTGCGAGGGCTCCCGCCGCCACTCACTCGCCGCTCACCGTCGCCGGTTCGCAGTTCGAACCGCAGATGATCGCCACCACACGCTCACCGGTGGCCGGGACGTAGGAACCGGATCGGATCGCGGCCAGGGTCGCAGCACCACCCGGTTCGGCAACCAGCCGGAACTCCTGCCACAGTTCCCGTTGGGCGGCGCGGATCGCGTCGTCGCACACCAGCACGGACTCATCGACGAAAGCATTGACCAGCGGCCATGGCACATGGCCTAGCACGCGCGCGCCCAGCGAATCCGCTGCCACACCAGCAACGTCGACCTCGACCGGGCGTCCGGCCGCACGGGCGGCGTGTAGACAACACGCCGTCTCCGGTTCCACACTCACGATCCGGACCCGGTCACCGAACCACGCCGCCTGCCCGGCAATCAGGCCGCCACCACCGGCGGCCACCAGCACCGTGTCGAACCCGCCGAGCTGCTCGTCGAGTTCGACCCCGATGCTGCCCTGACCGGCGACGGTCGCCACATGGTCGTACGGGTGCACCATGAGCGCGCCGGTCGTGGCGCGCCGGGCGTCGCACGCCAGCTGGGCGTCGTGATAGTAGCCGTCGACGACGACGGCGACGGCTCCGAACCGTTCAATGGTGAGCCGCTTCAGGTCCGGTGAGGTGGACGGCATGTAGATCTCGGTCGGATACCCGAGTGCCCTGCCGGCGTAGGCCAGCGCGGCACCATGGTTGCCGCCGCTGGCTGCGATCAGGCCGGCCGGGGGAATCGCCGGCTCGGTCAGCACCCGGTTGAACGCGCCGCGGGTCTTGAACGAGCCGGCGTGTTGCAGCAGTTCGAGCTTCAGCGTGATGCCCCGGTATTCCAGCACCGGAGTCCGGCGCACGCGACCGGCGAGGCGAGCCGCAGCGGCCGCGACGTCCTCGGGGCCGACCTGCGGTATTGCCCCGTCCGCCGTGCGCCTCACCAGGTCATCCTCTCACCGCCGTGCCGCCCGGGTGACGGCTCGCGCCAGCGGCACCGGCCCGGACGAGCCGCGGCGGCCACCCGCGGAGCCCGGTCCCGCCGCTGCTCGGCACGTGGGCCATGATGGGATGAGCGCATGAGCGGCCCAGCACTACCACCGATGGATGCACCGCCCTGGCTCGGCGGCCGGACCGGCCCGGGCGTCTGCTGCGTGCTGGCGCCCAATCCTGGGCCGATGACGCTGGACGGCACCAACACCTGGGTGATCACACACGGCCGGGACGCAAGCATCATCGATCCAGGCCCGGCCGATGAAACCCACCTGCGTGCGGCCGTGCACCACGCCCGGGCCGCGGGCGCCACGGTCCGCTGGGTGCTGCTGACCCACCACCACGCCGACCACAGCGAGGGTGCCCGCCGATGCGCCGAGCTGGCCGGCGGAGTCGGGGTGCGGGCACTGGACCCGCAGTACCGGCTCGGTTCGGAAGGCTTGGCCGACGGTGACGTGATCGACCTCGACGGCCGACAGCTGCGGGTCGTCGAGACACCCGGACATACCCGCGACTCGGTCTCGTTCCTGCTCGACGGCGACAACGGGGTCGACCTGCTGGCGGGCGACACCGTGCTCGGCCGGGGCACATCGGTGATCGCCCATCCCGACGGCGCGCTCGGCCCCTACCTGGACTCGCTCGCCCGGTTGCGGCATGTGGTGGACCAGCACGGCCACGTTCAGGTACTGACCGGGCACGGGCCGGCGCTTGCCGATGCGGCGCAGGTCTTGCGCGCCTACGAGTTGCACCGCCGCGAGCGGCTTGTCCAGGTGCAGGAGGCGGTGGCCGCCGGGGCCCGTACTCCACGCCACGTGGTGCAAGCCGTGTACACCGACGTCCCACAACGCTTGTGGCCGACCGCGGAACTGACAGTTGCCGCCCAACTGGACTACCTACGTGACCGGTACCCGGGACTGCTCTGATACGGCGGCGCCGCACATGGGTCGCCCTGCATACCGCGAGCAAGCAATCGAACGCCGCGGCATGCTGAGGCCGCTCATGGCGCTGCCCCCGACCCGTCAGGGCCAGGGGCAGTCGTTTCGGCGCGGGCGCAGTCAGGACTCCTTGGCACCTGGAGCGCTGAAACCTGCTGCCTCGGCGGCCGCCTCGTCGGCGAACCAGACTTCGGCTTCGGTCTGTTCGTACCAGGGCGACTGTGGCCCGTGGTACTTCATCGAGTCCGCGTTGCCTTTGACCGGGAAACCCGGCGGCATGCCGCCGCTGACCAGCGGAGCATGCGACCCGGGACCGTAGGGGCCGTCCTCGGACTCCGCGAACACCGCAGGCTCCTCGGACGCCGCGGGCTCGGAGGGCTCCGCTGTCACCACCGGAATGGTCGTGGCCTCATCGGCACCGCTGGCGCCGGCATCCGCAGAGGTGTTGGCGGCGGCCGGTGCCGCCGCCTGCGGGACCTCGGTGGCGGCAGCCCGCTTGGTGGCCGCGGTGGCTTCCTTGGATGCCGCCGCGTAGGGCTCCTCGACCAGCGAAATCACGGCCATCGGGGCGTTGTCGCCCTTGCGGTTGCCGATCTTCACTACCCGGGTGTACCCACCGGGGCGGTCGGCCATCATCGGGGCGATCTCGGTGAAGAGGACGTGCACCACGCTCTTGTCCCGGATGACGGTCATCACCCGGCGCCGCGACGCCAGGTCCCCGCGCTTGGCGAAGGTGATCAGCCGCTCGGCGAGCGGGCGCAACCGCTTGGCTTTGGTGACCGTCGTCGTGATCGACCCGTGCTCGAAGAGCTGGGCGGCCAGGTTGGCCAGCATCAGCCGCTCGTGCGCTGGGCCGCCGCCCAGACGCGGCCCCTTGGTTGGGCTAGGCATGGTTACTCTCCTTGTGGATCAGTACTGCTCGTCCTCGACGAAGGACACGTCGTCGTCCTCGGCACCGTAGTTGGCCACCGCGAGGCTGGGATCGAACCCGGGCGGGGAATCCTTCAGCTGCAGGCCCATGTCGACGAGCTTCGCTTTCACCTCGTCGATGGACTTGGCGCCGAAGTTGCGGATGTCCAGCAGATCGGCCTCGCTGCGGGCGACCAGTTCACCCACGGTATGAATACCCTCGCGTTTCAGGCAGTTGTAGGAACGCACGGTCAGGTCGAGGTCCTCGATCGGCAACGCCAGGTCGGCGGCCAGCGCCGCATCGGTGGGCGAAGGACCCATGTCGATGCCCTCGGCCTCGACGTTGAGTTCACGGGCCAGCCCGAACAACTCCACCAACGTCTTGCCTGCTGAGGCCATGGCGTCCCGCGGACGGGTGCCCGGTTTGGTCTCCACATCGACGATGAGCCGGTCGAAGTCGGTGCGCTGCTCGACCCGGGTGGCCTCCACCCGGTAGGTCACCTTCAGCACCGGGGAGTAGATGGAATCGACCGGGATCCGGCCGATTTCGGCGTCGGCGGTCTTGTTCTGCACCGCCGAGACGTACCCGCGGCCCCGCTCGACGGTCAGTTCCATCTCGATCTTGCCGCTGTCGTTCAGGGTGGCCAGGTGCAACTCGGGGTTATGCACCTCCACACCGGCCGGCGGGGCGATGTCGGCGGCCGTGGCGGCGCCGGGGCCCTGCTTGCGCAGATACATCACCACGGGCTCGTCGTGCTCACTGGAGACGACGAGATCCTTGATGCTGAGAATGATCTCGGTGACGTCCTCGGTCACCCCGGGAATGGTCGAGAACTCGTGCAGCACATTGTCGATGTGGATGCTGGTCACGGCCGCACCCGGGATCGAGGAAAGCAGCGTGCGGCGAAGAGAATTGCCGAGGGTGTACCCGAAGCCGGGTTCCAACGGTTCGATGACGAAGCGCGATCTCTCGTCGGCGATCGTCTCTTCGGACAAGGTGGGACGTTGTGCGATGAGCACTGTAGGTTCCTTCCTGACCGAGCCCGCTATATGACTCGGGTCGAAAAGTCCGGCCCGGACTCCGTCCGCCGGGCCGGCGGCGCCCCGGAGGGGCTGACCGGCAACGGGACGGCGTCGCAGGCCGGCCCGTAGCCGGGGTTACTTCGAGTAGAACTCGACGATGAGCTGTTCGGCGACCGGGGTATCGATCACTTCACGGGCCGGCAGGCCGTGTACCAGGATGCGCATCTTCTCCAGCTGCACCTCCAGCCATGCGGGAACGTTCTTCTCCCCGTGGGTCTCCCGCAGAATCACGAACGGGGTGGCGTTCTGCGACTTGGGCTTGACATCGATGATGTCGTACTGGGACACCCGGAAGCTCGGAATGTCCACCTTCCTGCCGTTGACCAGGAAATGCCCGTGCGAAACCAGTTGGCGGGCATGCCGACGAGTCTGGGCGAGCCCGGCGCGGTACACCACGTTGTCCAGGCGGGACTCCAGGATGCGCAGCAGGTTCTCACCGGTGCGCCCGGGCTTGCGCACGGCCTCTTCGTAGTAACGGCGGAACTGCTTCTCCAGCACGCCGTAGGCGAACCGTGCCTTCTGCTTTTCCCGCAGCTGCAGGTTGTACTCGCTCTCCTTGACCCGCTTCCGGCCGTGCATACCGGGCGGGTAGGGGCGGTTCTCGAACGACTGGTCGTTGCCGATGAGGTCGACCATCAGCCGGCGCGACTTACGTGTGGCGGGTCCGGTGTATCGAGCCATTGTCTGTCTCCTTCAGTCCTGAACCGCTCAGACGCGGCGGCGCTTGGGCGGGCGGCAACCGTTGTGCGGGCTGGGCGTCACATCGGAGATGTTGCCCACCTCGAGCCCGGCGGCCTGCAGCGAACGGATGGCGGTCTCCCGGCCGGATCCGGGCCCCTTGACGAACACGTCCACCTTGCGCATGCCGTGCTCCTGGGCACGGCGGGCGGCGGCCTCGGCGGCCATCTGGGCGGCGAACGGAGTGGACTTGCGGGAGCCCTTGAAGCCGACCTGGCCGGCAGAGGCCCAGGAGATCACCGCACCGGTTGGGTCGGTGATGGAGACGATGGTGTTGTTGAAGGTCGACTTGATGTGCGCCTGGCCGGCGGCGATGTTCTTCTTTTCCTTACGGCGACCGCGCCGCGCTCCGGCGGCAGCCCGGGTCTTGGGGGGCATGAATATCTCCTACGCGAAAGGTGTCAGTGGTGATGCGGCGGAGTTCCCGCCTGCGCTACTAACGGGTGGCCTTCTTCTTGCCGGCCACGGTGCGCTTGGGGCCCTTGCGGGTGCGGGCGTTGGTCTTGGTGCGCTGCCCGTGCACCGGCAGTCCGCGACGATGCCGCAGCCCCTGGTAGCAGCCGATCTCGACCTTGCGGCGGATGTCTGCGGCGACCTCGCGCCGCAGGTCCCCCTCGACCTGCAGATTGGCTTCGATGTAGTCACGTAGGGCTACCTGTTCGGCGTCCCCCATGTCTCGCACGCGTAGATCCGGGCTGATGCCGGTGGCGGCGAGCATTTCCTGTGCGCGGGTGCGTCCCACGCCGTAGATATAGGTGAGCGCCACTTCCAACCGCTTGTCGCGGGGAAGATCGACGCCGACGATGCGTGCCATCGATGGTTCTCCTGATGTGGCCCGGAGGTGTGGTGCATCACCGGTCCGGAGTGGCTACTCCGGTCCACGGCCTCCGGGCCGCGGGTGACGTCCTGCCCGTGCAGGGTGCGGGTGATGCTTCTGGTCGTGGTGCCGTCCGGCACCGGCCGGCCGACGGCCGGCATTCAATTGTGTCGATGCATTCAGTTGTGGTGCACAGCGAGGCTCCGGGGAACCGGGCAATCAGCCCTGGCGCTGTTTGTGCCGCAGGTTGTCACAAATGACCATGACCCGGCCGTGACGGCGGATCACCTTGCAGTTGTCACACATCTTGGTGACGCTGGGCTTGACCTTCATGACGTTCCTTCGGCTTGCGGGTACTTACTTGTAGCGGTAGACGATGCGACCCCTGGTGAGATCGTACGGGCTCAGTTCGACGACGACGCGGTCCTCAGGGAGGATCCGGATGTAGTTTTGGCGCATCTTGCCGGAGATATGGGCAAGCACCTTGTGTCCGTTGGTGAGTTCGACGCGGAACATCGCGTTGGGCAATGCCTCGACGACACTGCCCTCGATCTCGATAGCTCCGTCCTTCTTCGCCATGTCCTCCACTACCTGTCTGGGCACTACTCGTCATTGTCGTCGGTATCCTCACCGCCTCACCAGGCACGTGAGACCCGCCACGAATTGCGCGACGGAAACGGTCACCGAACGTAATGGCGACCAACGGATGATTCTACGCCATGCACTGCGCGCAGGGAAAATCGGAAGGAGCCGGCACAGCCGCATGCTCGGCCCCGAACTGGGTCGCGGCCCCGTTCATCGCGAGCGTGAGTTGGTCACGGTGCATCGTGCGGCGGCACCGCAGCCTGAGTCTCCTGCCGACCTGTTCGGCTCAGCGCTCGAGCGCTGTACCCTCACCTGGGCCGACGAGTCCGTGGACGAAGAGGGCAAGCTGCACCCGGTTAACCAAGCCGAGCTTGGCGAGGATCCGCGAAACGTGACTCTTACAGTCGACAGGCGCATGTACAGAGAATCCGCGATCTGCTGGTTGGACAGCCCGGCGGCGACCGACTCGGCCACCTCACGTTCACGCTCGGTGAGCATTCTCTCCCACTGCCGGGGTTGCTGGGGCCGGCCACCGGCGGCGATGAAGGTCTCGACTAGCCGGCCGGTGACCTCACGGGACAGAACGGTTTCGCCACGGGAAGCGGCGAGGAGCCTGGCTCACTATGGCGCCTCGCCGGGTCCGCTGCCCGGCGGTGAACTCCCTCCCGCCGGCCTGGCGGTGAGCGTCGGCCGGGCCAGGTCGGCACCTTGGTTGGCACCAAGGAACGATGAGAGTTGCCTGCGGATCGGCCTAGCCTGCGTAGTGTGGACCTTCCTCGCGTGCCTCTCGTCGGCGCCCTGGTCGTGCTGGCGTTGCTCGACAGCACGAGCGTAGGCACCCTCGTCTTGCCGATCTGGATGCTTGCCCGCCCGCGGGTCCGGGTGGCCGCGGTGCTGCTCTTCCTTACGACGATTGCAGCGTTCTACTGGCTTCTCGGTGTGCTTTTGTTCACCGTGCTGGAAGCGGCGCTTCCGGCCTTGCGCGCCACCGGCGACTCGGCACCGGTGGTGTGGGCTCAGTTGATCGTCGGCGTTGCCCTCTTCCTCGTCAGCTTCCTCTTCGACGGCCCGGGTGGTCGATGGCGCCGGAAGCGGATAAGGCGTAAGGGTCGACGAAGCCGCCTCCAGCGGTGGCAGAGTCAGATTACCGGCTACGAGCCGAGACCCGGAGCCGTCATCGCGTTGGCGCTCGGCGCTGGAGCGGTCGAAGCAGCCTCAATGGTGCCCTACCTTGCAGCGCTCGGGCTCCTCGCTGCGGCGGGTACCAGCCCTCTCGCCGGAGTGGGAATACTCCTCGGTTACGTCGTCGTCATGGTCGCACCGGCGCTGCTGCTCACGGCGCTTCGTATCGTCCTGGCACGACGAATCGAGCCGTTCCTCACCCGGATGTCGGAGTGGTTCTCCCGGAACGCGGACAGTCTCCTCGCTTGGACCCTGGGCGTTGCCGGCTTCCTCGTCGCCAACGACGCGTTGGGGCGACTGCGCAGCCTGGGCGGATAGCAGCCTGCGGTCCCGGTGCCGAGGGATCGGCGAGGGCCGGTCGCCGGACGGGATGCTGGTGACGATGAACGAAACCGTGCAGGCACGGGCCACGGCCCCGTCCAGCACGAGCGAGAACAGGACCCGCGTTCTCGTCGACCTCGCGCGCCACTCACGCGGACACCACTCGCCGACCCGCGTCAGTCCAGCTCGACCACCGGCACCCCGCGGCGACCGAGCTCGGTTTTCCCGCCGTCCGCGGCGGTCAGCACCGCGAGCCCGTCGGCCAGCACCGCGACCGAGTGTTCCCAGTGCGCGGCGACGGACCCGTCCGAGGTGACGACCGTCCATTCGTCGTCCAGTTCGTCAGTGCTGGCGGCGCCGGCGGTCAACATCGGCTCGACGGCCAGGCACATTCCGGGCCTGATGCGCGGCCCCCGCCGGGACGGGCGGTAGTTGGGCACGTCGGGCGGCTGGTGCAGCTGCGAGCCGATGCCGTGGCCGGTGTACTCACGCACCACACCGGCCCGGCCGGCAACGAACGCCTCGACCGCCGCGCCGATGTCGGCGACCCGGCCACCCGCCCGGATGGCCGTGATCCCCGCCCACAGTGCCTGCTCGGTCAGCTCCACGAGCTCCGCTGCCCCGGCGCGCGGCGACCCGATGATGAACGTAATCGCCGAATCGCCGTGCCACCCGTCGACGACGGCTCCACAGTCCACCGACACCACATCGCCGTCGGCCAGCACCCGCTCACCGGGTATGCCGTGCACGATCTCCTCGTTCACGCTGACACATGTGGTGGCCGGAAACCCGTAGTACCCGAGAAAGTTCGAGGTGGCTCCCGCATCGGCGATGACCTGTGCCGCCACCGCGTCCAGATCCCGGGTACGTATCCCCGGCTCGGCCGCCGCCCGGACCGCAGCCAGCGCATCGGCCACCACCAGCCCGGCCCGGCGCATCGCACGAAGCTGATCGCGGGTCTTGTACTCGATCCGGCCACCCCGGAGCACGGCTGAGCTACGCGTCGTCCAGAGCGGCGAAGATCCGCTCGCTGACCTCGTCGATCTCGCCCAGACCGTCCACCTTCACCAGCAGCCCCTTCTCGGTGTACAGCTGAACCAGGGGCGCGGTCTGTCCGGCGTAGACCTCCATCCGGTTACGGATGGTCTCCTCGTTGTCGTCGGAACGGCCCTGTTCTTGCGCACGCTTGCGCAGCCGACCGACCACTTCCTCGGTGTCGGCGACCAGCTCGATCACCGCGTCCAGCTTGATGCCCTGCTCGGTGAGCATCTCATCCAGGGCCCCCACCTGTGCCTCGGTACGCGGGTAACCGTCCAGCAGGAAACCGCTGGTCGCGTCCTCCCACTGCAGCCGGTCGGCGACCAGCTCGTTGGTCAGCTCGTCCGGCACGTAGGCCCCGGAATCCATGATCGGTTTGACCCGCTCGCCCAGTTCGGTGCCCTGGCTGACGTTGGCCCGGAAGATGTCTCCGGTCGAAATGGCCGGGATGGTGTAACGGTCGGCGATCCTTGTTGCCTGCGTTCCTTTGCCGGCGCCGGGAGGACCGAGGATGACCAGTCGCTTCATCTGAGAAACCCTTCGTAGTGGTGCTGCTGGAGCCTGGACTCGATCTGCTTGACCGTGTCCAGCCCCACACCCACCATGATCAGCAGGGCGGCACCCCCGAAGGGGAAATTCCGATCGGCGTCGAGCAAGACCAAGGCCACCAACGGGATCATCGAGACTCCCGTCAGGTACAGCGAACCCGGGACGGTCACTCGCGTCAAGACGTAGTCGAGGTATTCGGCTGTGGGCCGCCCCGCACGCACGCCTGGGATGAAGCCGCCGACCTTGCGAATGTTGTCCGCCACCTCGTCCGGGTTGAAGGTGATGGCGACGTAGAAGAACGTGAAGAACAGGATGAGTGCGGCGTACAGCGCCACGTACAGCGGGTGCTCACCGCGTGTGAGGTTGTCGTTGATCCACTGCGCCCAGCCGGGGTTGTCCACCCCGGTGGGGTCGGTGTTGAACCCGGCGATGAGCGCCGGCAGGTACAGCAGCGAGCTGGCGAAGATGATCGGGATCACACCGGCCATGTTCAACTTGATGGGGATGTAGGTGCTGGTGCCGCCGTACATCCGCCGGCCCACCATCTTCTTGGCGTACTGCACCGGGATGCGCCGCTGGCACTGCTCCACGAAGGCGACCAGGGCGATAATCACCAAACCGACGGCGATGACACCGATCATCACGAGCATGCCCAGGTCCGGGTTCTGGCCGATGGACCACACCGAGCCGGGGAACCCGGAGGCGATGGAGGTGAAGATCAGCAGCGACATACCGTTGCCGACCCCGCGCTCGGTGATCAGCTCGCCCATCCACATGATCAGGCCAGTGCCCGCGGTCATGGTGATGACCATCAGCAACAGCGTGACGATGGTGTCGTTGGGGATCAGCGGCACGGAGCACCCGGGGATCAGGTTGCCGGCACGAGCCACCGCCACATAGGTGGTGGACTGCAGGACGGCCAGGCCGATCGTCAAATACCGGGTGTACTGGGTCAGCTTGGCGGTACCGGTCTGGCCTTCCTTCTTCAACGTCTCGAACCGCGGGATCACCACGGTGAGCAGCTGCACGATGATGCTCGCGGTGATGTACGGCATGATTCCCAGCGCGAAGACCGTCAACTGCAGCAGTGCGCCGCCGCTGAACAAGTTGGCAAGGCCGAGCAATTCGTTGCCACCCTGCGCCTGGCTCACACACTGCTGCACGTTGGTGTACGAGACCCCTGGCGTCGGGATGAACGACCCGAGCCGGAACACCGCCATGATGAACAGCGTGAACAGAAGCTTGCGGCGCAGGTCGGGCGTCCGGAAAGCCCGCACGAAGGCGCTGAGCACGTCATCCTCCTGAGCCCGCGCCGAGCACGAGCGATACGTAACGATGAATTGCCGGCGGGCACGCCTACGCGTTGCCCGTCACGGTCCTCAACGAGGGTACCCCCGATTGTCGGTGCTTTTGTCCAGTCCGCAGCGTCGGGTCCGCGCTACTCAACCTGAGGTGTCACCGGTGCCTTTGCGTGGCGTTCGCGCGCGGGCGGGACATCGCGAATGCACTATGCGCTCACTTGCATACAGAAAGTTGCGACAGACAACTCCGTTTCGAGAATGCCTTGCCCGATAAGCGACAGAGAGTGATATGGCGCGCACGGAGAGAGGCATTTGCCCAAAGTTACGACGTCGAGTTACTTTCGTGACCGAGTTGTGATTAAAGTTCTCGATCAGTCCCAGCCCCCTCGAGAGGAAGCGATGAACGGAAGACGATCAGTGGCTGCTCTTGCGGTCGCGGGCGTGGTGGTGACGGGCGGCATTGCCGGCAAGGCGGCCATCGCCAGCCAGCAACAGGACCGGGCCCTTCAAGCCGCGGCAGCCTCCTGGCCGGAGGCTCTTCCCGGCGAACAGGCCGAACTGGTGAGTGCCCAAGGGGGCGCAACCACGGCCGGTTACCCGTTCCGGCAGACCTGGTGGACCGAGCCGATCACCGACGCGCCAACGGATACCGACCAGGCGCCAGTGGCCGATCTAGCCCGGCAGGTGCAGGAGAACTACCAGGGTGTCGCCGCGGTGAACAGCCACCAGTACAACGCCTCGGTGGTCCAAGCGACAGCCGACACCCCAGAGGTCGATGTGCAGTTCGATGACTGCCAAGGAAAGGGAGGAATGCCGGAAGTCCTGCACGACAGCAACGGCACCGGCCACTTCCAGAACGTGCCCGTTCCCCCGGACGCCGAACCCGCCGAGGGCACCGACCAGCAGTTGACCATCGTGCGCGGCGAAGAAATCTGGGAGTTCTGGCAGTTCAGCCGCCAAGGCGACGGCACGCCGCAGGCGTGCTGGGGCGGCAAGCTCAAAGCGCAGGAGAACAACGGCATCTTCCCCGACGGCACCGGCGCGGCCGCGACCGGCCTGCCGATCTCGGCGGGCGCCATCTCGCCCGCCGACATGGCCCACGCCGAACGCACGGGCAACTTCGGGCACGCGATCTACATCACCGCCATCGAGGCCAGGTACTGGAACGACTTCTCCTGGCCGGCGCAGCGTTCCGACGGTTCCTACCCCTACCCGGCACCTGAGCAGGGACGCCGGTTCCGGCTGGATCCGAGCATTGACGTCGACTCTCTCGGCCTGACCCCGTTCGCCGCAGCCGTGGCCCGCACTGCACAGCGCTACGGTTTCGTGCTCGCGGACAAAGCCGGAGCGGTGTCGGTGGTCACGACCCGCAACGATGAGTACTGGCGCAACGAGTTCGGCGACGTGCCGTCCTGGCAACAGATGGCGGACTTCCCGTGGGCAGACCTGCAGATGCTGCCCAAGGACTTCGGCAAGGGCGACCAGCCGAGCGGCAGCCAGACCGAGAGCGGCAGCCAAACCGAGAATGACAGCCAGGACGAGATGATCCCTGGCCGGACGGAACCGGGTGAACCTTCCGGCGGTCGAACTGTTCCGGGTGAGTCTTCCCGGGCAGGGTCCACCGACAACGGCTCTACCGGGGCCGGCGCGGTGCCGGGCACCGGCGCGCCGAACAGGCCGGAACGCTCCGGGCAGATCGGCGCGGAGGACGAGACCGGCTGGAACGAGCCTGCACGCGAGGATGCTCCCCAGCGCGATCACGTCTACATCCAGGGCCAGGAGGACGAACCGTGGGGCGCCAGCGCCACATCGGCCTCGGGCTCAAGTGCCGGCGAGCAGCAGTGCCCGGGTTCCTGATTCCTGGTTTGCGGCACGGCTGACAGACTGCACAACCAGCCGGACCACACAACCAGCAACGACCGGACGCCCGGTCCCGCTCACCACGGGGCCGGGCGTCCGGTCGTTCTGGGTTGACCCGCTCGCGCCTGCAACCGCTGGTCGGTATTCGGCTCGTCGGTCAGCGGCGCTCAGGCCGTGGTCGCGCTCCCGCCGGCGGCCTCGATCTTGGCCTTGGCCGAGGTGGAGAATGCCTGCGCGGTGACGTCGACCTGCACCGAGATATCGCCGGCGCCGAGTACCTTGACCGGCCGGCCGCGACGCACCGCACCCTTGGCCACCAGGTCATCGACGCTGACCGAACCGCCTTCGGGATACAACGCGCTGAGTTTGTCCAGGTTCACGACCTGGTACTCGGTACGGAATGCGTTCTTGAACCCACGCAGCTTGGGCAGCCGCATGTGCAGCGGCGTCTGGCCGCCCTCGAGCCGGGCGGGCACCTGATTGCGGGCCTTGGTGCCCTTGGTGCCCCGACCGGCGGACTTCCCTTTCGAGCCCTCACCACGGCCGACACGTGTCTTGGCGGTTTTCGCGCCCGCTGCCGGGCGAAGGTGATGCACCTTCAAGAGCGCTTCGCCGGTCTCCACAGTTTCCATGTCTTCGGGCATCACTTGACCTCCTCCACCCGCACCAAGTGCGCGACAGCGCGGATCATGCCACGCGTGCGGGCGTCATCCGTCCTGGTCACCGTTTGGCCGATGCGCTTCAACCCGAGGGTGCGCAAGGTCTCCCGGTGCATGTGCTTTCCGCCGATCTTGGATCGGATCTGGGTGATCTTGACCTCAGCCATCACGCACCACTTCCGGCCTTGAGCAGCGCCGCCGGGGCGACATCCTCCACCGGCAGCCCGCGGCGGGCAGCCACGGACTGGGGGCCCTCCAACATCTTCAGAGCGGCCACGGTGGCGTGCACGATGTTGATCTGGTTGTCCGAGCCCAATGACTTGGTGAGCACGTCCTGCACACCCGCACACTCCAGCACCGCACGCACCGGCCCGCCCGCGATCACTCCGGTACCCGGTGACGCCGGCTTGAGCAGCACCACACCGGCCGCGGCCTCGCCCTGCGCCGGATGCGGGATGGTGCCTTGGATGCGAGGTACCCGGAAGAACGACTTCTTCGCTGCCTCAACCCCCTTGGCGATGGCGGCGGGCACTTCCTTCGCCTTGCCGTAGCCGACCCCGACGGTGCCGTCACCGTCACCCACCACGACCAACGCGGTGAAGCTGAAGCGGCGGCCACCCTGGACGACCTTGGCCACCCGGTTGATGGTGACGACGCGCTCGAGGAACTGGTTCTTGTCCTCCCGGTCACCCCGGTCGCGCCGGTTGTTGTCCCGGCCGTCCCGGTCGCGGCGGTTGCCCCGCTCTCCTCGTTCGTTGCCGCCAGTCGCGGCGGACCCGCGGCGTTGTCCTGCTGGTGCCATGGTGTTCTCTCTCCGGTCTCGTCTGGCTCTTACAGGGCCAAGCCCGCTTCGCGGGCACCCTCGGCGACTGCGGCCACGCGGCCGTGATAAGTGTTTCCACCGCGGTCGAACACGACGGCATCGACCCCGGCTGCCTTGGCACGCTGACCGGCGAGTTCACCGACACTGCGGGCCTTGGTCGTCTTGTCTACGCCAGCCGCACGCAGGTCGGCCTCCATCGTCGACGCACAGGCCACGGTGACGCCTTTGCTGTCGTCGACGACCTGCACGAACAGGTGCCGAGTGGAGCGGGTCACCACCAGGCGAGGCCGTTGGGTGGTACCGGCGATGCGCTTGCGCAACCGGTTGTGCCGACGGCGGCGTGCTTTGCTGGGGCCTTTGCCCCTGACGGAAATAGCCATCGTTTACTTACCAGCCTTTCCGGCCTTGCGACGGATGCGCTCCCCCTCGTACCGCACGCCCTTGCCCTTGTACGGGTCGGGCTTGCGCAGCTTGCGGATGTTGGCGGCCACCTCGCCGACCTGCTGCTTGTCGATGCCGGACACGCTCAGTTTGCCCGGACCTTCGACCCCGAAGGTGATGCCCTCGGGTGCTTCGACGCTGATCGGGTGGCTGTAGCCGAGCGACAGCTCCAGGTTGTTTCCCCGGGCCTGCACGCGATAGCCGGTGCCGACGATCTCCAGGCGCTTGGTGTACCCGTTGGTAACGCCCTCGACCATGTTGGCGATGAGGGTGCGGGTGAGCCCGTGCAGTGAGCGCGACTCCCGCTCGTCGTTGGGGCGGGTGACGGACAAGCTGCCGTTCTCCTGCGCTACCTGAATGGGGGCGGCGACGGTGTGGCTCAACGTGCCCTTGGGACCCTTGACGGTGACGGCGGCGCCGTCGATGGTGACGTCAACCCCGGAGGGGATGACCACCGGGTGTTTGCCGATGCGGCTCATAGGTGTTCGCTCCCTTCTGGCGGTTACCAGACGAAGGCGAGGACTTCCCCGCCGACGCCTTGGGTGTGGGCCTGCTTGTCGGTGAGCAGACCGGAGGACGTGGAAATGATGGCCACGCCCAGCCCGCCGAGCACCTTGGGCAGGTTGGTGGACTTGGCGTACACCCGTAGGCCGGGCTTGGACACCCGCCGGATGCCGGCGATGGACCGTTCCCGGTTGGGGCCGAACTTCAGGTCGATGGTCAGCGTCTTGCCGACCTCGGCGTCGCTGATCTCCCAGGAGGAGATGTACCCCTCGGCCTTGAGGATCTCGGCGATGCGGGACTTCAGCTTGCTATACGGCATGGACACCTGGTCGTGGTAGGCCGAGTTGGCGTTCCGCAACCGGGTCAGCATGTCCGCGATCGGGTCTGTCATGGTCATGGGCGTGAGTGCCCTTTCTCATCGTGGTTTCCGCCGCTGGAGCGGACCTTCGACGTCGTCGTCAATGGGTGGGTGTGGGTATGCCGGGGACGCTGGTCACCAGGAGCTCTTGGACACGCCCGGCAGTTCGCCGCGATGGACCATTTCGCGCAGGCACACCCGGCACAGGCCGAACTTGCGGTACACCGAGTGCGGGCGGCCGCACCGCTGGCAGCGGGTGTAGGCCCGCACCGCGTACTTCGGCTTGCGCTTGGTCTTGTTGATCAGCGCCGTCTTGGCCATCTCAGTTCTCCTTGAAGGGGAAGCCGAGCAGACGCAGCAAGGCGCGCCCCTCGTCGTCGTTGGTCGCGGTGGTCACCACGGTGATGTCCATGCCGCGCACCCGGTCGATCTTGTCCTGGTTGATCTCGTGGAACATGGACTGTTCGGTCAGGCCGAAGGTGTAGTTGCCGTTGCCGTCGAACTGCTTGGGAGACAGGCCACGGAAGTCGCGGATACGCGGCAACGCCACCGACAACAACCGGTCCAGGAACTCCCACATCCGGTCACCGCGCAGGGTGACGTGGGCACCGATCGGCATACCCTCGCGCAGTTTGAACTGGGCGACGGACTTGCGGGCCTTGGTGACCTGCGGCTTCTGGCCGGTGATGGTGGCCAGGTCTCGGATGGCGCCGTCGATCTGCTTGGAGTCGCGAGCGGCCTCTCCGACTCCCATGTTGACCACGATCTTGGTCAACCCGGGAACCTGCATGACGTTGCCGTAAGTGAACTGCTCCTGCAGTTTGCCGACGATTTCTTCGCGGTAGCGGTTGCGCAGCCGGGGTGCGACTGCTTCGACTGTGCCCGTGCTCATCTCACACGTCCTTACCGGAGCGTCGGGCGACACGAACCCGGGTGGTCCGGGTGCGTCCGTCACGCTCCACATCTTCACTTCGATACCCGATGCGGGTGGCCTTGTTGGTCTCCGGGTCCACCAGCATCACGTTGCTGATGTGCAGCGGCGCCTCGACCACTTCTAGGCCCCCTTCGGTGGAACCGGACGCGGTCGGGGTCATCTTGCGGTGTTTGGTCACCCGGTTCACGCCCTCGACCAGAACCCGCCCGGTCTTGGGAAACACCTGGATGACTTTCCCGGTCCTCCCGCGGTCACCGCCGCGTTCTTCGGTCGCGCCGGTGATCACCTGCACGGTGTCACCCTTCTTGATCTTCATCTTGGGTGTCTTCTGCTGAGCCTTTTGCTGTTTCGCCATGTCAGATCACCTCCGGGGCAAGCGACACGATCTTCATGTACCGCTTGTCGCGCAGCTCGCGGCCGACCGGCCCGAAGATACGGGTGCCTCGCGGTTCGCCGTCACCCTTGAGGATGACGGCCGCATTCTCGTCGAAACGGATGTAGGAGCCGTCCGGTCGGCGCCGCTCCTTCTTGGTACGCACGATGACGGCCTTGACCACGTCGCCGCTCTTGACGTTGCCACCGGGGATAGCGTCCTTCACGGTGGCCACGACGACATCCCCGACACCGGCGTAACGCCGGCCGGAGCCGCCGAGGACCCGGATGCACAGGATCTCCTTGGCACCGGTGTTGTCCGCGACCTTGAGCCTGGATTCTTGTTGGATCACTTCGCACCTCCGGTGACGCGCGCCAGGGGCGCGTCAAAGGCTCCGACGGCCTGCGGTCGGCCGATTGCCTGTTTCGGGACAGCGAAGCCTCGCTCCGCTCGGGATTTCCTGGCGCTCGTCATTACTTGGCCTTCTCAACGATCTCGACGACGCGCCAACGCTTGGTGGCGGAAAGCGGACGGGTCTCCATGATGCGGACCAAGTCGCCGCTTCCGGCGGTGTTGGCCTGATCGTGCGCCTTCACCTTGCTGGTGCGGCGCAAGACCTTGCCGTAGAGCGGGTGCTTGACCCGATCCTCGACCTCGACCACCACTGTCTTGTCCATCTTGTCGCTGACCACATAGCCACGACGGATCTTGCGGTAACTGCGCCCGCCGGCGGACGGCACGGTCGTGGTATCCGGGGTTTCCGGTTCAGGGGTCGAGACCTCCGGCGTGGTGGCCACGGTTTCTTCAGTCATGAACGTGCTCCTTGCGGCGGCGTCAGGATGCCGAGCTCCTGCTCGCGCATGATGGTGTAGATGCGGGCGATGTCACGGCGGACGGCCTTGAGCTGACTGTGGCTTTCCAGTTGGCCGGTGGCGGAGGCGAACCGCAGGTTGAACAGCTCCTGCTTGGCTTTGGCCAGCTCTTCAGCCAGCTTGTCGGCGTCCATCTCGCGCAGCTTGGCTGCGGTCAGATCGCTGGATCCGATTGCCATCATTCACCACCTTCACGGGTCACGAACCGGCACTTCATCGGTAGTTTGTGCATCGCGCGACGCATCGCTTCACGAGCCAGGTCCTCCGATACACCGGACAGCTCGAACATGACACGGCCGGGTTTGACGTTGGCCACCCACCACTCCGGTGAACCCTTGCCGGAGCCCATCCGGGTTTCGGCCGGCTTCTTGGTCAGCGGGCGGTCCGGATAGATGTTGATCCACACCTTGCCGCCACGCTTGATGTAGCGGGTCATGGCGATACGCGCGGATTCGATCTGCCGGTTGGTGACGTAGGCGTGCTCCAGTGCCTGGATCCCGAAGTCGCCGAAGGTGATCTGGTTGCCACCCTTGGACACCCCGGAACGGCCCGGGTGGTGCTGCTTGCGGTGCTTGATCCGGCGGGGGATCAACATGCCTCAGCCCTCCGCGTTCTGCGCGACGAGATCGGCAGCGGACTGCTCGCTCGCCTGCGCGGTGGAGTCGGTGGTCGTGGTCGTGGCACCGCTGCGCTCCGCACGTTCCCCGCGGTCCCGGCGGGGGCCGCGGCCTCCACGCTCGGATCGCGGGCCGCGGCTACGCGGTGCGTTCTGCGCCTGCTGGGCGGCCAGCTCGCGGTCGGTCAGATCTCCCTTGTAGATCCAGACCTTCACGCCGATGCGCCCGAAGGTGGTGCGTGCCTCGTAGAACCCGTAGTCCACGTTCGCGCGCAGCGTGTGCAGCGGAACCCGGCCTTCGCGGTAGAACTCCGAGCGGCTCATCTCGGCTCCACCGAGCCGGCCGGAGCACTGAACGCGGACGCCTTTGGCACCGGCCCGCTGCGCGGTCTGCATGCCCTTGCGCATGGCGCGGCGGAAGGAGACCCGGCTGGACAGCTGTTCGGCGATGCCCTGTGCAACCAGCTGGGCGTCGGTCTCCGGGTTCTTGACCTCGAGGATGTTCAGCTGCACCTGCTTGCCGGTCAGCTTCTCCAGCTCGCCGCGCAGCCGCTCCGCTTCCGCACCGCGGCGACCGATGACGATGCCGGGCCGGGCGGTGTGAATGTCGATGCGGACCCGGTCACGAGTGCGCTCGATCTCCACCTTGGAGATGCCGGCGCGCTCCATGCCGGTGGACATCAGCTTGCGGATGGCCACGTCCTCGGCGACGAAGTCACGGTAGCGCTGGCCTTCCTTGGTGCTGTCGGCGAACCATCGCGACTTGTGGTCGGTGGTGATCCCGAGGCGGAAACCGTGCGGGTTGACCTTCTGTCCCACTAGGAGGTCCTCTCCTTCGTGCTGGTACGAGTCCCGGAACCGGAACGCGCTGTTCTGGTGGTCTTGCGGGCCTTGCCGTGCACCGGGGCAACGGTGGCCCTGGCCCTGGCACCGCCGACCTCGTCGGCCACGACGATCGTCACGTGGCTGGTGCGTTTGCGGACCCGGAACGCCCGGCCCTGGGCGCGGGGACGGAACCGCTTGAGCGTGGGCCCTTCGTCGACGTAGGCGGTGGTGACCACGAGATCGCGCTCGTTGAACGGCTCACCGGCCTGGTCGGCCTTGACCCGCGCGTTGGCGATCGCGGAGTTCAGCCCTTTGAGGACAGGCTCGCTCGCTGCCTGCTGGGCGAACTGCAGTACGGCCACCGCGTCCGTGACTTGCCGACCGCGAATGAGGTCGACGACACGGCGCGCCTTCATGGGTGAGACGCGGAGGTGTCGCACCTGCGCCTTGGCTTCCATCGGTCCCTACCTTCTCGTTCTCGTCCCTGCGTGGCCGATCCGTGCGGATCAGCGACGCCGGCCCTTGCGGTCGTCCTTCTCGTGGCCCTTGAAGGTCCGCGTGGGGGCGAACTCTCCGAGCTTGTGGCCGACCATCGACTCGGTCACGAAGACCGGAACGTGTTTGCGCCCGTCATGGACGGCGAACGTGTGCCCCAGGAAGTCGGGGGTGATCACCGACCGGCGTGACCAGGTCTTGATGACGTTCTTGGTGTTCTTCTCGTTCTGCGCGTCCACTTTCTTCTGCAGGTGGTCGTCGACGAACGGGCCCTTTTTCAGGCTGCGCGGCATCTCAGGCTCCTATCAACGCTTCTTGCCGGTGCGGCGGCGGCGCACGATCTGCCGATCGCTGTCTTTGTTCGGGCGGCGGGTGCGGCCTTCCGGTTTGCCCCACGGCGAAACCGGGTGCCGGCCACCGGAACTCTTACCCTCACCACCGCCGTGCGGGTGATCGATCGGGTTCATCGCCACACCTCGCACGTTCGGGCGCTTGCCCTTCCAGCGCATCCGGCCGGCCTTACCCCAGCTGATGTTGGACTGCTCGGCGTTGCCGACCTCGCCAACGGTGGCGCGGCAGCGCACGTCGACGTTGCGGATCTCCCCGCTGGGCATCCGCAGCTGGGCCCAGTTGCTTTCCTTGGCCACCAGCTGCACCGAGGATCCGGCGGAGCGAGCGATCTTGGCGCCGCCACCGGGCCGCAGCTCGATGGCATGCACCACGGTGCCGACCGGGATATTGCGCAGCGGCAACGCGTTACCGGGCTTGATGTCCGCCCCGGGGCCGCTTTCCACGGTGTCGCCCTGGCTGAGCCGGTTGGGGGCCAGGATGTAGCGCTTCTCGCCGTCCGCGTAGTGCAGCAGGGCGATACGGGCAGTGCGGTTGGGGTCGTACTCGATGTGAGCGACCTTGGCCGGCACCCCGTCCTTGCCGACGCGGCGGAAGTCCACGACCCGGTAGGCGCGCTTGTGGCCGCCTCCTTGGTGGCGGGTGGTGATCTTGCCGGAGTTGTTGCGGCCGCCCTTCTTGGGCAGCGGACGCACCAGTGACTTCTCCGGGGTGTCGCGGGTGACCTCGACGAAGTCGGCCACGGACGAACCGCGCCGGCCCGGGGTCATCGGCTTGTACTTACGGATTCCCATTGGTCAGTCCCTCAACTCTCAGGCAGGGCCGAACATGTCGATGGAGCCTTCGCGCAACGTGACGACGGCCTTCTTGGTGTCCTTGCGCTTTCCCATACCGAACCGGGTCCGGCGGGTCTTGCCCTTGGTGTTCACCGTGTTCACGCGAGCGACCTTCACGTCGAAGATCTTCTCCACGGCGATGCGGATCTCGGTCTTGTTGGCCCGGGGGTCGACCTCGAAGGTGTACTTGCCGGCGTCCAGCAGGCCGTAGCTCTTCTCCGAGACGACGGGACGGCGAATGACGTCGCGCGGGTCCTTGTGCACGGTGCTCACTTGGCAGCCTCCTCGGCAACGTCGTCCTCAGTGGCAGTGGCCTTCACAGACTTGCCGCGCACCGGCCGGTCCAGGAAAGCGGTCAGCCCGGCTTGGGTGAACACCACATCGTCGGCGCACAGCACGTCGTAGGTGTTCAGCTGCTCGGCGGTCAGCACGTGCACCCGGTCGATGTTGCGCACGCTCTTGTAGCCCGCCTCGTCCTCGCGCGACAGAACCACCAACTTATTGGGCCGGTCACTTACTGCCGCAAGGGCTTTCACGGCGGTCGCGGTGGAGGGATCACTTCCGGCCACACTGGTCAGCACATGTACCCGGCTGTGCCGGGCGCGGTCCGACAACGCTCCGCGCAACGCAGCCGCCTTCATCTTCTTTGGGGTGCGCTGGGCATAGGAGCGAGGCTGTGGGCCGTGCACCGTGCCGCCACCGGCAAACTGCGGGGCACGCACGGAACCCTGGCGCGCCCGGCCGGTTCCCTTCTGCCGGTAGGGCTTGCGCCCACCGCCACGAACCTGGCCGCGGGTCTTGGTGGAGTGCGTGCCCTGCCGCGCGGCAGCAAGCTGCGCCACGACGACCTGGTGAATCAGCGGGACGTTGGTCTGCACGTCGAACACGTCGGCGGGCAGCTCGGCCGTATCGGCCTTCTTGCCGTCGAGGCCGAGAACGTCGATGGTCAGGCTCATCGTCAGCCCTCCTGCTCTGCTTTGACCGCGCTGCGTACCAGGACGACACCGCCACGGGGGCCGGGCACGGCGCCTTTGATCAGCAACAGGCCCTTCTCGGCGTCCACCGCGTGCACGGTGAGGTTCATCGTGACGGACCGGGCAGCGCCCAACCGCCCGGCCATGCGCATGCCCTTGAACACCCGGCTGGGGGTGGCACACCCGCCGATCGCGCCGGGCTTGCGGTGGTTGCGGTGCGCACCGTGCGAGGCGCCCACCCCGGCGAACCCGTGCCGCTTCATGACCCCGGCGGTGCCTTTGCCCTTGGTGGTGCCGATGACGTCGACGACTTGCCCGGGCTCGAACGTGTCCACCGTGAGTTCCTGGCCCAGGGTGTAGTCCGCCGCGGCGGACGTGCGGACCTCGGCCAGGTGCCGGCGCGGGGTGACCCCGGCCTTGGCGAAGTGCCCGGTCATGGGCTGGTTGACCTTGCGCGGGTCGATCTGGCCGAACGCGATCTGGACGGCGGAGTAGCCGTCGGTGTCTTCGCCCCGGATCTGGGTGACGACGCAGGGTCCCGCTTGCACGACGGTGACCGGAACGAGTCGTCCGGCGTCGTCCCAGACCTGGGTCATACCGAGCTTGGTGCCCAGCAACCCCTTGGTCGCTCGTGTGGTGACGTGAGTCATGTCGGTTTCCCTACAGCTTGATCTCGATGTTGACGTCCGCCGGCAGGTCCAGGCGCATCAGCGAATCGACGGCCTTCGGGGTCGGGTCGACGATGTCGATCAGCCGCTTGTGCGTGCGCATCTCGAAGTGCTCGCGGCTGTCCTTGTACTTGTGCGGAGACCGGATGACACAGAACACGTTCTTCTCGGTCGGCAACGGCACGGGGCCGACGACGGTCGCCCCTGCCTGGCTCACCGTGTCAACGATCTTGCGGGCCGATGAGTCGATGACCTCATGGTCGTACGACTTCAGCCGGATGCGGATCTTTTGTCCCGCCATGTGCCTCGGACTCTCTACTCGTCGTGCTTCTGCCCATCGTGTTGCCCCGGTCCGGTTTGCCGACCTACTCCCACCCACGCGGTCGGGCGTGTCGGGCGCTTGCGACCGTACTGAGCCTGCCCACGAATTCGTGGAACTGGTCTCGTCATGAGTGGTTGAGCCCGGGCCGGCGGCCCGGAGTCCGGCCACGCCCGACACGTGGGTCCGATCACGATGTGAACTCGCCCCGCGCAACCCGCAGACTCCGTCTTGCGCATGCCAAGCGGCCGAAACAACCAGACTAGTCTGCCAGAGCAGAGTGGGGTTCTCAAATCCGCACAGAGTGCCTTCACGAAGCGGCCTGATCCCGGCAAACCAGTTCTTGCGCAAGCGGGCGCCGCGACCATCCCGCCCAGCATTCCAGCATTCCGCCCATCGCGCCTGAATTCCGCTCAACCCGCCCACATGCTCAGTCAGCTCACTCGCATTCCGCTCGACCCGCCCGAGTCGACCCCTATGGCGCCGTTAGAGGACGTATGGCGCCGGCACGCTGCTACCCGACGTACCCCAACGGCGCCATAGCGTCCAGATTGTCGGGACGCCTCGGGCCGATCGGGCGCCCACCACAATGGGCACAGGCCGGTCCGTCCCTTTCGGGAAGGACCGGCCTGTGCCCATTGGCGGCAAACCAGCGCGATATCTCAGTCCGACTGGTTCACCTCGTCAGTGGGGTGACTGACGCTCCTGCCTACTTGATGATCTTGGTGACCCGGCCGGCGCCGACGGTGCGCCCGCCCTCGCGGATCGCGAAACGCAGGCCCTCCTCCATGGCGATGGGCTGGATCAGGTTGACCTTCATCTCGGTGTTGTCGCCGGGCATGACCATCTCGGTGCCCTCGGGCAACTCGATGACACCGGTAACGTCCGTGGTCCGGAAGTAGAACTGCGGGCGGTAGTTGGAGTAGAAGGGGTTGTGCCGACCGCCCTCATCCTTGGACAGGATGTAGACCTGCGCCTCGAACTCGGTGTGCGGGGTGATGGAGCCGGGCTTGACCACGACCTGGCCGCGTTCGACGTCCTCACGCTTGATGCCACGCAGCAGCAGGCCACAGTTCTCGCCGGCCCACGCCTCGTCCATGGACTTGTGGAACATCTCGATGCCGGTGACCGTAGTCTTCTGCGGCTCGCGGATACCGACGATCTCGACCTCGGAGTTGATCGGCAGCTTGCCACGCTCGGCGCGGCCGGTGACCACGGTGCCGCGGCCGGTGATGGTGAAGACGTCCTCGATCGGCATCAGGAACGGCTTCTCCATCTCGCGCTCCGGATCGGGGATCGCGTTGTCCACCGCGTCCAGCAGATCTTCGACGGACTTGGTCCACTCCGCGTCACCCTCGAGCGCCTTGAGCGCGGAAACCCGCACCACCGGGGCGTTGTCGCCGTCGAACTCCTGCGCGGACAGCAACTCACGGACCTCCAGTTCGACGAGTTCGAGGATCTCCTCGTCGTCGACCATGTCAGCCTTGTTCAGCGCAACCAGCAGATACGGCACGCCGACCTGGCGGGCGAGCAGCACGTGCTCGCGGGTCTGGGCCATCGGACCGTCGGTGGCGGCGACCACGAGGATCGCGCCGTCCATCTGGGCCGCGCCGGTGATCATGTTCTTGATGTAGTCCGCGTGGCCGGGAGCATCGACGTGCGCGTAGTGGCGCTTCGCGGTCTCGTACTCCACGTGCGCGATGTTGATGGTGATGCCGCGCTGCTTCTCCTCCGGCGCCTTGTCGATCTCATCGAAAGGCGTGAACGGGTTCAGGTCCGGGAACTTGTCATGCAGCACCTTGCTGATCGCCGCGGTGAGGGTGGTCTTTCCGTGGTCAACGTGACCGATGGTGCCAACGTTGACGTGCGGCTTAGTCCGCTCGAACTTCGCCTTACCCACTGAGGGTCCTCCTAATGCTGATCGGGTCGCCGTATCGATGTACGAACGATGAAGTGTATCGGGTCGGGTGGCCCGAGGCGAAAAGAACTTCGCTATTCGCCCCGGGTCTTCTTGATGATCTCCTCGGCCACCGCACGCGGGACTTCGGCATAGCTGTCGAACTGCATCGAGTACATCGCCCGGCCCTGGGTCTTCGACCGTAGGTCGCCGACGTAGCCGAACATCTCCGACAGCGGAACGAGAGCGCGAATCGCCTTCGCGCCACTGGCGTCCTCCATGGACTGGACCTGCCCGCGGCGAGAGTTGAGATCGCCGATGACGTCACCCATGTAGTCCTGTGGGGTGCGCACCTCGACCGCCATCATCGGCTCCAGCAGCGCCGGATCTGCCCGCTTCACAGCCTCTTTCAGGACCATGGAGCCGGCGATCTTGAACGCCATCTCACTGGAGTCGACGTCGTGGTAGGCGCCGTCGACCAGCGTGGCCTTGATACCCACCAACGGGTAGCCGGCCAGCACACCGGTCTGCATGGCGTCCTGGATGCCGGCGTCCACCGACGGAATGTACTCCCGAGGCACGCGGCCACCGGTAATGGTGTTGCCGAACTCGTACAGCTCGCCCTCGCCAGTGTCCAACGGTTCGATGGACACCTGGACCTTGGCGAACTGGCCGGAACCGCCGGTCTGCTTCTTGTGGGTGTAGTCGACCTTCTCCACCGGGCGGCGGATGGTTTCGCGGTAGGCGACCTGCGGCTTGCCGACGTTCGCCTCGACCTTGAACTCGCGCTTCATGCCGGTCTCATCGTCCAGTTCCACCTGGAAGGTGGGGTCCTCGTCCGCGAGCTTCTGGATCGCGGTGGACAGTTTTTCCTGATCGCCCTTGGTCTTGGGTTCGATGGCCACGGAGATGACCGGCTCGGGGAAGGTCATCGACTCCAGGACGATCTGGTTGGCCGGGTCGCACAGAGTGTCCCCGGTAGTGGTCTCCTTGAGACCGATCATGGCGTAGATGTGGCCTGCCTGCGCCTCCTCGACCGGGTTCTCCTTGTTGGCGTGCATCTGGAACAGCTTGCCGATGCGTTCCTTGCGGCCCTTGGTGGAGTTCATCACCTGGGCGCCGGCGGCCAGCTTGCCGGAGTACACGCGGGCGTAGGTCAGCTTGCCGAAGAACGGATGCACCGCGACCTTGAACGCCAGCGCCGCGAACGGCTCGGTGACGTCGGCGTGCCGGGCGTGGTGCACATCCTCGTTGTTGACCTCGTGCCCATGCACGGCGGGAACGTCCACCGGCGAAGGCAGGTAGTCCAGCACCGCGTCCAGCATGGGCTGCACACCCTTGTTCTTGAACGCCGAACCGCACAGTACCGGGTAGGCCTCGGAGTTGATGACCATGCCGCGGATGGCACCCTTGATCTCTTCGATCGTGAGTTCCTCACCGGCCACGTACTTGTCGAGCAGATCCTCGTCGCTCTCGGCCACCGCTTCCAGCAGCGCGGAGCGGTACTCCTCAGCGGTTTCGGCCAGGTCGGCCGGGATCTCCTCCACCTCGTACGCCTCGCCCAGGCCAGTTTCGCCGCGCCACGTCAGGGCGCGGTTGTACACGAGGTCGACCACGCCGACGAAATCGGACTCCGCACCGATCGGGATCTGCAGCGGAAGGGGCTTGGCGCCCAGCCGTTCCGAGATGGTCTTGACGGTGAAGTAGAAATCTGCGCCGAGCTTGTCCATCTTGTTGACGAAGCAGATCCGCGGCACGTTGTACTTGTCCGCCTGCCGCCACACTGTCTCCGACTGCGGCTCAACGCCTTCCTTGCCGTCGAAAACGGCGACGGCCCCGTCCAGCACGCGCAGCGAGCGCTCCACCTCGACGGTGAAGTCGACGTGACCAGGAGTGTCGATGATGTTGATCTGGGCGCCCTCCCAGAAACAGGTGGTCGCCGCAGAGGTGATGGTGATCCCCCGCTCCTGCTCCTGCTCCATCCAGTCCATCGTGGCAGCGCCGTCGTGGACCTCACCGATCTTGTAGTTAATACCGGTGTAGAACAGGATCCGCTCGGTGGTGGTGGTCTTCCCGGCATCGATGTGGGCCATGATGCCGATGTTGCGGACCTTCTTCAGGTCGGTCAGCACGTCTTGTGGCACGAGTGTCTCGCTCTCTTGGCGCTGTGCTTTCAGTGGTGAATACTGGATTGTCCACGGCGGAGCCGGACGTCAGCAGGTGAATCGGGCTACCAGCGGTAGTGCGCGAAGGCGCGGTTGGACTCGGCCATCTTGTGGGTGTCCTCCCGGCGCTTGACTGCGGCACCGAGGCCGTTGCTGGCATCCAGCAGCTCGTTCATCAGCCGCTCGGTCATGGTCTTCTCGCGGCGCTGCCGGGAGAAGGTGACCAACCAACGAAGCGCCAGCGTGGTGGAACGGCCGGGCTTGACCTCGACCGGTACCTGATAGGTGGCGCCACCCACGCGGCGGCTCTTGACCTCGAGTGCGGGGCGGACGTTGTCCAGTGCGCGCTTGAGGGTGATGACGGGGTCGTTTCCGGTCTTTTCCCGGGTGCCTTCCAACGCGCCGTACACGATGGACTCGGCCCCGGATTTCTTGCCGTCCAGCAGCACCTTGTTGACCAGCTGGGTGACCAGCGGAGACCCGTAGACCGGGTCGACGATCAACGGACGTTTCGGGGCGGGACCCTTGCGCGGCATCAGCTCTTCTCCTTTTTCGCGCCGTAGCGGCTGCGGGCCTGCTTGCGATTCTTGACACCCTGGGTGTCCAGCGAGCCACGAACCACCTTGTAGCGCACGCCCGGCAGGTCCTTCACCCGGCCGCCGCGCACGAGCACGATGGAGTGCTCCTGGAGATTGTGGCCGACACCGGGGATGTAGGCAGTGACCTCGATCTGGCTGGACAGGCGCACGCGGGCGACCTTACGCAGTGCTGAGTTCGGCTTCTTCGGAGTCGTGGTGTACACCCGGGTGCATACGCCACGACGCTGCGGGCTGCCCTTGAGGGCCGGCGTCTTCTGCTTCGCGGCCTTGTCCTGGCGGCCCTTGCGGACCAGCTGCTGAATGGTGGGCACTACTTCTCCGATATCCGTGTAGGTGCGGCACTGCCGCGCGGTTTCACTTCTGCGGTTGTCCAGCTGTGTCACGAGCGGGCTTGCCCCCGCGGCCGGGCGTGTCGGCCAGGGAGAGCGAGCGTGCTCACCTGACACCCGTCGATCGTTGAGGATCCGTCGATCAGCCTAGGCTCGCGATAGAGCACCGCGCGCGCGAATTGCCCGGATCGTACCGGGCGCACCCGTCAAGGCTACCGGGGTGGTGTGAGCGCGTCAAAAGCGGGTCGGCGGCAGCCACGGACGGGCGAACGGCAACGTAAGCGCGGACCGTCACCAGCCTGGCCCGGCCGACCAGCCGGCGTCGACCGGGACGGTGACTCCGGTGATCCCGCTCGCTGCGGCAGAGACCAGGAAACCCACCACATCGGCCACCTCCGTAGCGGTGACCATGCGCCCCAGTGCGGTGGCCGCCTGCCATCGCCGCACCCCTTCCGGCCACTGCTCTTCCAAGCCGTCCCGGTCAACCAGGCCGGGAGCCACCCCGACCACGCGGATTCCGTGCCGGCCGAGCTCCCACGCGGCAGCGGCCACCAGATGGTGTACCGCTGCTTTACCGACCGCGTATGCGGCGTGCCCGCGTGCCGGCCGCAGCCCCTCGATACTGCCGACGGCCACGATCACGCCACCGTCCATCCTGCGGCCGGCGGTCCATATCGCCGCCGCGGTGTGCCGCAGCCCGCCGGCCATCACCCGGTCCCAGGACTGTGTGGTCAGTTCGTTCCAGCCGATGATCTCCTGGTTGGCCGCGGCCAGCACGACCACATCCACCGGCCCGAGCACCGCAGCTGCCTGCTCGAACAACGCCGCCAGCGCCCGGTCCAGCTCGCCCGCAGCACAATCCGCGAGCGATGCCTGAACCAGATGGGCACGACGGCCGGCGCGCGCCACCCCCTCGGCCGCCCGTTCGGCCCCGGCCCGGGAGGTATGCCAGTGCACGGCCACGTCGTGACCAGCGTCAGCCAGGGCGGCACAGATCGCGGCGCCGATCTCACCGCTGCCCCCGATCACCACTGCGCTCATCGGGTCAACGCGGTGATCTCGTCGCGCTGCTCGGGGAAACGCTCGAGCAACTGGTGACGGTCTCCCAGCTCGAACACGTCGTCGGCGAACGCGGGCGCGCACCAGCAACTGAGCAGCGACCAGGCACCGGTCGTGCGGGCACCCTGCCAGGTCCCGGCGTCGACGACTGCCTGCGTGGGTCCGGGCCCTCCCAGCGTGACCGTCACCGACCCGAGCCGCACCAATCGGACGGGATCACCGTCCAGCCACTGCCAGCCCTCGTCGACAGACAGCCGGTGCAGCGCGCTGAAACCGTCGCGCTCGTCGGTCAGCAACACGGTCACGCATGACATCCGCGCCGTTCGCGGCCCCGCCACGAACCAGCCTCCCTCCTGGGGAATCGGCTGCATCGCGAGTCGCTGGCGCAGGTGCCCGGCGGCAGGAGACGGCATTCGTCGAGGCTACCTGCGTTACGCAGCGCGAGGGGGCGGATGCTGGTGACACGATTATCCAGGTATCCTGAGCCCACGAGCCTTGCACACCGTGCCGATGGAGGCTTTGTGGGCTACTCATTTCCCGCTATCGGCGACCTCGCGTCGGTTCCGGTCGGTGACATGCCAGGCGACAAGGTGGACATCGACGCGGGCCACGTCCGGAGAGCACAAGAGGTCTTTCCTGCGATGTGGCAGCTGCTGCAGCCACTGCTCGCCAGCGGCGGCAATCCCGTTGTGGCAGTGCACGGCGGCTCCGGTACCGGCAAGTCGGAGACCGGCGCATTGTTGGCCTACTACCTCAACCACGCGGGCATCGGCACCTACACCATGTCCGGAGACAACTACGCTCGCCGCATCCCGGCTGCCAACGATGCTGAACGAGCCCGCGTGTTCTGGACGGCAGGCATCAAAGCAGTGGTGGCGGCGGGCTTGTTCACCTCGCAGGTGCGCGGCGCGTTGCCCCGGCTGCAGGCCTGCGGGCGCGACGCGGACCCCGCATCGGTGGCCGAGCATCCGTGGCTGGTGCCGTACCAACAGGCCGGTCGCGCCGCTCTGGCCGAGTATCTGGGCAGCAAGGCGGAAATCGACTTCGACGAGGTCAACGCGATCATCGCCGGTTTCAAGGACGGCCGGCCGACGGCTTGGCTGAAACGTATGGGCCGCAGCGACGGGCAGCTCTGGTACGAGGAGGTGGACCTTTCTGCGGTCCGGGTTCTGGTGTTGGAGTGGACCCACGCGAACAACGATCACGTGCGCGGCGTCGATGTCCCCATCATGCTCGCCAGCACACCACAAGCGACGCTGGCGCATCGGCGATCCAGAGCTCGCGATGCGGCCGTGGACTCCCCGTTCACCACCATGGTGCTGGGCCTGGAGCAGGAACAACTGCATGCGCGGGCGCACCGGGCCGCCATCATCCTGGCCAACGATGGCGGTCTGCTGACCTATCCGCAGTATCTGGAGCGGATGGGCAAGCACTTGCCCAGCCCTGGACCGATGCTCAACGTCTATCCCGACAGCATCGGTGGGTCCCTGGCGGGGGTGATCCAGATGCTCACCAGACCCGAACTGGCCGGCGTGTTCGAGTCGGCCTACATCCTGCCCAGCGTGTTCAATACCGATCTGGACCGCGGCTTTTCAGTCATCGACTACCGGCTCAACGACCGCTACGCCACCGCCGAGGACCTGACCGCGCTGCGGCGGCTCGGCATCGACCTGAAACTCGACTTCATCCTCAACCACGCCTCGGTGCTGTCCCCGCAGTTCCAGGACCTGCTGGCCAAGGGCCGGCAGTCGGCGTACCAGGACTTCTTCATCGACTGGAACGCGTTCTGGGACGGGCACGGCCGGATGACCGACGACGGATACGTGCAACCGGACGCGGAACTCATCGACCACATGTTCTTTCGCAAACCGCAACTGCCGATCCTCATGGCGCGGTTCCCGGACGGCACCGAGCTCCCGTACTGGAACACCTTCTATCAGGAGGTGCGCTACCCCGTGGTGGATGCGCAGGACCTGATGCGCGACATCGGGTTGCAGTACACGGCGGCGCAGGTACTGGCCGAGCGGGTCAATGCCGCGGTGGCTGGCGGCGCGCGGCCGGGCGAGGCAGACTTCTCGGGGTTCGAGCCGCACCGCCGGGCCGTGGTGGACACGGTGGAGGCGCGGCGCACCTACCTGGGCCAGATGGACCTCAACGTGAAATCGCCACTGGTGTGGGACTTCTACCGGGACACGCTGGCGACGCTGGCAGGCTACGGCGCGGACGTCGTTCGGCTGGACGCATTCGCCTACGCCGCCAAGGAGCCGGGGGCCCGGAACTTCCTGAACGAACCGGCAACCTGGGAGTTGCTGGACCGGGTGAAGTCGCTCGCAGACCGGCACGGGGTGAAGCTGCTGCCTGAGGTGCACTCCCGGTACGAGGAGAAGACCCATGAGGCCATCGCCGACAGAGGCTTCATCACCTACGACTTCTTCTTGCCGGGGCTGCTGATCGACGCGCTCGAGCGGGCCGACGCATCGACGCTGAAGCGGTGGATCGGCGACATCCGTAGCAAGAACATCCGGACCGTCAACATGCTCGGTTGCCATGACGGCATCCCGCTACTGGACCTGAAGGGTCTGCTCAGCGACGCAAGGATCGACCGGTTGATCGGGGTGGTCAAGAGCCGCGGCGGGCATGTGAAAGATCTGCACGGCGCAACGTCGATCTACTACCAGGTCAACGCCACCTACTACAGCGCACTGGGCGAGGACGACGCGAAACTGCTTGCGGCCCGCGCCATCCAACTGTTCATGCCCGGTAAGCCGCAGATCTGGTACTTGGACCTGTTCGCCGGCCGCAACGACCACGCCGCAGTCGATGCGGCCGGGCCGGGCGGACACAAGGAGATCAACCGCACCAATCTGAGCCTGGAGCAGGTCGATGCGGCACTGCAACAGCCGGTGGTACGCCGCCAGCTGGAGCTACTGAGGTTCCGTAACACCTTCGGCGCGTTCGGATTCGACGCCAGCCTGACGGTCGCCGATACCCCCGCCCACCAGCTGGAACTGACCTGGGCCAAGAACGACTACCGGGCCACCCTGCGAGCGGATCTGGCCACCACGTCGTTCACCGTCACGGCAACGGATACCGAAGGCAACACAGTCACCGTCTAACCCGGACCGCTGCGGAAACCAGCGCGCTCCTGACACTTCTACGGCCCTGC
>PDWJ01000944.1_pt1 | contig 38764 bp, 29 predicted proteins | sample 1430881 | NCBI WGS metagenome assembly PDWJ01 (sample SAMN01162460, study PRJNA174530) | Oral metagenome, whole genome shotgun sequencing project. | biome: Marine environment; feature: Marine mammal; material: Swab sample of the gingival sulcus; isolation source: swab sample of gingival sulcus...
TGATTTTGAATTTTGATGCGTGAAAATCTTTTGGACACATAATTTGAGTATTCAATCTATGTGTCCCGTGAGAATCAATCTATGTGTCCTTTTACAATGTGTCCTTTTACATCCTTTTACATCCTTTTACACACAGCCCAAAAAAACGCCCTACCGAAAAGTGCGGCAAGGCGTTGATTTACTTGGTGGGCCCTGCAGGACTCGAACCTGCAACCAAGGGATTATGAGTCCCCTGCTCTGACCATTGAGCTAAGGGCCCTGTAAATTTAAAATTTTAACCACCATGGCACAGTCTTGCCAATAGAGAATTACTCTAGATCGAGGAAGCTGCGTAGCTGCTCGGAGCGGTTAGGGTGACGCAGCTTCCGTAATGCCTTAGCTTCGATCTGGCGAATGCGTTCACGGGTAACATCAAATTGTTTACCCACTTCTTCCAAAGTGTGATCAGTGGGCATGTCAATACCAAACCGCATTCGTAGTACCTTGGCTTCCCGAGGTGTCAAGGTTGATAATACTTCGCGTGTGGCTTCACGCAGACCCTCAGAGGTTGCTGCCTCTATAGGCGATATGACACTGCCGTCCTCAAGGAAATCACCAAGATGTGAGTCTTCGTCGTCACCAATCGGTGTTTCCATTGAGATCGGTTCCTTAGCGATTTTCAGTACCTTGCGAATCTTGTCTTCCGGCATCTCCATACGCTCAGCCAGCTCTTCTGGCGAGGCTTCACGTCCCATCTCTTGCAGCATCTGTCGGGAAATCCGGTTGAGCTTGTTAATCGTCTCAATCATGTGAACCGGAATGCGAATGGTACGTGCTTGATCAGCAATAGAGCGAGTAATCGCTTGACGTATCCACCAGGTCGCGTAAGTCGAGAATTTATAGCCACGCCGGTATTCAAATTTATCCACGGCCTTCATAAGGCCAATATTACCTTCCTGTATCAGATCAAGGAATTGTAAACCCCGATTGGTGTATTTTTTGGCAATGGAGATCACTAATCGCAGATTGGCTTCCACCATGTCTTTTTTGGCGCGGCTGGCTTTGGCCGCACCAATAGACATAAGGCGGTTAATATCCTTGATTTCGTGAATGGGTAGCTTTACTTCCCGCTCAATCCCCTGAAGCTGTAATTGGGCAGCTAAAATATTGTCGCGGTGTGGCACCAGAGAAGCGGCGTATCTTTTACCGGAATTAATCTGCTCATCGATCCATTCCAGTCGGGTCTCATTTTTGGAAAATGAGTTGATAAAGGCCCGACGTGACATATTGGATTGATTGACACAAAGCTGCTCGATCCTTCGCTCCTGAGTACGAAGACGTTCCGTCATGCTGTGCAAGTTTCCGATCATCTGGTCTAGCGTTTTAGGCATCAGCCGAAATTGCAAGAAGGACTCAGCAAGTTGTTGGCGATATTCTTCACTTTGGGGATCTTGATAGCCGTGCTCATCAAGACTGGCAATTGTTTGTTGATACAAAATGCGCAGTGCTTCAAAACGACGGGCGATTTCTTCAAAATCGGGGCCGCCACCTTCCACGACGGTGGGTGAATCCTCTTCAGAGTCATCATTATCATTTGTGGCATCGGCAACATCGAGTTCATCGGTGTCGGCGTCGTCATCCACTTCCATGTCATTGGTATCGCCATCTTCCATGTCTGTATTTACGTTATCAATGGGGAGTAATTTTTCATTGACGACAGGCGGTTCAGGCTCCTCAATGTCGGTGAAACCATTAATAATATCGCTGGATCGGCCTCCGTTTTCATCGATCAGATCGAAAATATCCAATAGCGCACTGATTGTGGGCGGGTAGCTGGCAAGCGCCGATAACACTTGACCCATACCTTCCTCAATGCGTTTGGCGATCCGAATCTCATCTTCCCGAGTCAGCAGCTCGACGGTGCCCATCTCTCGCATGTACATTCGTACCGGATCAGTGGTGCGACCAAATTCACCATCTACCGCTGCCAGTGCCGCCGCCGCCTCTTCAGCGCCAACGTCGTCATCTGTATTGACCGGATTTTCGTTAAGCAGCAAATTTTCAGTGTCGGGTACGAATTCATGAACTTCTATACCCATGTCGTTGATCATGGCGATAATATCCTCGATCTGCTCAGGATCAACGATATCATCGGGCAAATGGTCATTCACCTCAGCATAGGTCAGGAATCCCTGCTCCTTGCCACGGGCAATCAGCTTCTTTAATTGCGATTGTTGCTGCTCGCTCATAACCTTTCCATATGATGGAATGAGGATAAGATCCAAACTTAATATTATAACATACTTGGCTAAAAAAACGCGATTAAAAATCAGGTGGAATCAGTGATTTTTGGGGGCGCATAAGTTTCGTAGAAATTTTCGTTCTTCAGCACTAAGGGCTCGCGGGGTCACTCGGCGCAATAACATATCCGGTAATTGTTCACGTTGATCGTTATGCTGTCGAAGATAGATTAAAATATCGGTAAATTCTGCCTCAAAATGATATGTTTCTGGTTCTTCCGGCTGCCATTGTGCCAACCGTGCCAGGATTGCGCCTTCTTGCGTGTTGCGATAGCGTTCCAGTAACGTTGCTGTAGTTAATGCCGGATTAGCATGTAAATAATTGATTAGCGATGCCAGTAGCTTTATCCCGGCGTTGGTAGTGTTATAAAATACAGGGTCATCCTGGCTGACGTGTTGTGCCAATTCCGGCCGGTAGAGCAACAAGGCCATTGCTTTACGTAACGGGGTGCGAGTCAGTTGCAAGTTTCTGTCGCTACGGTTGGCCACTTTTGCAGGTGATAGGGTAGGGGGACGCAATCGAGTGATAGTCAGTTGGGCTTCTTGACGCAGTCGCTCCTCCATCAGGTCGCGGAAATTACCTTCAGGCAGTTTTTCGAGCAGGGGTCGCGCCAATGTCGCCAGTCGGGCACGACCGGCTAGTGTGTTGATGTCAGTCTGCGTGCGTAGCTCAGCAAATAGATAATCAGCCAGCGATGTCGCTTGTACCAATCGCTGCTCAAATACCGTGCGCCCTTCCCGTTGTACCAAAGTATCCGGATCGTCCCCTTCCGGCAAAAACAAAAAGCTAATCTGCTTCCCATCGCGTAGCAGAGGCAATGCAACCTCCAGGGCTCGCCATCCGGCTACCCGTCCGGCACGATCGCCATCAAAGCAAAATACCAGGTCATCAACGACTCGAAAAAGCTGTTCGATATGTTCAGTGGTTGTAGCCGTGCCCAGCGTAGCAACAGCATTGTGAATACCATGCTGTGCGAGGGTGATCACATCCATATAACCTTCAACAATCACGAGCCGTTGCAAGTGTTGGGAGCCGGATCGCGCCTCATATAAGCCATAAAGCGTGGCACCTTTGTGAAACAACGGGGTTTCTGGCGAGTTGAGATATTTGGGTTTGGCCTCCTGATCCAGTACGCGCCCGCCAAAAGCAATCACACGTCCCCGGCGGTCGTGAATCGGGAACATGATGCGGTTGCGGAAACGGTCACGTAGCTGACCGTGTTCGTTACGACCGGCCAGGCCCGCAGCGATAATATCGTCAGTTTTGGCGCCCATTGCACGTAGTACCCGACTCAAATTTTCCCGGCCGGGCGGCGCGTAGCCAATATTGAATGTTTTGGCGGTCTGGCCACTTAATCCGCGCTGTTGCAAATAGTCGATAGCCCGTTGACGCGAGGGGTTTTGGCGTAACTGCTGCCGGAAAAAGCGATCAGCCTGCATTAACCAGGGCAACAATGCTCGGGAGGAATCAGTTGCATGACCGCCTTCACGGGGGATATCCAGGTTTGCAAGCCGTGCCAGATCCTCAACAGCATCCAGAAAATCCAATCGTTCAAAAGCCATTAAAAAACCAATGGCATTGCCGTGGGCACCGCAGCCGAAGCAATGGTAAAATTGTTTGCGCGGGCTGACGGTAAATGAAGGGGTTTTTTCAGCGTGGAACGGACAGCAGGCAACGAATTCGTGACCAGCACGCCGCAACGGTACACGGGCGTCAACAATCTCGATGAGATCCACCTGTGTCAACAATCGGTCAAGAAATTCTTGGGGTATACGACCACTCATAATCCAAAAGCCTAGTGGACAAATACCTGGAAGCCAGTGCTTGGGAACAATTAAAGTGTGCTATCAGGGATTAAGTTGCGGGTAACATTCCTCAATTCAAGCGCCACTGAGTCGGGCTTTAACCTGGGCACTGACGGTTGTCATATCTGCTCTGCCTTGCGCGTGTGCCTTGACAAGTGCCATCACTTTGCCCATGTCACGTAAGGATTGCGCATCACAACGGGCAATCGCATCGGTAATCAGCGCTTCAAGTTCTGCTTCAGTTAGCGGTTCGGGTAGGTAGCCTTGAATAAGCTTGATCTCAAGTGTTTCCTGATCTGCCAGATCAGTACGTCCCGCATTTTGGTATTGCGTCAGGGATTCGCGGCGCTGTTTGATCATCTTTTCCAGAACAGCGAGTGTTTGGGTATCATCGAGAACAACACGATCATCTACTTCACGTTGCTTGATGGCAGCCAGAATCAGGCGGATTACGGCAAGGCGCTCCTTGTCTTTACTGCGCATGGCAGCCTTCATGTCATCCTGAATACGTGTTTTGAGTAACATACTGACAGGCTCAGCAGACAGTTGAATGAAAGAATCTGGAATCAGTAGGGGCGGATACGGCGGGTAACATCCCGTGAAAGCTTTTTCAAATGGCGCTTGACAGCAGCAGCACGCTTGCGCTTACGCTCTTGGGTGGGTTTTTCGTAGAATTCGCGGCGGCGAACCTCAGAGAGTATGCCTGCTTTTTCACAGGAACGTTTGAAACGGCGCAATGCTATGTCAAATGGCTCATTTTCTTTAACTTTTACAGCAGGCATTAACGAATTACCTCTTAATAATGATCGAGATTGATAAGGTTAAATTTTGCAATTTATAAAATGATCAATTCTAATCGTGCCTGTTGTCAATTGCAAAATACTATTTGAGTTCACTGAATGAAAGATCACCTTGTGCTGGAGAGAACATGTTGGTTTTAGGTCTGGAAACCTCTTGTGATGAGACCGGTGTGGCGCTTTATGACAGTGATCGTGGATTATTGGCTCATGCCCTTTATAGCCAGGTTGCACTGCACGCTGAATACGGTGGTGTGGTACCAGAACTGGCCTCGCGTGATCATGTGCGCAAGACATTGCCATTACTTCATGAGATTTTTCAACAAGCCGACGTGCAGTCGCAAGCGATAGAAGGCGTGGCCTATACACGGGGCCCCGGCTTGATCGGCGCCTTGTTAGTGGGCGCAGCTATTGGGCGCAGTTTGGCCTGGAGTTGGGGTATTCCTGCGATCGGTGTTCATCATATGGAAGGCCATTTGTTGGCGCCGATGCTAGAACCGGAGCCTCCAGCATTTCCTTTTGTAGCACTATTAGTATCTGGCGGTCACACATTGCTGGTGCGGGTGACGGGTATCGGGCATTACCATATTTTGGGTGAATCGGTAGATGATGCCGCCGGGGAAGCCTTTGACAAGACAGCCAAGTTATTAGGGTTGCCTTATCCGGGGGGAGCGGCATTGGCAAAGCTGGCAGAACAGGGTGTCGCCGGGCGATTTTGCTTTCCCCGACCGATGACGGATCGACCAGGCTGCGATTTCAGTTTTAGCGGGCTAAAAACGGCAGCGATCAAAACATGGCGGCAACTGGAGCCCACATTGGAAAATAGGGCCGATGTGGCCTGTGCGTTCGAGGAGGCGGTGGTGGAAACACTGGCTATCAAATGCCGACGGGCGTTGGAGGTGGCTGGCTTAAAGCGCCTGGTGGTCTCGGGTGGTGTAGGTGCGAACCGGCGATTGCGGCAGCGATTACGGGAGATCACCAGTGCGCTGGGTGGGCAGGTCTACTACCCTCGGCTGGAGTTTTGCACCGATAACGGTGCAATGATTGCGTATGCCGGCTGGCGGCGCCTGGTCAGTGGGCAGCGTGAAAGCCTTGCCATTGAGGTGATGCCGCGCTGGCCACTTGATAGCTTGCCACCTGCGGCTTAGCCGGCAGATGAGGCCTGGCGGCGCGCTGTTACAAAAAAAGGTTTCAGCAAACGTGCGCAAGGCTCAGGGTCTTCCAGGTGTGGATGATGGCCGCCGGCTACGAATTCAATGCTTAAATTGGTGACACGGGCATAGCGTTCCTGCATGTAGGCACGGTGCACCAGGTAGCCAGCATCACCACAAATCAGCAAGGTCGGTGTTTGAATGTGTTCCAGGTAAGCAAGCACTTGTGGCTCACTGACATAGAGGGGTGAGATAATGCGTAGACGGGGATCAGCACGCCAGGTGAACCCGCCCTTCACTTTACATAAACCTCTTTTCGTCAAAATTGTTGCTGCTTGCTGCGATAGCCCGCTGCCTTGACTGCGAGCGTGGACAGCTTCCTCGATAGTGGCATAAACAGGCGGGCGCTTGTGTGGCAGGGTACGCATCTGCTCAATCGATTTTCGCAGATTGGCCGGTCCATCAGCCGGATTGCTGATAGGGGGACCCAGACCCTCAATAACGGCCAATCGAGTCACTCGTTCCGGCAGGCTTGCAGCGATAAAGCTGGCCAGGCTGCTACCCATGGAGTGTCCTAGCAAGGCAAAATGATCCCAGCCTAGTGCATCAGCAACGGCAACACTGTCATCCACGAAATCCATTAGATGGTAATGTATGCCCGGTGGTCGATGGTCAGAATAACCATGTCCAGTCAAGTCAATGGCGACAAGCCGTGTGCCGGGCAGCAAGGGTGCAAGGGTATCAAAGCTGGCCGCATTATCTAGCCAGCCATGAAGGGCCAATACCGGTGTATCCTCCGGTGATCCCCATGCCCGTGCAGCCAGGCGCAAATAGGGCGTTTGGATCTCCAGTTCTTCAGCTATCCTGGCGGGCTGTTTTGTCATTGCTTGAGTATTCCCGTTCAGAATCAAATAGCGGCTGTTATCGGGAATATTCAATCACGGTAGAAAGTCAAGCAGCAAGCCACAAAATACAGCCATTCCGAAGCTGTTATTGTTGAGAAAGGCTTTAAAACAGTCTGCAGGTTCACGGTTGCGGATCAGAAATTGTTGATATAAGGCAAAACAAGCTGCTGTCGCTATGCCCAGGTAATAGAGGCCGCCGCGTTCAGTCAGCAGTCCAACCAGCATTAACAAAGCGAGCAACAGCATCTGTAGATAGGCAATGATACGCTTGTCTTGCCGGCCAAACAGGATGGCAGTGGATTTGACGCCGATTTTTAGATCGTCTTGTCGATCGACCATGGCATATTGGGTATCGTAGATAACCGACCAGAGGGCATTACACATAAACAGCAACCAGGCATGAGCAGGTACGTGACCGGTAACAGCGGCATAAGCCATCGGGATAGACCAGCCAAAGGCTACCCCAAGATGAATCTGCGGCAAGTGGTGAAAGCGCTTCATAAACGGATAGCTGATAGCCAGTGCCAAACCCACAAAGGAAAGCTGGATGGTCAGAATGTTTTGGGTAAGCACCAGCGCGAATGCCAGCAGGCACAAGACTGCAAACAGTATGCGTGCTTCATGCCGATGAATCCGGCCGGCAGCGAGTGGTCGATTGTGGGTGCGTGTCACATGCCGGTCAATATCACGATCAGCGATATCGTTGATTACACAGCCTGCCGAACGCATGATAATGACACCCAGTATGAAAACCAGTACCACGCTTTGTGGTGGTTGTCCCTGTCCGGCTAACCACAGTGCCCACAACGTTGGCCACAGGAGGAGATAAATACCGACAGGGCGATCTAGACGCATAAGCGACATGTATTCATGTAGGCGATTTTCGAAAGAATCAATATTCATTTTTGAGCTTTATGGCCAAGGCTAATCTGAATGAGTGCCGGGGGCGAAGGCCGGCAAGTCGGGGAGAAAAAGCTCACAAACCAGCAAGGGGTTGCCATCGATCCGAAAGATAGATCGACGACCCCAAATCGCATCGGACGGTTCGTTGAGTCCAGCGAAGGCGCTTTGATGCAAACGCTGACCTGGCAGGATACGAGCGATTTCTACGGGTTCCCGATGCACACCCGGATCGGTAAATAGCACTTCACCCAAGGGACGGGCACCCAGTTGTGTGAGTCGTTGGCCACGTCCTCGCAAGGTTGCGGCCGGGATCAGTGTTCGTGCAAAAACCCAGGCACGATCATTGCCTAGGATCTGGACTTCACGCACCCATACCCAAACACCTGACTGCAATTGCAGCACCTGTGTTTCATCACGGCCAGGACGGTTCCAGCCCTGTCGCAATACTTGTACCCGAAACGTGCCTGGATTCGTGCAGGCCAGACGTAACCGTCGAGTCAGTGATCCGCTGTTAAACAGCCAATCAGCAAGATAGGCCGGTAACCCATACAGCCGGCGGGTACGATAATGATGCCAACGAGGCGGGATATTGGGTAAATGACGGGAGGAATCGTACAAGGGTATTATGCTTGAAATCGGTAAGATGGCAAATTATGGCACGGTTCCCAAGCGGGATGTGAATGGTATAGGCAGGACATGTACCCGGTGACCGGCAATCCGGCAATAGTACTGAATCCTGTTATAGTTTGGGTTCAACTGGTAATCAGGCTATCAGTTAAAGACCAGCGATGTCGGCTTACAGATGGACGAGTTATGCACGAGGCCCAAAATCCCATTTTTTTCTCGCTATTTCTTATCTTTACCGGTGCGGCCATTTTTGCCACTGCCGCATTATATGCCCGTCAGGCGTTACCGATTGCCTACATCGTATTGGGTGTTTTAATCGGTCCTTTTGGGTTTGCCCTGATTGATAATGCGGCGGCTATCGAACAGATGGCGCAAATTGGCATTATGTTTCTGTTGTTCCTGCTGGGGTTGGATCTTTCACCGCAGCGGCTCATCCAGATGCTGCGCAAAGCGACCGTGATTATGCTGGGCACCTCGCTGGTGTTTGCACTTCTGGGGAGCGGGATTGCACTGTTTTTTGGCTATACCCTGGGGGAAAGCCTGCTGATTGGTATGGCCATGACTTTTTCCAGTACCATCATCGGTCTCAAGCTCTTGCCGACGCGCACACTCCACCATCAACATACCGGCGAAATTATTATCAGTATCCTGTTGTTACAGGATTTGCTGGCTATTGCCATCTTGTTGCTGGTTGAAGGGTTAGGTGGGCGCGGCTCTACCTTGCAAGGATTCAGCCTGCTGATTATTGCCTTGCCCGTATTGTTGGGCTTCGCCTATCTGATGTCGCGTTATGTGCTGGTTCCACTGATTGTTCGATTCGAGAGCATCCGTGAATACATCTTTTTGATTGCTATTGGCTGGTGTCTGTGTATCTCGGAAGTGGCTGCACTATTGGAGTTGTCTTATGCAATTGGCGCTTTCATTGGCGGTGTAGCCTTGGCAACCAGCCCTATTGCACTCTATATCGCTGACAGCCTTAAGCCGCTGCGTGATTTTTTCCTGGTGTTGTTTTTCTTTTCGCTGGGTGCGGGCTTCGATTTGGGGATGCTGACGGAAGTATTGTTGCCAACCTTAGTGTTAAGTGCCGTTTTGCTTATGGCCAAGCCTTTGGTTTTTAGCGTATTTTTGCAATGGGCAGGCGAGAAAGCCAGCATCGCTATGGAAGTCGGTATCCGTTTGGGTCAAGTCAGCGAGTTTGCGCTGCTGATTGCGGTATTGGCACAGCAAAACGGGTTGATTAGCCGCGAAGCCGCCTATCTGGTACAAGCGACCACGCTATTAACCTTTGTCGCTTCTACATATTATCTGGTGCTGACCTATCCTACACCGGTTGCAATTTCTGATCGGCTGCGCCGTGATTAGCTATCGACATGCATCTAAGGATTGGCCTTTAGCGTGATTTTTTCTATAATCGCGGCCATATTTTTCGGCCAAACCGATCCCCAAAGGGGGGTTTTGGCGCGACTGGACATCCATTGAGATCTCTCCGGTAAACGTCCCGGCAAGAGCGACGTGCGCAGCCGGAATGCGACAGCAGATGAAGTTGGCGTGTATTATTCCGGTTTTTCCCCATAGGTTTATTTAGGTTGCTGAGTATTGTTTTAGGAGAGAAACTGAATGCCCCCGCTTAGTGAAGCCGCCTGCCAACTGGTTGATGAGACAACAACTGGAGAAGTAATGCCTCCTGAATCCGTGAGCCAGACACCCTCGGCCTCGCCGCGTCGTAAGCTGGCAAATGCTATCCGTGCTCTTAGCATGGATGCTGTACAGTGTGCCGAATCAGGCCATCCCGGTGCTCCGATGGGTATGGCTGATTTTGGTGAAGTGCTGTGGAATGATTTTTTACGGCACAATCCTGCTAACCCCAAGTGGTTTAACCGCGACCGGCTGGTGTTGTCCAATGGTCACGGTTCGATGCTGCTATATTCTTTGCTGCATTTGAGCGGTTATGACCTGACTATTCAGGATTTGCGAAACTTTCGGCAAATAGGCTCAAGAACGCCGGGACATCCAGAATATGGTTGCACCGCCGGTGTGGAAACCACCACCGGCCCGCTCGGTCAGGGCATCGCCAATGCGGTGGGTATGGCCATTGCCGAACACGCACTCGCTACCCGCTTTAATCAGCCCGATTACAAGATTGTCGATCATTACACCTATGCCATTGTGGGTGATGGCTGTTTGATGGAAGGGATTTCTTACGAAGCCTGTTCGCTTGCTGGAACGTTGGGCTTGGGTAAGCTGGTCGTTCTTTACGATGACAATGGTATTTCGATTGATGGAGCGGTGAAGAACTGGTTTGGTGAGGATGTTGGCAAGCGTTTTGAGGCTTGTGGCTGGTATGCCATTCCGAATGTGGATGGTCATGATGCAGAGGCTGTTAAAAAAGCGATTAAGCAGGCAAAAAAACAGGTGGATAAGCCCACGATTATTTGCTGCAAGACCAGGATCGCCTGGGGTTCACCCAATAAGGGTGGTAGCGAGAAATCACACGGTGCGCCACTAGGTGTTGCCGAGGTTGCCGCCACCCGTGAGGCCATCGGTTGGCATCATGAACCTTTTGAGATCCCGTCCGAAATTTATGATGCCTTTGATGCGCGTGCTAAAGGTACTGCCTGGGAAGAAGAATGGAATGATTTATTTGCCCGCTATCAGGTAGCTTATCCCAAGCGTGCGGCAGAATTTGAGCGGCGAATGGTGGGCAGCTTTCCGGAGGATTGGGAAGAGATTGCGTGGGATTACATTGAAGCGGCCCAGCTGCGGCATGAGGATTTGGCGACTCGTGCAGCCTCTCAGCGGGCGTTGCAAGTATATGCACCCCATTTCCCGGGACTGGTTGGTGGTTCGGCTGATCTGACTGAATCTACCGGTATTCCGTGGGCGGGTTGTCGGCCACTGGATTTTGAGCATCCTGATGGTAACCTGATGTTCTATGGGGCGCGGGAGTTTGCCATGAATGCCATTATGAATGGTTTGGCATTGCATGGTGGTTTTATACCGTTTGGCGGCACTTTTCTGATGTTTGCCGATTATGGGCGCAATGCGATCCGTATGGCATCATTGATGAAACTGCGCTGCATGTTTGTCCTGACACATGATTCTATTGGTGTTGGTGGCGATGGCCCGACCCACCAACCTATCGAACATGTTTCCAGCCTGCGGATTATTCCTGGTTTGTCGGTTTGGCGGACATGCGATACCACTGAAACCGCAGTAGCCTGGAAAGCGGCGTTGGAACGCACCGGCCCGACGTGTCTGATTTTTACGCGCCAGTTGTTGCCACACCAGGATCGTACACCTGAGCAGGTACGGGCGATTGCTCGTGGCGGTTATGTATTGGTTGACTGCGATGATGAGGAACCTGAGGGGATTATTATTGCAACGGGCTCTGAAGTGCAGCTGGCCGTGGAAGCGGCGCGGCAACTTAACGAAGAGGGCCGTAAGATTCGTGTTGTTTCAATGCCTTCGGTAAATGTGTTTGAAGCGCAAGATGACGCTTACCGCGAGTCGGTATTGCCAGATGCGGTGACTCGTCGGGTCGTCGTGGAGGCGGGTGTTACTGCGCCCTGGTATAAATATGCTGGATCAGATGGTATTGTGATAGGAGTTGATCGCTTCGGTGAATCCGGGCCTCCGGAAATGATTTTCCAGCACTTTGGTTTTACCGCCGAGCGAGTGGCTGCCGCAGTAAGGCGTTGTTCTAACCCCTGACGTGCTACGGTGTAATCAATACTGTTTTTTGATCAACAGGGTCTACACTTGGATCGTGTTGCATTTTTCATAATCACTCTAATGAGATTGGAGATTAAAGCATGGCCATCAAAGTGGGTATTAATGGATTTGGTCGCATTGGTCGTATGGTTTTCCGCGCTGCGGTGAAACATTTTTCCGGTGAGATTGAGATTGTCGGTATCAACGATCTGCTGGAGCCGGATTATCTTGCCTACATGCTGAAATATGACTCTGTACACGGTCGTTTTCAGGGTGATGTGTCGGTCGAGGGTAACACCTTGGTTGTTAACGGCAATAAGATCCGCTTGACCGCCGTCAAGGATCCCGCTGAACTGAAGTGGAATGAAGTGGGCGCTGATGTTGTTGTTGAATCTACCGGCCTGTTCCTGACCAAGGAAACCTGTGAGAAACACCTGGTCGCGGGTGCCAAGAAAGTGATCCAGAGTGCGCCGAGCAAGGACGACACCCCGATGTTTGTCTACGGTGTCAATGATAGCGCTTATGCCGGTGAGACCATTATTTCCAATGCCTCTTGCACCACCAACTGTTTGGCACCTGTTGCCAAAGTGTTGAATGACACCTGGGGGATCAAGCGTGGCTTGATGACTACCGTTCACGCCGCCACCGCAACCCAGAAGACAGTCGATGGGCCTTCCAACAAGGATTGGCGTGGCGGTCGTGGTATTCTGGAAAATATTATTCCTTCCTCTACCGGTGCAGCCAAGGCGGTTGGCAAGGTTATTCCCGAGCTGAACAAGAAGCTGACCGGCATGGCATTCCGGGTACCTACTTCTGACGTGTCTGTTGTTGACCTGACAGTCGAATTGAATAAAGCAGCCAGCTATGATGACATTTGTGCGGCAATGAAAGCGGCTTCAGAAGGTGAGATGAAAGGTGTATTGGGTTACACCGAAGAGAAGGTTGTTGCCACTGACTTCCGTGGTGAAAGCTGCACATCCACCTTTGATGCCGATGCAGGTATTGCCCTGGATGATAGCTTTGTTAAGGTTGTCGCCTGGTATGACAACGAGTGGGGCTATTCCTGCAAGGTGCTGGAGATGGTTCGCGTGATGTCCAAGTAAACGGACAGTTTGATCAGATAGCGACAGTGCAGCGGTTATCTCGTTGTGCTGTCGTAGTTTTTTCTGCTGATCCCATTTTGAAGAATCACCACGTCATGGAGTAAGCGATGAATTTTAAGCGCCTAACTGATCTTGATGTATCCGGTAAACGAGTTTTAATCCGTGCTGACCTGAATGTTCCTCAGGGCGATGATGGTGGTATTACCGACGATACCCGCATTCGTGCTTCACTGCCTGCAATCCAGTATGCACTGGATAATGGTGCTCTGGTGATGGTAACGTCCCACCTTGGCCGTCCAAAAGAAGGTGAATTCAAGCCTTCAGATACCTTGGCTCCCATTGCAGGGCGCATGTCCGAGTTGCTGGGTAAGCCAGTGACCTTGGTACAGGATTGGGTCGATGGTGGCTTTGAGCCCAAGGCGGGTGAAGTGGTGCTGCTGGAAAACTGTCGGGTGAATAAAGGCGAGAAGAAAGCCGACGAAGAACTTTCCAGGAAGATGGCGAAGCTGTGTGATATCTGGGTGCATGATGCTTTTGGTACAGCTCACCGTGCTGAGGGCACCACTTATGGTATTGGGCGGTTCGCGCCAGTCGCCTGTGCAGGTCCGCTGGTTGCAAAGGAACTGGAAGCGTTGGGCCAGGCGTTGAATGCTCCGAAACGGCCATTAGCCGCGATTGTTGCAGGTTCCAAGGTTTCCACCAAGCTGACTATCCTCGATAGCCTGGCCGATAAGGTAGACCAGCTGATCGTCGGTGGTGGTATTGCCAATACGTTCTTGTTGGCTTCAGGTAAGAGTATTGGTAAGTCGCTGGCCGAGGCAGATCTGGTTGAAGAAGCCAGGAAAGTGATGGCCAAGACCAATGTGCCAATGCCCACCGATGTGGTGGTCGCCAAAGAATTCTCGGCAATGGCTGAAGCAACGGTTAAAAGTGTCGATGATGTGGCTGATGATGACATGATTCTTGATATCGGCCCTGAATCGGCCAAGGCACTGGGTGAGCTGCTCAGCAATGCGGGCACTATCGTGTGGAATGGTCCTGTGGGCGTGTTCGAGTTTGAGCAGTTTGCCGGCGGTACTAAGGTATTGGCGGATGCTATTGCCAATTCTGGTGCGTTCTCGATTGCAGGTGGTGGTGATACCATCGCGGCGATCAACCAGTTTGGATCGAGGGTCAGCTACATTTCTACTGCAGGTGGCGCGTTCCTGGAGTTCCTGGAAGGCAAGCGTTTACCGGCTGTTGATATTTTGGAGTTACGTGCTAACGATTGATGACAAGATATCATCTTGAAAATTGGCAGGCGGCCTTTGGGTCGCCTGTTTTTTTACAGGTATGGCGCACCTCAATAGGTTGATAAAGCGTTCAGGGCAGGTTGTTTTTAAGTCATCGCACTAAACGGCCTTGTAAAGTCAGGCTGTCTGGTGTGGCCTCATGTTTATTTTTGCTATAGATGGATGCTTGGTGCTTCATCGGGATAAGTGCCGTGCATCTTAGTGGTAAGCAACTGAAAAAGTTATGAACACCAGCTACGATGCCTCTGCCATTGAAGTGCTCAGTGGCCTGGATCCGGTACGCAAGCGGCCGGGTATGTACACGGACACCAGTCGTCCAAATCATCTGGCACAAGAAGTGATTGATAACAGTGTCGATGAAGCCATTGCCGGTTATGCAACCACGTTAACGGTTACGTTGCATTTGGATGATTCGCTATCGGTCAAGGATAACGGGCGAGGGATGCCGGTAGATAGCCATCCTGATGAGGGGATTCCTGGTGTTGAACTAATCCTGACCCGCTTACACGCTGGAGGCAAATTCTCCGACCGCAATTACCGTTTTTCCGGTGGCTTGCATGGTGTTGGTGTATCGGTTGTTAATGCTTTATCCAGCCATTTAGAGGTACGGGTACAGCGTGAGGGCAGGGAATACCAAATGGTATTTGCTGGCGGTGAGAAAGTTGGGGAACTGGCGGTAATCGGTGCAGCACCGCGCCGGGCAACCGGCACGACTATTCATTTTCATCCTGACCCGCACTATTTTGATTCACCCAAGTTTTCGGTAGCGAGACTTCGGCATGTTTTGCGCGCCAAAGCCGTATTGTGTTCGGGACTGGAAGTCGTTCTTATTGATGAGGCGGCTGATGAAAAAACCGTTTGGTGTTATGAGAATGGTTTTAACGATTACCTTAAGGCAGTTCTAGGGCAAGCACCGTTGTTACCTGATCCTCCTTTTGTAGGTCATGCTCATAGTGAGCATGAAGCGGCTGACTGGGCACTAAGCTGGTTACCAGAAGGAGGTGAACCAGTCGCCGAGAGCTATGTCAATCTGATTCCCACCTCGCAAGGCGGTACGCATGTTAATGGTCTGCGTTCTGGTTTGGTTGAGGCAATACGGGAATTTTGTGAGTTTCGTAATCTGGTTCCGCGTGGTGTGAGGATTGCGCCAGAGGATGTTTGGGATGGTTGCTGTTATGTGCTGTCAGTCAAGTTGCACGATCCACAGTTTTCCGGCCAAACCAAAGAGCGATTATCGTCACGGGAATGTGCGGTATTTGTTGCGGGTGTGGTCAAGGATGCGTTGAGTTTGTGGTTGAACCAGCATCCGGAAACCAGCGAACGTATTGCGCAATTAGCGCTGGCGAATGCCCAAAAGCGGCTGCGGGCCAGCCGTAAGGTGGTGCGTAAACAGGTGACCAGCGGTCCAGCACTGCCAGGTAAGCTTGCCGATTGTACAGCGCAGGATTTATCGCGTACCGAGCTGTTTTTGGTCGAGGGGGATTCAGCCGGTGGTTCTACCAAGCAGGCGCGTAACCGTGAATTTCAAGCGGTGATGCCCTTACGTGGCAAGATTCTTAATACCTGGGAAGTTGATTCTGCTGAAGTGATGGCATCGCAGGAAGTCCATGATATTGCAGTCGCTATTGGGATTGATCCAGGTTCGGACACTTTAGGCGGATTACGCTATGGCAAAATTTGTATTCTTGCCGATGCAGATTCCGATGGCTTGCATATTGCTACCTTGCTGTGTGCGTTGTTTGTACGCCATTTTTATCCATTGGTGGAAGCGGGTCATATTTATGTCGCTATGCCACCGTTGTTTCGTATTGATGTTGGCAAAAATATTTTTTATGCGCTGGATGAAGCAGAGAAGCAAGGTATTCTTGACCGGATTAGCATGGAGAAGAAAAAGGGCACAGTACATGTCACCCGTTTCAAGGGCCTGGGTGAAATGAATCCCCTGCAATTACGGGAAACAACCATGGATCCAACGACTCGTCGTCTGGTGCAACTGACCCTGGATGCGGGTGATGGTTCACTGCTGTTAATGGATATGTTGCTCGCCAGGAAGCGCTCAGGGGACCGAAGGGCCTGGCTGGAAGCAAAAGGGAATCTGGCAGAGCTTTAGTGGGGCATTGCTTGCCGGAGTGAATCGAAAGTCAAAACATCTGCCGGGTGGCCACTCTCTCTGGCGAGCGTTTGCTTTATTTGTTTTTGTGGGCTTGAGCGTTGTCTGATAGTGCTTTTAATTTTTTATCACGCAAACCAATTGTACGATTAAAGACTAAATGCCCTGTCGTTGAATCAGGATCAACACAAAAGTAACCGACCCGTTCTAGCTGGATAACTTGTCCAGGCTGGACGTGTGCCAGACCGGGTTCTACCAAAGCCGTTTTTAATACTGTCAAGGAATCGGGATTGATATAGTCACTCATTGGCTTGGAAGCGTCCCTGTCGTCAAAGGCTTCAATAAACAGCGGCTCGTACAGCCGCAACTCAACCGGAATGGCAGAGCGAGAGCAAACCCACTGAATAGTGCCTTTTACCTTGGGTCCCTGGCGCTTTGCGCCGCTTTTGGTGTCGGGGTCATAAGTGACGCGGAGCTCTTTGACTTCGTTGGTTTTTTCATCCTTTACCATTCCAGTACACCGGACGATATAAGCGGCACGCAGGCGCACTTCCCGACCAACAGCGAGTCTGTGAAATTTTGACGGCGGCTCTTCCATAAAATCATCGCGGTCAATATAAATTTCCCTGGAAAAAGGGATTTTTCGTTTGCCAAAGCTTTCGTCATTTGGCATGTTGGATGCTTCAACAGTTTCTGTTGTGTCGGCCGGGTAATTTTCGATAACCACTTTAAGCGGCTTCACCACGCCCATGGCTCGCGGTGCGGTTGGATCCAGGTTCTGACGGACAAAGTGATCTAAAAAGGCACGATCGACCAGACCGGCTGAGACTTTGCTAACGCCAATCGCCTCGCAAAAATGCCTGATTGATTTTGCCGGATAGCCAAGGCGACGCATACCACTGATCGTTGGCATTCGCGGATCAATCCAGTCATTGACGATGCCGTCTTCAATGAACTGTTTTAGGTATCGTTTACTGAGCAGGGTGCGACTCACATTAATCTCTGCAAATTCGATTTGTCTGGGGGGCTCGATAAATTCCAGTTTCTCCAGGAACCAGTTATAAAGTGGTCGGTGGTCCTCAAATTCCTTACCACAAATGGAATGGGTAATACCTTCAAAAGCATCAGAGAGGGGATGTGCAAAATCATACATGGGATAGATTTTCCAATCCCCTGCACGGTGATGGTTTGCAAAGAATATGCGGTAGATCAGTGGATCACGCATATTCATATTTGGTGATGCAGGATCAATCTTGGCACGTAGTACGCGGCTACCGGGTGCGTGTTTACCTTCATACATTTCCCGGAATAAGTTTAAGTTCTCTTCAATTGGCCTATCACGCCATGGTGAGGGGCGACCGGGTACGTAAAAATTGCCACGGTATTCTCTAATCTCTTCAAGACCAAGATCATCGACGTAGGCCAGATCTTTTTCTATAAGCTTGACTGCGCATGCGTGCAGTTTTGGAAAATAATCGGATGTATGAAAAATGCGATCACGTAGATCTGTCTCAAGCAACCATTCGAGATCCCTGATCATGGCATCTACGAACCGTTGTTCTTCCATGGTTGGGTTAGTGTCGTCAAAACGCAGATTAAACAAGCCTCCAAATGACCGAGCAAGGTTATATGATGTTAAGGAAGCCATCGCATGACCAATATGCATGAAGCCGTTTGGTTCGGGCGGAAACCGTGTGCAAAGTGGTCTGGAGAAACGACCGGATGCAATATCAGCGGCGATTTCATCTGCAATAAAGTTCCTGGGCGCAGTAACGGCATGTTCTTCGGTCATTAGTAATCTCTCTGGACGTACTCGTACTCATGGCGCTGAGCGTCATTGCTCTGGTTTGACAGGCGGCGCACCTCGAAAATTCTATCAATTTATTGAAGCTGCGCCATAGCGTCCGTACTGAAAGCTCCAGGTTCAATGTGGTGGGAAATGCAGGAAATAGACTGGCTGGAGAATAACCGAAATATGCTGCTATCGACGAATCAGACGAACGAAATAGCTATTGCCTCAATGTTTGGCGGCATCTGGACATGTTTTTTAGTAGTGCTGGTTATGTACGCAATTTAGACTTTAGGAAGGCTTGAAAGACATTTCCGCAAACGGGATGATTGAATCTGGTTTGGCTTGATGCAGGATAATGCCATACACGAAAGCTGCAGTAACCCGATTACTGAAGCAACATAGCAAATGGCGTCCCCAAGGGGGTTCGAACCCCTGTTACCGCCGTGAAAGGGCGGTGTCCTAGGCCTCTAGACGATGGGGACATACCTGGAAACAACTAAGCCACCACTTTAAATGGCGGCTTAATTCCTGGTGGAGCCAGGCGGGATCGAACCGCCGACCTCCTGCATGCCATGCAGGCGCTCTCCCAGCTGAGCTATGGCCCCGTTGACCTGGGCGGATAAATATAAGTTTCCAGTGTAGTGCTGTCAACCTTTTTTCTGTTGGAGGTTACAAGAATAACACGGCACCGGACATCGCATAGAGCAATGCCGGGAGCAGATTACCAATGTGAACCTTTCCAATTTCCAGCAGGTTGATACCGATACCCAGAATCAATAGTCCACCAGTCGCATTGATAGCGTCCAATACCGCAGGTTGTGACAGAACAGTCAATTGTGCCGCCAACAGGGTAATGCCACCCTGTACCAAAAGCACCGGCAATGCCGAGAACATCACCCCGATACCCTTCGATGACGCGAGTGCTATTGATGCCGCCCCATCAAGTAGCGACTTGATCAAAAGTACACCAGGATCACCGACGGTACCTTCCTGAATTGAACCTACAATCGTCATTGCACCCGTTAAATACAGCAAGGTTGCAGTGACAAAACCTTCAACGAAATGGTTAGAATCGGAATGTAACCACTGTCGCAACATGTCAGCCAGATTTTCCAGGTGTTGTTCAACACGTAGCCATTCGCCGGTAATGCCGCCGAGCAGCAGACAGCCGACCGCTAATAGCGTGTGCTGTGCGTCCAGCGCCATGCGTAACCCGATAGAAATGGTTGCCAGACCCAGTGCCTGCATCAGAATAGTTTTGATACGCTCTGGTAGACGGGGGCCTATGGTTAATCCAAGAGCACTGCCAGCGACTACCGTGGCGGTGTTGACCAATGTACCTAGCATGATCCGTTCCTCAGTGCTAGCCCAGCAGCATGCGTATGCCGATCAGTGCCAAGAAAACAGCAAATACTTTTTTCAGTGTTGTCGTCGGTAAACTGTGTGCCAGCTTTGCACCGACCGGAGCAAGCAACATGCTGGTTGTTGTAATTCCAATCAGTGCTGGAACATAGATATATCCAAGGCTCCATTCGGGTAATCCCGGTTCGTTCGAGCCAGTAATAATAAAACCGATGGTGCCCGCCAAAGCGATGGGTAGGCCACAGGCAGCGGAAGTTGCTACTGTTTGACGCATCGCTACATTGCACCAGCTCAGGAAAGGTACGGTCAGGGAGCCACCACCAATACCAATAATGGCTGAAATGGAACCGATGATACCTCCAGCAGCGAGTAGGCCGGGTGTATTGGGTAGATTACGGTGTGGGGCCGGTTTGGTGCCAAAAGCCATTTGCGCCGACATGAAGAGTACGAATATGGCAAAAACCATTTGTAACACCGTGCCGGGCAGCATATCAGCAATCACAGCACCCAGCCAGGCGCCAGAAACAATGCCGGGGGTCAAGCGCCAAAATGTTGGCCACAGTACCGCGCCACGCCGCTGATGCGCGTATACCGAGGACATTGAGGTCATTACAATGGTTGCCAGTGACGTACCGATAGCAAGATGCATGGTCATGTCAGCTGTCATGTGCTGTTGCTGGAAAATCCAGACGAGAGCGGGCACGATGATTAGACCGCCGCCTACACCCAGTAGCCCGGCCATTACGCCGGCGAATAGACCTAGTGCCAGATAGAGTGAAAATGCTATTAACGTTGGTTCCAATGTCAGGTTATCCTCGTTACTTGGATTTTTTGGGAAGAAGGATGCAGTTACTGTGTGTTAAATTTCACGTTAAAATGGTTGCGGTACAATATTTTGTCAGTGTTGTCAGGCGGCTAGGTGCAAGGGCAACTTGTTAAGTATATCGCTGCCCTGATAACGATAATTCTGCGGCATCGATGCCGACCGCAGGTACACGCGAATAGCTTAGGAGCTGGTAAGGCATGAAAATTCAGAAAATCTGCGTATTGGGTGGCACCGGCTTTGTTGGCCGTCATCTGGTGACGCGATTAGCGAAACAGGGCTATGCTGTTAATGTTCCCACCCGTCATCCACAGCGACACCGGTCGCTTGCAGTCTTGCAAAATGTAGCAATTATTGATGCAGATATTCACAATCCCGATGTTTTGGCAGCACAATTTGCTGATTGTGATGGGGTCATTAATTTAGTCGGTATTTTACACGAGTACGCCAAACAGGATTTTCGTACTGTTCATGTCGATTTGCCTGCCAAGGTGGTAAAAGCTTGCCAGACTGCGGGTGTTCGACGACTGTTGCATATGAGTGCTTTACATGCAGATGCCGAGAAGGGGCCCAGCCAGTATCTGTTTACTAAGGGGGAAGGCGAAAAAATAGTCACAAGTGTTCAGAATCTGGATGTAACCTGTTTTAAGCCATCAATCATCTTTGGAACGGACGATAATTTCTACAACCAGTTTGCCGGTTTGTTGAAACTGAGTCCCATAGTGCCGCTGGCCAGCCCCAATACCCACTTTGCACCGGTATTTATCGATGATGTGGTGCAAGCGTTTATGGTTGCATTGCAAGATGATGCAACAATTGGTGCAAGCTATGAGCTATGTGGGCCACGTATCTATACCTTTAAGGAACTGGTTGAGGGTATCGCCCGGATGCTGGGGTTGAAGCGGATAGTATGGGGGCTGCCTAACGCACTGGCACAAATACAGGCGAAGATTTTCGGGTTGCTGCCGGTCAAATTGTTAACGACTGATAATCTGCTGTCATTGAAAGTCGATAGTGTTTGTGGCTGTGATGGTCTGAAGGCATTAGGCATTGTCCCGCATTCCGTCGAGAGTATTATGCCAAGACATTTCGCGGGTCAGGCGCCACGCCGCAGGTATGACGAGTTTCGCAAGGTAGCGGGCCGATAATCAATCGGCAGAAAAGCCTGCCTGCACGGTGTACTGAAACCTGGAAAGACTCAGCTGCCTATTATCGTGTCAGTGATAAGAGGCAAAGACAAATCCTGGACATATTTAAGATGAATATCCAACGCACGTTATTAGCGATTGCTCTATTAATTGCTGGATTGGCCGCGATGGTCCCTTGGTCAGCGCGTGCCGTTTTGCCTCTCCAGGTCAATGGAGAATCAATGCCCACGCTGGCACCCATGCTGGAGCGGGTGACGGGTGCGGTGGTAAATATTGCGGCTGAAAGTCGGGTGCGGTTGCGCCGCAACCCTTTGCTGGATGACCCTTTTTTTCGCCACTTTTTTAACTTTCCAAAACAGCCGCGTGAACGCCGCTCGCAAAGTATTGGTTCGGGGGTTGTCGTGGATGCCCGCCGTGGCTACATCATTACTAATCACCATGTTGTTGAGGGTGTGGATACCATCACTGTTGCCTTGCGTGATGGGCGCAGACTCAAGGCCAGGGTGGTTGGTTCCGATTCGGAAACCGATGTGGCAGTTATTCGGGTTCCTGCAAAAAATCTTACTGCTGTGCCATTGGCAGATTCTGATCGTTTACGCGTCGGTGATTTTGTGGTTGCGATTGGTAACCCTTTTGGATTGGGCCAAACAGTAACATCCGGCATTGTCAGTGCTCTGGGTCGTACCGGTTTGGGTATTCAAGGTTACGAAGATTTTATTCAGACCGATGCATCGATTAATCCGGGTAATTCAGGTGGGGCATTGGTGAATCTGCGTGGCGAGCTGGTGGGTATTAATACCGCAATCATTGCGCCAGGCGGTGGTAATGTCGGGATCGGGTTTGCGATACCTTCCAACATGGTATCGCGGCTGATGGAGCAGATCATTAAGCATGGTGTAGTACGGCGCGGCCAGCTGGGTGTGTCAGTGCAGGATCTAACCCCCGATTTGGCACGGGCTTTCAATATTCCTGCCCGTGAGGGCGCTATTATTGCCCAGGTAAGCCCACGTTCTGCTGCCGCACGCGCCGGGTTACGGGAAGGCGATGTTGTGCTGAGTGCCAATAGTCATCCGGTAGGCAGCAGCAATAGCTTACGAAATGTGATCGGCTTGCTGAAAGTGGGCGATACTGTACAGCTTGGTATTTTACGTGGCGGGAAAAAGCGGACGATTACTGCCCGACTGGGTGAGTATGTACCGGATAAAGCTGAAGGTGATGCAATCAATCCAAGGTTGGCAGGTGCCGTTTTTGAGGATATTGAACCTAATTCACCGTTAGCGGGGAAGGTGAAAGGTGTGCTGGTCGCCAAAGTGGAATCTGGCAGTCCGGCAGCACGCGCCGGCTTGCGTCGGAATGATGTGATTATTGGTATTAATCGAAATGCTATTTTTAGCACCGCCGAGTTACGACGGATTGCAACCAGCAATAAGGTATTATTGATTAATTTGCTGCGAGGGCGGGGGGAGATCGTATTGGTATTACGTTGATTTTTAAGGCGATGATCGGTGGCTGTCACGTTCCAGCCGATCATCGATTGCTAACGTAATGTACCCGGTATTGCCATGGCTGGGTACGGGTGGTCGCTGAGTATACCGATGGTTATGCGACCTGTTCGCTTGAGCAATGCACGCCGGTGCCACCGAGTCCGCAATAACCGCCAGGATTTTTCGCCAGATACTGTTGATGGTAATCTTCAGCAAAATAGAACGGTGGTGCTGTAGCAATTTCAGTGGTAATAGTGCCGTAACCGGCAGTTGTCAGCGCGGCCTGATACGCATCGCGACAGCTAATGGCTGCTGTGTGTTGGGCATCACTGAACGTGTAAATCGCAGAGCGGTATTGTGTGCCGATATCATTGCCTTGACGCATTCCTTGGGTAGGATCATGTGATTCCCAGAAAATTTGCAGTAATTGCAGATAACTGATAACGGCAGGATCAAAAATAACCTGTACCACTTCAGTATGGCCGGTCAGTCCGCCACAGACTTCCTGGTAACAGGGGTTCGGTGTGAAACCACCAGCGTAGCCAGCCGCAGTGCTATATACCCCGTCCTGTGTCCAGAAGCGCCGTTCTGCACCCCAGAAGCAGCCTAGCCCAAAGATGGCTTGTTCCATACCGGCGGGAAAAGGCGCTTGCAGAGGGTGGCCGTTGACATAATGGTGCGCCGGAACGGGTAGAGGCGTTGCACGACCTGGTGGTGCTTTCTCGGGTGTTGGCATTTGGGTTTTGGGTCGCAACCACATAAAGCGTTCTCCTGCTGCACGTTGCTCAATTGACAGATGGCTACTTTGACTCGTGCCGGAATAGCACGGTTCAAACGACGCAGGCTTATTCCCACCGGAATAGCCGTACCCCAATTGCCATGAATATAGCGCTCATGATAGCAAGTGCCAGCAAATGCCCGGATACGTCGGCCAATCCGGCGCCATCAATCATGATGGCGCGTGCTGCATCAATCATATGGGTGAGTGGCGCCAGTTGGGCGCATTTTTGCAGGAACGGGTTGACCCCTTCCAGTGAAAACCAGACACCTGACAGGAAAGTCATGGGCCAACTGATGAAATTGAGTAGACCGGTGGCGACTTCTTCACTTTTAACGCGAGCGGCAACAATCAGGCTAAGGCTGATCAGGCTAATGGAACCTGTTGCTAACACGATCAGCAAATCAAGGTAGGCGCCATGCATGTGAAAGTTGATGATCTGGTCAGTACTAACGAAAACCAGTACGGCGGTAGCAATGACTAACCATAGCCGAGAGGCAATCTGGGCTGCCAGAAATTCCAGCGGTGTGAGTGGCGTTACCTTTAATCGTCTTAATGTGCCTGTTTTTCGGTAACGTACTATGACGTGGCCAACACCAAACAGGCAGCTGAACATGGTGTTCATTGCCAGCACGCCCGGCAAGACCCAATCAACATAGCGGATTATGCGACCGCTGATGATTTCCTTGTGAAAGCCGGCATTAGTGTCAGTGTTGGTGTGAGTACCACGCAGCAGGCGTTCCAGTACATAACCTTTTGCTGACTCATCGTTGATCCAATACTGTCGGTTAACGGGGTCAAGCAGCATGTCCAGCTGGTGGCGCTCTATTTTGACTAGAGCAGCCGGTTGCTGTGCTATCGGGATAAAGCGAATATAACGGATTGTAAAGAAGTCGCCCTTCCAGGTATTTTTATCGCCCAGTACGCCGACTTTGTAGGTGTTGAGCATTGTCCCTGAGAATGCAAAGGCGAAACCGGCGATCAGTGATATTGGAAAAACCAGGTTCCAGAGCAAGGTTGAGCGGTCTCGCAGGAATTCCAGATTACGGCAGAGAAATACTGCCCAAAATCGTTTTAAGCTCATGTTCTTAGCGCCTGGCCGGTCAGCTCCAGAAACAGATCTTCTAGGGTGCGTGGGCGGATTTGTAACTGTGCGAGTGAAATACCATGTGATAACAAGGCCTGGATGGTAGCTGTTACATCCCGGGTAAGAATTTCTACGGTGTCCTGCCCGAACATGAGGGTGTGATGGGGTAAGGGAGGCGGTGGCGCAGGAAAATCAGAACGTGGTAGTTGTAGCACGACATCATTAAAGTGGGTATTCAGCAGTTGATGTGGTGTACCCTGGGCAATAACGCGACCCTGATCCATGATAGCGATTTGATCACAAAGATGATGTGCCTCTTCCATATAGTGGGTCGTCAGCAGAATGGTTTTGCCGCGTGCCCTGATCTGATGGACAAGCGCCCAGAAATTGCGGCGCGCTTGCGGGTCAAGACCTGTTGTCGGTTCATCCAGAAAAATGAGTTCGGGATCATTAATCAATGCCAGCGCCAGTAGTAACCGTTGGCGCTGACCGCCAGACAGTTTGCGCGTATCACGATCGAGAAAATCACCCAATGCACAGGCTTGTACCAGCTCGTCAATGGGTAGCGTTCGTTGATAAAAGGCACCGAACATTTGCAAATTTTCACGACTGGTAATGTAATCCTGTAACGCCGTTGACTGGAACATAATGCCAATTTCCTGGCGAAAACGTGATCCTAAGGCATCACCTTGATAGTAGATTGTGCCTGCCGTTGGGTGCTGAATACCTTCTAGCATTTCAACCGTTGTCGTTTTACCGGCACCGTTAGGTCCCAGTAAACCGAAACAGTTACCTCGGTGAATGGTAAGATCAATACCATTTACCGCGTTAACACCATGAAACTGCTTAACCAGATGATGAGCTTCGAGCAAGACGGTCATAAGGTTCCAGACTGAGTCGAAGGCGGGCGTTGAGTGTGCATGTGAAAGGCTGATGGTCGGCGCCATAAAACCAAAAGCGGGTTCCGTTATCCGGTTCCCGCCCTGGTGTCATTGATTAGTCGTGTTGCTTGAGCTTATTCTGCGATTTTACTCGATTCCGATTCACTGGCGCTTCGGGTTGTATGATCTTCCGTCGGCTTGATCTCAGGTTCGCCGACATCGAACAGATGGCCATCACTTCCCGGCTGACTGGGTACCCAACCGCTGCGGCGTTGTTGGTGATAGGCCAGTCCGGTACCTGCCGGAATCAATCGGCCCACAATGACGTTCTCTTTTAAACCGCGCAGGTCATCCTGCAAGCCACGGACTGCGGCTTCGGTCAGAACACGGGTGGTTTCCTGGAAGGAAGCGGCAGAAATAAACGACTCAGTGGCGAGTGATGCTTTGGTGATGCCCAGCAAAATAGGTTGGTAACGGGCAAGCGCGGCTTCGTTATTTGTCCGTTTTTTCGCCGCCAGCTGGTCGTTCTCTTCCAGGACACGGGTACGTTCAACCTGCTCGCCTTTAATAAAGCTGGTTTCTCCTGGATAGGTAATTTCAACCTTGCGCAGCATTTGGCGAATGATAACTTCGATATGCTTGTCGTTGATTTTGACACCCTGTACTCGATACACATTCTGGATTTCCCTAACCAGATAGGCTGCCAGCTCCTGTACACCGAGTAGCCGTAGAATATCATGGGGTGTGGGTTCACCACTGGCGATCATTTCACCTTGTTCAACATGTTCACCATCAAAGATATTAACCTGCCGCCATTTCGGGATGAGCTCTTCGTAGAGAATTTCACCGTCCTTATCACGGATTACCAGCCGTTGTTTACCCTTGGTTTCCTTGCCAAATTCGATAATGCCGGACTTTTCGGCCAAGATGGCAGGCTCTTTGGGTTTGCGTGCCTCGAACAAATCAGCAACACGTGGTAAACCGCCAACAATATCACTCGATCCTGAAGATTCCTGTGGAATACGGGCAATAGTATCACCCACAACAACGGGGTCGCCGTCTGCGCAATTGATGATAGCACCCGTTGGCAGCGGGTATTGCGCCAGGGTGCTGGTGCCGGGTATAAACACATCATTACCGTGTTCATCGACCAGCCGTACCACGGGGCGCTTGTCCTTGCCCAGCGCGCCACGCTGCTTGGGATCCATGACAACCAGACTGGTTAGGCCAGTGAAATCATCGGTGTAGCGCTGAACCGTGACACCTTCCTCAATTTCGGCGAAACGCAGGATTCCGGCTACTTCGGTGACAATCGGATGGGTGAAAGGATCCCATTTGGCAATAGTCTGTCCCGCCTCGACAGCGCTCCCGTGAGCAATCGATAGCTCTGCGCCGTAGGGTACTTTATAGCGTTCGCGCTCGCGCCCTTGCTCGTCCAGTAACATGACTTCACCTGAGCGGGAAACTGCTACCAGATAACCATCGCGGCGTTGTACGGTTTTCATTTTGTGCAGGTGCAGGATACCCTTGGTTTTGACCTGCACACTATTCGTAACCGTTTTCCGTGCAGCAGCACCACCAATATGAAAAGTGCGCATGGTGAGCTGGGTACCGGGTTCACCGATGGATTGTGCGGCGATGACACCTACCGCTTCGCCAATATTTACGCGATGACCACGGGCCAAGTCACGGCCATAGCACATGGCACAAACGCCATAACGTGTCCGGCAAGTGATTGGGGAGCGTACCTGAATGCGATCAATACCCCATTCATCCAGTTTGGTTACCCATTTTTCATCTAGCAGTGTGCCTGCTTCAATGGCAACTTCGTCTTGGCCTGACCGCAAGATTTCTTGTGCTGTGGTACGCCCCAGGATGCGCTCACTGAGCGGTTCTTTGGTTTCACCCTCTTCGATGACCGGAGTCATCCACAGCCCTTCACGGGTACCGCAGTCTGTTTCAGTGACGACCAGATCCTGTGCAACATCGACCAAACGTCGGGTCAGATAGCCGGAGTTGGCTGTTTTAAGTGCGGTATCAGCCAGACCTTTACGAGCACCATGTGTGGAGATGAAGTACTCCAGCACACTCAGTCCTTCGCGGAAATTGGCTTTGATCGGTGTTTCGATAATTGAACCATCAGGTTTTGCCATCAGGCCACGCATACCGGCAAGCTGGCGAATTTGTGCCGGGGAACCACGCGCACCAGAATCAGCCATCATGAATACGGCATTAAATGAAGCCTGTTTGACATCCTGACCGTCACGGTCACGTGCGGTTTCACTACCCAGGTTATCCATCATGGCTTTGGCGACCAGGTCGTTGGTACGGCTCCAAATGTCAACAACCTTGTTGTAACGTTCCTTGGGCGTTACCAGACCGGAGGTATATTGGTCATCGATGTCTTTGACTTCTTGCTCGGCCTTTTCCAGCAATTCGGCTTTTTTGGCGGGAATCTGAAAATCCTCAAAGCCGATTGAAGAACCAGAGCGGGTAGCGTAGTGGAAGCCGGTGTACATCAATTGGTCAGCGAAGATGACCGTATCCTTTAGGCCCAGGTCACGGTAGCAGGTGTTAATCAGTCGAGAAATCGCTTTTTTGTTGAGTGTTTTGTTAATCAGCGCGAACGGCAGGCCGGCGGGCAGAATTTCAGACAGCAATGCGCGACCGACTGTAGTTTTTAGGCGGTAACGAATCGCTACCCGGTCGAGATGTTCTGCACACAACAGGGTATTGAGCAGGTCAGTATCAAGAAGTGTACCGGCTGCACCAATCTGTTTGTTCTTTTGATCCAGTATGTTATCGGCAAGCACCGGCGTACTGGCCTCACCTTTTTCGACAGCTTGCAAGATTTCCTTAAGACTGTCTGGCGTTTCTTCATGCACCAGGCGCACTTCAATGCGCGCGTGCAATTCAACGCGGCGATTTTCGTAGGCACGATGGACTTCATTGAGGCTGGCGAAAACCATCCCCTCACCTTTGGCATTAATCCGCTCGCGGGTCAGGTAGTAAAGGCCCAGCACCACATCTTGTGAGGGCACGATGATAGGCTCGCCGCTTGCCGGGCTGAGGATGTTATTGGTGGACATCATCATCGCCCGCGCTTCAAGCTGTGCTTCGATAGAGAGCGGGACATGCACAGCCATCTGGTCGCCGTCAAAGTCGGCATTGAATGCGGTGCAGACCAGGGGGTGGAGCTGAATCGCCTTGCCTTCGATTAAAACCGGTTCAAATGCCTGGATACCCAGTCGGTGCAAGGTCGGTGCACGATTGAGCATGACAGGATGTTCACGGATCACCTCTTCCAGAATATCCCACACGACCGGCTCAATCCGCTCGACCATTTTCTTGGCGGCCTTGATGGTAGTGGCATATTCGGGTTGTAAACGGCTGAAAATGAACGGTTTGAATAACTCCAATGCCATTTTCTTGGGCAATCCGCACTGATGCAGGCGCAGGGTGGGGCCAACCACGATCACTGAACGTCCGGAGTAATCCACCCGTTTGCCGAGCAGATTTTGGCGAAAACGACCTTGCTTGCCCTTAATCATGTCAGCAAGTGATTTCAAGGGTCGTTTGTTACTACCGGTGATAGCGCGACCGCGTCGGCCATTATCCAGTAGTGAGTCGACCGATTCTTGCAACATGCGTTTTTCGTTACGAACAATGATTTCTGGTGCGTTCAGATCCAGCAATCGCTTGAGGCGGTTATTGCGGTTAATAACACGGCGGTATAGGTCATTGAGATCAGAGGTCGCAAAGCGCCCGCCATCCAGTGGCACAAGGGGGCGCAGCTCTGGGGGCAGTACCGGCAGTACAGTGAGTACCATCCACTCCGGCTTATTACCGGAGTGCAGAAAGGATTCGACCAGTTTAAGCCGTTTGGAAAGTCGCTTGAGCTTGGTTTCGGATTTGCAGCCATCAATTTCCTCGCGCAGGGTTTTGACCAGGTTGGCGAGGTTTAAGCCATGTAGTAACTCATAAACGGCTTCGGCGCCCATCCGTGCGTCAAAGTCATCACCGTACTCCTCGATAGCTTCCAGGTAGCCATCGTCGGTGAGCATCTGTCCCTTGTCCAAGGGGGTTGAACCAGGATCAATAACAACAAAAGACTCAAAGTACAGGACACGTTCGATATCACGCAGCGTCATGTCCAGCAATAAGCCGATGCGCGAAGGCAATGATTTCAGGAACCAGATATGCGCAACAGGCGAGGCGAGTTCAATATGTCCCATGCGTTCGCGGCGCACCTTCGCCAAAGTGACCTCCACGCCACATTTTTCACACACGACACCTCGATGCTTGAGTCGCTTATATTTGCCGCAAAGGCATTCGTAGTCTTTATTGGGACCAAAAATTTTGGCGCAGAACAAGCCATCACGCTCTGGTTTAAAAGTGCGGTAATTAATGGTTTCAGGCTTTTTTACCTCACCACGGCTCCAGGAACGGATCATTTCCGGCGAAGCCAGACCAATACGGATCGCGTCGAAATCCTCAATTTCGTCAAATATCTTGAACGGGTTCAACATATCTTTCATCAGTTTTTCACCCAAGAATTGCGTTATCCTGCCCCCTGTTAAGGAGGGCATACTGTGGTCTTATTCGCCTTGTGGCGGCACGGTGTCATTTTCCAGGTCGATATTGATACCCAATGAGCGGATCTCTTTGACCAGTACGTTAAAGGATTCGGGCATACCGGCTTCCATCAGGTGGTTGCCATCGACAATATTTTTGTAAACCTTGGTACGGCCATTTACATCATCGGATTTAACCGTCAGCATTTCCTGTAAGGTGTAGGATGCGCCGTAGGCTTCCAGCGCCCACACCTCCATTTCACCAAAGCGCTGGCCACCGAATTGTGCCTTGCCACCCAAAGGTTGCTGCGTGACCAGACTGTAAGGGCCGGTGGAGCGGGCGTGCATCTTGTCGTCAACCAGATGGTTGAGCTTAAGCATATACATATAACCTACTGTTACCGGTTGCTCGAAGGCTTCGCCGGTGCGGCCATCATAAAGCGTGGATTGACCGGTATCGGGTAAGTCAGCCAACTGCAGCATCTCGCGTAATTCTTGCTCGGTTGCACCGTCAAATACAGGTGTTGCGATGGGTACACCGCTACGCAGGTTGTGACATAAGGTCAACAGTTCCTCATCATTGAACTGGTTAAAATCTACTTTTTGAGTACCAACGTCGTTATAGATATTGGCAAGCAGGTTACGAATATCTTTCATCTTGGTTTGCTGGTTTTTAACCATCTGGTCAATTTTGAGTCCAAGCGATTTTGCCGCCCAGCCCAGGTGGGTTTCCAGAATTTGACCAACGTTCATCCGTGAGGGTACGCCGAGCGGATTGAGGACAATATCAACAGTCGTCCCGTCTTCCAGATAAGGCATATCTTCCTGTGGCACGATCATCGATACGACACCCTTGTTGCCGTGCCGTCCTGCCATTTTGTCACCAGGCTGGACACGACGCTTAACGGCCAGATAAACCTTGACCGTTTTTAGCACACCGGGTGGAAGGTCGTTACCCTGTATCAGTTTGTTGCGCTTTTCTTCGTATTGCTGGTCAAAATCCTTATGGTGCTGCTCGATGCGGCGAGCGAAGATGTCCAGTTGCTCGTTCAGCTCTTCAGCCTGCATGTGAATCTCGAACCAGCGTGGGCGCGGTAATTTTTGCAGGTACTCGGCTGTGACGGGTTCCCCGCTACCCAGACCCTCAGGGCCGCCATGCGCAGCCTGCCCGGTCAGCATTTGTTCCATACGCTGGTAGAGGTCATCTTCGAGAATACGAACTTGATCTTGCAGATCCTTGCGGATGCGCTTGAGTTCCATGCCCTCAATTTCAAGTGCCCGTGAATCCTTTTCTACACCATCACGGGTGAAGACCCGCACATCAATCACGGTGCCGTCCATACCCGAAGGCACTCGCTGTGAGGTGTCTTTAACATCGGATGCCTTCTCGCCGAAAATGGCACGCAATAATTTTTCTTCCGGTGTCAGCTGGGTTTCACCCTTGGGTGTTACCTTGCCTACCAGAATGTCACCGGCTTTGACCTCAGCACCGATATAAACAATTCCGGCCTCGTCCAGCCGCGCCAATGCACTTTCGCTGACATTGGGGATATCCGCCGTGATTTCTTCAGGCCCCAGCTTGGTGTCACGGGCAACACAGGAGAGTTCCTCAATATGAATGGTGGTAAAGCGATCTTCCTGTACTACGCGTTCGGAAATGAGGATAGAGTCTTCAAAGTTGTAACCATTCCACGGCATGAATGCGACCAGCAAATTTTGACCCAGCGCCAGTTCACCCATGTCGGTGGAGGGGCCATCAGCGAGTACATCGCCACCTGCTACGGTATCACCTACTGTCACCAGGGGACGTTGGTTAATACAGGTGTTTTGATTGGAGCGGGTGTATTTGGTCAGGTTGTAGATATCAACACCGGCTTCACCAGCTTCCGTTGCCGCATCGTCTGCCCGAACCACGATACGGCTGGCATCGACTGAATCAACCCGGCCGCTGCGTCGAGCGACCACGCATACGCCCGAGTCACGTGCCACGATCCGTTCCATACCTGTACCCACCAGCGGTTTTTCAGCCCGCAGGGTGGGGACAGCCTGGCGCTGCATGTTTGAACCCATTAGCGCCCGGTTGGCATCATCATGCTCAAGGAATGGGATGAGTGCTGCGGCTACCGAGACAATCTGTTTGGGGGAAACATCCATGAACTGCACACGGTCAGGTGTTGCCAGCAGGAATTCGTTTTCCTGGCGACAGGACACCATTTCATCAGTCAGCGTACCATCTTTGTCAAGTGTCGCGTTGGCCTGGGCAATCAAGTACTGACCTTCTTCAATCGCAGATAGATAAGTCACCTCATCAATAACCTTGCCATCAATCACTTTACGATAAGGTGTTTCGAGAAAGCCATAATCGTTTGTTCGGGCATAGACGGCCAATGAGTTAATCAGGCCAATGTTCGGGCCTTCAGGGGTTTCGATGGGGCAAACCCGACCATAGTGGGTGGCGTGTACATCGCGTACCTCAAAGCCGGCGCGTTCACGGGTTAACCCGCCAGGACCGAGCGCCGAGACACGACGCTTATGGGTGACCTCAGATAGTGGATTGTTTTGATCCATGAATTGCGAGAGCTGCGAGGAACCAAAAAATTCCTTGATCGCGGCAGCAACAGGTTTGGCATTAATCAGATCCTGTGGAGTCAATCCTTCGGTCTCGGCCTGACCTAAGCGTTCTTTGACAGCGCGCTCAACACGAACGAGGCCGATGCGGAACTGATTTTCGGCCATCTCGCCAACACAACGTATACGGCGATTACCCAGGTGGTCGATGTCATCGACCGAGCCTTTACCGTTACGAATATCGATCAGTACATTGAGTACTGCAAAAATGTCCTCGATTGACAGCACGCCGGGGGCATGATCCTTGACAGGTAAGCCGGGGATCGCTGTATTGTGGTCGCCAACCCGACTGTCAAATTTCATGCGACCCACTGGCGATAGATCGTAACGATCGGGTGAGAAAAACAGATCCTGCAGCAAACGCTGGGCGGCATCTTTGGTCGGTGGCTCGCCAGGACGCATCATGCGATAGATTTCAACCTGGGCTTCCCACTGGGTTTTCGTAAGATCGGCTCTTAGCGTGTTGGAGATATACGGCCCGCGATTAACATCGTTGACATAAAGCGTCCGGAACTCGCTAATGCCACTGGCCAGGATTTTCTCCAGTATTTCCGGTGTCAGCTCATCATTCGCTTCGGCCAGGGACTCACCGGTTTCTGGATCACGCAGGCCGTGTGCCAGTATTTTACCGACCAGATAATCTTGTGGAATGGGTAGCGTTTCAACACCGGCCTTGGCCAGTTCAAGAACGTGTCTGGCGGTGATGGGACGGCCTGCTTCCACGAGTATCCGGTCATCGATACGAATATCAAAACTGGCGGTCTCGCCTTGCAGTCGCCTCGGCTCCAGATCCAGTGTCAGACGTTCATTATCAACACGAAGTGTATTCGTCTCGAAAAACAGGTCGAGAATCCGTTCATTGGTGCTGGGTGCATCGGGATCATTGGGGTCAGGATCACCGAGCAGCGCACGCAACAGGACTGTAACAGGCAGTTTGCGGCGACGGTCAATACGCGAGTAGATGATGTCTTTAACATCGAATTCAAAATCCAGCCAGGAACCACGATAAGGAATGACTCGCGCCGAGAATAATAACTTGCCGGAAGAGTGCGTTTTGCCCTTGTCATGATCAAAAAATACGCCCGGGGAGCGATGTAATTGCGACACGATCACCCGCTCGGTGCCATTGATGACGAAAGTGCCATTATCAGTCATCAGTGGCAGCTCGCCCATGTACACTTCGTTTTCCTTGATATCCTTTATCTTTTGGGCGTTGGCCTCGGCATCCTTGTCCATCAGAACCAGTCGTAGGCGTACTCGTAGCGGTGCAGCGTACGTTAGGCCGCGCATCTGGCATTCGCGGACATCAAACCCGGGTTCACCCAACCGATAGTTTACGTACTCCAAGCGTGCATTGCCTGAGTAACTCACAATGGGGAATACTGTGCTGAAAGCAGCATGCAGTCCCGTATCCCGACGCTCTCCTGGCGGCACTTCAGTTTGCAGGAATTCGCAGTACGAATTCAGTTGAATAGCCAGCAGATAAGGCACGTCGAGGATACTGGGACGCTTGCCGAAGTCTTTACGGATGCGTCTTTTTTCAGTAAAAGTATAAGCCATCGAAATTCCTCTTAACGTAAGGTACGTAAAGTGTTGGCCAGGGGCGGGATCTTCTAAACTTCAATTCCGGTTCCGAATCCGATACAGGCCGGAAATCCGATACAGGTCGGAACGCTGTTTTTTTCTTGACAGGTGCAAACAGAAGCCAGCTGGCGATCCTCATCGATCACCAGCCGTTCCTGTTTGTGTCTATCCAGGCCAAAAAGGGTATTTAATGCTACAGTTGATGCTGCGTGCCCTTACTTGATCTCGACTGTGGCGCCAGCTTGTTCCAGTTTTGTCTTGACTTCATCAGCTTCATCTTTGGTGACACCTTCCTTGATCGTGGAGGGCACACCTTCCACGGCTTCTTTCGCTTCCTTTAGACCCAGCTTGGTTATGGAGCGAAGGGCCTTGATAACTTCAACTTTCTTCTCACCAAAGCTGGTCATGACAACATCAAACTCGGTTTTTTCTTCAGCCGGTGCTGCTGTCTCTGGTGCTGCCGCTGGTGCGGCCGCTGCTACAGCTGCTGCAGCGGTAACACCAAATGTTTCCTCCATCGCAGAGATCAGATCAACGACCTCCATGACACTCATGTTGGCAATGGTTTCCAGAATATCTTCTTTTGAAACGGCCATTATGGATTTACTCCTGGTAAATTAATATTTAAAATCAAATAGATAGGCTGTTTTCTAGGGCGATCAAGCCGCTTCTTTCTGTTGGCGAATCGCCTCAAGTGTGCGTACCAATGTGCCAGGAACTTCATTAAGGGTGCGCGCGAGCTTGTTAAGTGGCGCACGCATACAGGCCATCAGCAAGCTAATCGCCTCATCGCGAGTGGGCAGACTGGCAAGACGATCCAGCTCACTGGCTGGTAGAGTTTGCCCACTAATCGCTAACGTTTTGACGACGAGCTTATTGTTGGCCTTATCCCTGGAAAATTCCTTGAACAACCGTGCCGCAGCGCCTGGATCATCTTGGGAGAAGGCCAGAATCAATGGTCCTGCCAGAGATGATTGCAGGCACTCAAACACTGTACCTTGTACAGCACGCCGTGCCAGGGTGTTCTTGACAACACGTAAATAAACATTGGTTTCCCGCGCCTTCATCCGCAGATCCGTCAACTGAGCCACGCTCAGCCCACGATATTCAGCAGTGATTGCGGAGTGTGCGCTGGCAGCCACTTTGGCGACCTCGGCCACCACAGCCTGTTTTTCCGCCAGATTAAGACTCATTGAGTTACCTCGTGGTTTTTGCTCCATTTTCACAGAGAGCGGGAACGGTGGCGGTCTTACCAGGAATGAGTCTGGAAGAGCCTAACCGTCTGCGTGGGTACACCTGACGCTTGTCAGGTGCGATTAAGCCGGAATGGCGCCCACGGTCTTTGACGCTGACCTGTCAACTGGCCGGCTCAAAGTTCCTTGATCTGTCCCAACATTCCAAGGAGAGACAGGTATTTTTAAAATGATAGTGTCGATTGATCTACAGCCAGACCTGGTCCCATCGTTGTGGATACCGTGACCCGACGGATATACACCCCTTTGGCGGTGGATGGCTTGATCTTCTGCAAATCGTGTAGAAGCGCCTGGAGATTTTCCTGCAACTGGTGGCTTGCAAAATTCATCTTACCGATGGTGCAATGGATGATACCGGCCTTGTCCGTGCGATATCGAACCTGACCGGCTTTCGCATTCTGGATCGCATTTACTACATCCTGGGTAACGGTACCTACCTTTGGGTTTGGCATCAGGCCACGCGGGCCAAGAATCTTACCGAGCTGGCCAACGATCCGCATGGCATCTGGCGCTGCGATGACAACATCGAAATCAAGGATGCCTGCTTTGACCGATTCTGCCAGATCTTCAAAGCCAACGATATCGGCACCCGCTGCTTTGGCTTCGTCTGCTTTTGTGCCTTGAGCGAAGACCGCTACCCGTACTGTTTTACCCGTTCCGTTGGGTAGCACAGTCGCACTGCGCACAACCTGGTCAGACTTGCGGGGATCAACGCCCAGATTGATAGCGACATCTACCGATTCGCGGAATTTGACGCTGGCCAGGTCTTTGAGTAGGTTTAATGCTTCCTCGATAGGATAGAGTTTTCCTGGCGTTACTTTCTCGCGAAGCATTTTCATGCGCTTGGATAGTTTGGCCATGATTTATACCCCTTCCACATTAAGGCCCATAGAACGGGCACTGCCAGCGATAGTGCGAACAGCAGCGTCAAGGTCAGCCGCAGTCAGGTCGGGCTCTTTCGCTTTGGCGATATCTTCCAGTTGTTCGCGGGTAACGGTACCGACTTTTTTGGTGTTTGGCGTTGAACTGCCTTTATCAAGTCCCAGCGCTTTCTTTAGTAAAGCTGACGCTGGAGGTGTTTTCATAATAAAGCTGAAGCTGTGATCGCTATAGACAGTAATCGCAACCGGAATCGGTAATCCAGGCTCTATATCTTGGGTTTTGGCATTGAAAGCTTTACAGAACTCCATGATGTTTACGCCATGTTGGCCGAGTGCAGGGCCAACCGGCGGGCTGGGATTAGCCTTGCCTGCGGCAACCTGTAGCTTGATATATGCCGTTACTTTTTTTGCCATGATAGCTCCTGATGGGTATTAACGCCTTTCGGCTCCCCCGAAAATGAATCGTTTTGACAGATAGACAAAGAAAAAATAGGGCTGACAATCCCGACTTAATGGGAAACTTTTTCGACCTGACCAAATTCCAGCTCCACCGGGGTCGTGCGCCCAAAAATCATTACACCTACACGCAAGCGGTTTTTCTCATAATTAACTTCTTCAACGACACCCTCAAAGTCATTAAATGGACCGTCAGTGACCCGCACCATTTCGCCGGGTTCGTAAAGCACCTTGGGCTTGGGTTTATCAACACCATCCTGGATACGCTGCAGAATAACCTGGATTTCCTTGGTTGAAATTGGTGCGGGATTGTCGCCCGATCCACCAATAAAACCGAGCACTTTGGGTGAATTACGAACGATATGCCAGGTCTCGTTGTCCATCTCCATTTCAACCAAGACATAACCGGGGAAAAACTTGCGGTCGCTTTTACGTTTCTGGCCGTCACGCATTTCCACGACTTCTTCGGTAGGCACTAGAATCTGGCCGAAGCGATGCTGGAGTTCCTCGCGGTTAATACGTTCCTGCAATGTTCGTTTGACTTGCTGCTCAAAACCCGAGTACGCCTGTACTACATACCACTGCATTGCCATGTTGTATTCTCCGCTAGCCGGTGACCAGTCGAACAAGCCATAGCAACAGCATATCTAGCAGCCATAAAAAGATACCCATAATGATGACCATGGCGAGTACTGCTAGTGTGGTTTGGATAGTTTCTGCACGGGTAGGCCAGACAACCTTGCGAACTTCGGTACGTGCCCCTCGCACAAATTCCAGGGCTTCAGCGCCGGGTTCAGTTTGCAAGGCAATAGCGACAGCGCCACCACCGGCTGCCAGCAAGGCGAGCACCCGCATTAACAGCGAGTAATCAGCAAAGATGTAAAAAGCCATTAGCGCGATCAATAAAATTGATCCTGCTGCCAGCAATTTCAGCATATCGGGGCGGCTAAGGCCCTGCATTTCAGGTTTGGTTGAACTCATACGGAATCAGAATTTGTATCTTCCGGTAGTTTCATGTTGTATGTACAACGGTACGAAGCATGGAACGACCAGTATCTGCCACAGGTTAGAGTGGCAGGCCAGGAGGGAATCGAACCCCCAACCTGCGGTTTTGGAGACCGCTGCTCTGCCAATTGAGCTACTGGCCTGTAATGGGTGACTTGGATGGGGCTATTCTAGCAGCAAATGGCCCACTGTATGGTGTTGTCAACAATGTACAAGCAGGTTACTCAATTATTTTTGCGACGACGCCGGCGCCGACGGTTCGCCCCCCCTCACGCACGGCGAAGCGCAAACCTTCATCCATGGCAATGGGGGCAATCAGACTGACAACCATTTTAACATTGTCT